>Ga0126377_10002480_pt1 | contig 12741 bp, 20 predicted proteins | sample PanSoiMetPlot_22_FD_92647 | JGI IMG/M metagenome (GOLD analysis project Ga0126377, IMG submission 92647) | Tropical forest soil microbial communities from Panama - MetaG Plot_22 | ecosystem: Environmental > Terrestrial > Soil > Tropical forest > Bulk soil | place: Panama | collected 2016-02-17
CCGAAGCAGAAGCACAAGGACGTGGACTCGGTTATCAGTGCTGCCCAGGCCGCGCTGAAGGAAGCGCAGAAGGCCGCATGAGCCCTGGGCGGGTATTCCACACGGTTGCGCTTGTGTGCTTCGCGATCGCAGCCATCCCCTGGACCCCGCCCGTGAACTTGACGGCCCTCGGCCTAGTCTTCTTCACCCTCGGGCACATGTTCCCCTAGGAGGTACGTATGGCAGCGCCAGATCCAGGAATCGCGCAGATGGCAGCGCAGAAGCCCTGCCTGACCCGACGGTGGCTTGTCGAGACGGGGCAAGAAACGGTTCTGCAGGATCACGCTATGTTTCCACTCAACGGCCAAAAGAGAGACACGCCCGTGGGCGTCGCGCAGCGGACCACCGACAGCGAGTGGTAGTTCTATTACTTCTACTGATTGCAGGTGAGGCATTAGCGTGCCCAGTGATCCCATGTCCCAACTGCAGCGTGCCCCTTCGCTCGAAGAAGGAGTTCTGCGCCGAGGTGTGCATACCCATCGTCAGCGCCCTCTGCAGCCAGTTCAGCAAGCCGGACTACAAGCAATGTCAGCAGGGTATCGTGAGGACATGCGTGCAGACTGACCCAAACGTCTGCCGCGCGATATCCATTCCCCCAGGGCCAACAGGCCCTACGGGACCCACAGGAGCGCAGGGCAATGTCGGATCGAGCGGCGTACCTGGTATGGATGGTGCTGTCGGGCCTATCGGGCCTACTGGTAGCAACGGCCCTATGGGGATGCCCGGTCAACCAGGACCACCAGGACCGACAGGACCCCAAGGCCCAAGCGGACCCACAGGTCCTACCGGCGGAAGTAGTGCCGGGGTTCTAAGGGCCGTTTCCCAGAGCTTCGGCCGCGCGACTGCTGGGACCCTTCTCGCGCTCACCGCTCCCTGCGAGCCCGGCGAAGTCGTTCAGGCTGGCGGCGTCGTACCGACCATCACAGACGGCGTGCCGAACGATATCCAGCGGGTTCACCTGCTGTTCTCGGGGCCGACGTCCGCATCGGAGTGGACGGCAGCAGCGACAGTTGTCAACACACTATCTGTAAATGCCGACCTCACCTACACCGTCTACGCCCTCTGCGCGCCCAATGGCTAACGGCGGCTGGGCAAGTGCGGCGTCGGATATAGTCGTCCGCGTCGGCTTCCCTGTCGTTGTAGCGGCTGTACTACTGTGGTTCTTGCTGACCGAATTTACCAAGGACATGGGCCAGATCAGCCTGCGCATGTCGGAGAACGCCGTCGCCATCGAGAAGTTCACCGCCATGCAGAACGACCAACTAACCGAGATGAAGGCCCACACCCAAGAGCTGCGGGAGCAGACCGCAATGATGAAGGCGTGGGTCGCTGCGAAGAAGCGAGGGGAATATGGGCTACAAGACCCCCAAAGGTAATCCCGTGAAGGGTTCGCAATGTGATCCCAAGGGTAAGACCATCGGGGTTGGGACCCATCAGGGACGCGCGCCCGTAGTCCGCACGGGCAAGAAGGGGAAGTAGATGGCCCAACAAGGGCAAACTGGCGCTGGCAAGAATCCTTACCTAGAGCAGATGCCTGCGCAGATTCCCCGCGGTGGGGCATATCCACTCGTAGGAGCTCCCCCGCGGCCGGTGGCGGGCAGCGATCAGATGAACGTGAAGATGGGCGGCGGTCGCGCGAGGATGGACCCCACTCAGGCAAACGAGTACCATAAGCGGCTGCAGCAAGCAATGATGGCAAGCCAGGGCCAATTCCAGGGCCAGGGCGGAGCCCCGATGATGACAGCTGTCTACCAACGCGGGGGACCCGCGGGAGCATACGCTGCCGGTGGGCCAATTCCTCAGAATCCTGCCCTAATCAAACGGAGGGGATAATGCCCGCGAAGTCGAAGGCCCAACAGCGATTGATGGGCATGGAGTACGCGAAGAAGAAAGCTGGCGAGCCCACCGACGTGGACATGACGAAGAAACAGCTAAAGGACTTCGCTTCGACCAAGCACAAGGGCCTGCCAGCGAGGGTCAAGAAGCGATGACATGCGCTACCCCAGGAAGCCCGTGCTAGCGGAAGAGTGGAATAGGATCATCAAGGTCCTCGCAATGACGGTGCGCGAGATGCGGACCCTGATTGGCTGGTCCCAGCAAGACTTAGCAGATCGCGCTGTGATCAGCCAGGGGGCCGTCTCGAGGATCGAGTCGGGGAACTGCACGGAGGTTCCGTTCCACTCGGTGGTGGTGATCGTTCGGGCACTTGCGCCGGCGCTGCGGGAGCTGAAGATCGAGCTATCAACAAGCGCAGAGGGTTTGCTAGCTTTCACCAAGCCCTTCAACGGTGTGTCCCTCACAGACGAGCCCATCAATCCCGATTTGGTGTTTTTGTCTCGGACCCTAAACGGCATGACTGAGAGGCAACGCATCGCCTTTCTTAACCTGATGCGGCCCCTCGCCGAATTGATAAGCGTTAGTTTGGAGGCTCGGTTACATGATACACAGGAAGTATTTCTTCGACAACATCAAGTACTACCTGTTCAAGAGTTTCAACCAACAACAGGTAGACGGCCTGAACGTGTTCCTTGATTGGTACGACAATGATAATCCCCCTATCCCGGAGAAGTATCACATCGACGATCGGTGCCTCGCATACATCCTGGCAACTACGTATCACGAGACCGCCGCGACGATGCAGCCTATATCCGAGTATGGCTCCCAAAGCTACCTCAAATCGAAGCCGTACTACCCGTGGTACGGGCGAGGATATGTGCAGCTCACCTGGGAAGAGAACTACAAGCGACAAGACACAAAGCTCAATCTTGGGGGATCTCTCATCAATAACCCTGATCTCGCCCTGGACCCCGCCGTGGCTCTACAGGTCATAATCTACGGGATGTACGACGGGGACTTCACGAACAAGAGACTGGGAGACTTTTTCACGGATCAGCTAACCGATTGGTACAACGCGCGAACCATCGTCAATGGTCACGACCGAGCTAGCGATATTGCGGACTACGCAGAGAAGTTCGTGAACGCGCTTACGAACACATGAGACTGGGATCATGCTTCGCTGGTATAGGTGGATTCGATCTTGGGCTCGAAGCAGCGGGGTTCGAGCTGGTGTGGCAGATCGAACTCGAGGAGTACAGTCGTTCGATACTTGCGCGTCATTGGCCGGAAGTTGCCCGGTATGCTGCGATCGAGGAAGTCCCCTCCTTAGAGCCAGTGGATATGATTTGTGGGGGTTTCCCGTGTCAAGATATCAGCGTAGCGGGGAAGCAGGTCGGACTTGATGGCGACAAGTCACGTTTGTGGTACGAGATGCTCCGAATTGTGCACAGCGCGCGACCGCGTTGGGTGCTCGTTGAGAACAGCCCTGCGCTCAGAACTCGGGGCGGAGATACAGTCCTCGGGGGTTTGGAGACACTTGGATACACCTGCTGGCCGCTCGTGGTGGGTGCTAGACACGTTGGCGCAGGACACAGGCGAGATAGAGTCTGGATCGTGGCCTACGCCGGTGGCGGCAGACCGCCAGCACCGGAGCGAATCGTACCAGCAAGGGGGAACTGCACTTACAACCCAAGCGACCTGGCCTACGCCGGTATCACAGGATGCGAAGGGGAGCGGTTCGAGCGGATACTCCACGCTGTCAGGGCGCCATACGGGCGTCACGTTGACCGACGCGACTATACGGTGGAACACCCCGAGAGCCCGCGATTGGAAGGGCCAAGGAAAAGATTGCCTAGACGATGGCCGGCTAGTCCCGTGGAACCACAGCACGAATGGGAGCCGCCGAGGGCGGTTGAACTCCCGGTGGGTCGCGGTGTTAATGGGTTTTCCGGAAGATTGGCTGAGCGTCGACGGCAGCGAGAGTTGGAGGCGCTTGGCGCGGCAGTCGTACCGCAAGTTGCAGAAGCAATCGGAAGGGCGATCCTGAGGGTCGATCGAGCGGAGCGGTTGCTCCAAACGAGCATCTCGGATGATCTAAAATGGCTCTAAGTCGAGAACAGCTACAGATGATGCGTCAGTTCATGACGAGTCAGATGGGGCAGAGTGAGGAGGAGCCATCGAATCTCGAGGCCGAGCTAGCTCGCCAGGAAGCCGAGTTGCAGCAGCGGCCGCCTGAGTGGGGAGCTGCCCGGCCCATTGAGCCGCCGCAGGGAAGTATGGCTCGTCTGCGAGTCCCAGGGGCGCCCTCGAGCTTGCCGCAGCAGCAACCCAGAGGCCCAGCAGCAACGTTCGTCGAAGGGATGATGAAGCGGGGCTGGACCCGCGAGGAGGCAGCGGGGCTGGCTGGCAACATCCAGATTGAAAGTGCGTTCAGGTCAGATGTGAAGTCAAGTGTACCAAAGGAGCAGAGCTTTGGGCTCATGCAATGGAATAAGGACCGGCTCCAAGGATTGAAAAACATGGCCGCAGCCTCTAAAAGAGACTGGCGCGATCCTGAGGTCCAGATGGATTGGATCAACATGGAGCGCAACGGCGACAGCGTAAAATTCGGTGGGTCGAACGAGCGGGGCTTCTACAAGAAGGCCCTTGGGCAGAAGGGAACACCAGAAGAGTACGCAGAGCGAATCGGGCGGTTCGTGGAGCGTCCCCGAGATCTGTCGGCGACGCTGCGCCAACGGCAGCAATTCGCGCGGCAGTATATGGCTGGCGAGGAGCAGGTTACGGCGGCGCCTAGCCCAGCGTTTGACAGCGAGGCTCAGGTGACGCCGACGACGCCAGCGCTGCCGAAAGAGTCGAAGACTACCACGCCGACTACGACTGGAGCGAAGCTGTTCCAGGGTGAGGTATATCCGGCGCAGGGGTTCGTGTTCCATCATTCGGGGGGCGGCAGCCTGAAGAGTTTGGTGGACACGCTGCGGCAGCGGAAGCTCGGCTCTCAATACCTAATGGACCGCGACGGGACCATCTATTCGTTTGCGGGCGCTGGGTCGCCGCACATCAAGCCGAACGATCAATTTGGCGGGAAAGCGCCTGGGCTCTCGAATGCTAATGCTGTGGGCATGGAGATTGTGGCGAAGGATGACAGCGATATAACGCCCGCGCAGGTCGAGTCGGCGAGGAACTTTATAGCCCAAAACTATCCCAACACGCCGGTGTACGGGCACGGTGAAGTTAATCCTGGTCATAAGCAGGCGACCGAGGGGATGACGGTTGTGAACGCGATTCGGGGGCTGCAGCAGTCGAGGAACTACGAGGAGCAGGTAAGCGCGGTACGGAACATAGATCCCAACCTATTGCGCCAGAGTGTGGAGCAGATGTAATGGGGCCGACGGGTCGCAAGCCTCTGACGCAGAAGGAACAGGACGAGCTGGACGTCCAGAAGCTTCTGTATCAGCATAGCAAGCCGTATCTGCAGCGATACTCCGAGTGGGAAGAAGAGAACCCGTGGAAGGCTCGAGCGCTGGATATCGGCATTTCGATGATCCCGGTAGAGGGCATAGCTGCGGCGGTACTGAAGCGAGCGCCGGGTATGCTTGGCAGCTTAGGGAAGCTATACGATATGTCCCGACGGCCCGCCGGAGGCGGTTGGGGAGAGGGAGCCCAGCTTGCGCCTGAGTATCGGAGCGAGGTGAAGAAGCAGCTAAATAAGGAAGTGCGGGAGAGTCTGGAGCTTCCGGCACTTAAGAGCAAAGAGTTTGGCGGGCTGGGCGCAGCACACAGATGGGAAGCCGAGTCACCGACGGTGAAGGAGGTAGCTCAGGGATGGCAGAAGATAATCGACGAAGGTGGCGAACAGGGGCCGTATAAGGTAACTGGCTTCCGGGGCGAGGGCTCGCCGACGGCGTCAGGGAGAGGGCCGGTACCTGGGCGAGGAAGATTCCATGCGCCTTACCCGACTGAGGCGGCGAGCTACACGGGGTATCGAGACCCGAAGGAGAGCATACGGCACGGGCGAGATACACCACATTACGAGAAGTTGAAGCGTATCAGCGCCGATGAATTGGAGCTGAAGAAGCCCCTCGTGGTGGAGTATGGGGACTTGAGTTACGAGGGTTTGAAGGACAAGCTGAAGCTCACAGAGAAGGACAAGGCGCTGTGGAAAGCCAGTAGGCAATACGACAAGAAGAGCGGGTGGGAGTCGCCTGACTGGCAGACGGAGCGTTTCTGGTCAAGGAAGGCGAAGGAGGCGGGGTACGACTCGATTTTGGTGCATGATCCCGAGCCAAAAGTACTGGGACCAGAGCACCAGAAGAAGATGCGGTTGATTACTTTACAGGATTTGGAGCCTACGAAGCTACCATGAGCAGAAGCATAGATTACCGGGAACTGGAGCCGCAGGAGCGTCGGGCAGCTTTGATGCGGGCTGCGGGGATGAGCGAAGCTACGATTGGGCATCTTCTAGATTGCGACTATATGACGATTAACGCAATCTTGAAGCGGCCCCGGGTGGCGAGGTACCTGATTGCGATCGAGTCTACGTTCGTGCAGGATCTAAAAGCTAGCGCGAAGCATCTCGATGACGCGATCATGAACGAAGCTAGTAGGGCGTTCCACGTCGAGAAGAACGTGATGGAGCGCCTGTACGAAATGAGGGATAGCATCCGTGCTCAGATGGGCGCCGCCGCGACAGCGCAAGACATACTTGATCGTGCAGGGAAACGGGCGCCCACTAGGGTACAAACTGAAGTTACACACACGATCGACGCGGAGGCACTTAGCCATGTTGCCAAAGTTCTCGGGGAGCACAAAGCCATCGACATCACTCCGGAACAAGGTGAGCAAGCCGACGACGGGGGGCAGGCTGAAGAAGAGCGATGCGATGAGGTTCACGAAGAGCCAAAAACAGGAGTTTATCCGTAAGGTGCGAGCGGGGGAGAAGTTCAAATGAAAACAATCAATTTGCCGAAGTATCACCAGATCAAGTATCCGAGGAACACGCCTCGGATCTCTCGCAAACGCTTATGGATGGACCGGAGCGAGTGGCGCAAGGATCCCCAGGGCACGCTGGAGGGCTCGCAGGGAATCATTGATCGGGGGATGGAGTCCGCGCGCCAGGTCGGGACTCTCGAGGACCAGAACTACCAGGGACTGCCTGACTCGATGGAGCGCTTGGGTCGGGTGGGGATAAGGAAGATGTGATGGAAAAGCGACCCGAAGATGAGCACCTGCCGCCGGATGACGAGGCTGATGAGGCTAGCGAGGAAGAGCTCGAGGAACTGAACGAGGATCTGAATAAGCAGGACGACGACTAGGTGATTGCGTCAGATTTTGAAGCGGCACGATTCGGGGCCGCTGGGGAGTTGCCGGAGGAGCGCAGCGAAGCGGTGCGCCTAAGTTTGCGAATGCAGGCCCAGCGATCTACGTACGTGATGGCGAAAGCGATCATTGGGTTCACCGATTTGACGCCTACGCTGCACGGGGACATGTGTCGCTGGATCGAGGGGCCGAGCCGACGGAAGCTCGGCCTGGTGCCGCGCGATCACCTGAAGACTAGCGTGTGGACTATCGCCGACACCGTGCGGCTAATCAGCGCGAACCCGAATATCAGGCTGCTGATCGGGAACGAAACAGCGACGAATGCAGCACACTTCCTGCGAAGGATTCAGGCGGTGTTCGAGCGGTGTCAGTTGTTCAGGTGGCTATTCCCAGAGCTGATACCGGACACCATGAAGACCAAGTGGAGCGAGACTGAGATGCTCGTTCCCCGAACACATGACTATCCCGAGAGCACGGTCGAGGCGATGGGTGTTGGGGGAGCGGTCGTCAGCCGGCACTACACACGGATTAAGCTGGATGACTTGGTCGGTAAAGAAGCCAGCGAATCGCCTGAGGTGATGCGGAAGACTATCGACTGGTACCTTTATACCGAGTCGCTCCTGGTGGCACCCATCGACCCGATCGACGTGTACGGGACAACGTGGACGTTTAAGGACCTCTATAGTTGGATACGGGAGCACGAAGAGAACCTCGATTTTTTCCATCGTCAGGCAATCAGCGGTGACAAGATCCTGTGGCCCGAACGGTTCCCGAGGCACGAGCTCGAGCGGATCAAGCGGAAGATTGGTTCGTTCAAGTTCTCGTGCCAGTACCAGAACACACCGTTCGACCCCGAGCAGATGACGTTCGACCCGGGGTGGCTTCGTTATTACGAACTAGTTGGCTGGGATGCCGACTATGACACCGGCTCTCTAGTGTTGCGTATCGAGGGACAGGCGAAGCCATCTCGGGTCGTGCCTGTTATATTGGTTGACCCGGCGATTAGTGAACGGAACGACGCCGCTCGGTCTGCGGTGGTCTGTGCGGGGGTAACCGAAGAGGAACGCGTGCTCGTCCTGGAAGCGTGGGCCGAGCGGTGTCAACCGCTGCGAATGATTGACAAGATCTTCGAGATGGCCGAGCGATGGGATCCGGTGATGGCTGTGGCTGTCGAGGCTGTGAGTTATCAGCGAGCCTTGAAGGGCTTTATCGAAGCGGAATGCCTCCGTAGACATAAGTGGCTGAACGTCCGCGAGGTTCGACCCGGCGGTCGCCAGAACAAGGAGACTCGTATCCGGGGGCTGCAACCGTACGCAGAAAGGGGCCGGCTGTGGATCCGAACGTCCACGTGCCGACCCCTGATTGAAGAATTTGGTGACTTTCCGCTAGGAGATACTGTAGATGTCCTCGACGCGCTCAGCTATGGACCACAGGTGTGGGTCACTCCTAGCATTGATGGCCCCGAGCAGGACCCATTCCTTGACGAAGACCAACCACCAAAGTACGAGGGAGTCAATGGGTATACCGGCTACTAGCTGTCGATTTGAGCTACTTACTGGGCCGCGTGAATTTGGCATCAAGTTCATTCACGATCCCGAAGCTGATCCGTACAACATCTGCGAGTATCTTGTCCGCCTGCTCGCATCGGCACCGGCGCCCATTAGCCCTCCGCCGCCCGCGTTCACCCCTCACCAGCCCTCCGAGGGGGCGGGGAGGGGGGGAGGGGAATAAATGCCATCCACCTTGCGGATCAACCTAGCTAGTAAGGACGCCAATAGCTACATCGAGAACTCGATCGATGACGTCCTGAACACCAGCTTTGGAGTAGTGAGTTCGGTCGTGTTCGCAGCTGCGGTAGAGCGAGCTATATCCTGGCCCACGACCGGCGAGACGATTCTTTACGCTCGCTTCCCGAAAGGTGGGACCTCTTACACCGTGAAGGTTTCTGAGACCAGTGGTGGCGTTGGTTGGACGTTTACAGTCCCCGTAGGGACTGGCCCGTTCCCATTGGTGCTTGGGAAGCCCGCTGGCACGACTTTTTATGTCACTCCTAGCATCGGAACGACTGCCGCAATACTCTACCTCTAGGAGAACCGATGGCACAACACGACCCCCAAAACGCTGCCCGAGAGGGCGCTGCGTACCAAGAGTTCCTCAAAATGGCCGACGAAGTTTTGCACAAGAAGCCCGGCATTGGTTTAGGGGTCGATACGTGGGATCCCGAGTCGGGCCTCCGTGCTGAGCGTCGTCGGAAGATGGCTCAGGGAATCGCTGCCGAGGAGCGTATCTCGATGCTCCGGAACATGGGCATCCAGGACAATGGGTCGATGGACACGCTAATCAACCGCATGTATGGAAGCCCGGAAAAGGCGTTCATGCTAGCGAAGGGAGGCAAGTAATGAGTCAGGGGGCTTCAGGATTGACGGGCGCGTCGATGCCACCGCCCGACATGTCTGTCGGCTACACTGGCATGGCCGACGCAGGTATGAGTATGCCTGCTGGCTATACCGGAGCAACGAGCGCCGGTTCTGCTGCTCCGGCTACTCCTCAGGGGATCATTCCACCCAGTCAAGGAACTGCGGTCAACCCTGGCGAGAACCTGAAGCAGAACCTCGGGTTCATGCAGAAGTTTGCCAACCTTCTTGGGAAGGATCCCGACGAGCGCGCCAAGAACGCCAAGGTCTTCGCTGCGATGGTCAAGGATCTCGGCAACGTCGGCAAGGCCATGTCTGACTCTACGCTCATGCAGCGTATGATGTCCGAGCAAATGAACGCCCCGCAGATGCTCGAGGGTGGCGGCGCGGCGCCGAACGTCGGTGCTATCGCCCCAAGCGCCGGCGGTGGCATCAACACGCCAGTGATGGCGACGGGAGGGTTCACGCGATGAGTCGTTCTCAAAAGAACGTTCGCCGTGGAGGCAACACCCAGAAGAAGCCCAAGGGTGTCCCGTCAGGTAAGTGATGCCTAGCTACACGGGCGTCATCCCTGGAGCACCTGTCAAGCTGACCGAGAAGGACAGGAAGTGGCTTCCTCAGTACCTCGACGACGAACTTGAGGAAGCCCTTCGTGCCCATGAGGAGAAACTAGAATTCATCGACGAATCAAACCGATTGTACCTCGGCGAACCTCTCTCAAAAAGGAAGACGTTCCCGTGGGACGGCGCCGCGAACCTAGTCATCCCCCTGGTTGGCATTACGACGGACTCAATCGTTGCCCGCATTATCAACACCATATTTGCAGTACAGCCCTTCTGGAGTGCCAAAGCTTTAATCAAAGACCTCGAACCAGTGACGTACCCCCTTCAGGACTTCCTGGACTGGAGCCGGGAGAACGAGCTGGATATGTATGCCCAGACTCGGAGCTGGATAGTGGAGGTGGTGAAGCACGGCTGGGGATACTTGAAAGTCTATTGGAACAGCTACACCGAGAGGACGTTTCGTATCTCGAGCGGGGCTGCGAGGCCTGTCGACAAAATAGTAAGGAAGCCAGCGATTGAGCACGTCCTGCTAGCTGACATCATCTGCCAGTGCGGGATCGAGGACGAGCTGAACCAAGCTGAATGGATCGCACATCGAGTCCGCCTGACCGACGGCCAGCTTCGCTGGCGTAAGCATGATCGGGTCTACGATTACGTAGACGACATTCTGAAGCACAAGGCCGAAATGACTCCTATGGAGGAACAGGTCGTTGGTAACGAGATCGAGCGCGACACTGGTCGCCCCCGCGAGAAGCTGAACACGCTCTACGAAGTGTACGCCGATCTACCTCTCGGGGGTTCCGAGCTGCCAGTACCGGTGATGATTACGTTCCACAAGGAGACCCGTGCCGTCGCCCGCTGCGTGTATAACCCTGACATTACGGGCGAGCGACCATTCAAGAAAGGCGTATTTATCGTCCGTGAAGGTAAGCGAGATGGCCTTGGGATCAGTCGGCAGCTAGCGTTGATGCAGGACGAGATATCAACGCTACACAACCAGCAGGTGGACAATGCGACGCTCGCGAACACGAGATTCTTTATCGGACGTCGTGGTGTTGTCCGCAATGGCACACGTGTATGGCCTGGTAGATTCCTCACTGTGCCAGACCCCCAGCGTGATGTGCAGTCCTTGCAAATGGCCGATGTGTACCCCTCAATGCGGCAGCTTGAGACAAGTTGTCTTGCATACGCGGAACGAAGGTCAGGAGTCGCTGATTATCAGTTGGGTCGAGAATCCAATGTGCTTGGTAACCGAGCTACTGCAACAGGCACATTGGCCCTGATTCAAGAGGGCAACCGTCGCTTCGATCTGAACGTCCGTGATATTCGGGAGACGCTGAGCCATGTGGGGAAGAAGGTGCTGTTGCTGAATGCGCAGTTTCGCCCGAAGGGCATGGCGTACTTCGTAAAGGGGAGCGATGGCCAACTTGTTGAGAAGGTTTTGGACCTACCTGAAGAGTTTGTTGCGGACGGGATCGGGATCGAACTCACCGCCTCCACCGCAACCATAAACCGTGAGATCCAAAAGCAGGGCTTGATGGCGCTCATGGGAAGCCTGACTCAGTACTACCAGCAACTCATGCAAATCAGTGGCATCGCCATGGCCCCTCAAACCCCGCCGCCGGTACAGAAGATGGCGCTGCAGATGTGCGACGGCGCTCGGTATCTAATGGAACAGATCGTCCAGACCTTCGAGATCCGGGCGGTCGATACCCTGCTACCGCCCTCGCTGGCAGAGCAGATGGAGGCTGACAGTGCCGCCAACCCACCACCAGGAGGACCAGGAGGACCTGGGCAGCCTCCGGGAGGCCCTCCACAGGATACAAACGGAGCCGGAGTGGGTAATGCTGTGGGAGCACCTCCTGGCGGCCCGCCAGGATTGCCTGCTCCGCCTGGCGTCGGTGGCTAGTTGGGAGGAATGCCTGCTGGTGCGGGGAGAATTCAACGCTCTGAACATCATGATCGAATTCGGAGACAAGCTTATGGATCGCCTCGAAGAGGCGGTTCGTAACGTAGGAGAGGACAATGGCGGACGACCAGGAAGACGTTTCAGTTGAGCAGGAAATCGAACCGTCAACGCGGATCAAGGAGGAGGCGAAGCCCGAAAAGGCTGAGGCCCCTGACACCGATCTGCGGACGCGGGTCGACCAACTGCTGAGCGAGAATCAGGAACTACGGGGCACCACGACGCGCGCCCTCGAGGAGGCGAGTGCGTCACGGGCTCAGGTGGACCTGATCCTGAACCAGATCCAGAGGGCTGCGGCCCAGGGCGACCAGAGCGCACAGAAGGCCGTCAAGACCCTCCGTGACAGGTTCGATGATGATCCTGTCGCCGCCATGAACGAACTCGTGACCATGCGTGTGGGGCCGATCGTACAGGAGTACTTCGGTCGCACCGCCGATACGGAGCGGGAGGCTGCCCGAGCGAAGTTCGGGAAGCAATTCGACAAGTACGCGGACGAGATCGACGAGTTCATGAAGGACATGCCACTCGATGTGAAGGCGAAGCCTGGATCATACGGAGCGGCATTGAAGTACGTGCGGAGCCAGCACTTGGAAGAGGAGCTGGAAGA
>Ga0126377_10002481_pt1 | contig 12737 bp, 15 predicted proteins | sample PanSoiMetPlot_22_FD_92647 | JGI IMG/M metagenome (GOLD analysis project Ga0126377, IMG submission 92647) | Tropical forest soil microbial communities from Panama - MetaG Plot_22 | ecosystem: Environmental > Terrestrial > Soil > Tropical forest > Bulk soil | place: Panama | collected 2016-02-17
AGCACCGCACCCGCCGCCACTGGGTCACAGGCAAACACCTCGCCGCGCGACTCGACGTTCGGGCAGGAGATGTTCACTTCGATCGCGGTAACCCCGGCAGACGCCGGCAGCCGCCCGGCCAGTGTCGCGTAGTCCGTCACGCTGCCACCCGCGGTCGACACGACGGCCCGGGCCCGGGCCTCGACCAGCCAGCGCAGGTCACGCTCCAGGAACGCGTCGATCCCCGGACCCTGCAGGCCGATCGAGTTCAGCATCCCGGAGGGCGTCTCGGCCATCCGGGGAGTCGGCCGGCCCGATCGGGGCGCCAGCATGATCGACTTGGTCACGACCGCGCCGAGCACCGACACGTCGAAGAACTGGCTGAGCTCGCGCCCGGCCGCCGCACACCCGGACGCGGTCATAACCGGGTTCGGAAACACCGCACCGGATAGCGAAGTGGACATATCCACCGTCATGGCGCCCCCCTCGTGAGCGCGCCGAGCGCGGCGACGTCACCGAGCGAGCCGACTACCCCAAGCAGGCCGACTGCCCCAAGCGCGCCGACCGCGTCCCGGGGTACCGCACCAATGACGGCCTCCGGCCACCGTAGGGCGGCTCCGTCGAACACCGGCCCGTCCACACACGAACGGGTCATTCGGGTCACCCCGTCCGCGCCGACCACGGGGAGCACGCAGGTCATGCAGACTCCGATCCCGCACGCCATGGCCTCTTCGACCGCGACCTGCGCCGTCGCACCGGATGCCGCCGCGAGCTCGGCCACCGCCCGCAGCATCGCCATCGGCCCGCATGCGTACACCACCGAGCTACCGGTCGTGGCCAGCACGGTCGGCAGCACATCGGACACCCAACCTTTGCTGCCGGCCGACCCGTCGTCGGTAGTCACGGTGACCGAGTCGCCGAGCCGCCGGGCTTCGACCACCCCGAACAGCCGACCGGCGGTAGCGGCGCCGAGTACGAAGTGCACCGAGGAGCCGAGCGAGCGGAGCGTCGAGGCCAGGCCGAACAGCGGTGCGCTGCCGTACCCACCGCCGACCAGCGTGACCTGGGTCGGACGACCGGCGGCGGGAACGGCGAACGGCGTGCCAAGCGGAGCCATCACGTCGACCGGATCCCCGGGCCGGCGCGCGGCCAGCCACCGAGTACCGCCGCCCTGCGCGGCGAACACGATCCGCAGCAGGTCACCATCGATCCGGTAGATGGAAAAGCAGCGCCGCAGCAGCATGCTCGACCCGGGGCCGCCGACCGCCAGCGCGGCGAACTGTCCTGGCACGTAATCGAGCACGACCGGCAGCCGCAGCCCGATCTCCAGATACGCGCCGACCGGTCGCACATCGCTGACCGAGGCCAGTTGCTGCACCGGCGGACTGGCAACCATCACGCCGGCTTCCCGTCCAGTACGGTCGGCCGGCCCCGCAGGAATGTCGCCACCACGGAGCCGGGCAATCGCCGCCCAGCGAACGGCATGTTTCTGCTCTTGCTGGCCAGCGCCGCCGGATCCACGACCCAGGACGCTGTCGCGTCGTACAGCACGAGGTTCGCCGGCGCACCGACCTCGAACAGCCTCTCGCCCCCGGCCAGCCCACTGTCGCCGGCCAAACCGTCGTCGCCGACCAGTCCATGGTCCCCGGCTAGCCGGCCGTGGCCGGTCAGCCGCCCGATCCGGGCCGGTCGGATCGACATCCGGTCCGCGACCCCGGCCCAGTCCAGCAACCTGGTTTCAACCATCGCCTCGTGCACGACCGGCAGCGCAGTCTGGAGCCCGAGCATGCCGAGCGCGGCGGCCGACCACTCGCAGTCCTTGTCCTCGACCGGGTGCGGCGCGTGATCGGTGGCGACCGCGTCGATCGTCCCGTCAGCCAGCGCCTCGCGCAGCGCGAGGACGTCGGCCTCGGATCGCAACGGCGGATTGACCTTGTACACCGGGTCGTAGGAGCTGACGAGCTGGTCGGTGAGCAGCAGGTGGTGCGGGGTGACCTCGGCGGTGACCTGCCAGCCCTTGCTCTTCGCCCATCGGATCAGCTCCACCGAGCCGGCGGTCGAGACGTGGCAGATGTGCAGCCGGGAGCCGACGTGCGCGGCCAGCAGCACGTCCCGCGCGATGATCGCCTCTTCGGCGACCGCCGGCCAGCCGGCCAGGCCCAGCGTTCCGGACAGCGGGCCCTCGTTCATCTGCGCGTGCTCGGTCAGCCGCGGGTCCTGCGCGTGCTGGGCCACCACGCCGTCGAACGCCTTCACGTACTCCAGTGCGCGGCGCATGAGCAGTGGGTCGGACACGCAGTCGCCGTCGTCGGAGAACACCCGGACCGCGGCCGCCGAGTCGGCCATCGCGCCGAGCTCGGCGAGCGTCTCGCCGCGCCGGCCGACGGTGACCGCTCCGACCGGAGCGACGTCCACGTAACCGGCGGCCGCGCCCAGCCGCCAGACCTGTTCGACTACGCCGGCGGTGTCCGCGGCCGGGTCGGTGTTGGGCATGGCGAACACCGCGGTATAGCCGCCGAGCGCGGCCGCGAGCGTGCCGGACTCCACCGTCTCGGCGTCCTCCCGGCCGGGCTCGCGCAGGTGCGTATGCAGGTCGACCAGACCGGGTAGCGCGATCAAGCCAGAGGCCTCGAGCAGCTGCGCACCCGCCGGCGCGCTCAGCCCGGTCCCACAGTCCGCGATGACCCCGTCCGACACCACGAGATCGGCCGGCTTGCCGCCCAGCACGTGGGCACCGCGAATGAACCATGTTCCAGTCATGCGTTCACCTCCACCGGCTCGCGCCCGCCGAGCAGCAGGTAAAGCACCGCCATCCGGACGCTGACCCCGTTCGTCACCTGCTCGACGATGACCGAGCGGTCGCTGTCGGCCACCTCGGCGGCGATCTCCATCCCGCGGTTCATCGGACCCGGGTGCATGACGATGGCGTGCTCGGGCAGCAGTCCGAACCGCCGCGCGTCCAGGCCGTACCGCCGGCTGTACTCGCGCGCGGACGGGAAGTACGCCGCCTGCATCCGCTCCCGCTGCACTCGCAGCATCATCACCGCGTCGCTCTTGGGCAGCGCGGCGTCGAGGTCGTACGAGTAGGAGCACGGCCAGCCGTGCACCCCGACCGGCAGTAGCGTCGGCGGCGCCACCAGGGCGACCTCGGCACCGAGGGTGGCCAGCAGCAGCACGTTAGACCGTGCCACCCGACTGTGCAGCACGTCGCCGACGATGGTGATCCGCCGGCCGTCGACCGAACCGCCCAGGTGCCGGCGCATCGTGAACGCGTCGAGCAGTGCTTGGGTCGGGTGCTCGTGGGTGCCATCACCCGCGTTGAGCACCGAGCCACGGATCCAGCCGGAGTAGGCGAGCCGGTGCGGCGCGCCGGAGCTGCCGTGCCGGACCACGACCGCGTCCGCGCCCATCGCCTCCAGGGTGAGCGCGGTGTCCTTGAGCGATTCGCCCTTGGACACGCTCGATCCCTTGGCAGAGAAGTTGATGACGTCGGCGGACAGCCGTTTGGCCGCCGCCTCGAACGAGATCCGGGTCCGGGTCGAGTCCTCGAAGAACAGGTTGACCACGGTCCGGCCGCGCAGCGTCGGCAGTTTCTTGATCGGACGGTTGGCCAGTTGAGCAAGTTCGTCCGCGGTGTCCAGCACCAGCAGGGCGTCGTCTCTGGACAGATCGGCGGCGGAGAGCAGGTGACGCTTCATCGGGCCAGGCCCCCCTTCCGGGCTTGCTCGATCCGCACGGCATCGGTCCCGTCGACCTCCGTCAGCAGCACCCGGACCGCCTCGCTCATCGAGGTGGGCAGGTTGCGGCCGACGAAGTCGGCGCGAATCGGCAGCTCGCGGTGGCCGCGGTCGACCAGGACCGCCAGTTGCACGGCACGTGGCCGGCCCAAGTCGTTTAGCGCGTCGAGCGCGGCCCGCACAGTGCGCCCGGAGAACAGCACGTCGTCGACCAGCACCACGATCTTGTCGTCGATCCCGCCGGCCGGTACCTCGGTGTGCTGCAGCGATCGCGCCGGGCGCAGCCGGAGATCGTCGCGGTACATGGTGACGTCGAGCGCGCCGGCCCTGACCCGGGTGCCCTCGATCGCGGTGATGCCATCCGCCAGCCGGCGGGCCAGCGCTACGCCGCGGGTCGGGATTCCGAGCAGGACTAGATCATCCGCGCCCTTGTTCCGTTCTACGATCTCGTGGCCGATCCGGGTCAGCGCCCGGACGATGTCGGTGGCTTCGAGCACCTCGCGAGCCACCGGCGGATCCGCAGATTCGGAACCGCCGACGATGCCGGGCGGACGGGCGGGCGCGGTCGGTGGAGTGGCTGCGGGGAGCCGCTCCTGGCTGGACGCGGGCATAGAAAAAGACCTCCTTCTCCGCCTCACTGGACGGGTCGTTAAAGGACGGTTGCCGGACTGAGAGTAACAGAGCGTTGGACGACAATTTCGCAACAGGGGCTTGACGCGCCGTTGTCACGCTCCGTAGCGTTACCCAGCGTAACCACGGCAGGTGGTTGCATTGCGTCACTACTTACGTTTGGGAGTCCGATGCCGTCTGAGTACGCGAGGCAGCTAGGTGCTCGCCTTCGCTCGATCCGCACCCAACAGGGACTTTCCCTGCACGGCGTTGAGCAGAAGTCGAAGGGTCGCTGGAAGGCGGTCGTGGTCGGCTCGTACGAGCGAGGCGACCGGGCCGTGACCGTTCAGCGGCTTGCCGAGCTCGCCGATTTCTACGGCGTGCCGGTCGCCGAGCTGCTGCCGGGCGGGATGCCCGGCGGCGCCGCCGAGCCGCCGCCGAAGCTGGTGATCAATCTGGAGCGGCTCAACCAGCTGCCGACCGACAAGGCCGGGCCGCTGATGCGCTACGCCGCCACGATCCAGAGCCAGCGGGGCGACTACAACGGCAAGGTGCTGTCGATCCGGCAGGACGACCTGCGCACGCTCGCGGTGATCTACGACATGGCCCCCGGCATCCTGACCGAGGACCTGATCTCCTGGGGGGTCCTGGACGCCGACGCCCGGCGGGCGATCGAATACATCGAGTCCCGCTGATCCCGTCGCTTAGGCGGTCAGCGTCGGCTTGAGCTCCAGCAGCCGGCCCAGCAGTCCGTTGACGAAGCCAGGCGAGTCGTCGGTGGACAGCTGCCTGGCCAGCTCCACCGCTTCGGATACCGCGACCGCGTCCGGTACGTCCGTCGCCCAGAGCAGTTCGTAGGTGCCCAGCCGGAGGATGTTGCGGTCGACGGTGGGCATCCGGTCGATCGTCCAGCCGATCGAGTACGACGCGAGCAGGTCATCGATGCGGGTGCGCCGCGCGCTCACCCCCTCGATCAGCTGCACCGCGTACTCGGGCACCGGCGGGTCGCTCGCGGCCACGCGCTCGGCCAGCGTCTCTAACGCGTCCCGACCGCGCAGGTCGGACTCGTAGAGGATGTCGAGCGCGCGCTTGCGGGCCTTCGACCGGGCCGGCATCGGGTCGGGTCAGCTCGTGACGCGGCCGAGGTATTCACCCGAGCGGGTGTCTACCTTGACCTTCTCACCGGTAGTGATGAACAGCGGGACGGCGACGACCGCGCCGGTCTCCAGCGTGGCCGGCTTGGTCCCGCCGGTAGACCGGTCGCCCTGCAGGCCGGGCTCGGTGTAGGAGATCGTCAGCTCCACCGCGGCGGGCAGCTCGACGTAGAGCGGCACTCCGTCGTGCAACGCGATGATCGCGTCCTGGTTCTCCAGCATGTACTCCGCCGACCTGCCCACGACCGCGTTCGAGACGTGGATCTGGTCGTAGGACTGCATGTCCATGAACACGAAGTCGCTGCCCTCGCGGTACAGGTACTGCATGTCCCGCTTGTCGACGTTCGCCGTGTCGACCTTGACCCCGGCGTTGAAGGTCCGGTCCACGACCTTGCCGGAGAGCACGTTCTTCAGCTTGGTGCGCACAAAGGCGCCGCCCTTACCGGGCTTGACGTGCTGGAACTCCACGACGGTCCAGAGCGCGCCGTCGAGGTTGAGCACCAGCCCGTTTTTGAGGTCGTTGGTAGTGGCCACTGTGTCGATCTCTCCAGCTTCGGGTCACCGGCACGCCTAGGCAGCCGGCCGACGTGGCCGGCTAGTCCAGGACGAGCAGCTCTTTGGTCGTCATGGTAAGCAGTTCCGGGCGACCGTCGGTCGCGTCGGGGACCACGAGGGTGTCCTCGATGCGAACCCCGCCCCGCCCGGGCAAGTAGATGCCGGGCTCGACGGTGACCGGTGTGCGAGCGGCCAGTTTACCCGTCGTGGCGTAGCCGATCAGAGGCGCCTCGTGGATCTCCAAACCCACGCCGTGGCCCAGACCGTGCGGGAACTGGCCGCCGTATCCGGCTTCCTCGATGACCGAGCGCGCCGCCGCGTCCACGTCGTGGAGCTCGGCACCGGCAACCAGCGCCTCGCGGCCGGCCTTCTGCGCGGCGAACACCAGGTCGTAGATTTCGACCTGCCAGTTCGCGGGCTCCCGGCCGACCACGAACGTCCGGGTCTCGTCCGAGTGATAGCCGCGGTAGAGCGCGCCAAAGTCGATCTTCAGGAAGTCGCCGGCCTCTACCCGTCGGGAGCCGGGCACATGGTGCGGGCTGGCCGAGTTCGGTCCCGACGCCACGATCGTCTCGAACGCGATCCCGTCCGCGCCGTGATCGATCATCCGGCGCTCCAGCTCCTGGGCGATCTGCCGCTCGGTCCGGCCGAGCACCAGCCCGTCGGTGAGCTCGGTCAACGCCCGGTCGCTGATCGCGCACGCCTCTCTGAGTAGCGCGATCTCCTCGTCGTCCTTGACTACCCGCAGGCTCTCGACGATCGAGCCGACGGTGGTCCAGACCACGCCCTCGGCGGCGTGCACCAGTTGTTCGTGCAGGTCGACGGTCACCTCGTGCGACTCGAAGCCGAGTCGACGCACCCGGTCCTTGGCGGCTCGCTCGGCCAGTGCGGCAGCGACCTGCCGCTCGACCAGCAGCTCCACGTCGCCGGCCTGTTCGGCGGCCGCGCCGGCGTAGCGGCCGTCGGTGGCCAGCACATCGCCCTTGCCGGTGACCAGTAGTGCGGCGTTCGTGCTGGCCACTCCGGTCAGATACCGGACGTTAACCAGCCGGGTGACCAGCGCAGCGTCCAGATCGTGCGCTGCAAGCAGGCCGCGTAACCGCTCTCGGCGTGCCGCGTGGATGCCTGCCATGGCGGGAGCCTACCGGCCGATGCCGGCCGGAAATCGGCGATCTTCGATCGGGATTCCGCCACCGGCGCATGCAACTGGACGGGCCCGAGATGCGTCCAACCTGATAGCTGCCGGTATACCGCCGGCCAGCGGGGCAAAGCCTGGGAGCTCCTCCCCCGCTCCCGGGTACGCGGCGATCCGGGCCGGTCCGGCCGAATACGCCGTCGCGGCCGGCCAACCGGCTCGTGATCGCCGCACCCCGGGTTCGCTCGGCGCCGGGGCCGGGATCAGCTAGTGAGGCCGTAACCGGCGGCCGCTTCCGCATCGAGGAAGCGGCCGGTTCGCATGTCGGCCGCGATCTCGTCGACCGGCCGGCCGCAGGTGCCGGCGATGCGTTCCTGGATCCGCCGCAACCGCCGCCCGTAGTCGGCGGCCTGGGCCGCCAGCTCGCTCGCTCGGCCCGCGGCCACCGCAAGCCGCGGCTCGCACAGCTCCACGGTCGAGTGCGGGCGCATGACGCGTTGGTCACCGGCGGCCAGCAGCGCAACCGCCGGACCGCGTAGCCGGCCGGCCACGCTGACCTGGACCGGCACTCCCATCAGCTCGACGACGTCCAGCAGCGTGATTGCCGCATCCAGGTCGGCATCGAGGTCGGTGAGGTATAGCTCTACGGGATCGTCGGAGTCGGCGTCGTGCAGCATCAACTCGCCGCCCGCGCGGCTGGCCCGCTCTGCATCCAGCCACCCGGCCACCATCACGACCCGCCGGTCGAACAGCTTGTCGGACAGCCAGGGCGGCATCCCGGTGGGCTCGGCCGCCCGAGGCTCAGGGAGTCCCGGCTCACCAGGGTGCGGCTCGCCGGGGCGGGGCTCCGTGGGTGGCCAGCGCCACGGCTCGTGGCTCATCGGCGCACCGCCCAGTCCACCGCTACTCCGATCGCGGCCGCGTACCGGTCCAGCGTGGACAGCCGGACGTCGAGCTCGCCGGCCTCCAGCCGCGCTACGGCAGACTGCGATGTGCCCATCCGGGCCGCGACATCGGTCTGGGTCAGGCCGAGGCGCTGGCGGGCCTCGGCGAGTTCACCGATCAGCGCCCGGCGGCGCGCAGCTCTGTCCTCGAGCCCGGGAAATCGGCTCCGTCGTTCTGTCATACCTGGAATGCTATCTCATATCTGGTATGAGGTCAGGGCAGCCGGGCTAGGGCGTGCAGTGCCAGCACGTAGGAGTCGACGCCGAACCCGGAAATCGTGCCGGTGGCGACCGCGGCGATCACCGAGGTGTGCCGGAAGGTCTCCCGCCGAGCCGGGTTGGACAGGTGGACCTCGATCAACGGTCCGCGCAGTTGCGCGCACGCGTCCCGCAACGCGTACGAATAGTGGGTGAACGCGGCCGGGTTCAGCACCACCGGCCAGCCCGCGTCGGCCGCCTCGTGCAGCCAGCCGACCAGCTCGGCCTCGTCGTCGGTTTGCCGTACCTCGACCGCGAATCCGAGTTCCGCCCCGGTGGACCGGCACAGCTCGGCCAGCTCATCGTGGGTGGTGTGCCCGTACACGTCGGGCTCTCGAGCGCCGAGGCGGCCCAGATTCGGACCGTTGAGCACGAGCACATGGCGCCCGGCGGCCGCAGTGACCTCAGCCATCGCTGGCCACCTCCGCATACGCCGCGGTCAGCAGGGCCGGGTCGGGTGCCTCCATGATCGCCGGAGCGGCTGGTCCGTCGAGTACCACGAAGCGCAGCCGCGCGCCACGGGTCTTCTTGTCCACCCGCATCGCGTCCAGCAGCTCCGGCCAGGCATCCGCCCGGTATCGAGTCGGTAGCCCGACCGCGCTGAGCAGAGCGCGGTGGCGGGTCGCGGTCTTGTCGTCCAGTCGGTCGGCGAGCCGGGCCAGCTCAGCGGCAAACGTCATGCCGATCGCCACCGCGGCGCCGTGCCGGAACCGGTAGCGCTCGACCTTCTCGATCGCGTGCCCGAGCGTGTGGCCGTAGTTGAGCATCTCCCGGCCGATCCCCTCGGCAGCTCCGCCCACGCCGATGAGCTCGTGCGGGTCCGCGCCGACGACCGCCGCCTTGACCGCGATCGACCGCTCGACGAGCTCGCGGGTGTGCGGGCCGGCCGGGTCGGTTGCTCCGGCCGGATCGGATTCGACCAGACCGAGAATCGCTGGATCGGCGATAAACCCGGCCTTGATGATCTCGGCCAGTCCCGCCGCATAGTCGGCGCGCGGGAGCGTCGCCAACAGGGCCAGATCCACGAGAACCCCAGTTGGCTGATGGAACGCGCCGACCAGGTTCTTCCCCGCCGCGATGTTGATCGCGGTCTTGCCGCCGATCGCCGCGTCGACCATGCCGAGCAGCGTGGTAGGCACGTGCACGACCGAGACGCCGCGCAGCCAGGTCGCCGCGACGAATCCAGCCAGGTCAGTACTCGCGCCGCCGCCGATAGCTACCAGCGCGTCGGTCCGGGTGAAACCGTGTCGGCCGAGCACCGACCAGCACCGGCTGGCTACCGGTAGCTCTTTGGCGGGTTCGCCGTCTGGCAGATCGATCAGGTGCACCTGATAGCCGCGATCGGCCAGGTCCTGCTCCACCCGCTCGGCGGTGCCGCGCAGCACCTGCGGATGCAGCACCGCGACCCGGACCGTCCCGGCCGGCAGCAGCCCGGGCAGCTCGCCGAGCAGTCCGGAGCCCACCACGATGTCGTATCGATCCGACCCCGCGACGGTGATCCGCCGCGACCCGGGCACCGGCTCGGTTCGCGCCGCGGTCATGCGCGATCGCCGGCCACTAGTAGCGCGATCCGGTCGGCGACCTGCTCCGCGGTCAAGCCGTCGGTCGGAACGGTCGCGGTGGCGACCTCGAGGTAGTACGGCCGGCGTTCGTTCAGCAAGGTGCGCAGCTGTGACCGCACGTTGCCGAGCAGCAGCGGCCGGTCCCGATTCAGCCCGACCCGGGCAGCCGCATCGGACAGCCCGACGTCAAGGAACACCACTCGGTGGCCGCGGAGCAGCGCTCGGGTGCCGGCGTCGGCCACCGCGCCGCCACCGAGAGCCAGCACGCCGTCGTGCTCGGCCAGCGCGTCCCGGACGGCCACCCGCTCCAGCTCTCGGAACGGCGGCTCGCCGTCCTCGATGAAGATGTCCGCGATCGATCGCCCGGCGCGCGCGGTGATGTCGCTGTCGGTATCCCGAAAGGTGGTGCCGAGCCGGGCCGCCAGCAGCTCCCCTACCGTTGACTTGCCGGAGCCCGGCGGGCCGACCAGCACCGCGATCGGACCGGGCATGTCAGCGGACCACCAGCGTGTCCAGGTAGGCGCGCGCGTTTCGCGCGGTCTCGGCCACCGAGTCGCCGCCGAACTTCTCCAGCGTCGCGTCCGCAAGGACCAGCCCGACCATCGCCTCGGCTACTACACCGGCGGCCGGCACGGCGCAGACATCGGAGCGCTGACTGATCGCTTGCGCCGGCTCGCCGGTGGCCACGTCCACGGTGTCCAGCGCCCGGGGCACCGTCGAGATCGGCTTCATCGCGGCTCTGACCCGCAGTGTTTCGCCGGTGCTCATGCCGCCCTCGGTTCCGCCGGCCCGGCCGGTCCGGCGGCGGACGGCGCCGTCCGCGGTCTCGATCTCGTCATGCGCTTGCGAACCGCGTACCCCCGCCAGCTCGAATCCGTCGCCAACCTCGACGCCCTTGATGGCCTGGATGCCCATCAGCGCACCGGCCAGCCTGGCATCGAGGCGGCGATCCCAGTGCACGTGGCTGCCGAGCCCCGGCGGCAGCCCGTAGCCGAGCACCTCGACGACACCGCCGAGCGTGTCGCCGGCACGGTGCGCGGCCTCGATCTCGGCCACCATCGCGGCGCTCGCGGCCGGGTCGAAGCACCGCACCGGATCGGCGTCGATCCGGGCCTGATCGGCCGGCTTGGGCAGCGTGCCGGTCGGCGCGGTGGCTGCACCGATGCGCACCACGTGGCTGACCACCTCGATCCCGACCGCCTGGTCCAGGAACGCGGTCGCGACCGCGCCGAGTGCGACCCGGGCCGCGGTCTCCCGAGCGCTGGCTCGCTCCAGGATCGGTCGGGCATCGGTGACCGCGTACTTCTGCATGCCGGCGAGGTCGGCGTGGCCGGGCCGCGGCCTGGTCAGCGGCGCGTTGCGGGCGAGTTCGGTCAGCTCCGCCTCGTCGACCGGGTCGGCGGCCATCACCGCCTGCCACTTCGGCCATTCGGTGTTTCCGATCCGGATCGCGACCGGGCTGCCCAACGTGAGGCCGTGCCGGACCCCGCCGAGGAACTCCACCTCGTCGCGCTCGAAGCTCATCCGCGCGCCACGCCCGTAGCCGTGCCGGCGCCTGGCCAGGGCCACCCTGACGTCCTCGGTGGTCACCCGGATCCCGCCGGGCAACCCCTCCAGGATCGCGACCAGGGCCGGCCCGTGCGACTCCCCCGCGGTGAGCCAGCGCAACATGCAGTGATCCTGCCACGCGACTGCGGCTAGCCCGCCATACCCCCGAGATACCAGTCCGCGATGGGGATGCCGGCGAGCACCGCGATCAGCGCGCCGAGCAGCATGGCCGGGCCGAACGGGACCGCCGACTTGCGGGTGGCCCGGCGGGTCGCCAGCAGGCCGAGTCCGGCCAGCGCGCCGATCACGAAGCCGAGGAATCCGCCGATGATCACTTCGGCCCAGCCGAGCCAGCCCAGGTACAGCCCAAGAACGCCGGCCAGCTTCACGTCACCGAACCCCATCCCGGCCGGGTAGATCAGCATCAGCAGGTAGTACAGCGCGTACAGCACGACCATCCCGGCCAGCGCGCGAAGGAACGGTCCAAGCTCGCCGCGGACCAGCGCGGCCAGGCCGAGTAACCCGCCGGCGATCAGGTAGCTGGGCAGGGTCAGCGCGTTCGGCAGGCGGTGATGCGCCAAGTCGATCGCGGCCAGCGCGATTCCGGCGGCGCCGCCGTACAGGAACGCGGGCAGCTCGGCGGAGAACCCGAATCGCGCCGCCAGCAGCGCGTACACCGCCGCCGTCACCGCGATAATCGGCACCGACTGGCGGTCGAAGCGCGGTGCAGACCCGAACCAGCCGCCGCCTGGTCCGACCAGGACCGGTTCGCCGGCCGGCACCCGCTCGATGATACCGGGCAGATAAGCGCCCACGAGCACCCCGAGCAGACCGATCGACACCACCGCCGCCAGCACGGCGCAAGCTTAAGCGCTGGCCAGGCGCGCTACGGCCGTCTTGCACCCGCTGCGGGAACGCGGGCTAGCGTTTCCCGGCGATGTAGGTCAGGTGGGTCACCCGGGACGATGCGTCCGTGCGGGCCTGGGCCAGCGCGAGGTGAGCGGGGTCCACGCGGTCGAACAGGCGGATGCCGGTGCCGAACAGCACGGGTGCGAGCGTAATCGAGAACTCGTCGATCAGGCCGCTGTCCAGGTACTCCTGGATCGTCTCGGCGCCGCCGGCGATGCGCACGTCGCGATCGCCGGCGGCCTCGCGGGCCTGGAGCAGCGCGCTCTCGATGCCGTCGTTGACGAAGTGGAAGGTGGTGCCGCCCGGCCGTTCCCACGGGTCGCGCTTGGTGTGGGTAACGACGAACA
>Ga0126377_10002482_pt1 | contig 12737 bp, 13 predicted proteins | sample PanSoiMetPlot_22_FD_92647 | JGI IMG/M metagenome (GOLD analysis project Ga0126377, IMG submission 92647) | Tropical forest soil microbial communities from Panama - MetaG Plot_22 | ecosystem: Environmental > Terrestrial > Soil > Tropical forest > Bulk soil | place: Panama | collected 2016-02-17
CCGTTCGCCTACAAGGACGTCGGCCGCGTCGTCGAGGTGGTCGAGCGGGCGGGCCTGGCGGTGCGGGTGGCCGAGCTGCGCCCGATCGGGGTGGTGAAGGGCTAGGCACTGAGGGTGAGGAGGTTCCCTGTGCGGCGTCGCGTGGCGCCTTTTGCTCGCATAGCGAGAACAAAGCACCACGCAACGCCGAGTTGGCACGTCGCCACTCGGCGCGGACGACGGACGAGGCCACGCGCCACCGCCAACCTCCTCACCCTCATCGCCCGGCCACGGCCCTTAGCGGGCGCCCGCCTCGAACGCCTTCGCGATCCCGATGCGGTCAACGGTCGGCGGGTGCGTCGCGAGCAGAAACACGAGCCAGTCGGGCGGGTCCGGATCGGCGACGTTGCGGATCGCGATGCCCCGCTCGAAGCCGATGAACGGCTGGGGCGCGTTGGTGAGGCGCAGCGAGAAGCTGTCGGCGCGCGCCTCGATGCGCCGCGAGAGCTGGTTGCCGACGACGGTGATGCCGAAGCTGATCACCGCCAGCGACAGCGCGAGGGCCGGCAATGCGGCGGGGCCGGGGCGCGGCTCGTCGGGCGCGAGCAGGCGCGTGAGCTGGGCCGCGGCGAACAGGCCGAGCGGCGCGACGAGCGCGACGTAGAGCAGCCCGCGCGGCACGTCGCGGTAATGGACATGCCCGAGCTCGTGGGCGACCACGAGGCGCACCTCGTCGCGGCTGAAGTCCTTCAGCAGGTTGTCGTAGAGGACGACCCGCTTGGTGCGCCCGAGACCGGTGACATAGGCGTTCGAAGCGGTTGTCCGGCGGCTCGCGTCGACCTCGTAGACCTGGCCCACGTCCACCCCGGCGGACCGCGCGAGCGCCAGCACGTCGCTGCGCGTCTGACCCTCGGGCAGCGGTTTGAACTTGTTGAACACCGGGTCGAGCACGACCGGACCGAGGTAGAGCATCGCCGCCGCGAAGCCCACGATCAGGGCGCTCCCGGGGATCCACCAGGTCCGCGGCAGCCGCCGCATGAGCGCGACCGCGGCCGCGCCGCCGGCGCCGGCGAACACGGCGCCGATCCCGGTGGCCTTGGCCACGTCCCCCAGCCACGGCCCCCAATCCTGGGTCGAGAGCCCCACGTTGACCGAGCGCTGATGGGAGATCGCCGACACCGGCAGCTGCAAGACCGCGAGCCCGACCGACAGCGCCACGCCCGCGCCGGCGCCGACCAGAACCGGCCGCCGCAGCGGCTGGCGGAGCCGCGACGGAGGCCGCCGCACGAGCCACACGAGCACGATCGCCTCGATCGCGAGGCCGGCGCCGAACAGCGCGAGTTGACCCGTTCGATAGTCGTGCGCGCGCTGAAGCTCCGCCGGGGTGAAGTACGATCCTTCGTCGACCGGCGCGGGCGCGATGACGCCGTCACGCGGCCGCAGCAGCAGAACCGCAGCCTCCGCGACGACGAAGGCGGCGACGACGGCCACGGCAACGCGACGCGGGCGGTCCACGTTCCAAAGAATGCACGACGCCCGGGTCGACCCCTATGCAGGTCGCGATCTTCTCCGACATCCACGGCAACCGGCACGCCTTCGAGGCGGTTCTTGCCGACGTCGAACGCAGCCCGGCGCAACGGCTGTGGTGCCTAGGCGACGTGGTCGGGTACGGGGCCGACCCGAACGACTGCTGCCGGCTCGTGCGTCAGCACGCAGACCTCTGTCTGGCGGGCAACCACGACCTCGCCGTCACCGGCGATCTCGACCTCGGCGAGTTCTCGACCGGCGCCGCCCTCGCGGCGCGGTGGACCCAGGAGGTCATCGCCGACGACCACCGCGACTGGCTGAAGTCGCTCAAGCCCGCGCAGCCCGCCGACGGCGTCGGGCTCTACCACGCGTCGCCGCGCGACCCGATCTGGGAGTACGTCCTCTCGGCGCTGCTGGCCGAGCTGTGCCTCGACGTCCAGCCCGAGCGCGTCTGCCTGGTCGGCCACTCGCACGTCGCGCTGTCGTTCGTGCGGCCCGAGGGCGAGCCGGCGACGGGGTCGGCCCGCCGCGGTGGCGAGGAGGCCGACCTCTCCGAAGGCGAGTGGATCCTCAACCCGGGCAGCGTCGGCCAGCCGCGCGACGGGGATGCCCGTGCCGCATGGCTGCTGCTCGACACGACCGCGTGGACGGCGAGTTGGCGACGGGTCGAATACGACATCGCGGGCGCCGCCGCATCGATCCGCGCGGCCCGGCTGCCTGACTCGCTCGCCGAGCGCCTGGAGTACGGTCAATGAGCATGCGCGCGCTTCCGCTGCTCGCTGCGCTGCTACTGGGGGCAGCAACCGCCGTGCTGGTCTCGTGCGGCGGCAACGACGGCCGGATCCCGTCCGACAACGCCTCGAACCTCGAGCGCGCACTTCAGGACGTCCAGACCGACTTCGACGCCGGCCGCTGCGACGCGGCCCAGCAGGCCGTCTCACGGCTCAACGGCGCCTTGGTCAACCTGCCCGATTCGGTCGACCCGCGGCTGCGCAGCCGGCTGCGCTCGGGTATCACCAATCTCGACCAGCGGGTGACCGACACGTGCGGGCAGGCCCAGCAGCAGACGCAGACCCAGCAGCAGACGCAGACGCAACAGCAGACGCAGACCGAGAAGACGCAGACGGAGACGACGCAGACGGACACGACGGGAACCGACACGACCGGGACGGACACCACGCCGACCGGGACCGGGACGACCGGGACCGGCACGACGGGGACGGGGACGACCGACACCGGCACGACGGGAACCGGCACGACGACAGACGGGAACGGCACAGGTGGCGCCCCGTCAGGTGGAGGCAACGGCGGATGATGGCGGGGCAGGTCCTGGCGGACCGGTATGAGCTGGAGGATCGGTTGGGGGTCGGCGGCATGTCGACCGTGGTACGCGCGTTCGACGAACGCCTCGAGCGCGAAGTGGCGATCAAGCTGCTGGCCGAGCACCTCGCCGACGACAGCCAGTTCGTCGCGCGCTTCCGCCGCGAGGCGTTGGCCGCCGCGCGGCTCGTGCACCCCAACATCGTCCAGGTCTTCGACTTCGGCCTGGACGAGGACACCCACCGCCATTACATCGTCATGGAGCTCGTGCGCGGCCACTCCGGCGCGCAGATCCTCAAGGAGGAGGGCACGCTCGACGTCCGCGAGGCGCTGGCGATCGTCACCCAGGCCTGCCGCGGCCTCGAGTACGCGCACCGCAACGGCGTCGTTCACCGCGACGTCAAGCCGGGCAACCTGCTGCGCGGCGAGGACGGCGTCGTCAAGCTCGCCGACTTCGGCATCGCGAAGGCGGTCAGCGAGGAGTCCTCGATCACGCAGATCGGCTCGGTGCTCGGCACCGCCGCGTACCTGGCGCCCGAGCAGGCCGCCGGCGAGCAGATCGGGCCGGCGGCGGACCTCTACGCGCTCGGCGTCGTCACCTACCAGTTCCTGTCCGGTCGCCTGCCCTACGAGGCGCAGTCGCTGACCGAGCTCGCGCTCAAGCAGCAGCGCGAGGTCCCGCCCCGCCTCGACGAGCTCAACCCCGTGGTCTCGCCCCAGCTCGCGGTGGCGGTCGACCGCGCGCTTGCGCTCGACCCGCGCGACCGCCCCGAGAGCGCCGACGAGCTGCGGCGCGTCCTCGTCGACGGCGCGCGCGGCGTCGGCCCGGACCCCGCGACGACGCGCATCGCCGGTCCGGCGACGACCGCGACGACGGTCCACGCGCCGCGAACCGGCGTCACCGACGTGGCGCGCGCCCCCGTGCAGCCGCGCCAGCCCCGGCAGCCGAACCCGGCGCGGACCCCCCGTCCCGCGGCCGCGCCGGTCGCCGCCGCTCCCCCGCCGGTCGCGCGGACGCCCCGGCGCAAGAACCGCGCGCGGCGCATGTTCGGCAGCTTCCTCGTGCTCCTCCTGCTCGCGGCCGGTGGCGCCGCGGCGGTCGTCGCGACGTCGACGTCCGACAAGGCCGTCCACCTGCGCCGCGTCGTCTACGACGACGTCAACCAGGCCGTCGACTCGCTCAAGGGCCTGGTCAACGACAACACGAAGTAGCCGCTAGGGCGCGGCGCCCGCGCGCAGCGCCGCGGCCGTCTCGGCCAGCGTCCCCTCCCCGATGGCGTCGCGCAGGCGGCGCACCACGCGCTCGACGAACGCGAGGTTGTGGAGGGTGAACAGGCGCATGCCGGTCAGCTCGCGCGCGCGGGCGAGGTAGCGCAGGTAGGCGCGGGTGAGCCCCAGCGCGCAGGCCGGGCACGGACAGCCGTCCATGAGCGGCTCGTCCGAGTCCTTCCAGCGCGCCTGGGTGAGGTCGACGCGCCAGCGCCGCTCGGGATCCGGCACCAGGACCATCCCGTGGCGGCCCAGGCGCGTCGGCATCGCGCAGTCGAAGGTGTCGATGCCGAGCTCGACGCCGCGCACGAGGTCGTCGATCTCGCCGATGCCGAGGAGGTGGCGCGGGCGGTCCTCGGGCAGCTGCGCCGTCGTCCAGTCCACGACGGTGTGCATCTCCTCCTTGTCGGCGCCCAGCGAGCCGCCGATCGCGATGCCGTCGCACGCGCTCGCCGCGACCGCCTGCGCCGACTCGATGCGCAGATCCTCGAACACCCCGCCCTGCACGATCCCGTAGACCAGCTGGCCGTCGGGGCCATGGGCGTCGTGCCAGTCCAGGCAGCGCCGCAGCCAGCGGTGCGTGCGCTCGGTCGAACGGGCCGTGTAGTCGCGCGGGACGTTCAGCGGCGTGCATTCGTCGAACACCAGCGCGAGATCCGAGCCCAGCGCGGCCTGGATCTCCATCGACGTCTCGGGCGCCATGAACTTGACCGAGCCGTCGAGGTACGAGCGGAAGCGCACGCCCTGCTCCTCGATGGCGAGGATGCCGCCCTGCCGGTTGGCGCCGTGCGGCGTGCGCCCCTTGATCTCGTCGGCCACCGTGCCGTGCCCCATCGAGAACACCTGGAAACCGCCCGAGTCGGTGACGATCGGCCCGCGCCAGCCCATGAACTCGTGCAGGCCGCCGAAGCGCGCGATGCGCTCGTGGCCGGGGTCGAGGAAGAGATGGAATGTGTTGCCGAGGACGATGTCGTAGCCGAGCGCGGCGACCTCGGCGGGCAGCATGCCCTTGACCGTGGCCTTCGTCGCCAGCGGCACGAAGGCGGGTGTCCGGACGTCCCCGTGGGCGGTGCTGAGGATCCCGGAGCGCGCCCGCGAGGCGTCGTCGCGGGCGGTAATCGTGAAGGGCGACACCGCGGGCATGCTAGAAGCGAGGGAGATGATCGCGACCTTCCTCGACGTCGCCCAGACCGTCGGCCTCCCGGTCGTCTTCGCGCTGATCGCTGTCGAGACCATGGGGATCCCGGTCCCGGGCGAGACCGCGCTGATCACGGCGGCCATCGTCGCGAGCCGCGGGCGGCTGAGCATCGAGGCAGTCATCGCGGTGGCCGCGGCGGCCGCGATCATCGGCGACAACGTCGGATTCGCGATCGGCCGCAAGCTGGGCCGGCGGCTGTTGACGGCGCCCGGCCCGCTGCTCCATCACCGCCGGCGCACGATCGCGATCGGCGAGCCGTTCTTCGACCGCCACGGACCGAAGGCGGTGTTCCTCGGCCGTTGGGTCACGGGGCTGCGGATCACCGCCGCGTGGATGGCGGGCGTCACGCGCATGTCCTGGCCGACCTTCGTCTTCTGGAACGCGCTCGGCGGGATCGCATGGGCGACGTCGATCGGCCTATTGGCCTACTTCGTCGGCCACAGCGCCGAGAAGATCATCCGCCTGGCAGGCCTGGGCGGGGCGGCCGCCGTCGTTCTGGGCGGCATCGCGATCTGGCTGGTGCTCCTCATCCGGCGGCGGCGCACCGAGGCGGTCGTCGACGAGGAGATCGACCGGCAGATCGAGGCCGAGGCGAGCGCCGAGCGGGCGCGCTGAATCAGCCGGCCTTCGTGAAGCGCAGGCTCGTGCGCGCGACGGCGAGCGAGTCGCCGATCGACGGCCCCAGCGCCTCTCGCCACGTGCCGGCGTGGCACTCGTCACCGGGGCGCGACAGTGCCGCGACCCGGATCTCCGTCCAGGCCGCTTGGCCGGCGGGCGCGATGTCCGGTCGCTTCGTGAGCACCCCCGCCCAGAGGGCCTCGAGCCGGACCCGGGCACCGATCCCCGGCCGGCGCACGACCCGGAACGCGCGGTTGGGGCGCGTCCCGCTGTCGAGCACGTGGCGCGCGCCCGGCGCGGGCAACCGCCCCTCGACGTACGTCGCAGGATCCTGCGCGGGCGCGAGGACGGTTTTCACGGTGTAGGTGACGTCGTAGCGGCAGCTTGGGTTCTGGCGCGTCGCGAAGCGCAGGCTCCCGGCAGGGGCCTTTCGCGTGTCCCATGTCCCGGGGACGGCCACTCGGGCGGTCGAGGTCACGCGGTACCCCTGCAGTGCGCCGCTCACGGCGAGCCCGGGGTTGGCGGGCTCCGCGACCCTCGCGGTGCGAAGGATGCCGGTGCGCTGGGCGACGGCCGGCGCCGCAGCGGCCAGCACGACCGTGGGGACCAGAAGCCAGGCACGGGCACTCATACGCACGAGAGTACGGCGCCGGCGAGACCATCACATCGGGGTCAGCCGCTCGCGACGGCACCGAACTACTGACCGTCAATCCGGGGAGGCACCGGATGACGCGTCGGGAAGAAACGGCCACCCTGGATCGTGAGAACGTGTCATCACAGCCAGGACGGTTCGGAATGTCTGAGAACCCTGATCTGCCGCGTTCGGCGGTGGAGCTCTCGTCCCGGGCCCGATGGCGCGGCGGCCTCATCATCTTCTTCGCCGTTCTCGCAGCGATGCTGGTGACCGCCCCCGCCTGGGCCGCCCCCGTTTCGCTTCCCTCGCTCAGGATCGATGGCGCCGCAGCAGGCGACCGCCTTGGCACTTCGGTGGCCGTCGCCGGCGACGTCAACGGCGACGGGCACCGCGACGTGATCGTCGGCGCGCCGGGCGCCTTCGCAGATGCCAGCTCGAACTCTGCCGGCGCCGCGTACGTCCTCTTCGGTCCGTTCCAGGCCGGAGCGACGATCGACCTCGCGAACCTCGCCGGTCGCGGTGTTGTCCTTCGAGGCCCGCCGCGGGAGTCCGCCGGGACGTCCGTCGCCGCCGCCGGCGACGTCAACGGCGACGGACTCGCCGACGTCATCGTCGGCGCACCCGGCGCCTCACCGCACCAGGAGGGGCCGCAGATCCATCCCGGGCGCGCGTACATCGTGTTCGGCGCGCGGACGCCACACGACATCGACCTGTCGGCGCTCGGCTCCGCCGGGATCACCCTGACCGGCGGGCGCTTCTACTTCCCCGACGCGTTCGGGTGGCAGGTCGCCGGCGTCGGCGACGTCGACCGCGACGGCCGCGCCGATGTGGCCATCGCAGCGCCGGGCAACCCCGGATTCGAGAGCCAGGCCACGAGCGGCCGTGCCTACGTCGTCTTCGGGCGCCGCACGCCGGGGAGCATCACAATGGGCCACCTCGGCCGCAGCGGCTTTCGCATCGGCTTTGACGAGCTCTCGTCCGTGAGCGCCGCGGGCGATTGGAACCGCGACGGACGCGCCGACATCGCCGTGATGGCCAACAGCGCCGTCCGCGTGATCTACGGGCAGCGCTACGGCGCCCCGATCGACCTGGCCCACCTCGGCCGCCACGGGCTGACCATTCAAACGAGGCACCCGAACCGGTTCGATGGCGGGGCGGTGACCGGCGGCATGGACGTCAACGGCGACGGACTCGCCGACGTGGCCATCGGCGAGCCGAGCGCGCACCTGGTCGGCTTCGGGCCGGCGAACGGCGGCGCGTGGCTGGTGGCCGGCAGCCCATCGCGGCGGACGCTCAACCTCGGCGCCCCTGGGCGCCGCGCGTGGGAGCCGGCGATCGGCGGGCGCAGCTGGATGGCGGGCTCGGCGGTGGCGCTGGGTCGCGTCAACGCAGACCGGCGCGCCGACATCGTCATGGTCGCCAACGGCTCGCTCGCCGTCGTCTACGGCACCGCGACGCACCGCACGCTCCGGCTGGACGCGATGCCGGCGAGCCGCGGGTTCCTCGTCGACGGCTCGATAGAGCCGGCGCCGTCTGGCTCGTCGCCCGGGCGCGGCGGCTTCGCCAGCACCGCGGCGGGCGATCTCGACGGCAACGGACGTGCGGAGCTGCTTGCCGGTGCGCCCTTCGCGAGCCATGAGAGCCGGGCAAACGCCGGCTCGGCCTACCTGTTCCTCCGTTAACGACCACGGGCCCACGCTCGGCGCGGGCCCGCAGGCTGGTGTGCCGGTCGGTGCCGGTTAGTTCTCGGAGTCGCTGCCCTCGATCGCGGCGGCGTTGTCGCCGACCTGGATCGCGACGCGGCGCGGCTTGCGCTGCTCGGGCTTGGGGATGCGGACCTCGAGGACGCCCTTGTCGAACGTCGCGCTGACCGCCTCGGGATCGACGCCGTCGGGGAGCGTCAGCGTGCGGCGAAAGGAGCCGAACGAGCGCTCGACCCGGTAGTAGCCCTCGCGCTTGTCCTCGTGCTCGGCCTTGCGCTCGCCCGAGACGGCGAGGACCTTGTCCTCGACCTCGATGGTCACGTCACCCTCGTTGAGGCCGGGGAGGTCGGCCTTGAGGACGAAGTGGTCGTCGGTCTCGACGAGATCCATCGCGGGAATCCAGCGGCGGACGCCGTTGGCCCTGTTGCCAGCGGTGGGGCTGTCGAAGAACGTGTTGTTGAGAAGTCGGTTCAGCGAAACCGGCTCCCAGCGGACCAGTGCCATGTTGAAGCCTCCTAGATAAGAGTTCCTACGCATGATGCGGTACGAAATCTCAGTCTAGCAGTGGCAGGTTTTCGAACAGCGCGAAGTAATCCACCGCCGGCGGGCTGGCGAGCGTCGCGGAACGGTCAGCCGCAGGTGGGCCCGGCGGCGGAGGCAGCGCCGGGGGTGACCCGCTCCCACGCGTCGCCGAGGGCGTCGAGCTCGTCCTCGGAGAAGTGGCGCAGGAACAGGGAGCGCACGCCCGCAAGGTGGGTCGAGCGCGCATCGGCGAGCTTCTTCAGGCCCGCCGGCGTGATCACCGCGTAGGCACCGCGCGCGTCGCTGTCGCACGACTCGCGGCGGAGCAGGCCGTCGCGCTCGAGGCGGTCGGCCAGGCGCGTCAGGCCCGAGCGGCTGAGGATCACCGACTCGGCGAGATCGCGCATGCGCAGGCGCCCACCCTCGGCATCGGCGAGGTACAGGAGCACCTCGTACGACGTCAACGGGAGGCCGTGCTCGGCATCGAGGTCGGCGTCGAGCGCCTTCGTCAGCGCCGCGTGGGCGCGGAGCATCCCGCGCCAGGCGCGCAGCTCGCGCTCATCGAGCTGGCGGGTGTCGACGGTGGTGGCGGGATCGGAGCTGGTTGCAGCCATTGTGGAGAGACCTTTGAGCGCGCAACGACCTTAGCAGCGGCGTCGGCGATGCGCGACAGGAAGTTGTTGTACGTGCAATCACCTGGTATTGTTGCACACACAACGACTTTGCCCGCACGAATCGGGCCCGGAGGAGGACAATCGACCGTCATGGCACTCGAGGGACTGCATCACGTCACAGCAATCACGGGTGATGCGCCGCGCAACGTGGACTTCTACGCGCGGCTGCTCGGCCTGCGGCTGGTGAAGAAGACCGTGAACTTCGACCAGCCCGACGTCTACCACCTGTACTTCGGCGACGAGCGCGGCACCCCCGGCTCGATCCTCACCTTCTTCGAATTCCCGGGCGCGGCGCCCGGGCGCGCAGGCGACGGCATGGTCCACACCGTCCAGTGGCGCGTCGCCTCGGACGACGCGCTCGCCTTCTGGGCGGCCCGGCTCGGTGCGGCGGACGTGGCCAACGAGCGCCTCGACGGCGGCCTCGCCTTCGCGGACTTCGAGGGGTTGCGCCACGAGCTGCTCGCGGTGCCCGTCTCCGACGCGCCGCTCGCCGCGACGGCGCCCGACATTCCCGCCGAGCACGCGCTCCTCGGTTTCCACGGCGTGCGCGCGTATGCGTCGCGCCCCGACGCGAGCACGGGTCTCCTGCAGACGCTCGGCTTCACGCACGACGGCGGCGCCGACTGGACGCTGCGCGGCGAGGCCCGTCACGCGGTCCTTCGCTACGACCAGCCGCCCGGAGTCCGCGGCACGACGAGCGCCGGCACCGTCCACCACGTCGCGTGGTCGGCGGCCGACGACGCCGAGCTCGAGGGCATGCGCGCGCGCGTCACCCAGGCCGGCGGCCATCCGACCCCGATCATCGACCGCCAGTACTTCCACTCGGTCTACTTCCGCGAGCCGAGCGGCGTCCTCTTCGAGCTCGCCACCCGCGACATCGGCTTCGAGTTCGACGAGCCGCTGGAGACGCTCGGCGAGGCGCTCAAGCTGCCGCCGCAGTACGAGCCGCGCCGCGAGCAGCTCGTCAACGCGCTGACGCCGCTGACGAACCCGCGCGAGACGACGACCGCATGACCGAGCTCGTCCACAACCTGCGCCCGGCGGCGGGCGAGCCCGCGGGCGCGCTGGTGATGCTCCACGGCCGCGGCGCCGACGAGTACGACCTGGCGCCGTTCCTCGACCTGCTCGATCCGCACCGGCGCCTCGTCGGGCTCACCCCCGGCGGACCGCTGTTCCTACCCCCGGGCGGGCGCCACTGGTACGTCGTGCCGCGCGTCGGCTATCCGGACCCCGACACCTTCCGCACCTCCTACGACCTGCTCCAGCGCGACGTCCCGGAGCTCACCGGCGTGCCGTGGGAACGCACGATCGTCGGCGGGTTCTCGCAGGGCACGGTGATGTCGTATGCGCTCGGCCTCGGCGCCGGGCGACCCACCCCGGCGGGGATCATCGCGATGAGCGGCTTCATCCCCGTCGTAGACGGGTGGAGCCCGGACCTCGACCGGCCCGGACTGCCGGTGTGGATCGCCCACGGCCGTAACGACCCCGTGATCGGCATCGAGTTCGCCCGCGCCGCGCGCGAGGCATTGTCGGCCGCCCCGGTCGACCTCACCTACCACGAGCACGAGGGCGCCCACCACGTCGACCCGCGGCTGCTCGCCGAGCTCCCGGCCTGGGTCGAACGCGCGATCGACGCCGCCGCAGCGCCGGCCCCTTAGCCGAGCGCGCGAAGCGTCGTTCCCAGACGCTCGAGCGCCTCGCTGATCCACGGCAGCGCGACCGGGTCATCGGAGAGCAGCGCCTCCCAGCGCTGCTCGTCGGTGGCGCCATAAAGCAGGCTCGTGGCCATCCGGAAGCGCAGCGCCGCCGGGTCATCGCCGAACGCCGCACCCTCGAGCACCGCGACGTCGTAGCGCTCGAGCAGGAACGCGGCGAGCTGGGCACCGGTCTGCACGCCGTGAGCGGCGAGCGAGGGCCGCAACGGCTCGAGGTCGGGGTACAGGTAGAAGGCGCCGGTCGGCGGGCGGCAGATCGCGCCCGCGCCGACGACCTCGCCGTGGGCGGCAACCGCGACCAACCGGTGCAGCTGCCGGCTGCGGGCGACGTGCTCGCGCACCTCGGGTGGCTCGCCGAGGACATAGGCGGCCGCGTGCTGCATCGGCGCGGCGAGGCTCGACCAGACCTCGCTCGCCACTCCGGTCACCGCGGCGGCCGCGCGCTCGCCGAGCGGGCCCTGCGGCAGCCGGCAGAACCCGATCCGCCAGCCGCCAAGAGCCATGCTCTTGCTCAGGCCGTTGGTGACAAAGGTGCTGTCGGGCAGCAGCTCCGCCGGGCTGCGCAACGTGTCTGGGTCGTAGGCCAGGTCGCGGTAGATCTCGTCGCAGACGATGAGCAGCCCGTGCTCGCGCGCGACGTCGCAGACCTCCTCGATGAGGGCCGCCGGCGCGGCGGTGCCGGTCGGGTTGTCGGGCAACGTGAGGACGAGGATGCCGTCCTCGCCGCGTCGCGGAGCGAGGACCGCGCGAAGGGCCGCCGGATCGGGCACCCCGCCCGCCTGCGCGGCGATCGGGAGATCGACCACGCGCTTGCCCGCGAGCGCCGCCTGCGCCGCGTAGCTCACCCACGAGGGTCGCGGCAGGACGACGTCGCCCGGCAGCACGGCGAGCAGCGCGTAGAGCAGCGCCTTGCTGCCGGGCGCCACGACGACCTGCTCGGGCGCCGTCGGCAGCCCTCGGCGCTCGTAGTAGCCCGCGGCGGCCTCGCGCACCGCCGGCGAGCCCGCGACCGGGCCATAGCCGTTCTGCCCCGCCGCGGCGCCGAGTCGCTCGGCGACGCCGGGCAGCACCGGCAGGCCGGCCTCGCCGAAGCCGAGGTGCAACACCGGCGCGCCGGCGGCGATCCGCGCCCGGACGCGCTCGTCGGTCGCGAGCGTGGGTGACAGAGGCGGGGCGAGCATCCGGGCCACTCTACGTGGGCGACTCGAGTTCGACGAGCGTCGAGCCGAGGTCCTCAAACCCGATGCGGCGGTAAAGGCCGGCGCCCATCTCCGAGGCTCCAAGCCACGCCGCGTCGGCGCCCATCTCGAAGCCCGCGCGAGCGGCGAGACGCGTGAGCGCGTCCCCGAGGCCGCGGCGGCGTGCGGGTTCGACGGTCGCGACGTAGTACAGGCCCGCGACGCGGTGGCTCAGGAGCGCCATCGCGGACGCGACCGGCTCGGCGCCCAGGTAAGCGACGAACGCCGCGATGTGGGGCGCGACGATCGTGTCGTCGTGGAACAGCAGCGGCGCCCTCTCGCGCTCACCGGGGTCGTCGTTCGCGAGCGCGACGACGCGGCCGTAGTCGACAACCGCGCC
>Ga0126377_10002483_pt1 | contig 12737 bp, 7 predicted proteins | sample PanSoiMetPlot_22_FD_92647 | JGI IMG/M metagenome (GOLD analysis project Ga0126377, IMG submission 92647) | Tropical forest soil microbial communities from Panama - MetaG Plot_22 | ecosystem: Environmental > Terrestrial > Soil > Tropical forest > Bulk soil | place: Panama | collected 2016-02-17
AGCGTGTGCCCGACTTCATGCGCCGCCAGTTGTCTGAGACGCGCCAGAACCAGCTCCATTAATTTTGGCGACAGTGCCTTGCCCTTTTCATAAGGAGCGAGCAGTCCTTCAGCAATGAGAAAGTCTTGCCGATCGCGTAACGATCCGAGGCTGACACGACCTTGAATGATTTCGCCGGTGCGGGGATCAACTAACGAGTTGCCGTAGGACCAACCTCTCGTTGAGCGATGGACCCACTGAATCACGTTGTAACGGACATCCATTGGATCAACGTTTGGGGGCATTACTTCAACGCGAAATGCGTCCTTGTAACCGATGGCTTCGAAGGCTTGATTCCACCAACGCGCGCCCTCTACCAGGGCCGAGCGCACCGGTTCTGGCGCGCCTCGGTCAACGTAATAGACGATCGGCTGTACCGGTTCACTGACCGCCGCACTTGGATCTTTCTTTTCGAGCCGGTGGCGAGCGATAAACCGCTTAGTGATTGGCTCTTCGATGGGCGTCGCAAAATCCATGTAGTTGATGCCAAAAAAACTGGCTCGCGGATCGAACACCCGCGGTTTGAATCCAGCCGGCGGCAATTGGACCAGCGAATGTCGTTCGCGCACAGTAATCGCTTCGGGTACCGGTACAACTTGCCGGACAAATTGACCGGTTGGTTCACCGGTGAAGGTCAAGGTAGTTTCGACTTCAGTGTTCTGGGGAAAGTTCTTCGTATTCGGCAAATAGAACGCACTGCGGGTTGGATCCAGGCGATAGTTACCTTGCTGGTTTCGCTGTAAGGTAGCGGGAATCTGGTGCACGTCGCGCAGAAAGAAGTTGGTCGCGTCCACCAGGACGTGGCCACCTTCTTCGGCCGCCACCTCAAACCCCCAAATCGTCGATTCCGCAAACGCATCCTTCACAGCCTGTCGTTCATCCGCATTGTTGCTCGTAGCGCGAAAGGAGTAGTTGGGTGCTACCAGCAGCACGCGTGGGCCACTGCGATCAAAGCGGACGATATCGCTGGAACCGAGTTGTCCGCGATCAAGACCAATATCGTTTGAGCCGATACCGGCAGGGAGTGATTCGACGTAAAGAAACTCGGTGTTCCACTTGTCAATTTCCAGCCACATCTTGCCGGCTTTGGCGTCCCAGTAGAGAGGAAAATAACCAGGAAACTTCTCCATCCCACTCACCTTCTCGGCGATGGTTGGTATTTTAGTCGTGTCACTTTGCCGCGGTTGTGCCTGCATGATTGCGACGCACAGCAATCCAAACAGTGACAAGGCAAAAAGACGTCTCATAGGTATCTCCCTCTCCCCACACACCATGATTGCCAATTGCCGATTGCCAATTTGCGCTGTCGGTAACACCAATCAAAAATCGGCAATCGGCAATCAACAATCCCTAGGGTTTCCACTCCGGAACTCGGCCCGGAGTCCACGGCGCACCGCCAGCTTCCAACTGCTTCTCTAACTTCGAAAGATCTACTTCGATCAGCTGCTTCAGCTGCGAAAGTACACCTTCAAAATCCTGGGCCGCCGCCGTGTACTGATTGATCTGGGTTGAAGTAGGTCGTGCGCTAGAGGTGCGTTGGGAACCGACTACATAACCTACGCGTTCATTAATCGAAGGCGCCGTATTCATGTTCCGTTGCCGTGCCACCGTGTCACCTGAGAGGGACCGCAAGATCTCGTTGGTGCGTTTGTCGAGACTGCTGGCATCATCCTGAAGCGAATGTGGCAGTGAAGGCGTTTCCAGGATCGCTCGCTTGATTGCAGCCAATCGTGGCTTTAACGCATTGGCTGCGGCAATCGCGCCACTAACCGCACGCTGGAGACGCACGGCTTTCTGCTGGAATTCAACCAATGTCTTCCGATCGGCTGACGACATGTTTTCCTGACCCTCTACCACCACCTGAAATTCCTGCGGCTGGCCCAGCGGAGTGATCGCACCGTCAACCCGTTTGGCAATTGACACTTTGTAATTGCCGGGCATCACCAGTGGTCCAGACGGTGGTTCGAAATCCGGATCCGCATCCGGCGGTGGCGGTCCGGGCAGATTCGCCGCCGGGTAACGCAGGTCCCAGGTGACCCGTTGGATTCCCGCAGCCACCGGACCAGTGAGACGACGGACCACCCGGTCTTCCGCATCGGTGACCGTTACAATGACTGCCGGCGCGTCCTCTTCTTCTTCAGCACGTAATTCAGCCTGACTGGGCCAGCCGACTGGTTGGCCTTTCTTGTCGGCTTCCTTCTCGGCTTCCTGTCGTTTTTCTTTGCGGGTCTTTAACCCCTCCTTCAAGTAATAGGTAACGGCAGCCCCAAACGGTGGGTTCTCGGCCGTAAAAAATCTTTCGCCTTGAAAACTCTTGCCACGACCTCCTAACGGCTGCGACTGGATGTACATCAACGCCTCTTTAACCGGAAACAGGATGGCGTCCTGCTTTAGTGCTTCAGGCTTGATCGAACGCAGCGGGGTGTAATTGTCGAGGATGTAAATCCCCCGGCCGAAGGTACCAAGAACCAGGTCGTTCTCGCGTCTTTGAATGTTGATATCGCGCACCGCGATGGTTGGCAGGCCACCTTTCAATTGAATCCATTTCTGACCACCGTCCACCGTGAAAAAGAGGCCAAACTCCGTGCCGGCAAATAGCAGCTGCGGGTTGACATGATCTTCGGCCAATGCGAGTACTGGGCCATTTTTGGGCAGATTGCTACTGAGCGATACCCAGGTGCGACCGGCGTCGGTGGTCTTCAATAAGTAAGGCTTGAAGTCGTTGTTCTGATGATTATCAAATGAGGCGTAGGCAGTGTTCGCGTCGCTGTTTGAAGCAATGATGCGACTGACGTAGGCCATCTCACCAACGCCGGGAAACTTATCGACTTTGCGCCAGTTCTTCCCCCCGTCTTCCGTGATCTGAATCAGACCATCGTCAGTGCCAACGTAAATCAACCCGTCCTTTTTTGGTGATTCGGCCAGGGCGGAAGCGTTACCAAAGAATGCGGTGGAGGCGTTCTTTGCCACCGCATCAATCCCCCAGACTTTTCCCATCACCGGGAGCTTATCGCGATCCAGGGCGCGAGAAAGTTGGCCGCTGATCACTGACCAACTATCGCCGCGATCGTCGCTGCGAAATAGTTTGTCGGCCGCGAAGTACAGACGAGTGTGCGAGTGGGGACTGATGATGAACGGCGAGTCCCAGTTCCAGCGCAGTGGATCTTCACCCCGACCTACCTGTGGTTGGATTCCTATTCGCTCACCAGTGCGCTTGTCGAAACGAGCCAACGATCCGTTCTGCAACTCCGCATAGATAGTGTCGGGATCCTCAGGATCAACCTGGGAACGAAAACCGTCGCCACCATTTGTGACAAACCAGTCGCCATTCGTAATGCCAGAAGCACTGCGCGTACGAGAAGGACCACCAAAACTGAAGTTGTCCTGGGCTCCGCCATACACGTAGTAGAAAGGTTTTGAGTTGTCGGTCGTGACATCGTAGAACTGCGTGACAGGAAGGTTCTGTTTGAAGTCCCAGTTCGAGCCGCGATCATAGCTTTCGTAAAGACCGCCATCACAACCTACCAGGTAGTGATCGTTGTTGTTCGGATCGATCCAGATATCGTGATTGTCAACGTGTTTTGATTTCTCGCCCAGGCGACGGATAGTGCGACCACCATCATCAGAAACCATCAGGAACACGTTCATCACATAGATGCGATCGACATCCTTTGGATCGGCAACGATGCGCGCGTAGTACATCGCCGTGGTCTCGTACTCGTTGCGTCGTTCCCAGCTGCCGCCTTTGTCGGCGGAACGAAAGATGCCGCCCTTGCGGTCGGCTGCTTCTACGGTTGCGTAGACTACATTTGGATCTACCGGGGAGATCGCCAGGCCAATGCGACCCAGGTCTGTGGTTGGTAATCCAGCCCGCAGCTTGTTCCAGGTGGCCCCGGCATCGGTCGACTTGTAGATAGCACTCTCTGGTCCACCATTGATTAAAGTCCACATGTGACGACGCCGTTGGTAGGAAGCCGCGTACAGAGTATTCGGATCAGTTGGATCGATGACGATCTCAGTGACGCCGGTGTTCTCGCTGATCTGCAGAATGTTTTTCCAGGTCTTGCCGCCATCGGTGGTTTTGAACAGCCCGCGTTCACCACCGGATCCCCACAGCGGACCTTGCGCAGCGACATAGACGATATTGGAGTCTTTGGGATCAACCGCGATTCGTCCGATATGCTCGGAGGTCTTCAGACCAACGTTCTTCCAACTTCGGCCACCATCCTCCGACTTATAAACACCATTGCCATACGAGACGCTGCGCTGACTGTTGTTCTCGCCCGTGCCCACCCAAACTGTCAGCGGATTCTTTGGATCGAGGACAATCGCGCCAATCGAATACGCGCCTTCGTTATCAAACACCGGGGTCCAGGTGATGCCGGCGTTGACAGTTTTCCAGACACCCCCGGAGGCGACGGCAACAAAGTAATGGGAGGGATTGGCCGGATCGACCGCGACGGTATTGACGCGACCGGAGGTAAACGCCGGACCGATGGAGCGAAAACGCAGGCCGTTGAAAGTAGGCGTGGACATTGGATCCCTGGGCCTGGCTTCTTCCTCCGGTTTCTTCTCCTCAGGCTTTTTAACTTCCTCGGGAGAACTTTGCGGCGAGGGTTGCGGTTTGGCCGGTGTCGCTTCCTGCCTTGGCGCCTGAGCTTCGGGTTTCTTTTCCTGGCCCGCGCTAACACCTAATGCTATCGGCGATAGGAACAGCGCGCTGAGCAGCATTATTGGTAATGATGACAAACTTCTATAGACGGACGTATACATGGTTAGTTCCTCTTTAGCTCGAAGCAAAGACTTATTGGGATACAACTCTGCACGCGGCAGCATGCCGAAGAGATGAGCTCACGGAATCAAGATTAAGGGATTCCGCGGCTACTCATGTTGTTTCGGGTATCACGAAGAACTGGAAAACTGGCAGCCCTAAACTACCACTAGAAGCACCTGCGAGCAAAGGCATCCATCCACAGATTACGCAGATTACGCAGATGTTTTTAACGATGCGAGTTTTGTGTCGTGCTGTGCCCGTGCTGTAGTTACCTGGTGAACGCGATTCATTTTGCTCCCAGCGACGACTTCAGAGCGCCAGACAGGATCGCGCTACTTAACTGACTAGATCTGAATCTGCGTAATCTGCGTAATCTGTGTAATCTGTGGATGTCCGTCAAATCAAGTGCTGGCGGAAGAATTCGAGGGTGCGGCGCCAGGCATCATTGGCTGCGGCTGAGTTGTACACTTCAGGACGCTGATCGTTGAAGAACGCGTGGTCCGTCCCGGGATAAATATGCATCTCGACCGTCTTTCCCAAGGTTTTCAATTGTCGTTCGAGCTCGTGCACTGTAGCGGGCGGAACTGAGCGATCTCTTTCCGCAAAGATACCTAAGACTGGCCCCTGCAAGTTTGGCAAGTCAGGTTTGACGTTAGGATGGATGCCGTAAAAGACCACGCAAGCTCCGACTCCTGGATTTTTGGACGCGGCATACAGCGACAAGGCACCACCCATACAAAACCCCACTGTGCCCACCTGCTTGCGGGTAGTCGCATCATGATTAAGCAAGTATTGCACTGTGCCGCGAAGATCTTTTTCTACTTCGTCGATTCTCAAGGCCATCATCATCTTTCCCGCTTCATCAGGCGACTTGGCAACTTTGCCGTGATACATGTCAGGCGCCAGGGCAACAAATCCAGCCGCCGCAAAGCGATCACAGATATCCTTAATGTGGTCCACCAGCCCCCACCACTCCTGGATTACGACTACACCAGGACCGCTACCTTGCTCCGGGATTGCCAGGTAGCCGTCAGTTTGGCCACCGTTACTGGCAAACTTCACTAACTCACCCATGGTTAAGTCTCCTTCTCAGTCTCCACGCGCAAATGCTTCTCGTTCGACAGCACGCCGTCCCAACGGTTCATCACGTCGAGATGAACGTCAAACTGATCGATAACCCTCATCGTGATGTGATTGATGAGGTCATCAAGATTCTGGGGATGGTTATAGAACGCGGGTACTGGCGGCAAGATGACCACTCCCATGCGCGATAACTTCAACATGTTTTCCAGGTGAATCTCGTTGAAAGGAGATTCACGGACCACGAGCACCAGCTTGCGTCGTTCTTTCAGGATCACATCGGCGGCACGATGAATGAGGTTGTCACCCAATCCATGGGCGATCGCTGCCAGGGTGCGCATGCTGCACGGAACTATGACCATACCCATGGTCACGAAAGAACCACTCGAGATGGCGGCGCCCTGGTCCGCGCTGCCGTAGTTGTGCGTGGCCAGGCTCTGAACTTCTTTTATCGTGTGGCTGGTTTCGTGGGTCAGGGTGCGGGAGGCCCACTTGCTCATCACGAGGTGCGTCTCCACCCCGGAGCCATGCAACATCTGTAGTAACCTGACGCCGAAAATGGTTCCGGTGGCACCGGTGATGCCCACTATGAGTCGGGTTGGTTTAGTCTGTTCCATGGTGAAGCAATGATTGCATCGTCATTTTGGCGAAGAATCATCCCAAATGCAAAAGCCAAAATTGCGCAATTGCTATTCGATCCCCAAGAATTGCGCCAGTTGGGAAGTGGCTAAGCGGCTTGCCAATTCAACCTCCAAGAATTGCGCAGTTAGGAAGGGGGTAAGCGGCTTGCCAATTCAAATTACCACTCGGTCAAACAGCGCACCCCCGCTAGTCTCTTACCTTCCACGCTTGTCAGACCTAAACAGCGACCCTCCAAAAAGCAAAGCTTATGTTTGTGAGATCAGCGGGGGTGCGCTCAGAGGCCCCAGTGGAAATTTGAATTGGCAAGCCGCTTACCCCCTTCCCAACTGCACAATTCTCGGAAGTGGAATTCCAAAGCCGGTAACCCTTCCTTACTGCGCTGCTATGATGAGTTGAATAAACAAGAAGGCCGAGCGTGGGGTAACACACTCGGCCCAGTATTTTTGAACTCTATTCGAAGATCCTACGCGGCTGTTACCGTAACGTATTTCTCAATCATGCGGCTGATCGACTCTTTGCTGGTCGCACCAACCACGCGCTCAACCTCTTTTCCATCACGGAACAGAATCAGCGTGGGGATTCCTTTGATCCCGTAACGCTGAGCGGTTGAGGGATTGTCGTCCACATTCAGCTTCACTACTTTCGCATTCTCGCCGTACTGCTCCGCTACTGCGGCCACGGTAGGCGCCAACATCCGACAAGGGGCACACCACTCGGCCCAAAAATCTACCAGGACCGGCTTACCGGAACCCAATACGTCTTTCTCAAAAGAGCTATCGCTCACTTCCTTAACCAAATCACTCATTTTGTCGCTCCTAATCTATCTTAAACTTTTTCCGAAACTATGATCCCTCGCCCTCGAGGAAATTCTTTAGTAGACGCGCACGCGACGGGTGTCGCAGTTTTCTCAGCGCCTTCGCTTCAATCTGGCGGATGCGTTCCCGAGTCACATTGAAGTTCTGGCCCACTTCTTCCAGCGTTCTCTCGTGACCACCGTTATCGAGACCAAAGCGGAGACGAATAACTCGCTCCTCACGCGGACTCAATGTTTGCAACACATCACCGGCGATCTCACGCAGGTTCGAAGTGATCACGCGAGCAGCGGGACTCTCGCTCGACTTGTCCTCAATCAGGTCGCCCAGTTGTGAATCACCGTTTTCACCGATTGGCGTTTCCAGTGAAATCGGATCCTGCATCAACTTCCGCGCCTTGCGGACCTTATCCACCGAAGTGTCCATCTTCTTCGCGATCTCTTCGGTCGTTGGCTCCCGGCCCAACTCGCGTACCAACTCGCGCGAAGTGTTCTTCAACTTGTTGATTACCTCGATCATGTGCACGGGAATGCGAATGGTCCGGGCCTGATCGGCGATCGCGCGAGTGATGGCCTGGCGAATCCACCAGGTGGCATAGGTAGAAAACTTGTAACCACGCCGCCAATCAAACTTGTCGACGCCCTTCATCAATCCCAGGTTACCTTCCTGAATTAGATCCAGGAATTGCAATCCGCGATTCTGATACTTCTTGGCGATAGAAACCACCAGGCGCAGATTGGCTTCAGTCAACTCATGCTTCGCTTGCGCCGTCTGCGCTTCGCTGATGGCAATCATTTGATGTGAACGTTTGATTTCCAAAGGAGACAGATGATGCTGCGTCTCAATCTCCTTCAAACGTTTCTTGGCCACGGCCACGTGGCGACGAAACTCTTTTTGCTTGTCGGCTTTGAGCCCCTTGCGTTTGAGTTTCTCGTTGTTTCCCTCAATCTCACGTTCGAGGGCCCGAGTCTCCTTGTACACGGCTCCGATCGCCGCGATCAAACGTTGGCGGGTAGCTTCCTTGAGATGCAGCCCTTTAATTTCCTGGGCAATTTCCAGCCTGGTGCGAGCCAGCTTGCGCTTGCAACGCAACAGCTTCTTGGAACGCTTACCACGCGCCACCTTTTGTTCCGCGACGTACTTCTCAAACTCCTTGAGTCCCCGCTTGTAGAGGTTACGAACGTTCTGGAGACCTTCCACAGTCCACTGCAAATACTCTTCGCTGCGGTCTTCATGCTCTTCAGTCTCCATTTGATCCTGAAACGCAACCACATCTCGAATATTGAGAGCACCGGCTGCTAGTTCATCACCAATCTTGAACAACTCCTCCACCGCGATCGGTGAACGGGCAATGGCCTTCTCCGCTCGCTTCTGTCCGCGCTCGATGCGCTTGGCAATTGAAACTTCCTGCTCGCGTGTGAGAAGCGGCACAACTCCCATCTCGCGCATGTAAACGCGAATGGGATCTGAGGTTTTGTCCATCTCACCCGCGGAAAGATCCAGTTCAACCTCTTCACTCAGCGCCTCATCTGTTTCGACGGACGAAGAGGGCTCCTCAATCAAGGGCTCTTCGTTCTCCGTTTCCACACTAGTTGCACGCTCAAGTGTTTGTAATACTTCGTCGATGTCTTCAATCGACACCGCGTCGTCGGTGAGTTCTTCGCTGAGGTTGACGAACTCACCTTTGACCGAATTCATAAGCTCAATATCACTCTGATCCTTCTCAAGCCTAGACAAAATAACGTAGTCCTTTCTCGCGATAATTAGGCAGTTCGGATCGCCTTGGCTCTCCGAGTCTTTGCCCCTGTCCGCAACTGAGGCAAAGAAAACTGCTCTCTGCTGTAATGTCTCTTCTTGTTGTTCGTCGTTCCGATGCAGGGCTTAAGCCGCTGCACTACGTCTTTAATCGTTATTTTTGCAAGTACCTGTTCCACCGCCGCATCAACTTCTGCCAACACTTCACCGAGGACAGTCTCAATATTCACGCCAACCGGACAGTCCTGGCTGGGGGGCTGTCGGTGAAGTGAAAACACTCCACCACATTCCAACGCCTGATAAACGTCCAGCAGTGTCGTTTCTGCCGGATCGTTTGCCAATCGCGAACCACCGAGAGACCCGGTCTGAGACACCACCAGACCAGCCTCCGCCAGTTCGCACAACATCCTCCGGATAACCACCGGATTCGTATTGACGCTCTCCGCGACCTGCTCAGACTTAAGCGGCTCTTCACCGGACCAAGCCATCAAAGTCAAGACGTGAACCGCTACCGCAAACCGGCTATTAGTGGACATAGAGAAGAAAACCGCTTCGAACGTGGCCGCCTTTTTGTAACAATTATAGTTACAGTATTATTTTTGTCAAATTTTTCCGCTTCTGGAGAGACGACTTTGGGTGATTGGCAGCGCCAAAAAGATGCCCAAAAACTCGAAATCGCTGAAAATGGCGATTTATGGGGCTTTTTGGGCGCTCTTAGTTGCTCGAACGAGAAAGGGCCGGCAGCTTCAACTCGTTGATAAAGCTGAAGAGGTTGTCAATATTGATGGGCTTGGCAATCAGGGCAATGTAACCGGAGGCCTGCGCTCGTTCCCTGTCTTCCGCACTGGCGTAGCCGGAAATTGCGATGGCCGGTACATCTCCCATACAGGGCAATTCCCGCACTTTTTTCAGAAAAGTGTAACCATCGACCCCGGGCATGCCAATATCGGAGATGATTAAGCTGGGCTTCTTAGTGACCAGGAGTTGCAGCGCCTCAGTGGCTGACAGGGCACTCAATACCCGGGCCCCTTCCTGTCGGAACATCGCACTAAGCAGGTTGAGCGTATCGGATGAGTCTTCGACCAGCAAAACATCCAATCCGTCCAAAGAATACGCCTTTTCGGCGGTTGTTTCGGGCGACAAGTTGGCATCTCGAGACAAGCCGAGACGCAGGGTAAACCGGGCGCCGTGGCCCACCCCTCCCGAGGCCGCCTCCATGGTGCCACCGTGCATTTTCGCCAGTGCATGAGCGATCGCCAGGCCCAGTCCCAGTCCTCCATGCAGACGTGAGGTGGAGCCGTCCGCCTGGCGAAACCGATCAAAGACGTGTGGCAGAAATGCGGGGTCGATACCAATACCGGTGTCCTCAACGATCAACAGAGCATCAGATCCTTCTCGCTGAGTTGCAATCGAAACCTTACCGCCCGGTTCGGTAAACTTGATGGCATTGGAAAGCAGGTTCCAGGAGATTTGTTGCAGCCGCACCGGCTCGCCCATTACGATCAGCGAGATAGGACTCAAACTAACCGCCAAGTGAATATTGCGGGTAGCCGCCGAAGCTCGGACTGTCTCCAAAGCCGCCGTCACTGCGACGTTGAGATCGGCCGGTTGTGGTTCAAAGTGCAACTTGCCGGTAGCGATCCGCGAAGTGTCGAGTAGATCATCGATCAAACGAGACTGTAGCCAAGCGTTGCGCTCGATCGCATCGAATGCCTGGGCGACGCCTTCGGCATCGAGGTTGCCACTGCGCAACAACTTGATCCAACCAACGACCGGCGTTAATGGTGTTCGAAGTTCGTGAGAGAGAGTGGCGAGAAAAACATCCTTGGCGCGATTGGCTTCGGCTAACTCCTCGTTCAACTTCCGCAGTTGAGCGGTGCGCTCCTCAATCCTTCGTTCCAGATCTCGATTCAACTGTTCCAGTTCGGTTCGCGCCTTCTGTTCCGCCAACATCAACCGACGGTGCTCCACGCCGCGGCGGATCGTATGTCTCATGTTGTCGATGTCGCAGGGTTTGACCAGGTAATCGTAGGCACCCTCCTGGAGGGCAGATATCGCCGATTCAACCGAAGCAAATCCGGTAAGGACCACTGAGATTGTGAATGGAGCGTGACGTTTGATCTGACTGAGCACGGTGATTCCGTCTCCGCCTTCCATGTGCAAATCGGTAAGCACCAGGTCGTAGTCAGTCTCCGTCAACAGAGATATGGCCTCATCACCACTCGCCGCTGTATCGACGACATAACCTTCCTGTTCCAGGATCGCGGCAGTGGTTATACGCAAACTCTCCTCATCGTCAACTACCAGCAATCGCGCATCTGCGGCAGTCCGTACCGCTTTGCGCTGGGTTTCCGATTGACTTTCATCCCAACTATTGAATGGCTGACCTAGCGACATAGGCTTCACACTATTTTTTATCCTGCTCTTCAAATATGGGAGCTTCAACTTGGAGGATTATGCTAAACACTGTTCCCTGGCCTTTTTCACTGCTAACTTCAATTCGTCCGCCGTGCTGTCTCACTATGTCGTGCGTAACCCACAGCCCGAGACCCGTTCCCTTCTTTCCTGTCGAAAAGAAAGGCTCAAAGACACGGTTCAAATCATCTTCACTAATACCGATTCCACTGTCGCTGATTTGGATGAGGATTGATGGTTGCAACGCTTGCTCGTGAGTGGCAGTCAAAATCGAAATTCTGCCCTCGCCGGAGATAGCTTGTTGGGCGTTGATGAGCAGGTTCAGAAAGACCTGGCGCAGTTGATCGGCCCGTGCCTTGATGCGCGGCAGATGCTCGTCAAAATTGCGCTCGACACGGATACGAGACTGCCGCAATTTCTTTTCCAGCAGCACCAGGGTCTCTTCCAACAGTTGGTTGACGTCAACCCAATCAACTTCACCGGAGCGCCGAGCAAATCCCAGCATCTGCCGGATAATGTGCGACACCCTTTCTGTTTCTTTGCGCGCGATTTCGAGAAAGCGAATGTTCTTCTCGCTATCCCCAGACTGCATCAGGTAAAGCGCATTCTTGATCGCTTCGAGCGGATTATTGACTTCGTGCGCGATCGAAGCCGCCAGCCGTCCTACAGCCGCGAGTTTTTCGGATTCGAACAACTGTTGCTCCACGCGACGACGTTCCAGCTCTCGCAACTCCGTCAAGTCATGCAGGATCGAGACGACCGCGGTCGTTTGCCCCGTGGCATCCAGCACTTCACGGGCGGTGATCTCCATCGGCAGTGACTTACCAGTCTCCGGATCGATTAGTTCGATTTCCGCCTGTCGGCCTGTTTCAGAGCCTGACGCTAACCCCGAAAGAAACGAGGTAAGTTTTACTGCATTAGCGCGCACCGCGACTGCGGCTCGATAGGGAGACGAACCGTTTTCCTGAAACAATAACTCAGCCCGACGATTGAATAAGATGAAATTGCCGGCGGTGTCGCAGACGACGATAGGATGACCAACGTTCTCAATAATCAGGTCAAGGCGGTCCCGCTCGCGCCGCGATTCGGCCTCGGCTTTTTGTAATTTAACGAAGTTGTGAGCGAGTTCTTCGTTGGCCTCACGCAGGTCAGTAACATCTCGAAAAATCGAGACGAGGCCCAGTGGCTCGCCGCGCGCATTAACGGCGGGAGTGGAAATA
>Ga0126377_10002484_pt1 | contig 12734 bp, 8 predicted proteins | sample PanSoiMetPlot_22_FD_92647 | JGI IMG/M metagenome (GOLD analysis project Ga0126377, IMG submission 92647) | Tropical forest soil microbial communities from Panama - MetaG Plot_22 | ecosystem: Environmental > Terrestrial > Soil > Tropical forest > Bulk soil | place: Panama | collected 2016-02-17
ATCAATCTTCCCCAGGCCCAGACTTACACGGTGTTCTGGCCCATTCCGCGCACCATCTTAAACTACGGGTTTTCTGAACTGCGGGTGGAATACAACGGCGACATCCCCATCGGCCCGGTCATCAGCCCAATGGTGATCCTCAAACAGTATGACCGGTTCCTGGTGAAATTCAGTGAGGCACCAACCAACAACTTTTACTACCTGGTAGTGAGGAGTCCCTAACCATGATTGGCGCACGTAATCTCATTCTAAACGGCCTGGCCCAGTCCGATGTGGACATGGATCATCACAAATTGCTGAACCTGGACATCAGCAATCTTCCGTTCCCACCCATTGGCGAAAATTTCCCGCCCACCATCACGCCGCTGGATCATTTCTGGCTGGACGGCTGGGACAGGGATACCCAGGCATGGCACCGCAGCCAGCCCACTTACAGCGATTTGAGGCCGCCAACTGCCCCGCTCTCATTCGCTAACCAGCGACTTATCAATGTTGGTGACGCCATCAACCCCAAGGACGCCATGAACCTTGAGTCGGTGCAGAATCTCCTCAACGTGGCTGGAAACCTGGCTGTTCACCCGCCTGTCGTGGCTGCTTCCACTATGCTTATGGTGCGCTCCGGCTTGGATCGGCCGGTGGACGGTTACACGCTCTCGGATGGTGACCGGGTGCTGCTAAAAAATCAGCAGGGTGCAGGGGAAGGCGGCGAAGCCCCTGACTTCACCCGTGGTTCCCAGAACGGTATTTACATTGCCCATGACGGCCCATGGGAAAGGGCGGAGGACATGGACGATTTCACGGGTGACCCGGACGAGTTCTATGCCGCTTATGTCTTTGTGAAGAATGGCGATACCCAGGCCAACACCGGCTGGGTGCAGATCACGCCTCCGCCATACAGCACCGACACGCTGTTTAACTGGGTGCTTTTTATTCGTGGTGGAGGCGGCGGGACATCCCTGGTTGCCGGGGCTGGTCTGGATATATCCGGGAACGTCATCTCCGCTCTCGGGACGCCCAACCGCATCAAGATCAATGGCACCATCGACATTGATCCAAACTGGCACGGGCAAAGCACGCTCACCACGCTGGGCACAGTCACCACCGGAGTCTGGCAGGGTGCAGTCGTGGCCGGTCAATTTGGCGGAACCGGGGTCTCCAATACCGGTAAAACAATCACCCTTATTGCGGGAAACCTGGCCATTGACTGGTTCGGTGCCGCGGTGCCGCCTGCCAATGTGACCCTGCGCGTCACCGGGCCGACTGATGTGCAGTTGCCACCGTCCGGGTTACTGGCTTCTTTCCCCGACCAGACCGGGCATGCCGGTGAATTTCTGATGACCGATGGTGCGGTGCCTTCATGGGAAACGCCTTTCTCAGTCCAGACTTATCTGAATGTCAAAAACGCTCCATACTTCGCCAAGGGCGATGGCACGACCGACGATGCGCCTGCCATTCAGCAGGCCATTAACGATGCTGGCGGCAATGGAGTGTATCTGCCCAAGGGCACTTATTACCTCGCCACTGACATCATAGCCAGTGGCGCGTGTTCTTTGCTTGGGGATGGCCCGACCCAGAGCGTCCTGAAAGCCAATCCAAATGTCGCGTCCAGCGGAATTTTACAGGTTACCAACAACGCTTATATCCGCTCCATCGGAGTAGATGGCAACCTGGGTGTTGCGGTTCAGCAGGTGCCTTTGAAGGCCGGTGTTTTCATCAATGGCACTCGCACAGTCACCATCGTTGATTCCAGGATTGCCAACACCGCCGGTAACGGAATCACCGTATCCAATTCCACAGACATTCACATCATGGATTCCGAGATCGTGAACTGCGCCGGATACGGAGTGAACGCCACCAACAGCCCGCGAACGTTTCTGTCCCGGTGCAATGTTCATCTCACAAATTATTCGCCGATCTGGTTCAACAACAGTCCTTACTCGGTGGTCTCCGGTAACACTGTCCGGCAGGGGTCGCCTGTGGCCCCGGGGATTTACGCCCTGGACTGCGATGCCACATCCATCAGTGGAAACTCCGTTCAGCAATGCGGTTTCGGTGTGCGAATTGCCGCATCCTCAGGCCGCGGGTTGAACTCGTATGGGATCAATTTGTTCGGCAATTCCATCCTGCGAAATTACGAAGGCGGCCTTTCCATTGATCTGTGTGACGGCTTCTCCATCAACGGCAATTCCATCGTGGACAATGGCCAGGGCGGCAACGACAACAACACTTATACCGTTGAACCCGGGGTAGTGGTTGATCCGGCCAACGTGGGAAGCGCCTACCTGGTTGGTGATATTCTGACCCTCGACGGCGGAGCAGGAACTCCCGCCAAATTGCTGGTCACAAAGATTTTTGCTGGTGGTGCTCTTTACAACGATTACAAGAGCGATGTGGCGGTGTGGCCTATCACCATGGGCGTTTACACCACGCTTCCCAGTGTTGGCGGTGCAGTCACGACTGCTTCTGGCGGCCATGGAACAGGAGCAAAATTTGCTTATACCTCCTCCAAGATCAGCAGCGGTGGGACAGGTTATTCCGTCGGGCAGGTATTGAAATCAACCAGCGGCACGTTTGGTCATCCAGTGCGCGTCCTTATAGGAAGTGTCGATGGTGGTGGCGCAGTCAAGACTTATGAAATCCTGGACGGCGGCGGGTTCAGTGGTGCAGGGCTGCCTGCCGGTCTGGCTTTTACCAGTGAAAATCCTGGGCTGGTTGCAGGTTCCGGGTTCACTTTAACGCCTGGTTTTGGCAGACGCTACTCGGCCGCGTTTAATGGTTACATCCCTTATGGCGTTTCAACCATGGGGCCGATGATCGGCGGTATTTTCGGCAACAACATCATTACCGGAATGCATTACGGCGGCGTGGCTTTCCTGGTGATGGATGACGTTTCTCCGCGTAACGGCCGGGCGTCCTATCTCTCTGTCACCGGTAACACCCTCAAAAACAACAGTTTCAATTTCAAGGGCCAGACAGTCGGTAACCCGCTGGATGACACTTATAACATCAGTTCGATTTTCGCCAACAACATCACTTACCCCTAAAAACTTATGGCCTGGTCAGAACCTACTCCCATTCCTTCGCCAAGTCCGTATCCGGTTCAGGTCTTTGACCCGAGACTGATCTTTGGCGCACCGCCTTCAACTCCACCGCCAGGTGTTGCTTACGGTGGCCCGCCGATGATGAATCCACCCGGCCCGCCGTGGGGCGGCATGTGGCCCGGGGCAGGCATGGCTCCTGAATTTATGACCGGCCCCTACCAATACACCGGGCCAAACTATGGGCCGGATTACTGGTCGAACATAGATAACCCGCCCATGACAGTGGCGGTTGATCCTAACCTGTTTCCAGGGGAAGACCTGCCTGGCCCGCCCGGGGTTGGAGGAATTCCAACGGCCGGTCTTGGCCCCACCACGTTCGGCCCGGGTTCCCCGCCAAGTGGCCCCAGTGACGTTCCCGGCGGTTATCCAACTGCCTTTTTTGATCCCAATGTCGGCTGGACAGGCGGGCCAACCGGACAGCCAGCGCCACCGGCTACCGCGGTGGGCGAATCGCCATGGGGCGGCTGGGGTCAGCCAGCAGGTTTCTTTGGTGTGCCTAACCCGCCCAATATCGGTGAGTTTGGTGTGAACGCCCCGCCAATTTACGGCGGCACCATCCAGATCAACGCACCGGCTTACGCTGGTGGCCCTCCCACGACCGGCGGGCCAACTGTTCCGGCACCCGGAGGCATGGGCGGCATTTATGGTGGCGGCAGCGGCGGCAATCTTGGCGGCATTGGCGGCAGGCTGGGGCTTTCCTACCTGCAACACCTGATGAAAGGCATTTACACCACACCTTATCAATATGGTGAAATGAAAGGTCTCCGGGGCGCGTATGGCAGCGGCAAAATGATTGACTGGGCGCACGGCATGAAGCTGGTCGATTGGCCTAGCTACAAGGATTATCACGCCAACGAAGTTTACTGGGGCAACATCTTTAGGCAGCGCGGCTACATCTATCCGCCGCAACAGGGAAGCGGTGGAGGCGGGGCTGGCTCGTATGGCACCAGCAGCGGCAGCGCAGCGGCCCAGGCCGGAATGACAAAGCAGGCAGTATGATTAACGATCCCAACAGAGTTTATGACGGCTTCTTCTCCATGGAAGCCGGTGTGGACGCCGGGCGTGCGGCCAATGTCATTGATACCAACGAATGCGTGTCGGCCGAGAACATGACCTTCCGCGGAGGCAAACCCGCGGTGCGCCCGGCTTGGCGGAGGTTGCGAATTGAGGACGAGGATTTCACCAACGGCAACCATTCCTATTACGAGGATGGCGGCGATGCCTATAACCAGGTCATTCCCAACAGGAGCGCCAAGGAGAATTTCAACCATGGCATCTTCCAGTGCGCTCACGCCTATTCTCCCCACGTTGGCCCGGACAGTTTAATGGTGATGATTGGCGGCCGTCTTTACAGGGTCATTCCCTACGTCAACAACGCCAAGGTCACCGAAGTCTCAATCGAAGACCAGACAGGCGAGAAATATCCTCCTGGCCATCCCAACGCGGGGAAGCTCAGAAACAAACGCAATCGCAACACTCTAGCCATCGCTTACATGGTGCAGGCCGATAAATGGTTCATCGTTCAGGATGGCGAATCATCGGCCATTCTTTATGACGGAGCCAAGGCCCGGCGGGCAATTACCGATACCGTCCGGGACAAGACCGAAATCCCGGTAGGCACCATGATGGCCTACGGGATGGGCCGGGTTTGCCTGGTGGTCAACGAGCGGGACATCGCTTTTGGCGATCTCTTTGGAAGCCATGACCAGCCTGATCCCGCGGATGCGCTGGTCATGTTCACGGAGCGCAATTTCCTCACGGAAGGTTTCGATGCCGCCATTCCTTTTGAGCAGGGGATTGCCACGGGGCTGGCCTTTTTTCCGCAACTGGATACTTCCACCGGGAACGGCCAACTCCTGGTCTTCGCGCAGCGCGGGGCGCAGGCGTTCTTTCTCAATTTGCAGCGCGAACTATGGAAGGAATCCCAGTTCCAGATCGCGGCCCTCCTCACTACGGGACTCCGGGGTCATCGCAGTATCTCAATCGCCAATGAAGATTTGTGGTTCAGGAGTGATGACGGGGTGCGCTCCTTCCGCCAGGCTCGCAGCGAGCAGTATGGCTGGGCGCACATTCCTCACTCGACAAATGTGAAGCAGTTTGTTCGCACCGACACCAACCGGCTCCTGCAATATTGCTCAAGCATCTATTTCGATAACCGGGTTCTGTTCACCACTTCGCCATATCCCAATGCCACCCGCCCGTTTCATACCGGAGCGGTGGTGGTGGATTTCGACATCCTTTCTTCTTTTGGCGCAAAGGTGGCCCAGCCCTGCTGGGACGGTCACTGGACAATGCCTAACAACATCGGGATCACCCAGTTTGTGGCAGGCACCTTTAATGGCGTGACCCGGGCTTTTGCCTTTGTCCTGGAAGATGACCTTCAGCGCAACGCACTTTATGAACTGACCATGGACGACAGGGATGATGTGACCGGCTACGAGGACGGCCCAAAGCCCAAGCCGGAACTGAACGAAAGCATGATCCCCATAAGTCAGCGGGTGGAATGGGAATGGGTTACCCGGGCTTTTGATTTCAAGCAGGAATCAACCCCATTCACCGAGCTTGAATTGTATGACGCCGATCTGTGGCTCAAAGACATCATCGAATAATGCACACCTTAAAAGTTCAATACAGACCAGACGATTACCCGGAGTGGATTGACTGGCGTGAGTTCAGTCAAAAGTTCGACATCATCGGCAAAGCCGGGTCACTGGACATTGGCGGCGTGCCTACCGCCCGGGCCGGGTTTGCTCCGCGGGTTCCATTTGGTAAACCGGCGCAAAAATGTGATCCCACCACCGCACGCCAGCTTCGCCGGGGTTTTGAGTTTCAGGTGAAATTCAAGGGAACCGGTTACTGCGTGTTCAACCGTTTTCGGATTCACGCCATGAAACTGATCGAGAAATCAACTTCATCCTGTTAAACGACTATGGCTGCTAACCCAACTATCATCACTGGCTTTGCCAACCCAGACCCGAACGCTGCTCCTCTGAACATCGTGGAGTTGGTGAAGCTGCTCAACCAACTGGTGCAGTCTGTCATGGTTGGTTCCTACATCCCTTACGTGATCGGGCATGACACCCCGGGGACTGAAGACCAGGACAAAGCCTGTATAAAACTTTCCACCACCAAGAAGCCGCTGGCCATGATGACCTTTTACAATGGCAAATGGCGACGGGTTTACAACGGCATGCTGGGCGAGATCAGGATGTATTCCGGCGATCCAACGGACGAAACGGACGGCTTCGATGATGACGGCCGGGGCATTGCGGAAGGTGAACTGGACGGCTGGCATCTGTGTAACGGTAAGGATGGCACCCCGGATTTGACCGACAAATTCATCCTGGCCGCGCACATGAACATTACTGACGGGCATCCCATGTGGAACACCACGGATGGCTGGCTCAGTTTCATTAACGCTGTCACTTCTACCCATACCGGCGGCCGCAGGGACAACGTGCTCACCGCAGCCACCACTTATCAGCCTGCCAAATCAGCCATCGTGGCCGGTAAATGGGCTGCTGACGGCAACGCACATTCACTCAGTGGCCAGATGTGGGGCGAACCAGGTGGCGGCACCAACTTTGATCTCGTCCCGGCTGACCCCGGAGTGCCTGTGCCTGCGCCCATTGAAAATGTTCCACCCTACATCGCCATGGGGTTCATCATCTTCGTAGGATATATCTGATATGCCTGACACAACTCCTTTTATCGTCATCCCGGATGATCCCAACGCCATCCCGGTCAGTTTTGTTCCCGGCGGTATCCGGTTCAAGGACGCCAAACTGATCCTGGCGACCGTGGTGGACAACGGCATTTGCCCGGATGACCCGCGGGTGATGACCCGGACAAATGAAGCCATCAAGATCGTCCTGGATTACATGATCCCGGTAGGCGGAATGATGACCGTGAACGTGGCTGCCATCGACACCATCCTTTATCTGCCGCCTGAACTTGAAAACGCCATTGAGGTCTTTCCGGTTTCCGCTGATTTCACCAATGTCCACACCAACGGAAAAGTCTTCAAGGATACCGACATTACCCAGGGCTGGTATCAGATCGTCAACGGCTCCACTTACCTCGATCCGGCGCAGGCTTTTGATAATCCGCTGATTGACCACGGGCTATGGCCGGATGCTGATGACGCTTCGGTGTTGCGGCGGGTCTATGAATACCCGGGGCTTGAGCCAAAGGCGGCCCTGGTGAACGTGACCGGCGCGAAGCGGTTCATTCCCATCAAGAACGATGATGATTTTCTGATCGTCCAGAACCTTGAGGCGTTGAAACTCATCATTATCTCCATCGAGCGCAACGAGAATTCTGCCCCGGACGAAGCCCAGAAATATCGCCAGCAGGGCATTGAACTCCTCACCGCTGAAGTCAAAAAGCACATCCTCGATCCCAGCCATTACATGCGCCGGAAGGCCGCTTACCACCAGGACATCATTGATTTCCCGGAGAATTCGATGGGCTGGATGCGGGCGCAACTGGCTCTCGATGTGGATGAAGCCATGAAGACCGGCAAGGAAGATTTGACCTGGCACCTCCTGCAAGGCGAACGGCGCATCATGCAGCGCGGCATTTACAAGGATTGCGTCGTGAACGTGACGGCCACCGTGGTAGGCGGGTTCGTCTTCTTCCCGCTCAACGTCCAAGGCGTGCTCGCGGTTGACCTTGGTGGCCGTCCAATCCCGGTTCGCAGCCAGTTTTTCCAACACCTGGAAAATGGCCCGGGGATGTGGCCCTGCTCGGATATGCTGATTGACCAGGGAGACCAGTTCTTTCCGGGATCAAAAAGCATGCGCCGCAAATACAAGCTGATCGCAAGCTGCACGGAGAACCAGACCATCAGCGCGATGTGCAAACTGCGCTGGCTCACCAAGAAACCCCATGAACTGATGGTGATAAAAAACTATGAAGCCCTCCGGCTGATGGCCCAGGCCAAGTTGAGCGAAAAAGCGAAAGACTGGCAGAACGCGCTGGCCAGCCAGCAGCAGGCTTTGGACATCATGGACAAGGAACTGGCTGATTATTTGGCAGGGATCAAACACACCGTTCACGTTCAGACCTATGGATTTGGTCTGGGCGATGTGGGCGGTATCTGGACGAGGTAAATTATGGCGACCTTTGGAGAACTGATTCACGGACGGAAACCTGAAGTAGCTCCGTTCATCCCCACCGACCCGTTGAAGGAGATGTTCAAGCTCCTCACCGGGGAGATCAAGAACTGGGATCAGATCACGGCGCTGAGTGATCTTTACCAGACCTACATGATGGGTGCCTATAACCAGGCTATCCCGGGGTTCTCGGACATCATGGCCCAGGGCGGCGAGGATACGGCGGCCATGCTCAAAGAGGCCGAGCCTCTGATTAAGGGCCAGCTTCCAGAGGATGTCCGAAACCAGGTGCTTCGCTCGGCCGCGTTTAAGAGCCTTGGGGCAGGCACGCTCTTTGGCCCCATGGGTGGCGCACTGGCTGCGCGTGATCTGGGTCTTACCAGCCTCGATCTAATGGGCCGGGGTTCGCAGATGGCGGAGATGGGAGGCAACGCCGCGCAACGCTGGGCGTCCATTGCCGGTTCCATGATGCTTGACCCGGCCAAGCAACTTATGAGTCCACAATGGTTTGCGGAATTTATCCGTGACCAGAACGCCGCGAGACAGGCCACCAAGCAGAGAAGGTTCAATATCGAAGCTGCACCCGACCCGGCCTGGGCCGACAGGGCCAACCTGTTAATGGGCATTATCGGGATGGCAACCGGTGCCGGTGGCATGGGCGGCGGCCTGAAAGCAACCGGCAGCTACGAGTCAGTCTTCGGCGGAGCCGGTGGCGGCGGAATGGGCACAGACTTTGGCAAAAATGTAGTGAGTCCTGGTCTGACAGGAGGTGCGCCTGGCATCAATTACGGCGGCTATGGCACAAGCCCGGTCAACTACGGGTTTGGATATAACTTTGGTCAGGGAGCCGCGGGTCAGGAGACCAAAGGTGTGGGCGGATGGCTGGGAAGTTTGTGGGGACAATTAACAGGCAGCAATCAGGGCAGCTTACCAAATTATTAAACTCTTATGGCGAACATAGCACTTGGACAAGTCGAGCCGCAAATCTATGCCGGGCCTGATCTTGCGGGAAGATTTCTCAATGCCTGGCAGATGGGCCAGAACGTCAGGCTGAAGGAACTCGGTCTCCAACAGGAAATGACCCAGATGGCCTTGAGAGAGGAGAACATCAAGTATGAGCGCGACTTCAACGAGCGCAAGTTTGACTGGGAAAAGAAGAAGGGCGGAGCGGTAAACGATCTCCGGGAAGCCGGTCTTTCTCTCCGGGAACAGCAGCTTGATTTTAACAGGAACAAGTGGCTTGAGTCGATCAAGGAAAAAGAAGACGCCCTGAGCCAGGAACGCGGGTTTGAGCAATACATGGTCAACTGCGGCAAGACTTTTGGTGACCCCGGGTATGAAGACTGCGTGCGCCGCGGGCAGTTGATTTACCCCAAGGCTCCCATTGACCAGGAGCGCCTGTTCAGGACGCATGCCGCCACGATTGACCAGCGGGAGAAATCCTCGCAGGAGGAGGAGAAACGGCTTCTGGGTGAGTTCGGATCAAAGAACCTGGCCAACCCGATGTTCAACGATCCCCGGGTAATTCTTGACCCGGACGCCAACACCTACCTGGCCTATGAAACTGAGCCGACTGACCAGGCCAAGGCGGCAGGCAAACTCAAAACCAATCCCATGCCGCGTGGAGCGCCCGGGGAAGGCACGGACTGGAAGTTCAAGGTCGATCCCAACACTGGAGGCTACATCAAGGCCGATGGCCGGGTTGTTCCATATATGGGGCCAGACCCTAATAATGTGAACCTACAGGTTAAGAAGTTCGCCTTTGTTCCCAACCCGGACTTGGATGCCGCGCACACCCAGCTACAGGACATTTACAAGAGGCGCACTGAAATCCCGGCACGCGGTGCTGTCACCACCGACAGGACTACTCCGGGGATTGAGGTTTACACCCAGGCCGACCGGGACGCGCTCCTTCCTGGAACCAGGTATTTCATCCGCGATCAGCAGGGGAACGAACATTGGTTCGTAAAGTAATGTGGCTGACGAAACCTTTAACCCATTTGGTGACCAGCCAATCGGCACCCCGCCTCCTGGCGGGGTGAGAAGCGGGCCAACGCCTTATCCGGTCGAAGACCAGAGCGACTTCAATCCCTTTGGCGATCATCCAATCGGTTCACCTGCACCGCGGCCGACGCAGCCTGCAAGCACTACTCCGGCCACTGACAGTGCTTTCCTCCAAAGCTTGCGGGCTGAGACTGAGATTGCTTACCCGGAACCTGGCACCTGGGAAAAGATAAAGAGCTTTTTCAACCGGATCACGCCCATGGTGCCGCAGGTTCAGGGTGCAAATGCCCCGGTGCAATCACGGGAAGCCGTAAGACCGACTCTTGATTGGTTGAAGTTCGGGCAGGGTTATGAACCTGAGCCGCCGGGGACTGTGACCCGGAACATCATTCAGCCGTTCCATGACATCTATCGGGCCATGACTGTGCCTGGTGTCGCAGAGCAGGGAATTCGCCGGGCCACAAATCTGCCGCTCACGGGGCCGATTACCGGGGAAGATGTGCAGGGACTTATTATGCCGCAGCCTGGTGCTCAACGCATGATTCCTGAGATTCCGCATTTGGAGCGTATAGAACCAGGCGGTGGAGAAATGGGTTGGCTTTCAAATCTTGAGCCGGGCACTCAATTCGTCGCCAAGACCGCTTACAATATCCTTGCTGATACAGTCAACTTTGCCAACTCGCCTGAAGGTGCGTTTACCCTGGCGGCAACAGGTGGCATTGGCATTACAAAGCCAGCAGTAGCCAGGCTGGTTACTCTTGGATTCACCTCGGTATTCGCCAATGAAGCCATTAAGGCTGCGATGGAAGGTCGCTGGTCTGATGTTGCCGAGAATCTTCTCTTTGCTCTGAGCGGTGGCAGGGCATTACACAAGGAGGCTAAAACATTAGGGCCGATAAGTCCGGGGCCAAGAATTGAGCCTGCACCAGGTGGGTTCCGCTTTGACCAGGGGCCGCCACCACCTCCGCCGCCTGCCGGGCCTGCCGCGCCTGTGGCACCTCAACCGCCACCTCCGCCAATCGCTCCTGAAGCCACGGTTCAGGCAGCCAGAGAAGTTCCTGGCGCAACTTACAAGCCTGGTATTACCCCGGAGCAGGCCGGTAAGGTTTCAATGCTCCAACACAGGCTCTACAGCGGTGAGATTTCAGACGTAGAATACGAGAGACAGTTAGCAGAAGTGTTAGGAGGTGAGAAACGTGCCGAGCAGCCAAGTCATGCACAAGTTCAAAGAGAAGCGGCTCCACTCGGGGTCGAAACGCGGCCCCCTGGTGGTGAACCGAGACCAGGCAGTGGCCATTATGTTATCGGAGAAGCGGAAGGAGTTGAAGCAGGGCGGGAAATACCACCAGTCAAAGAAGAAGCGGTAGCGCCTGAGTCGCGTAGTGAAGCCATTTACCAGGAAGCAGTCAGGCGGGTCGATAAACGTTTCTTTGGAAGCGTTAGCGATCCCCGGCTGCGTTCCGAAATGCAGCGCACCGGCGAAGCGCCAAGCAGACAGGAACTCGCAACTCTCTACGACGAGGAATATTCCAAGCTTGCCCGCAAACAACCTGAAGCTGTGAAGCGGCCGGTAGCGGAAGCAACCGCCCGGGTTGAACAGCTTCAAACTGAAGCGGCTGAACTAAAGAATGAACTGGGAGATTACCTGGGTAAAAAGCAGACCAAAAAGCAATACGCCATTCAGGATCAGTTGTGGAACACCTACGATCAGATTCATAAAATCCGCGATCAGTCTGGTGAACCCCGCGAGTTTGTTGTTATTGGTGGTGGCGCAGGTGGACTGAAAGCTGCCGGTCATGCCGCTTACGAAGGCATCGACACGGTTGTCCTGGAAAAGGAGCCGACTACCGGTGGCCAGGCCAAACGTTCAGAGGAGATTGTAAACGTTGGTCAGCAAGAGCGCGGCACCACCGGCCGGAAATATTTCATGCAGCGGTATCTGACCGCACGCAATCGTGGCGCTCAGATTCGCACCGGGGTTGAAGTCCAGAACCTTGTTCCGCGTGAGGACGGCGGAGTCGATGTAGTCACCAAGCGCCATGGTGTGATCCCGGCACAGCGCGTGCTTGTCATTACCGGCTCAAGGATTCTTGAGCACCCCGGATTCGGCAAAGCTGGCTGGGGTAACGCGGAACGCCTGGCCATGAAGTCCCGCGGCAAAGTGGGCATGGTTTACGGTGCCGGGAACAGTGCCACACAGGCCGCATTTGGCGCACTTCGCAATGGTGCCAAGAAAATTTATATCGTGTCCCGGCACAAATTCGGGCCGGAAGCCAGTCCTGACCAGGTGGAGCGGCTGAAAGCATACGAGAAGCAGGGCAGGGTCGAGTTTGTTACCGACGAAATCAATCGCGTTACCGATGATCCCGATACCGGTGGCTTCATAGTCGGCACCAAAGGCGGCAAGAAAATTCCTGTTGCTCACTTAGAGAACTTTCTTAACACCGGGTTTAACACCGGATGGCTGCCTGAAGGCATCGAGAAGGAGATGATCCCTGGCCGCCACGGCGAA
>Ga0126377_10002485_pt1 | contig 12731 bp, 11 predicted proteins | sample PanSoiMetPlot_22_FD_92647 | JGI IMG/M metagenome (GOLD analysis project Ga0126377, IMG submission 92647) | Tropical forest soil microbial communities from Panama - MetaG Plot_22 | ecosystem: Environmental > Terrestrial > Soil > Tropical forest > Bulk soil | place: Panama | collected 2016-02-17
CGCGCGCGATGAGATGAATCGCGGTTGCTTCCAGCGGCTCGACGAAACCGGCCGCCAGGCCCAGCGAGAGACAGTTGTGTTTCCAGAACTGGCGGCGGTGACCGGTCGTGAACGGAATGACACGCGGCTCTTCCACCAGCGGGCTGTCGAGACTGCGCAGCAGTGTCGACCGGGCGGCGGCATCGCTGCAGAAACGGCTCGAGTACACGTACCCCTGGCCCAGGCGATTGCGCAGCGGAATCCGCCAGATCCAGCCAGCCGACTGTGCTGTGGCACGCGTGTACGGCGCGACCGGCCCGTTGTGCTCGGTCTTGATGGCCAGCGCGCGATCGCACGGCAGGTAGTCCGACCAGTCGATGGATTCGACGCCGAGCGCCTTGCCGATCAGGACACCCTTGAAACCGGTGCAGTCGATGAAGAAGTCGCCGCGAATCTCGCGACCATCCGCCAGCGTGACGCTTTCGATGAAGCCATCTTCGCGCCGACGCACCTCGCTGACCTTGCCTTCGGTGCGCTTCAGTCCGCGTGATTCGGCATAGTCGCGCAGATAGCGCGCCACGAGCGTGGCATCGACATGCCAGGCGTAGCTCGCGCCGCCGATCGGCGTGTTGCGTGCCCGGGCTGGCGGGAAGAAGCGGCCGTTCTCGGCCATCACATTGCAGGGCGAGAAGTCCTGCAGCGCCGAAGCATCGCCCTGCGCGCGCGCCTTGAGCCAGCACTGGTAGAAGTCGTGGGTGCCGATCGGTCGGCCGATCACACCAAACGGATGAAAGTAAGTATCGGTGCGCTGGTGCCAGCCGGCGAACTGAATGCCGAGCTTGTAGGTCGCCTCGGTCGCGCGCATGAAGTCCTGTTCGTCGATGCCGAGACGCTGGATCAGGCCGACGAACGGCGGGACCGTCGATTCGCCCACGCCGATAGTGCCGATCTCCTCGGACTCCACCAGCTCGATGTCGCAACGTTTCAGGTGATGGGACAGCATGGCGCCCGCCAGCCATCCCGACGTGCCGCCGCCGACCACCACGATTTTCGCCAAGGGCTTCATTCAGGGCTGGACTTTACCAGTCCGGCCCGTGGGTTGCCGCTACCAGTCGCGATTCTCGACCAGCACCCCACCCCCACTCTCCTGTTCGCGGGCAGTGTTGTAGTTCCAGTAGGCGGCGCTGCTGGCCTGGATCGCCCGGCGCAGCGCATCAATGGCCTTATGTCGTGGAAAACTCACGCGCCAGGCCAGGACCAGCGTGCGCCGGGGTACCGGATCGACAAAAGGCCGGGTGACCAACAGGTTAGCGGCATACAGCGGCACCTCGGCAGCAGTCTGCGGCACCACCGCTATGCCCAGCCCGGAGGCGACCATGTGTCGCAGGGTTTCCAGCGTGCTGCCCTGCACAAAAGCATCCGACGCGGCGTCCCGCGGCCGCAGGTGCGGGAAGGCCGCCAGCACCTGCTCGCGGAAGGCGTGACCTTCGCGCAGCAGCAGAACTTCCGCTGGATCGAGATCGGCGGCGGCGATGGCAGTCCGCGACGCGAGCCGATGTCCGGGAGGCAGAAGGAGCATGAACGGCTCATCGAACAGCGGCTGGGTCACGACATCGGTTTCGGCGAACGGCGCGGTGACCAGCACCGCATCGAGATCACCGTTGCGCAGCCGTGTGGCCAGATCGCTCTGACTGGCCTCTTCCACGTACAGCGCGAGATCGCCGGCCATTTCCCGCAGCAGCGGAATGAATTGCGGCAACAGGTAGGGTCCGATGGTCGGCAACGTGCCCAGCGCCAGCGGACCTCGCAGCTGATCCTTGTCCGCTTCGGCCACGTCCCTGATGCGCGCGGTCTGCTCCAGCACGTCGTTCGCCATCGCGACGATGCGCTGGCCGAGCGGTGTCAGCAGCACACCCTGCTTGCCGCGCTCGAACAGGGCCACGCCCAGTTCGTCCTCGAGCTTCTTCACCGCAATGCTCAGCGTCGGCTGGCTGACGTGGCAGCGCTCGGCCGCCCGGCCGAAATGCTGCTCCTGGCCGAGCGCGACGATGTAGCGCAGTTCGGTGAGTGTCATGGCGCGTCCCCTGCGGCGAACGCGCCCGAAATCATTGCCAACCCGGACATGGGCGCATTTGACCATGAATCCGTGGCGGCCGGCGCGGGCAACCTTGTTGGTCGCTCCCCCGCCCGCCTACAATCCGACGCAGACCAGAACAACATCCGACGACGTCCTTCACAGTCGCCGCTCGCGAACGCCTGTACAAAACCTTTTCATTGCTGGCGCGCCGGACCGATGCGCCTGCCACAACATAATGGACCCTCCAGCATGCGGAATCGGCCCTGGTTTCTGCTCGCCCTGACGATGGTTGCCGCCGTTGCGGCGGGTGCGACGTCCAGTCCCCTGCCGAAGGACGTGAAACTGCCGAAGGACGTCAAGGTCCCCAATGACACGGTCCTCGCCGTTTACCTGCCGGAGTCGGAGCGCACCGCGCGCTCCTATATCAGGACAGCGGGACTGTGGGTGGAGCCCGGCAAGGCGCTGGATGACGCGCGCCACCTGGTCGGCGAGCGCCTGTTCCTCAAGGTCCTGCCCGTCGATCTCGACACGCCGACGACGGACATGTATGGCCTGCTGCTCACCATCCAGCCCCGGTGGAAACTGGACGGCGGCAAGCTGACGCTGACGATGAAGTACCGGATCTACGGTCCGGATGCCAAGCAGCTGCACACGGGCGAGGCCTCGCAGACCGCGCCGTTCAATACCGCCAGTCCGGCGACCAGTTTCTCGGCGACTGCACTGAAGACCATGCAGCTGGTCATGATCGATCTGCTACGGATGACGGCGCCCAGCGATGCGAAGTACCCCGCGACAGCACCGCTGGCCGATATCGACTATGAGCTGCTGATCAATCGCGAGGCGCCCGTGGTCACGGGCACCGGTTTCTACATCAACAAGTCCGGCCAACTGCTCACGGCGGCCCATGTGCTGCGCGATTGCGTGCTGATCGAAACCCAGGTCGGTGAGCACAAGGCGCGCGTCACCCGCCATGCGTACAGCGATCTGCTCGACCTGGCTGTCGTCGACACCGGCACGCCGTCGCAGAAGTCGATCCCATTGCGTATCGGCACGGAAGTGACGCTCGGCGAACCGGTGACCAACGTCGGCTATCCATTGCAGGGACTGCTCGCCGGCTCACCGAATCTCACGCGCGGCAATGTCAGCGCGCGCGGCGGACTCAAGGGCTCGATGGGAATTTTCCAGTTCTCCGCGCCTATTCAGCCCGGCTCGAGCGGCGGACCGGTCGTGTCGGACGGCGGCGAACTGCTCGGTGTCACGGTCAGCACGCTGAATGCCAGCGCACTCATCCAGGCAGGATTGCTGCCGCAGAACGTCAATTTCGCGCTCGACGCCCGCTATGCCGCGATGTTCCTGCGCAAGGAAAACGTGCAGTTCGACGAGGTCGCACCCAATACCCACGGCAACATGCAGACAGCGAATGACGCGGCACTCGGCGCGGTCGTGCTGCTCAGCTGCTACCAGTGAGGACAATGCCCATGCGCATCCTGATCGCAACGATTGCCCTGTGCTGTTGCCAGACTGCGGCAGCGGAAAACCCGCCGGCTGCGGTTCCAGCGCCGGACGCCGTCCCCGCTCCGGTTGTCATTACCAGCCTCGCGGCGAACGAGCTGCCGGCCATGAATTTCGTCTGTACGCTCGCGCGCAACGAGATGTTCGACGCGATCAAGCTCAATGCTGTCTTCGGCAGGCTCGACAAGGAGCTGTATGGCAGCCCGATCACGCTGCGCATTACGCACACACTGCAGCCCACGGCCGGTGGCAAGGCGGCAGGTCTGCTGTCAGCGATCTGGAGCGGCGGCACGCTGGGCTTGCTGCCGCTGGTGACCAGCAACAACTTCATCGTGCGCTACGACGTGCGCGTGCAGGGACGCGATATCGCGACCTACAGCTATCAACGTACGTTCACGCGCGCGGTCAACATCTGGTCCGACGACAAGACCTACGGCCTCGGTGAAGACGGCCTCGCCTGGCTCAAGTCCACCGCCAGACAGTTCGCCGACGATATCGCGCGCGATCCCAAGGTCGCCGACCTGCAGCGCGAATACGCGTTCTACTTCGGCAGCTGATCCGCTCTGCAAACTTTCCCCGGGAGATCGTCCGGTCCTCCCCAAAACAGCGCTGTCATCTGGGGAATCCTGCCGCTATTATCGCCGCCCATCGGGTTCCGCACGGACCACAGGGGGTCACCACAATGCAGGCCAGATTCACCAGGCCACGGCGGCTTGCGCTCGCCGTGACTACCGGCGTCGTTATCGTATTCAGCGGCGCGTCCATGCAGGCCTCCACGCCGGCAGCGACGGCCCACGCCGATCTGTGGCCCGTCGCCCACTCCCCTGCCGTGCTTGCTGACAAGGCAACGGAAGCCACTGTGGCGCGACTGATGCAGCAGATGACGCTCGAAGAGAAGGTCGGACAGGTGATCCAGGCCGACATCACTTCGATCAAGCCCGAAGACCTGAAGACCTGGCCGCTCGGCTCGGTGCAGGCCGGCGGCAATTCTTCGCCGAACAATGATGAGCGTGCACCTGCGGCTGCGTGGGTACAGCTGCTGCGCGACTTTCGTGCCGCGAACAAGGCCTACTGGGGCCAGCGCGAGGCCATCCCGATCATCTTCGGCATCGACGCCGTGCACGGCCACAGCAACATCGTCGGCGCGACGATTTTTCCGCACAACGTCGGACTCGGCGCCACGCACGATCCGGCACTGATCCGTCGCATTGGCGAGATCACCGCGGTCGAAGTAGCAGTGACCGGCGCGGACTGGACGTATGCGCCGACAGTCACCGTGCCGCGCGACGACCGCTGGGGCCGCAGCTACGAAGGCTATTCGGAAGACCCGGAAATCGTCGCCAGCTACGCGAAGGAAATCACGCTGGGATTGCAGGGCGCGCTGGTCGATGGCCAGCCCATCGCTCCGGGCAAGATCGCGGCGTCGGCCAAGCACTTCCTCGCCGATGGCGGCACCGAGGGCGGCAAGGACCAGGGCGATGCAAGGATCAGCGAAGTCGACCTGATCCGCATTCACAGCGCCGGTTACCAGCCCGCCATCGACGCCGGCATCCTGACGGTGATGGCGTCGTTCTCGAGCTGGAATGGCGAGAAGCACACGGGCAACAAGTCGCTGCTCACGGATGTGCTCAAGAACCGCATGGGCTTCACTGGCTTCGTCGTCAATGACTGGAATGCCCATGGCCAGCTGCCTGGCTGCAGCAACGACAACTGTCCTGCGGCCATCAACGCCGGCATCGACATGTACATGGCGCCGGCGGACTGGAAGGGCCTGTACACGAACCTGTTGCGACAGGTGAAGGACGGCACGGTGCCGTTGGCGCGGCTCGACGATGCCGTGCATCGCATTCTGCGCGTGAAGGTCAAGGCCGGACTACTGCGCGGGGAGCGGCCGCTGGAAGCGAAGTATGAGCAGCTCGGCAGCGATGCCCATCGCGCGGTCGCACGCGAGGCCGTACGCAAGTCGCTCGTGCTGCTGAAGAACACCGGTGTGCTGCCGATCAGATCCAATGCTCACATTCTCGTGGCCGGCGATGGTGCGGACAACATCGGCAAGCAGTGCGGCGGCTGGACTCTGTCGTGGCAGGGCACCGGCAACGCCAACAGCGACTTCCCGAAAGGCCAGTCGATCTACGCAGCAATCGCCGAGGCGGCGAAGGCTGGCGGTGGCACGGCACAACTCAGCATCAATGGTTCGTTCAGCAGCAAGCCTGACGTCGCAGTGGTCGTCTTCGGTGAAGAGCCCTACGCCGAGTTCCAGGGCGATCTCGCGACCATGCATTACAAGCCCGGCGATGATCGCGACCTGACGCTGCTCAAGTCGCTCAGGAGCAAGGGCATTCCGGTGGTCTCCGTATTCATTTCCGGCCGCCCGCTGTGGATGAACCGCGAGATCAATGCATCGGATGCCTTCGTGGCTGCATGGCTGCCCGGCACCGAAGGCGGCGGTGTCGCCGACGTGCTGGTCGGCGACGCGCAGGGCAAAGCGCGCTTCGATTTCAGCGGCAGGCTCGCCCGTTCGTGGCCGAAGCGGCCGGACCAGGCGACGTTGAACCGCAACGCCGGCGACTACGATCCGTTGTTCGCCTATGGCTACGGCTCGTCCTACGCGAAACCGCAGGCTGTGGCGCAGTTGTCTGAAGACGGAGCGATGACGTCCGCTGGCAGTGGAGATGTGTTTTTCGGCGCGGGCCGCATGCAAGGCGGAGCGCGTGCAGTCGCCCGCGACAGCGGTGGTGAGCGTCATGCTCCGACCGACGGCGCCGCAGACAGTCCGCAGGGGATTCTCAGGATGGCAGTCGTCGACGCGGGTGCGCAGGAAAATGCGCGCGCGCTGACGTGGTCAGGTACCGGCCCCGCATCACTGCAGTTCATTGGCCTCTCGCGCGACCTGTCACGCCAGGCGAACGGCGACATGGCCATCGGAGTGACCTACGTGATCGATCAGGCACCCACTGCGCCAGTGAGGATGGGCGTCGCGTGCGGCGACGGTTGCAGCGCCAACGTAGACGTCACGCAGTACCTGAGCTCTGCCGCCGCTGGCAAGCCGCAGACATTGAAGGTGAAACTGAGCTGTTTCGCCGCCCGTGGCGCGGACATGACGCGCATCGATCAGCCTTTCGTACTGCAGACGGCCGGCAAGCTCGGCCTCACGCTGAGCGAAGTGCGCCTGGTCTCGAACGAAGGCGATGCGGTGTGCCCGCCGAACTGAGCGGGCCAGTATCCTCGATCTGCCATTCGACTTCGCCGTCACGCAGCGTTGCGGTGGCGATGCAGTCGCGCAGCGGAATACTGCGAGGACGACGCCCGGCCGCCAGAGTAGCGAGGAGGACGGCCGGATCATGACGAAAGTGCACGCGCTGTGAGGGCGGCGCTGCACGTCGCGCGCGTTGCAGCTCGAGATGCGCCCGCTCATAGGCCATGACCTCGCGCACGTACTTGCCCAGCCGGCGCCGGGAAGCGAGGAACTCGCAGAACTCGAGCGCCTCGGGCAGGAAATAGAAACTCGTCGGCGGGCACACTTGCCAGAACGCTGTCGCCTCGGCGCCCAGGCGCCGTGAACCGAGCGCTTCACACGTCAGCGGCAGCAGGCCACGCAACTTCGTGAGGCGAAATCCCCGGTGCAGCGTGCGGTTCACGTCGAGCCCGCGATCGGCTGCAATGCTTTCCAGCCGGCTGCGCTCCAGCGGCGTCAGTTGCGTTGCGAGGTCCGGCAGACAGCCCGCGCGCACAGCATCACGAAACGACGGATCGGCGATCAACCGCACCAGCGCGCACTGCAGAGCTTCGAGGCTCACGCGGGAATCCCGGCTGAGTGGGTAACCGGTACCGGCGTGGGCAACGACACCGATCGATCGTGCTGCTGCGTGCGCTTCCACAGCGCCTTCAGCCACCGCAGATCGCGACGTACTGCCGTCTCCCCCACGTCCTCGAACCACGATCCGAACAGTTCGAACACCACGCCGCCGACATTCGGGCAGCGCGGCAATGTCCATTCGAGCAGCGCCCACACCGGATCCGGGACGACGTCGGAATGCGCATCGAGATACATGCCGTGCAGCTCCATGCCACCGGCTACATGAATCTCGCCGACCTGGCTCAGGTCGAGCTCCGCGAGCAGTGCTCCCGGATCGAAGCCGTGGTTGCGGGCGTTCGTGTACAGATTGTGCAGATCGAGCAACAGCCCGCAGCCGCTTTCGTGACACAACCTGTTCAGGAACGTCGCTTCGTCCATCTCCGCGCAGGGAATATCGAAGTAGTAGACGTTGTTCTCGAGCAGGAAAGGCAACGGCACGCATCGCATGACTGCCGTGATGCGGGGCACGAGCAACCCCAGCGTGGCGCGGTCACGCGGCAAGGGCAACGTGACCCCTGCGTTCATGCAACGACCGTGCTCCTCGACGAGATGAAAGGCCAGGTGATCGCTATGCCACGGAACCTGCATGCGCCGGCACCAGCGCCGGATCTGCCTGACATGCTCCATGTCGAAGCGCTGTGCGCTGCCAATCGATGCGCCGATGCTGTGGGCAACGATCGGGCGGCGACGCCGCGCCTGCCTGAGGAGCGCCAGACCGGTCGGATCATCAAAGTAGCGCGGCGTATGTCCCGGGCCGAGATCGGTCCACAGGATGTCCGGCACGACCTCGATGAAATCGACGTCGCTGTGCCGATCTTCGAACACTCCCTTGAGCGGGGCCTGGAAACCCAGGCCCACGCCGACTTTCGGCAACTTCTGCACGGCGCCCGCCGGTCAGCGTCCGATCGTCGCGATGTCCTCCAGCACGATCTTCGGTATGCCGGAATTGCAGGGATTGCAGCCGCGAATACCCGGCAGCTCGGGCACCGTCAGACGTACACGCAGAATCTTCACCAGATCTTCGAACGAGGTTTCAGGATGGACCGCGATACTCAACTGCGAGATCCGTCCGCTTCCCTTTCTGACTGCCTTCGGCATGACCTGTCTCCTTTGTTGATTGGACAACGGTATGCGAGGGCGGCGTGATCACCCCATCGGGCAATCCACGGCACTCGCTCTCGACATCGCAATCTAGAGCGGTCTGGCGGCGCGGTGCCATTGACCTTCCGGGTCGGAAGGTTACCGACAGGTCAGAACAGATGGGCGTCAGGTTCAGTGCGAACGGCACGCGGCGACGAGGCGCCAGGTTGACCGCCCGCGACAGATCCTAGGCGGCGGGCGAAGGTGAAGTCTGGCCCTGCGGCGCGTCCTTGTTATCGCGTTTGCGCCCGAGCTTCATCTTGTACTTGTCCTCGAGCGACTGCAGGCCCGCGTCGTCGAGACGCGTCAGACCCATGATGGTCGACGACGGCTCACGGAACGCACCCACGCCAACGGCCGCTACCTTGTCCGTGCTGCGGCCGCAGAGCTGACCGTCACGGTCGCGATCGATGAAGGCCACCTTGAATGCGTACCTGAGATCGGTGAGCGGCATGCCGAGCTGCATCAGGTAAGCCTTCTTCTGGTTGGCCGTGAACAGCACGACATTGCGATTGTCGAGCACGGTCCAGTTGCTGATGTTGCTGACGAACACACACTCATCCCTCGACGCACCCGGCATCGGGTCCGGGTTCTTGACGGCTGCAGCCTGGGCGATGCCGAGGGAGCCGAGCGCGCAGGCGAGGATCAATGCGGTTTTCATGACGGGAACTCCGGTTGTGCGGTCATCTTCGCGCCGGCGCGCTGAATGACAGCTTAATCACGACGCCGACCCACCGAATCGACGTCTCTGATGGATGAGTCCCGCGAACGCCCCCGGCGGTTCCCGAATAATGCGTAATGTGAACGGCCGATTGTTGCCCGTGTGATGTCGATCAAGATCGCACGCAGTGAAAGCGCAGGATCACTGGCCCTTCCAGCAGCTATTCAGCGAAACCATGCATGGCGCATGCGACAGCGGATCACACGACCTGGTCGAGCAGCAGCACCCCGATGATGCCGACGACGCCAATGATGACTTCCATCATCGACCAGGTGAGCAGCGTTTCCTTCAGGCCGAGATTGAAATACTCCTTGAACATCCAGAAGCCCGAGTCGTTGACGTGCGAGAACATGATGCTGCCGGCACCGATGGCGAGCACCATCAGATTGGGATTGACGCCGGTAGCGGCCACGACCGGCGCCATGATGCCGGCAGCCGTGAGCCCCGCCACGGTCGCTGAGCCGAGACTGACGCGGATCAGCGTGGTGATCAGATAGCCCAGCAGCAGCGGATTCAGCGGCAGGCCCTGCAGGACGGCCGAGAGCTTGTCGCTCACACCGGTATCGACGAACACCTGTTTGAGGGCACCGGCGCCGGCGATGATCAGCAGGATGATCGCGATATCCCTGACCGCGCTCGCGTAGTGCTCCATCAATGCGGGGATCTGCGTACCGCGCGCCACGCCGAGCGTGAATGTCGCCACGACCAGCGCGAACAGCATCACGATCAGCGGATTGCTCAGGAATCGCAGCACGCTCAGCGTCAGACTTTCATCGGGCGCGGCCGCCGGCAATGCTGCCGAGCACGCAATCATGATCACTGGCAGCAGCGAAGTCGCAAAAGCATTGAACGTGCCCGGCAACTGCTCTTCGGCCAGGTCCTGCGGCACGAACAACTGCAACGGCCGGGAACTGAAGCGACGCAACCGCGTCGCGAACAGCGGTCCCGCAATCACCATGCCGGGCAGTCCAACGATGAGACCGTAGATGAGTGTCGTGCTCATGGTCGCGTGAAAGATCGGAATCATGGCCGTCGGCGCCGGATGCGGCGGCAGAAATCCATGTGTCACTGACAGGGCCGCCAGCAACGGCACGCCCAGGTAGACGGCTGGCAGCCGGGACTGGAAGGCGACCGAGAAGATCAGCGGTACGAGCAGCACGAAGCCGACGTTGTAGAACAGCGGAATGCCGACGATGAGCCCGGTGAACATCAGCGCCCAGGTGATGCGCTTCTCGCCGAAGACGCGCATCAGCACCGTGGCAATCTTCTGGGCCGCGCCGCTCTGTGCAATCAGTTTGCCGAACATCGCACCGAGACACACGATGCCGAGCAACTGGCTCAGCGTGCTGCCGATGCCCTTCTCGAGCGACTCCGCGATCTTCGGCAGGGGCAGGCCGAGCAGGATGCCGGCGAAGATCGAAGTGAGCAGGAAGGCCAGGAAGGGGTGAACCTTGAGCCACGCGATCAGAACCACCAGCAACGCGATGGACGCGAGCACGAACAGCATTTCCACGTTGATCCCCTGTCTTGTCGTTGTTCTTGCTGCAGCGTGCGCTGCGTTTCAGTCAGGCCGCCGCACGTCGAAGAAGGTTGCGTCGACGGGCTTGTGCTGCAGGATTTCTTCGCGCGTCAGCCCCTGCAATTCGTGCGGAAACACCAGCCACTGGTCAGTCGAGCGGACGTAAAAGTCCGGCGTCAGGGTGCTGCGGTTGCGCAGCGGCTTGTAGTACACGGTCGCAATGCGGATGTGTTCGGGCAGGTTGCGCCGGCAGCGGCGCCGCAATTCGGCAATCACGGCCTCCAGGCTGCGCCCGGTGTCGAAGACATCATCGATCAGCAGCAACCGATCCTCGAAGGTCAGGCGCGACACCAGGTAGTCGATGGCATGCACACGAACCGTGGCCGACTGCTGATCGACACCCGTGTAGGACGACGTGCGGATCGCGATGTGGTCGCACTCGATATGGTGGTACTCGAGCACTTCCTGCACCGAGATACCGATCGGAGCACCGCCGCGCCAGATGCCGACCAGGAATGACGGATCGAAACCGCTGCGGACGATCTGCATTCCCAGCTCGAATGCATCGCGCAGCAGGGACTGCGCTGAAATGAAGATTTTCTCGACCGGTTCAGGATTCATGGCCGCGACTGTACCCAATCACGCGGGGGCATTCTCAGGCTTCCGTCGCCGCAGGGCCAGGCTTTCCCAGGCCGCGACCACGACGAATATCGCCGTCGTCAGCCCCGCAAGCGCAATCGCCGACAGGTGCGAAGCCACCGGCACCAGTGCGGTCAGCATCACGATCCCCGCGAGGTGCGAAAGTGGCGGCACTAGACGATCATTCGTGATCCATTTGAACAGGGCATTGCCGGTCAGATAGATGAGCGGCCCGCCGATGATCACGGCCACGCCGGCGCCGTCGACATGTCCCGGATGCATGAGGGCGATCTCGTCCGCGGCCGCACAGACGATGATGCCGGCGACGATCGGAACATGCAGGTAGGTATAGGCAGCCCGCCCCTGCCGCCCCGGGTCGCTGGCATGCACGATCCGATGCTGCGCGCGCTCGGCACCGGTATCGAAATACATCCACCACATGGCGATGCTGCCGAGGACCGCAATGAGCATGCTGTCGATCACCGTCGCGTCCCAGTGCAGAGTCGCGAAAGTCGCACCGGTGATCAACAGCGATTCACCCAGCGCAATGATCACGAACAGGGCGCAGCGTTCGGCCAGGTGCGCCCCGTCGATATCCCAGTCGGCAACGTGGGATCGACCCAGCCCCGGCACCCAGAAATAGGCGAACGGCGCCACGAGTTCGATCACGAGAGCAACAGCCCACCACCCGAATCGCTCTTCCGCGGCGGCGAATCCACCGATGAGCCAGAACACGCCGGACAACGCCATCCAGGTGAGGATGCGCTGGAAATTCCGCAGCAATACGGGGCGCGCAGCACCGCGCAATGCCCAGAGCATGAAGGACGTGCGGCCCAACTGCATCGCGACGTACGTGCAGGCGAAAGTGGCGCCACGTTCGGCGAACGCTTGCGGAATCGATGCGGCCAGTACCAGTCCGGCGAGCAGCAACGTCAGCAGGCAAAGGCGCACCGGGATCCGTTCCGGGTTCAACCAGTTCGTCACCCACGAGGTATAGACCCATACCCACCAGATCGCGAAGAGCATCAACGCGGTCTGCGCCGCGCCCGCCGGCGTCAGGTGTTCGAGCAGCGTGTGCGACAGTTGAGTAACGGCAAACACGAAGACCAGGTCGAAGAACAGCTCGATCATGCCGACACGACCGCTGTCGTGATGGCCGCGTTCACGCAGTAGTGGATGTGCGGTCATTGCGCCTCAGGCAGCAAACGCGGTGACGATGAGTTTTGCAGTCCGCGCATGGATCTGCTCGAGCTGCACGAGCTGCTCCGGGGGCCGACTCGACTGACTC
>Ga0126377_10002486_pt1 | contig 12729 bp, 5 predicted proteins | sample PanSoiMetPlot_22_FD_92647 | JGI IMG/M metagenome (GOLD analysis project Ga0126377, IMG submission 92647) | Tropical forest soil microbial communities from Panama - MetaG Plot_22 | ecosystem: Environmental > Terrestrial > Soil > Tropical forest > Bulk soil | place: Panama | collected 2016-02-17
CTATGGTGCGCTCCCATCGTTCTCCATTAGACCATTCGAAGTAGCCGATGAATAGTATGAAGGCAAGGTTGAAGATCAATACTCCTAGGATCATAGGTGTACTCTTCAACGCATCGATCGCTGAGTGTGCTGCCTTACCAACCTCTTCTGCTGCTCCAGGGTTCATCCCTTTAACTCCTCTCCATTGACGGTAACGTAGACATTACCACCATACGCAACTTGTACCTCTTCATCATCGGTGACGACATTCACCCAGTTCCTATGCTCAGGCTCGGGCTCGGGAGGCGTAGGCCCAGGGCTATATGTGTCCACCGCTGTCTGCACAGCCCTTAGCATCGAGTCAGCATCCTGTCGAAGTTCAGCTTCCTTGCGGTTGATTGGTCCCCAGTGGTTGCACAGGTTCCTCAATCCAACACCACTGACAAGCGCATGGAACACTGGTGCATACTTTGAGAGGAACTGATACTTTGCACCGTCGCCCGAACCGAAGTTGCCTAAGTCGCTGGACTTCAACGTAACCCCTTCCTTGAACTGTGCTCTGAACCCGCACGGATTGGACCAGTATTCTGGTAGCAGCGGCGGGATAGTAGATGAGCATGATCGTATGTTCCATGAGGTTTGAAGGAAGCTTGCTTCGGCTTCATCAGCTGAGGTATTTGAGGCTGACTGGTCCCTGCCCTCTGGATATCTACCGCTTGACTCCCTCATACCCAGTCCAAGTACCAGAGCAAATAGATGCCGAAGCCGATCGCCAGGGTTAGCAGCAGCACTATTATCCATACCCAGATTGCGGTATTCTGTAGCATAGACCGTAAAGACATCTTTGCTATTCCCTGTGTTTGCCTTAGCCATCTGCTGGCAGGCTTGGTCGTCTGAGTTAAGTCTCTGATAAGCTAAGGCAAAGCTCAACGCTGTCCCCACTATATGCCCAGCTGGTGCCTTACCACGATCTTTCCAGTTATAGTTGGCGATAGTGGATGTCTTGGCTATATCTTGGATGATACTAATTAGCTCGATATCGATCCCATCATCACCGTCGGCTACCTTAGCATCAAGCTCATCTAGCTTGGCCCAAGTCTGGTTGCCAACTACTCCGTCGACCTCGATCCCAGCGGCAGCTTGGTAGCCTCTAACTGCTGCGTCGGTTATAGGGCCAAAGTCACCATCCGCTGGATACACCCCTAGCGTCGTCTGGCATGATACAACATCCTGCCCTCGTGAACCCTCCTGGATAGTGCCCCTAGGCACCTTCGGCATAGGATAGTCCTTAGGCCAGAAGTAACCAACCACGCTGCTCTTAGGAAACGACTCCACGTTGACCATATCAGATTGGTTCCCGCCTCTGCAATTAATGTTGGAACCTGCATCGCTTTCATACATAGTCACATGATGGGAGCCACTACTCCATCTGAACACTACGATGCAACCCGGTGCCGGTCCAGATAGCCTTACATAGTTAGGATCACTCGACCAGCTTTCTGCCCACATCCATCGGTTCGTATCGCCAGCTAGGAACGGTCCTCTAATGTCAGCCGTAGCCATAGCATAGGCACAGGCAACCCCACACCAAGCGGTGTCATCAGTAGTATAGAGTGCTGCGTAGCTTTCCTGTTCAGGGAACGTTTGGCCAACGTACTCAGCCATTGCTACAATCTCTGGGTTGCTTTGTCCAGGATTAGTGTTCTCCTTAGTCCCAGTCATCGCACGCATAGTGTTAAGCCAAGGGGGTATACTCATGTTAGCCTCCTAGTGCCTCTTACGACGTTCGATTGTACCTCTGCGCATTCCTCTATACCAATCAGCTGGGCCCTCTGGTTCCTCTATAGCTTGCAGGTAGTTATAGATAAACTGGTTCCACATACCTACCTGCTCGCTGGACATTCCAGTGGCTACACCAGTCAAACTGTGTAGGTGCTTGATGAACTTACCTGGGTCCTCTTCCTTCCACCCCTTATCTGGATCAAGCCATCTCTTAACGTCTTGACCCAGTTCCCATGCCTTCTGCAAGGGCACACCAACGATCCCTGGGGCTGGCTGTTGGCCGCCACCAGAGGCTAAGCCAATAATATCTCTAACTCCTAGGAATGCTCCACCTATGTTATGTACAAATGGTGCCGCCATCTTCCAGGCTAAGTTTTCCTCCTCATCGTCCTCTTTACCTATAAGCCAATCCTGCGCTATCCAATAGAAAGCAGCTGGCATAGCTACGTAGGCCATAGTCAGGCTGGCCATCTCGGCAGCGTATTGCGGTATCGACTGCGTGCGCGGATCGCCTCTTTGCCTTTCTGTAATAGCGTCCTTGGTCCTCCAAGCCATTCTGTAGAATTGCCCATAGACGTGGTTATAGTACGAGTACAGCGATGTAAACCATCTCGCAGCCGAGCTAGTCCTTCTCATGAACTCAGGCCTACCTACAATAGAGGTAGACCCATGGGTCTGCCTGACAGCGAAGTCTGCTCTTGTGTCGGCTTTAGTATGAGCTTCCTCTATCGACATCCCCTGTTCCATATACTCCTTCCTGAGCTTCTTATACAGGGAATTCCATAGTATAGTACTCGATATCATATCTCCAAAAGCTATTGGCACCGACGACATCTGCATTACAAACTCTCTAGCACTCTTGGCCTTCATCGCCATATTATCTACGCCATGGGCCGCAGCGTAATGTTGCCACCTTCTCTTTATCTCCCTTGATCCATTGAACTCCAGACTACCAACCTTACCACCCTCATGGACAAAGGTCCAATTCTTCACTGAAGTCTTATCGTCAGTCATCCCTAAGTCAACAGCCGACTGCCAGAAATCCATCTTGGTCAATCCCAATCTAGCCCAGCTTTGGACAAACGTAGAAGGGACGTGCTTCATAAAGGTCCCTATCTTCATTCCAACCAGCATCATAATAGTGTTCTGTCTAAACCATTCGCTGTACTTATTCGCCGCAGCCAACGCTCCTGAGTCAGCTTGATACGGCTGAGCGATATCATCATGAAGCTGCTTTAGCATGTCATAATACTCTCGGCCCATATGCTTAGTTAAGTCATTACGCAGCCCAGGATCATTTAGTATCTTGCGGAAATCCCTTAGCACTTCTCTAAAAGCTAGATCGTGTATCCTCCTATTCATATCCATATCTAAGGAGTTAAGGTGCAGCTCCAACGGGCCAGCCGGTCCGGTTCTCTTTCTCTCCCAGCCACGGTAAGTTCTAGTGTTCTTTGCTGGCGACAGCAGTTGCGTCTTCTTAGGCCCTCCGTCCAGCGCCTTATCGTAATGAATTGGATAGTACCAACCGTCCATTTTTCCGAATGGAGTATCTATCTGTGGTAGGGGTAGTGCCTCCACCATGGTATTAGATTCTCGCATAGTAACTTCGTGGCCCATATCCAGAAGTTCTTTATACATCTTCCCTACGGCTTCGGCCCATTTCCAATCGTCCTTGGTGGCTACCTTCTTGAGCCAAGCTTCTACTGTTGCCTCCTCGACATGGAACCCCTCAACTAGTCTTTCCCTATTACTCTTATTTCCCCAGTTCAACAATACCCCTCTAACATGCTCATGTGTTAGTGGCATCAAACTCCATCCCCTAGGATCAGGCATTAGCTTTCCTGTAACTGGGTCTGGTATCATATACCTTGGATCGTGGAACACATCATTGAATACTGCCGTCGACTTCGTAGCTCCGAACTTCTTATCGTTATCTATCCTAGCTTGCCTAAACGCCTTATGATGTTGGTCGAAGTAATAGGCCCTATCGTTAAGAGGGTCTGTTATGAACTGGGTAAAGAACCCATTTTCATTACCCTTATCTAATCGAATAAGCAAATCCTCTGGCCTAACTGTCCCAACGTGATACCTCTTAAGCAGACCCGGCTTCTTCCCAGGTGCCATAGGCATCTTCTCTGGGCCTATCTCCGTCAACTGCTGCCTGCCTCTGGCAACTTCCTTCTGGAAATCTGCTTCCTCACCCAGTCTATGAAGCTTTCCTTGTTCGGCGCCAATCTTTTGCAAAGATTGTATAGCATCATTGAAAGCTTTGAACTCACCGACGGTCATATCCTTAACGTTCTTCCTCCAATTAGGCCAGTTATCCATTATGAAATCTGGGATTATCAAATACGGATCGAGCGCAGCCTCAAACTTCTCCTCGCCTGGGCGGACAGCATTAAGGTCATCGGCAAACTTCCTTAGATCGCCCTTATGCTCTCTAGACTGAAAAGCTATTGCCAGATCATCTGGGTGCCTATCCACCTTATACCCAGCATTCATTAACAATTGCTGGATAAACTCCGTGTACTCAGGTGGGAAGTTATCTGGATATCGCTTATAGAACCTCTTAGCCACTCTCTCCGCTGCATCTCTTTGCTTATCTAATAGCTTAACTTGCCTAGCCATCTCAAACAAATGTACCTGCATCCACTTCTCTTGGAATGCACCAATATAATCCCCTGCCAGGAATCTGCTCTCAGCCTCCTTACCAGCCCTATACATCTCTTGGAAGAAATACTTATAGTTAGCCTTAGTCTGTAGAGAATCAAGGAACGACGTATGAGCCATTGCCTTTATATCTTCTTTGCTAAGGGATATCTTCATCCCCCCTCTCTCAGCCAAAGCTACTGCTTCTTCCGAAAGTAACTCTAACTGATCGTGACCAACAACCTGCTCCAGAGCTTCTTGAAGGTTCTTCTCTGCAAGGTCGCCATACTTCAATTCCATCCGTCGGTCAGTTTCTTTGTCGACTACCTTCTCGAAGAAGGCTTTAGGTGTAAGGCTTCCTTTCGCCTTCTCAAACTGGATCATAGCATCAATCAGCTGCGCCCCAGTCTGATACCCAAATGGCTGAGCCAATGTGTCTGGGTCCATACCAGCTCTGTCCTGCCACCTAGCTGGGAACTCAGCTCGTTGTTCCTTGGTCAAGAGCCTAGGATCGACCTTTGGCATATAGTGTGTCGTCGCACCAAAGAATGTCCCATTCTGGAAGAAGGCTCTAGCCCTAAAATCTGGCCTAGCCCCAATCTCCTGAGCTACTCCGTCCCGCATCTCCTCTCTAGCAGCTTTCCATTCTGGAGCGTTACGCTTATTAGCTTCTCTAATAGCCTTCTCACGATCTATCCTAATATCATTTGCGTTCTGATCTCCCATATGCCTCTGGTATTGGGCATACTTCTTCTTATCCATGATGGCGCCGGGCGCGAAGGTCGGCACCGCACCTTCAATAGGAACTCGTTTCTCTTCGGGCAATTCCTCCGCAAGACCAAACATCTTCTTTCGTTCTGGAGACACTCCGAGGGGCTCACGCTTAGCTACTCGACCAAGCTGAATGTCCCTAAATATGTTATCAGCAGTCGGCTCTTGGCCAGTCATTTCCCTATAAGTAGATTTGATATGGTCGACAAAGTCCTTGATCTTCTGGAAAACCTTGGCCATACCATGGAGCTGTTGCTGCTCCTGAGACATCTTGGCCCAGCGCTTGAACTCATCTGCGATGGCTTCTTCCAGGAACAGCTCTGGGTGAGTATCCTTGTAATGGGCGTAGCGATCCATCTCTGGTCGCTCGAGCCAGCCACCATCCTTGGCAGCTTTCTTAAGTATCTCCCATTCCTCCGGTCTAATAAACTGATAATGCCTAAGGAAGTGTATAGCCTCATGCCCAGCCGTCGCAAATGGATCAGGCGACTCGGTAGACCATAGAATAAACGGTCTTATATCTGTAGCAAATAGGAAAGCACCACCGATCCCTCGTTCCCGCGCAGTTCCAACATCCTTTAGTACCTGCTCGGCGGCAATTACGGTAGCTCTATCACCTATAACCTTCTCTAAAAAGTCCTCGATAGACCATACAAATTGCATTCCCTTAAGGGTCATTGGCTCGTATGGCTTGACCATAGCGTCGCCAATCTGCGTATACCCTTGAGAGATAAGCTCTAAGAACCTTTCATGCTCCGGCCCTAGTGGCTTCCCTGGTTCCCAGCCAGCTGGCATGTTCTCCATTTCATCGAGTAGACGATTAATATTGATGCGGACCTTATCGCCAGACCATATTCTTGGAGTTTTACCTGCTGCCGACTCCGCCCTTTCCCTTGCTGCTTCTCTCTTCTCTCTTGCTCCAGAAATCCTATTGCCTGTGATCTCCTCTGCATCTGGATAAGCTTCTTTAAGCTGACGAACAAGGCTACGAACAAGAGACGGACCAAGCCTGTTTATGAGGCCTTTAAGAGTTATCGATGCCTCAGGCATATCTGCAAAAGCAGAACCGATCCAACCAACGTAAATCTCCTTACCACCTTGCCTAATGTCTAGCTCTAGACTACCTATTGGCTGTCCCATTTCATCAGTTATAGTCCATGGCTCCTTACCGTATCCAAGGTATCTCCCAGGGGCCTTGCCCCTAACCAACCTAACGGCTCTCGGCCCATCCCTCGTGAGGTCAAATAGAGGTTCTAACCCTGCCGACCGCCGGATATTATCAACCAGCCGATCCTTAATCCTAAATGGTATATCGGCTTCAATAGTCGATCCCTGCAAGGCTCTCTCAAGTGACGCAGTCCCTGGCACTCTAACAGTAGATATAGTCTCAGCATTCGGATACTTCTGCTTTAGCTGGTTCATCAAAGTGATAAGCCCAGCTGTATCGTACTGCCCCTTCTCCCAGGCAATGAATAGGTTCTTCCCTCCTTCCTGCTCGATAACCCTTACCTGCCCAGTCTTCTCCCCATGCTCGTTAGAGATTTCATGAAGGCCCTCGCCTAAATCCTTCAAAGTATGTGGCCTGCGCAAATCCTCAGATAGCCCAGGCATCTCTCTTTCGTGAATAGTGGATATCTCAGGCTCTAGCTTTACAAGCTCCTTAGCTCGTCTACGGTCCATGCCACCTTCAAAGAAGAGGTCCTCGCCAATAAGTTTATAGAGCTCACTATCCAGTCCTGGCAGCATCTCCATTGGTATTTCAATAGGCTCGTGGGTAACGTCCCTGGATCGTGCAAATTGCTCGGCTATCCTTGGGACATCACCAAGCAGCTTATCCCCAGGCTCGGGCAGCTTATCGCCATACAAAGACTTAGCGGCATCCCACCTAAGATAGATAGACCTATCTCCATCCCTAAATGCAATCTTACTCAGCTCTGCAAGTGACTCTGGGCTGAGCTCCTTAGTCTCGGTCTTGTTAGCTTTCTCTATAATAGCATCAAGCGCTGTCATTCGGTTGATAGACTCAAGGCCAATCAATTGATCTAGCGCTGGGTCGACACCTATTGGAGGCCGCTCTCCAGACTCAATCCAAGTCTCCGCTCTCTCAAAGGTTCTAATAGCTCTATCTAATATCTTCCCTAGCTGCCGACTCTCAGTTGCTTTCTGAGCCGCTATCTGAGACTCCTTTATCTTTGCTGGAGCTTTTATAGACCCCCTTACAGCACCGCCCACTAGAAGAGCTGTGTAGGTAAGACCTTCTACAAGGTCCTCTCGCCATCCCATATACTCCGAAACTGGCCTAAAGAACTCAGTTCTTGTCACACCAGAAAGCGGAGCGCCAAGTATCTGTAAAGCACCGAACGCCAAAGCAGTTGGCGATAAATGTGGCTTATTCTTCGCCACGTAATCATCAAGCTGTCTCTGTAACTCAGGGTTCAAATACGATGGTAGCCTATCCTCCTCTGGTACAGGCTCTGGCTGAGGCATAGTGAACTGATCGGTAATAGCCTTTATACCACCCTTTACGTCCTCGATAACCTCAGGCAACGCCCTAGCTATCATAAATGGTGTGCCCTGTACACCATGCCTAAATATCCATGGGATGTTCTCTTTAGAGTACTCATTGAAATCTCTAATAGATTTAGTAAACTCGCCCAATGCCCCCCAATCATCTTGGCTAACGGCTGAGCCTAGTGGATTTTCCCTAACATACTGCCTTAGCCAAGGCTCCTGCTCAACGATCTGCTGAGCGGCTTCGCCCTTGGACTTCTGATAAATTTTATCGTACTCATTAAGAATACGTTCCGGACTTCCGCCAGTCTCGTTACCCAACTTAATCGAACCAGCAGCCTTATTCTTGTCCTGGTCTAGCCCACGGACAATAGAATCATTCTCTCGGGATTGAAACCTCCTGACTATATTATCAGCAATTTCGTCATCGGTGATAGGCATTATTTCTTGCCTTTAAATAGTTCATTCCATTTGTTTAGCATATACTCCCTACGATATTCACTAAGTATAGCCTCGTCAGATATTCCTGGAACATCTTTTCTCAATCGATCTTGAACAGCTTTAGGAACCGTGGACACTATGTCGTATATAGGGGTAGGAGTTTTCCACTTCTCTCCCCATATTGCTCCCGGCAGATCTATCTTAGACTTGACCATATCAGCAATCTGCTTATGCTCCTCCTCTGTCAAAGGCTTATCATATCCCTTCTCCTTTTGAGCTACTATAATTGCCTCTCTAAATGCGCCTTTGAACCTAGTGAATGCATTCTTATTCTCCATGAGCTTCTTGTCTATTATACCTGCATTCTTGGCATCGTTTAGCGCTCGGCCTATTCTAGGATCAGCTTCTAGGTTTACACCTTCTCTCCTAATCTTCTTCTGTTCTTCTTTAAGCCTATTCTTATCCGCTAAACGAAGACCGTCGACGTGATTGAGATCCATATCCCTAAATCTAGCTCTATCCTCCTCAGCCATACCCCACATCATATCTTTGATTGCTTCGCTCTCTGCGCTAGGAGGCTCAACGCCCAAAGCAATCTTGCGCATTTGCTCTTCTACTTTATCTCGATCCTTCTGAGGCAAGGCCCAGTAAGCTGCCCTAGCCTCATCACCACCCATGGCAAATAACTGATCCCTATTCTTTGGCTTAACGCCATCGGTACCAGCCATCTTGCCATCTAGTATATGCCAAACCTTCTCGTTGTTATCCCTCCGTTGTTCCTCAACCGCTGTCTTGTGAGTATGATGCCTTTCCTTAATCGCAGCCCCAGTTTTATCTGGGAGATCGGGTGCATCTGGATATTCCTCCTTAGCCCTTTTCTTACCCTCTTCTACTTTCTCCTCCATGTTCCCATCAGGGTTAGTTGTCTGGACATCGTTAGCAATGTTCCTAGAAACTATGTGATCCCTCTCTGCCAGGATACGTGTCTTAGCAGCAAGATATTGCTTATCATCCCATAAGCCTTTATTATCAGGATGCTCGAGTATCTTCAATGCCTGCCAAGGATCAGTTCTAGATAGGTCCAGAAGCTGTGCTATATAGCCCTCGCCAACATGCTTACGAACAGCTTCGTCAGCTACAGGCTTAGACCATCCCCTAGTTGGCGCCTGGACGCCATGGATTTCCTTCTCGATCTTTTCGATAATCTCTTGGTTCTTGTTTAGGTCCCTATTCTTAGATAACTCATCCTTGAATTGATTCACCCTAGCCTCAGATGTCTCAATAGTGACCTTCCTAATCTCCGAAGCTACGTGACCAGCGGCGGCTATGCCTGCATGACCAATCTGGTTCCTGGTAGATTTGTTGTACTGCTCTAAAGTCCTAGGTGGAAGCTTCTCACCTAGCTTCTTCGCCTGATCCTCAAGGTCCTTCACATAAGCCTTATAGGTATCTTCTGTTGCAGCCTCGCCTTTGTTGTTCTCGAACTGAGACTTCTTGGTGGCTACATACTTATCAAACTCCAGTTCAGCCTTAGATAGAGCATTCTGGTTCTGTAGCTCCTGTAGCCCTTGGGCCCGCTCCCAAAGCTGGTTACCAGTTTTCTCTAATTGACCGCCAAGGTTATCAAATGCACGAGCAACAGCACCTTGAGCGCCAGCTAGTGCTCCAAAGCCATGCTCGCCAACAGAGCCCATGGCCCTGCCGACAGCATCAGAAATCCTAACTTCAGGGAAGTTGATACTAACGTGCTCCGTTGGGTCACGAGGACCCATTGGCCTAACAGTTGAATAGGGAACGTATTCAGGTGTTACTCTTTGAGGCATAGTCTATCACCCAAACATACCCATTATGCTCTTCCCAAGCCCAGACGAAGTCGCAGACGACCACTTATCCGCTACCGATCCCGCTGCCCCAACCAGCGAACCCATTATGTTAATACCCTCTGCTTTACCTACCAAGCCCATCGCCTGCTGCTGTAGGCCTAAGCCTTGTCGAGTCATAGCTGCACCTTTCAAAGACTCTGCGGCCTGTGCCTCGTTCTGCGTTGCGGTATATCGATAAATATCAGCCTGGGCCCCATACTGCATGGCTTCGACATCGTACCCATAGGCCTTCTTAGCTGCGCTGGCACGTACTATCTTCTGCGAGTAATCTCCAATCTCAATCATGCTCTCCCTAACCTTAACGGCAGAGCCAACATTAACGTCAATTCCAGAAGCCCCCTGTGCTGCGGTCATTTCTCCTAGTTCAGACCTAGCCTTCATTCCAGCTTGCTGTGCCTCAACCTCTCCTACCTCTCGGGCATATACAGCATTGGCCTCCGATATCTCTTTGTTCATGTCAGCTACAGCCGCCTGATACTTGTTCTTATTGGCTTCATAGGTGTACTGTTGAGCTTGGACCTCTAAGCCAAAAGCATCGGCCATGGTCTTCATCATCTGGCCTTGGATGCTTAGCCTTTGTTGGTCTGCTTGAGCCTTAGACTTGCCAATACCAAGAAGGTTACCGGCGACGTTAGTGCCCATCCCCACCAATGCCATTGTGCCTGGATCAGCCATTGCGTGTTATCCTAAATGGTACACCAGTTCCTTGAGGCGGCCCAAACTTAGCTCCTAACCACTTCAACCAGCGGATGCTCTTACTGGACCCAATGATGGCGTGGCCTACAATTGACGGATACTCTTCCAGGATTTGCTTAATAACCATCTGAGAATGCCTAACCAAGATGAACTCATGGCCTTTAATCACATCAGTAGTATAGAGCCATAGGTAAGCTTGGCTGGACATTAGAGTAGGAGGGATGACACCCCAGATACAAGCTAGCTCATCATCGATAAAGCCTGCCCAGATCACAGTCGACATTAAGAGACAGAAGTCCATAGTCTTTTCTCCATCGGAGTCAAGCACTATGTCCCTAATCAGTCTCCTAGCCTCTGGTGCTGATAGCTTCTCTATACGTGTCATTTGGCGGTATCTCCTACCACAACCTCTGGGACAACACCCAGAACTGTGGATGGAAGAGGATCGTCAACCTGCAAGCAAACTTGCCCAGGCACATCCCATAGCGGGTCCATCACTATGCGCTCATCAGCGGTAATCAATGGGATCGGCAAGCCCATCAACGTTGTGCGATTAAGCTCCTTTATTGGTGTTACAGTTTCAAAGGTTCTTCCTGCCTTAATGCCACGGCTATCCTTACATCTAACTGTCAAAGCCGCAACCTTCTTTCGCTTACCCTGTACAGAATTGATCTCATTCCCCAAGTCTAGGTACATAGTCTGTAACTGCGCTTGGAAGCCATAGCCAGCCACAACCTTAGTTACTGGCACAGGCAAAGTCACAGAACCATCTTGAACAACTAGTCCATTGACAACCCCACCGTCGGCTAGGCAAGATATAGATTGCCCTTCAAGATGATCTAAGCCAAAAACCTTGGTAAATGGTTTATCGATTGACCACGTTCCTGAGACAATAACATCCGGTCGCTTAAGTGGATCATCGGGAATAAGATCAGTTATTGCTTGAATGACCTTGCCTACAACACTACCGGGCGAGACAAAGTTAGTCACTTCAATTATCCCACCACCAGCACGCAAAATCCAACCTATCATAGTGTTGTTGAAGGTATCCACGCTAGCCGTAATCGAGACTGAATTATTGACATCTGGTGGAGATATGGTAAGATTAGCATTTGGGAAGTTAGACGTAGTCTTGGAACCACAATCGACACTCCAAGCATCCTCTGCACCAAATGGGAACGTCCGATCGGCAATGCGTTCTATACAGGTCACCACCCCTGGGCCACGTGGATTAGGACGTTGGACAGCTACATACGTGGCGTCGACATGACCTTCGGTGATCGTAGCAACCGATATGAAATTCCCCCTGGTATCATGCCTAGACCACCCATACATATCCTGCTCTTTAACTAAGGTCAGCGCCATGAGTATACCATCTTCTCTGACGCACCATATTATCTTGAATGGCTCTTCCGCATAGGACCACTCAAGGATTTGATGCCCGTAGAATAGATGGCTGGACAGTATGGAGATATCATTTCCAGTGTAGATATTGGCATAAATGTTGTACGTTAAGTCTCTAACGATCGAGCCCTTTGCTTGGACGAACAGGATGTCATAGTTGACCAAGATTGGTGGAACATCATTAGCACCAACGTATGCCTGCGGGGTGCCAGTTATAGACGCCGGGGTGATTGGGCCGCCCTGAGTAGCAACGCCACCGGCCCCTCCAGATATTTGCCAAGCACCGCTGGTTGTCAAAGCAATAAGCCCAGTCGGCATCGGGACCAGGGACTTGATCTCGTTAACCTCAAGGCTGACTAAGGCTCCTGTGATAGCATCATTGGCCTGAACAGGATTAGAGATATCAAAGTTGTACGGGGCACCAACTCTACTAGCCCAGAACGTCTGGACAAGGTTTCCGCCACCGTTGGCGTAGACTAGTCGCTGCTGAAAATAGCTAGAGCATTGTGGATTAACCCCAGCGAACGGGTTATCGTGGATCGGCGGGCTCTGGGAAAAATCTGGCGATATGTTAGAGTCCTGGAATACCGTAGCCTCAGACCCGGATACAGAG
>Ga0126377_10002487_pt1 | contig 12729 bp, 8 predicted proteins | sample PanSoiMetPlot_22_FD_92647 | JGI IMG/M metagenome (GOLD analysis project Ga0126377, IMG submission 92647) | Tropical forest soil microbial communities from Panama - MetaG Plot_22 | ecosystem: Environmental > Terrestrial > Soil > Tropical forest > Bulk soil | place: Panama | collected 2016-02-17
CGGGCCCAGGTCATGCCGCCATCACCAGTGATCAGCATCGCGCCTTTGCTGCCTACGGCCCAGCCGCGATTCTGGTTGAGAAAAAAGACTGAATGAAGCCAGGCCATGGTCCCGGTCGGCTGCTTTGACCAGGAGCCGGTTTGGGCCAGCACAGGCGGGCTCGAAAGAAGCAAGAAGAAGAAGAGAGCCATGCCAGTGGCGGCTACTCTTTTCCCTTGCGTCTTAGACCCTGAGCTTTGTCCCATCACACTCATGTTTTTGCTAAAACGGCAGAGCGCCGCCGGTAAACACGCGGGCGAAAGTGAGCAATGGAGTGAGACTCATGATCTTCTGGAAGGTCTTGAACTTGTTGCCGGGAACAAGGATCTGATCTCCGGGTACAAGGTAGGTCGTGTCCGGAGCCTTCCCCTTGTAGATATCTGATACGTTGACGGCGATTGGTGTAAGCATGCCATCAGCCTTCCGTCGCAGGACCACTACTCCGCTGCGACTGCCTGTAGGCAACACACCACCAGCTTCGGCTATCGCTTCGGTTACCGTCATCCGATGGCTCATCAAGCGGATACCCGGTTGGGCCACGTCGCCAACAACGCTATAGCGATACGAGGCGGCCTTATCAAGCGATACTGTAACCTGCGGGTCGATAATGTATTCGTCGTACTGTTTTTTGACTATGTCAGCGACTTCATCAACGGTCTTGCCATTAACAAAGACACCGCCTTTGATCAACGCCAACGAAATGCGACCGCTGGGTGGTATCACTATGCCGGCACGCGAATAGCGATCCTGGTTGAATACGGAAACGGAGATCACATCTTCTGGTCCCAGCCGGTAGCTACTGAAGAAATTGTTGTAGTACGGAACCACGGCGGCTTCTTCAGAGATCTGTTCATGGCGGTTGGCCTGGGTCTCCGGCGGCACGTCAGAAGGCGTTTTCGTAGTGTCGTCGGGTTCCAGTCGCTCTTGAGATTGTGGCGTCGCGGTCGACTTCTTGGGGTCTTTTTTGCTGTCCTGATCTGCCGGGACAACTTGTCGCTGCCTGGTCTTTTGATCAGGTTGACCCTGGGCCAGGACCTCACCCATCGAACAGGCGATGGCCATAATGACGGGCAAAACCATTACACTAACTCTCTTCATCTCAACCTCCACTTACACTTTTATTGAGCACCACGCCCAAACAAAATTATCTTGATGGTCTCAAACAGGATGATGGCATCGAGCACCAGGCTATGGTTCTTGATGTAGAACAGATCGTACTGCAGCTTCTGCCGCGCATCCTCAACTGAGGCTCCGTAGGGGTACTTAATCTGCGCCCAACCGGTCAGGCCCGGCGTGATTAGATGTCGCTGCTCGTAGTAAGGGATCTCCTCGGCCAGTTGCGCCACAAAGTGCGGTCTTTCCGGACGCGGGCCGACGAAGCTCATCTCACCTTTCAAAATGTTCCAGAACTGGGGAATCTCGTCGACTCGGATCTTGCGAATGACGCGGCCGACACGCGTTGTTCGATCGTCACCTTTGCTGGCCCACACTGGTCCAGACTTCTCGGCATCAACTCTCATTGAACGAAACTTCGCCAGCACGAAATGCCGGCCATTCTTACCGACGCGTTCCTGTTTGTAGAAGATCGGCCCGCGGGAATCGAGCTTTATTAAGATGGCCGTAAGTATCGCGATTGGCAGCGAAACGATGGCCCCTATCAAAGCCACCAGCCGGTGGAGAGTGCTGCGAATGAACGCTTCCACGCGCGCCTGGCGACCGCGACCAGTGAAAATGAGCCAGGATGGCCGCATCATGTTGAGTGAGACGCGTCCGGTAACTCTTTCATAGAAAGTGGCGCCTTCTTCAATCGACACTTCTCCGGCAAGGCTAAGCCGCAACAACCTGTCGGTGGGGAGCTGACCGCGTCTTTCACCCATCGCCACTACGATCCGATCTATGTCTTCGCGTTGTACTACGTCTTCCAGTTCCTCGGTCAGGCCGATAACCCGGGGATTGATCAAGCTCTTGCCCAGGAGTTCAGAATCAGTGCCCACGAAGCCAACAATTCGATAACCAGCGTCAGGTCTAGTGAGCACTTCGCGCGCAACTTCGACTGCCAGGTTTCCCGAACCGACAATGAGAATTCTTTCCCCGATATCCGGATGACCCAGAAACCAGTGAATGGAAATACGCCAGCTAACACTCAAGGTCAGCGCCAGGGGTAAGGCGATGAGCGACACTCCTCGTCCCAGCATCAAACCTGGATACAGGTAGAACGAGAGCGCCAAGGCAATCCAGGCCAGGCCGAGCGCCTGCACCAGGCGCAGCACCAACTCGCTGCGATCGTGCATCACGATGAAATCGTACAAATCGAAGAGATAGAAGGCTGCCAGGCAGAAGAGGGTGGCCAAACCTGCTTTGAGATAACCAAGCTTGTCGACCAGCTCGTAGCGGGCGCCTTCGATACCGACGCGCAAATAGACGGCCCCTATGATCGAGCCAAAGACCAGGGCGGCCTCGGCCAGGAGCAGTAGCATGGTTCGACGGTTTAGGCGCGCCGCTCTCAACTGACTATTGCCACCTCCTCATCTTGCTCGACGGTCAACTGTTTGTTAGCTGGCTCTGAAAGCCGCGGCCTGCGGTTATAGGAACGGTACTGATAGTAGTAGTTAGATTCCTCGATCTGCTGGTCCACCCGGTTCAGTACCACGCCTAACAAGCGTTCGCGCGGTATTTGTTCCAACAGTCTGTCAACCAGCGAGTAGCGAGTCTTACCCGATCGGACCACCATCAAGGCTCCATCCGCTTTATTGATGAGCACACTCGCATCGGTAAAAATTCCCAGGGGTGGAGCATCGATGATGATGTAGTCAAACATTCTTCGCACATCGTTGAGCATGCGCTGGTAGCCAGGTCCGGAAAGAAACTCGGCGATGTCGTCGCGCGCTTGGCCGCCTGGCAACAAGTAAAGTCCGGCCGGATCTAAGCGGACGATGGCCTCCTGCAAGGTCGCGTGACCGCTGAGCACTTCAGAAAGACCTTTCGGCGCGTCGATCCCAAAATAGTCGGTGGCGCAGGGATGACGAAGATCGCTATCAATCACCAGGGCCCGCATACCGTCAGTCTGCGCTAAGAGCCAGGCCAGATTGAGCGAGGTCAAGGTTTTCCCTTCGCCTGGTCCAGCACTGGTAATCACAAAGGCCCGCATATGCGATCGTTCGCCGGCCTGTAAGATCCTGGTGCGTAGCGAGCGAAACTGTTCGCAATAGGCGGAGCGTGGTTGTGTGATAGCGACCAAGTGAGGTTCGACGCGCGCGGGAGCTACGTCGTAAGAGACGAAACCTCCCGTGCGCGCCGCCCCGGCAGCGCCCAAAGTTGCCCCAGCATCACCGGAAGCTATTCCGCCGGGGAGTGCCAACCCGTCGGGTACATCCTCAGTGTGCGCAGTGGACGCTGAACTTCGCACCTCATCGTTCGGCAGAGACAAAATCGAAGAGCCGGAGAACAACTGCTCCTCAATCTGCCGCGATGACGGCAAACCGGCCATACCAGGCGTGCCGTTACGGTGCTGTGAACTGGACTGTGGTCGCTTGCGAGGAGCACCCTTATCGGCACTTGCTCGTCGTAGCGCATCAAAAACTCTTCCCATTAGTCACCTCTTAAAAACTGATTAAGCCAATCTCAATAAGCTTGCTTGCTTGCGTTACTCCGCGGGGACGGGAGAAACCGCTGGTTCTGTTTCTCCTTCGGCTGGTCCGTTACCGGCGGCCCATAACTCGGCCCTCCCAGATGAAGAGAAGATTCTTGCCGGCGCTTCTCGCTCTTCATTTGAAGGCAGACCACGATCTGAACGCGGCAACATATCAAACGTTTCCGCAATGTCCTCGATAACTGAACGGCCCACCACCGTTTCCCCGGCTGCGTAGGCTGCCAGTAAAGCGTTGTCGCAGAGATTATTTATGTTGCGCGGAATGCCATCGGAACAACGAAAGATGTAGTCGATTGCACCGGGCGAAAAAATGTCCGTCCGCTCCGCACCCGCAACCAATAGCCGCGAGGTGATATAGCGATCTGTCTCCTCGACGTTAGGCAACGGTTTGATAACACAGCGCAGGGCGATCCTTTGTTTAAGTTGGCGCAGATCGGGGTTGTTGAGCACCTCGCGCAATTCCGGTTGTCCCGTCAAAACGATCTGCAGCTGTTTCGCCGTGTCCGACTCAAAGTTCGACAGCAAGCGAATCTCTTCCAGCACGTGTGGTGATAAGCCCTGGGCTTCGTCGATGATCAAAACCGTGCGCAATCCGCGCGAGTGACGCGACTCCAGGGCGCGGCCCAACTCGAGCAGCAACTCGGATTTCGTCTCCCACTTTTGCACATCAAGCAGCGTCGCAACGTGTTGATAGAACTCAGCCACTGACAAGCGCGGATTGAAAATGTAGGCGACCAAAACCGTACGGTCCAAACGCTGCATCATCCAGCGCAGGATGGTTGTTTTGCCGGTCCCTACTTCGCCGGTCACGACCACCAGTCCCTTTCCACTCTCAATTCCATAGTGGAGGTTTGCCATCACCTCCGTATGGGAAGGAGTGAAGTAGATGAAGCGCGGATCGGGGGTCAGCGCGAAGGGTAACTCTTTTAGCCCGTAAAATTCTGCGTACACTTTCTATAAACCTCCATTTGACGGAAACACCCTCAAGCTCAACTACGAGGGGCGACCCGACGAGATCGTCAACAGCTCGATCAGGTGCGTAGCCTTCAAGGCCAAAGCGAGCACAGGAATTGCGATCACCGTCGCAGTCACACCAGCCGCTAACAAAAGTTTGCGCCGGCGCGGACGTGAACGAGCTTCCTGTGGCGTGAGCAACTCAGGAATCGAAATAAGTACCGGTAGATCAGTATAGTGCCGCGCATCTTCGCTGCTTTGAATAGTCAGCAGCCGGGGTACTTCGAATAGGGCCGTGAGAAAAAATCCCAGGCCAAGTCCAAAAATCAATCCCACACCCGAAAGCAACAACCGTTTCGGGGCTACCGGTTTGGCCGGCAGGTTGGCCGGGTCAATCACTTCAATACCCTCACCTTGTTGCTGGGTCGCGGCATCAGCATTGATAGAAATTTTCTGCTGTTGCTGTAACAACTGATCGTAAGCGGCCTTCTTGGTTTGATACTCACGATCCAGGGTGCCGAGGGCGACCTCGGTTCCGGGAACGCTATTGAGGCGGCCCATGATGTCGGAAATCTGCTTTTCATTCTCGTCCAGCATCTTCTGCTTACGCGTGATCTCGCCTTCAGTTAATTTGATCTCGGCTTCGGTACCACCAATGGTCAGGTCAGGACGGCCCTCCAGTTTCTTCTGCTTCTCAGCGATCTTGTCCTTCCAATCACTGATCATTTGGTCCATATCCTGCTTCACCGCATCAATCTCTTTTTGCTTAGCAATGACATCTGGATGCTTTTCTTTAAACTCCTGCTTCAGACGAGTTAATTCTCCCTCCAACGTGTTTTTACGAAGCAGCAGCTGCGCCCAGGCTTGCGTGGTTCGTGGATCCGTAGTTGTCTCCGACAGATCCGCTATTGTCTGTTCAGTGGTTTTCTTAAGCAGCGAGACCTGACCCGACAACGCGGAACGCCTATCCTGCAGGCGACCCACTTCAGCAATCAAAGCCTTCTGCTCCTCGCGCAGTCCAGCCAGCTGACCGACCAGCGCCGCCCCTTGCGTGGGTAGGCTGCCGACGTTTTGTTGCATAACCTCGAGCCGTCGCTTATCGATGTTATCCAGTTCGTCCTTGGACTGTTTGACCTGCTGATCAAAGAACTGCTTCGAAGAAATCGCTGAGGCCACCTGGTTCTTCGTCTGTTCACTGACGTATTTGCCGGCTAGTTCAGCGGTGACTGCCTGGGTAGTTTTCGGATCGCGGCCGGAGACAGTGATGTTGAAGCCATTCGAAATATCATTGCGGTTAGTGGCTGGCTCCACCTTGATGTCCTTCCGCAGCAAATCAATGATCGATTCCATTGGTTCACCGCGCAGTCGCTCACTCTTATACAGGTCATACTTCAGCACCAACGGCTCCAAAGAGCTGCGGCTGGTCACCACCTGGGCGATGCTCGTCAACTGTCGCGTCAAAAGGTCTTCCGGGAGTGCCGGCACGACGGTGGTCGGCAAAGTCGAAGGCTTTACCACGATCAAGGTCACTGACTGGTAGACGTCGGGTAACCGGTAAACAACCAACGCCACCGCGGAAGCAACCGCAATCATCGGCAGGATGATCAGCCACTTGCGTCGCAGAACTATCTTCAAATATTCACTTGGGGTTCGTTGGCGAAATTCAGTACTCATAACTAAGCTCCAATTTTCTCTCTCTCGCGAATCTTGACCGGCAAACAACGTTACAAAGTCGACAAGGTCTTACGGGCTTCTTCAATGTCCGTGAAGGGCGCTTTCTCCGCCAGTTTTAAAGCTGCTTGTAGTTCACGCTTTGAGCCTTCCGTGTCGCCCTTAGCTTTCAGCGCCATTCCCAGGTGGTAGTGATAGTTGGCGCTGGGATTGCCGTTGCTGGTCTTTGCCAGCGTTTCGTCGACCGAGACAGCTTTTTGCAGTTGGTCCACGGCAGCTGCGTAAAGACCCTTCTTGTAGTAAACCCACCCGAGCGTATCAGCAAAACCGGCGACGTTCGGATTCTTCTGCACTATTCCCTGGGCCAATCTCAGGGCCTCGTCGAGATTTCCTTTGCCGTAGACCGCATAGATCCAGGCCAGGTTATTGGCAGCAATGTTAGAATTCGCATCCTTTTCCAGGGCCTTTTTATAATTTTCGATGGCTGCGTCGTAGTTCTTGCGGGCATCTTCGAGCATACCGATGATGGTATATGCCGATGCACTATCGGGTGAGATCTCCAGAATCTTCTTGTACTCGGCGATCGCGCGATCTTCCTGTTTGGAGTTTATGAACAGTGCGCCCAGGGCTGAATAGGCCGCCAAATAATTCGGATCAAGCTCGATGGCCTTTCGTAGCTCCCGTTCCGCTCCACTCCCGTCGTGTTGAAAACCGTAGACCTGCGCCTTCAGGTAATGAAGTGGCGCCTTGTTGGGATTCGCAGTCAAAGCCTGATCGATTCGCGCATGAGCTTTGTCGAATTCATTGGTCCTCGTGTAGAGAGTCAAGACTCCGTTCAAAGCGTTGAAGTTCGTGGAATCAAGCTTGAGGGCATTTTCAAAGAGCCCGATCGCTTCATCCTTCTTGTTCTCATTGAGAGAGAGCAAAGCAAGGTTGTTGTAGATCTCGGGATTGTTGGGCGTAGCGTCGCGGCTGGCCTCAAAATCCTTGCGCGCATTAGCGGTGTCATTCAATTGCAGGTAAGCAGTACCTCGCGCCAGGTAGGTTTTAGATCTGAGCTCCGCCAGCAGTTGCGGCGAACTATCGCGATCCGGGGCAGTCTTGTTAACTCGATCGAGCAAATCACCAGCCAGGGTCACGGTTGATTTCGGGTCTCCGGAGGCCAGGCCGAGTTGGACCTTTAGCAGCTTGGCCGGCAGATAGTCCGGATAGTTGCGTTCAAGATCGGAAGCAAAGGCTCGCGCCTGGTCAATCAGCCCCAGGGTGAAATTGGCCTGGGCCATGAAATAGAGTCCTGGACGCGAGTTGGGTTCCTGTCGCAAAACCTCTTTCAAATCTTCGATCGCGGCCTTAAGACCATCGGGCTGGCCACTTGAGGCACGTATCCGTGCCCGCAGCAAAAGTGCCTGGCGATCGTGTTGGTCCTTCTTCAGTAACTCCTCAGCCTGGGCACTGGCGCCTTGAATGTCGCCTTTCATTAACATGATTTCGGCGAGCCGGTATTTACCGGGCTGATAGTCGGGCGACTTGGCAAGCACGTCCTGGTAGATTTTCAGCGCGTCGTCCAGCCGATTAATGGATGAATAGAAATCCGCCAACACCAGCCTACCCTCGGGTTTTTCGTTATCGAGCGCGGCTAGCGCCTTGAACGACTCCTCGGCCTTGTCCAGTTGCTTATTGACCAGGTAGAAACTCGCCAGCACAAATCTCGCCTGGCGATCGGTTGGCGCTACTTCGACGCCCTTCTTTAACTCGGCTTCTGCCTCTGTGGGCCGGTTCGCAGCCACCAAAAATTTTCCGTACTCCGTGTGCGCGAGGGCCGAGTTGCCATCAATTGAAATGGCTTTCTTGAAGAGCTCTTCGGCTTTCGCTAGCTCCTGGGTAACGATGTAAAAACGGGCCAGGCTGAGATACGACTCGATCCGTTTGGGGTCTAACTCAATTGCCCGATTGAGCTCCGCAACAGCTTTGTCCTTTTGCTCCTGGGCAAAGAGCACACTGCCCATCAGAATGTGACCCTCAATGTTGTTCGGGTCTTTCTGTAAGATTTCCTTGGCCAGCCTGTCAGCCTCGGCAATGATTTCGGGTTTTCCTTTGCCGGCTGCCAGGTAGTAGTTACCGAGTTTGATTCTGGCTTCGAGGTTATTGCCATCGAGGTCAACGGTTTTCTTTAACTCATCAATCATCTCCGGAAAGCGTTGCAGGCCTTCGTATGCGCGGGCCAGCCCCCAATGCGCCGCGGCCAGCTTCCCATCGATCTGGATGGCGTTCCGGTATTCGAGTGACGCTTCCTGGAATTTGGAGTCTTTTAAGTAGGCATCGCCCTTGGCCAGGTGCTCAGCCTTAGCTTTTTCGGGATTAGTGCAACCGCTGAGAGAAAAGACGGCGGCTAATAGAACAGACAAAAGGATGGCAAAACGAACGTAACCTCGGCACTCGATATTCATTAACTGTAGCTCCGTTGTTCGTTACCTCAAGGGCAACGAAGTCGTCTTATGCGTTTGGTTTTGCCAGGCATCCGCGACGGGCAATTGCCTCGTAATGCTCGCTAAACCTTACACGTTGAAAAATACGGCCAATCTGGGCCAGTTTCCGTAATCCTCCAGACTCAGGTGAGTAAAAAACCTGGTCCATCACACACGAACAAAACTCAATCAGGTACAAACTCAGATAACGTCTTCGTGGCATTGGTGGCCAAATCTATGGCCGATTGTTGCGCAGTTGCTTCGGAGCGAAGAATTGGCACGGTGACCCGGACCATCGCCCCATCCGACCGGCGCAGACGCACACTATCAATAACTGTATAAATCTTGCCCCAGTACTCACTGGCCACGGTTCGTCCACGACCCTGGTACCAGTAGATCATCAAACTCTTAGTATCTCCGTTTTGAATCACGTACTTGTTGGCGGCAAAAGATTTCCCATCCGGCATGGGAATAGCAACGAGATCTGGTTGACTCAAGGTCCAGCCGGACCCGGGCAAGCAATTCAAAGGGCTGTGATACGACACGCCATCTCGCTGGCTCGCATAATAACCAACGTAGAAATTTCCCACCTGCCCATCTGTGCGACGATAGTCGCGCAGTAGATAGTCGCTGGCCCCCAGCACTTTCATCGTCTCGGCGTCCAGGCGGGCGTCGCTTCCTGTACGTTGCCAGCCACCAATCTGGGTGGGAAATTCCTTCAACTCTTTGCGGGCGATCCTGGCTTCACCCAGAAAGGACCAGGCATTTACAAGGATGCCGCCGCCTAAGATCAGAGCCAACAACAATAGAAACCGGAAGGAACTTTTCATCAATCCGCTCCCCCGCTTGAAATTACGGATGACCTTGCGGCAGCCGTTTCGCGCACACTGGCCTGGCTCTTTCGTTCGTTATTGGTCGCTTCGACGGCACGCGGGCGGAAACGGTCGAGTATCCAACCGACCCCGAACAGCATTAGAAAAGCGACGATGTAGATGACCCAGCCGGAAAACGTATGAAAGAAGCCGTCAGCGATCTTGGTTCCGTAATAGTGTGACAAGACGCCGGTGCCACTGACGCGCAGAGCGTTTGTCAGGATGGCAATCGGAATGGCTGACAGCACTAAAATCACGGAACGCCAAAAGCCGTAACTCCTTAGCCAACCAGAAGGTCCTTGATCCTGGTTCGAATCGTTTTCGCGTGGATAACTGAAATAGCTGAAAACGACAGCCAACGTCAGCAGTGTCATCAACGAACGAATGCCACTACAGGCCTCCACTACTTCCAGTTTTTTCGTTTCGAGAGCGTTGAGTGGCTTCAGTTCAATGACGTTTCCTTGACGCAGAACTGGTATGCCAAGAACGCTCATCGACCAGACAGCGCAGCGAGATGCGAACAGCTGTAGCGGAAAGGCAATCTTGTTAAAGATAATTGCGGGAATAGGAATGGCCAGCAGCAACAAAAGCCCTGGGACCAGCAAGTGTTTGAGCAGGCGACCACCCCAGAAGTAGATGACGATGCCCGCCAGGAGCAGCACCAGCGAAATGCGCTGGGTATACAACTCTGCGCCGGCCACCCCTGACCACAACATAACCAGTGCCAGAATAATTGCCGACGCCCCCCAAAATGGCGCTGGTCTGGTTTCAATCTTTCTTAAGTTGTCGCGCTGGAGCCAGAGAATTGCCCCGATAATGAAGGGAATTAGGAGTCCGTGGGAGTAGTTTTCGTCTACCCACCAGTTGCGTGCCAGCTTGGGCAGAACGGTGGCGTAGGCAAAGAATACGACAGAGATGACGGCGAGAACTCGCCAGACACTCTTAGTGGCCGGGACACTCATTTTCCAAATTCCTTGAATGTTTTCGCAAGAAAAGGGCAATTTCCCCTGCGGAAACAGCTACTTCCTGTTAACCCCTTGAAAAAGCGGGAGGAGTTTACCTCAAAGGGCGTCCGACTGGCAATTGATCACGTCAAGTACAGAGGTAACAAATGTCTAACGGAGGTCGACTTCCAGAAATGTGGGCGAGGGTTTAGGCCTTTGGGCCTGAGCTTGGAGCTTTGTACTTTGTGCTTGGTTTGTAGTTCGTTAACGCGGGAGAACCAAGACCTCGACGACCAACGAACAAAGCACAAAGTACAAAGCTCCAAGCTCAAAGACCAAAAGGACTAACGCAAAAGGGTGACTCCCATTGAGAGTCACCCTTCGCTCTGACCACAGTGTGAGTAGTTTCTTAATTGATCACCACAGTTGGACCATTACTTCGTTGGCCGTTTATGATCAACGTTAATCGAACTGTACCGGCTCCTTGCAGTCCGGAGACGAGAATAATGTTGACCTGGTCCACCCCTGGTAGAGTTCCTTCACGTCCCGCGTATTCAACCGGCAACATGAAGATTTGGCCATTGCTCTTGCGCGCTTCAACCTGCACCGACTCAGCCAGGTTCGGTCGCATTACGCCGCCCACGTTGATGTCGTTGTTTGGGTCCACATTCGCAGCCGAGCCAGTGATGCCGGAAGCAAAAATCATCAACCTTGTTCGCTTGTCGGAGCCGAAGTTTTCCGGAGTCGTAACCTGGAAACTACCTGACTTGCGCGTGCTGGCGTTTACCGCGACCGCCGCCCCACTATCGTCGTCAGCCGTGGTCATGACCCGCGAATTGGTGTTGGCGATCGTTACGATGCCGTGCGAGACGAAACCATCTTGCGACGTAATAATCAGGTCATTGGCTCCGAGCGGCGCATTGACCGGAATTACGAAAAGCACGCGTGACGGTGAGGCATATAAAATCTGTACTCCGACCCCGCCGAGAGTTGCACTCATCGTCGCCAGTTCATAAGGAGCACTGCCATCGCCACCCAGAGTGGCAAATGCCGCCTGCGGCGCCAGGGGCGAGCTATTGCTGTCACCCACTACCGTAGCCAGGCTTCCTTGAGCAACTGAAGAAGCGGCCATCACTCCGTAACCAGTCGTTGCTGGTCCAATTGTGACGTTCGCCCTCGCATTTGCAGCCTGCGCTTGGGCCAGGCTGGCCGCCGAGATGTTACCCAGCAACATGAGGTCCTGGGCCATGGCCAGATGAGCGGCCACGCGCAATAAGTGGTTCCTGACGTTGGTGGTGAGACCTGCGGTCGACAGCAAGGCAAAGTCTGAGGCGGTGAAATAGAGAGCCGCCTGCATTTGATTGTCGATTAAGCTGGCATTGCCATAAAGGCTCATCTCCGCCTGAAAATCGGTGTAGGCGTCTTGAATATCCTGGGCCAAAGAAACCAGGTCGGAAGGCGTAAGCGTTGCGGAGGCACTGACGCCAGCGGTTCCGGTAAAGGAAACGATAGAAGTTCCCAAACCACCGGTGAAAGATCCTATGCTGTTGATGAGGCTATCAACATGGCCCTTGGCCCTTCCCGTACTGGCCGGCGAGTTCTTGACCGATACTGCGATCGCCGCAGAGGTCGCGCTGGCGCCCTGGTTGTCTGTGGCTCGCGCAGTAACAGTGTAGTTACCACGGACCGCATTGTTCCACATGAAGACGTATGGAGTCCCCGTGTCAGTGCCAACCAGCGTACCATTTCTAAAGAACTCAACCTTGCTGATACTGCCACCCGGATCGCTCGCAATTGCCGTGATTTGAATATTCGATCCAGGTACGAAATTCGCTCCTGAACTCGGTGCCGTGAGACCAATCGCCGGAGGAGTATTTGGACCACCAGGCGTCGGCGTTGGCGTCGGTGTCGGCGTTGGTGTTGGTGTTGGTGTCGGCGTTGGCGTTGGCGTTGGCGTTGGCGTCGGTGTCGGTGTGGGTGTCGGTGTGGGTGTTGGTGTTGGCGTTGGTGAACTACCAAATGGACCACCAAAGTAAATTCCGTTCACTACTGCATTTGCACCACCAAGGTTGACGATATTGAATCGCACGTTTCCGGTCACGTTCCAAACCAAATACCTGCCCGCATTGAACGAC
>Ga0126377_10002488_pt1 | contig 12726 bp, 11 predicted proteins | sample PanSoiMetPlot_22_FD_92647 | JGI IMG/M metagenome (GOLD analysis project Ga0126377, IMG submission 92647) | Tropical forest soil microbial communities from Panama - MetaG Plot_22 | ecosystem: Environmental > Terrestrial > Soil > Tropical forest > Bulk soil | place: Panama | collected 2016-02-17
AATGGCGAGTGGCGGATCGGGTGGTCCGGCTGCCGCTCCTGGTGTTGCGGCGGCGTACCGGTCGATATCGCCAAGCACCCGCGTCAGGCGGTCCTGTGCGGCGAATATCGTGTCGGCCAGGTCGTCGGCGAACCCGGCCACGTTGCCGTCCAGCGCGCGCAGCCGCCCAGTCAGTTGGACGCCGTTCGCCTGTAATACCCGCAGGTCGACGCCTCGCGCGTCCGATGTTCCGACAAGTTGTAGCGACGGTTCCGATCTGGCCGCCGTCGCGTCGGGCATGTCATCGATATCGCGATCCAACGCGCCGGTGCGATCGAGCCACCACAGGATGTCCCGGCCCCGGTAGCGGCGGGGGAGCCGGGTATGCCCGCCAACGGCCAGCACGACGCGCCGGCCAGCCAGGGCCAGTTCGTACGCGATCTGAACCCCCGACGCCGACGCGCCGACGACGAGTATCCCGCCGTCGGGCAGCCCCGACGGGCACCGGTAGTCCGATGCGGTGACCTGTGCGATTCCGCGCGCAAGCCGGCCGCCGCAGTCGGGCACCTTCGGACCGTTGTGGTACCCGGTCGCGATGACTACGGATCGCGCCGCCCAGTCGACGCGATCCGTACGCACCCGGAACCCGTCGGCCGTGCACTCGACTTTGGACACGGGGGTGTGCGTCCAGACCGGAGCATCGAACGAGCGGGCGTATCCGGACAGGTGGTCGGCGAACTCGTTGGCCGCCATGAAGCCGTCCGGATCCCGCCCGCAATACACCCAGCCCGGAAGCCGGGACAGCCAGTTCGGGGTCAGCAACCGAAAACTGTCCCACCGGCCGGTGCGCCAGCGCTCGCCGACCGAACCGCGTTCGAGGACAACGTGGTCCAGGCCGCGGTCGGTCAGGCAGCGGCTCATCGCGAGGCCCGCGTGGCCCGCGCCGATGATCACCGTATCCGTGCGGGGCACGACAGGTCTCCCGTCTGTCTCTGGCTGCTCGATCAGTCGGTGCTGACCTGGATCGACACCGGCACGCCCTTCGTGAGCACGTCGAACACGGCCGAACGGCGACGCGATTGCTCGACAACCTTGCGCAGCTGCTCCGGGTCGTCACCCTTCACCACAAAACTGACCTTGATCTGCTGGTAGCCGTTGCGGACCTCGTCGGACAACCCGAGGATGCCCAACAGGTCGATGTCGCCCTCGACGGTCGAGGAGACCTCGGTGAGGGTGACGCCGCGCGCGGCCGCGACGTTGGCGATGCCCGCGGTGAGGCAGGCGGCAAGGGCGTGTAGCAGGAACTCGACCGGTGTCGGGCCGTTGTCGGAGCCGACCAGCACTGGCGGGTGGTCCGCGTCGAACGTGAACGGCCGCTGGTGGGTCATCTCCTGCTTGGCGCCGTAAAAGCCGTGGATCGTCGACTGGTTGTGCGTGCCGCTCAGCCACCGGTTGGTGGCGCGGAACTGAAACTTGGCGAGGTCCTTGTCGTCCCGCACGGCGTCGAGCGTGGCGAACAGCGTCGCGGTGTCGACCCCGTTGCGGACGGCGTTGTCGATGGTGGTCATGCAATTGCTCCTTCGCTGTGGTTGATCCGCCGGTGGCGGCACCGACTCCTGACGAGGGTCGTCCCGCCGGACGGGTCGCACATCCGTGCCCAACACGGATTCGGTGCATCCGTGTCCAGCACGGATCTCTTGCCCTCCTGACAAGCAGGATGCCGACGCAATTCACTTGATCCTTGGAGACGGCGTGGAGAATGCCTTCTCCACAAAACCGCCGCGGTGGACGGTTACCTGCACCGCCGCTGGGGATTAGCGTCGAGGCGTGATCGTCGCCTTCGAGGATCTGGAGCTCGACCTTTCGCGGGTCGAGCTGCGGCGCTCCGGTGTTCGGGTGCCGATCGAGCCTCAGGTCTTCGATGTGCTGGCCTACCTGGTGAATCACCGCGATCGCGTGGTGACCAAGGAAGAGCTGATGGACAACATCTGGGGCGGGCGGTTCGTCAGCGAGGCGGCGGTCACCAGCCGGATCAAACAGGCTCGCCAGGCGATCGGCGACAACGGGCAGACCCAGCGACTCATCCGTACGGTGCACGGCCGGGGGTACCGGTTCGTCGGACCGGCCCGCGAGGCGGGACTCGCACCGGTGCCCCAGCATCATCCGGTTCAGTACGCCGTCAGCGACGGCCTACAGATCGCGTACCAGGTCACCGGTGGCGGCCCGCGCGACATCGTCCTGGTGCCGGGTTTCGTTTCGCACCTCGAGCTCGACTGGGCGGAGCCGCGGCACGCAGGGTTCCTCGACCGGTTGGGCTCCTTCGGCCGTCTGATCCGCTTCGACAAGCGTGGCACCGGCATGTCGGACCGGCCGAACGATCTGCCGGACCTCGAGACCCGGATGCACGACGTGCTCGCGGTGATGGATGCGGCCGGATCCGCCCGGGCGATCCTCTTCGGCTACTCAGAGGGCGGGCCAATGTCCGTCCTGATGGCAGCCACCCACCCGGAACGGGTCGAGGCGCTCGTGCTGTATGGCACCTATCGCCGACGGCTGCGCGCCTACGACTACCCGTGGGCCAGCACCGCGGAGGAGCGGCGGCAATACGTGGAACGGCTGGCGGTGGAATGGAGTTGGGAGGCCGACATGCGGGCCATGTGCCCGTCGGCCGACGACGCGATGGCCCACTGGTGGGGTCAGCGCGCGCGGGCGGCGGCGACACCGTCCACCGTACGGTCGCTGATCGCGATGAACTCGTTGATCGATGTCGGTGCCGCGCTCGGCTCGGTACGGGTGCCGACGCTCGTCCTGCACCGCCGTGGTGACCATGACAGCCGCGTCGAGGAGGGTCGCTACGTGGCCGAACACATACCGAGCGCGCGCTTCGTTGAGCTGTCCGGCGCGGACCACTTTGTCGCGGTGGACGCGAACCAGATTCTCGACCCCGTGGAGGAGTTCCTCGCGACGCTCGGCTCGGTGCCGGCCGCCCCGCGCGTTCTCGGCGCCGTGCTCGCGGTGGCCGGTTCCACGGCCGCGGTGGGGTTGTTAACCGGCCGCAAAGCGCAGACTCCCAACGGGCAGACGGTCATCGTGTATGACGGTCCGGCCGCCGCGATTCGCGACGCGCTGTCGGTCCTCAGCAACCCAGCAAACGTCGGTACCCGGCTGGGCTTGCAGATTGCCGAGGTGCCACGGACCGGCCCGGCGATCGACGGTCCGGGCGTCGACGCGGCGTTGCGACTTGCCGAACTGGCGTCGCCGGGCCAGCTGCTTGTGTCACCCGCGGTGCACGACCTCGTGGCCGACTCCGGCCTGTCGTTCGCGCCCGTCGGCCAGGACGGCTACCGGCTTGTCTCGGCGGCGTCGACGTCGCGGACGCAGCCACGATCCGGGCGTGTCACGCGGGTATGACGAGCTCGGACAGGATAGGACCACACGTCAGTGGCGTGCCGACAGTGAACTCGGTCAAGGGCGCGGAGGTGACGGCACGCGAGGCCGAGATCCTTGCGTTGATTGCCGTGCATCTCACGAACGCACAGATCGCGGATGCGCTGTTCATCTCGGTACGTACCGTCGAAAGCCACGTGTCGGCGATGCTTCGGAAGCTGCAGTTGCCCGATCGTCGCAGTCTGGCCAGGTTTGCAGACACGATGCCGGGACCGCACGTCAAGTCGGGACGTCGCAGCCTGCCATTGCCGGTGACGCCGTTCATCGGCCGCACCAGCGAGCGGGCGTCGCTGACCGCCGCGCTCGCCGAGCATCGCCTGGTGACGGCGACTGGTCCGGGTGGCGTCGGCAAAACGCGGCTCGCCTTGAACGTCGCAGCCGATGTTGCGCCGACCCGGGGCGACGGTGTGTGGTTCGTAGATCTGATTCATGTGACGGATTCGGTGTCGGTCACGTCAGCCGTCGCCCAGACGGTCGGCATCCCTGAGCAGCGAACCACGTCCGTGGACCACGCACTCGTCGCCTCGCTGGCCGACAGCGACGCGCTGCTGGTCATCGACAATTGCGAGCACGTTCTCGACGGCGTTCGAGCCTGTGTCGAACGGATCATCGCCGGCTGCCCGGCCATCACCGTGCTGGCGACCAGTCGGTCCCGGCTCCTCTTCCCGTACGAGCGGGTCTACGTCGTACCAGGAATGTCGGTCGTGGAGCACGGCGGCGACGCCGTCGACCTGTTCACCGCGCGAGTGGCCGCGGCGACCGGCGGTCCTCAGCCGCCGGATCCCGTGCGGGTGGCCGCGCTGTGCCGGGCGCTGGACGGCATGGCGCTGGCCATCGAGTTGGCCGCGGCTCGCTTTGCGACGCTCGGCCTGGACGGCTTGGAGACCGGCCTCGACCAGAGGCTCCGGCTCCTCGCCGCCGGCACTCATGTTCCGGATCGCCATCGTTCGCTGCGGGCGGCCATCGGGTGGAGCTATGACCTGCTCTCGTCGGATGATCGCAGCCTGTTGCGCGGCGTGGCGGTATTCGCGTCGTGGTTCGACGTCGACGCGGCGTGCGCGGTCGCGGGAGCTGGCCGCGAGCGCACCGACATTGCCGACGGGCTCGCGCGGCTGGCGGAGCACAGCCTGCTCGTCGCCGAGCCCGGCAGCCCGACCAGATACCGAGCGTTGGAGACGATCCGCCAGTACGGCATGGAGCGGCTTGACGAGGCGGGCGAACTGGGCGAGATCCGCGTCGACCACGAGCAATGGTGCCGCGAGACCCTCGCCACGCTGTCTGCGATCGATGCCATGAACATCGACGACGAGTGGTGCGCCCAGTTCGACCGGATCGTCGACGACGCCGGTGCCGCGTTCACCTGGTCCGCCAGCGAACAGGGTCGACGTGCGCCAGCGGTGGCGTTGGCCGCCGAGCTTGCCGGCCTGCTGTTCCTCCGGGGCCGGCAGGCGCAAGCACAGCGTCGGTATGAGCAGTGCGCAGATCTCGCCGAGACGGCGGCCGAGCGGGCCGCCCATCTGAGGCTTGCCGCCGGGGCGGCCGCGAGCCGATTCGTGGGCGACGATGCGCTGCGGCTGCTTCGGATGGCGGCCGATGCGGCTCTCGCGGCGGGCGACCGTGCCAGCGCGGCACAGGACCTGGCAACCATGGCGACGTACATCAACCGCGCGCCGGGGATCATGGCCACGCCACACACTCGGACGGAAGCCGGCACGTTGGTCGACGAAGCGCGCGCTCTATCGGACGGCTCGCCGGTGGCGGAGGCGGCGATCGCGGTGGCGACGGCGTGGGTACCCCAGCCGACGATCGACGACGCGCGACGAACTGTCGAGATCGCCGAACTGGCCGGCGACGGAATCATGCACAGCGTTGCCTTGGACTTGTCGATCCTCGCCAACCAGATCGGCAACGACTTCGCCGAGGCCACGCGGATCGCCCACCGGAGACTTGCGGTGCTCGACACGCTCACGATTGGTCCGCTCAGCGGATTCGAGTTCGGGGACGGCCATCTCGTGGCCGCCGAAACGGCGCTGGGCGCCGGTGACCTGGCCGGCGCCGCTGCCCACGCAGAGACGCTGGCGCAGCTGCCGTTCTACCGCGACGAGGAACACCTGTCCACCTGTCGACGACTGTTCATCGACGCGCTGGCCGGCCATTTCGACGATGTCGTCAGCAACGCGGAACGCTTCCGCACCGGGTGGGAGCGTGCCGGGCGACCGGCCGCGCGGAACTTGGCGCGGGGCACGTACGCCGTGGCGATGGTGCACGGCATGCGCGGCGATGACGATCGTCGGGCCGCATGGATCCGGCTCACGATCGACCTCGGTGTCGATCCCGAGCAGCTCGCCGGATGCGCGCTCGGATGGCCTCCGGTGTTCGACGGTCTGCTCGCGCTGCACCGCGACGACGCGGCCGCCGCAATGCGGGTACTAGCCGCCGACATTGACACTCCCGAGCTGTTCCAGCATGTCGGCGCGGGCCCGTGGCGGCTGTGGTACGCCGCGCTCTGGGCGGAGGCCGGCGTGCTTGGCGGTCGTGACGACGCGGCAATTCGTATCGAGCGTGCTCGGCACACGGTCCACGACAATCCGATCGCGACCGCGATGGTCGAACGGGCGACCGCGATCCTCACCGGCGACCGTGACGCTCTCGTCCGACTCGTGAGCACGTTCGCCCAGCTCGGTTGCCCGTACCAGGAGGCGAGAACAGGTCGGCTGACAGCACAGCGGTAGCCACGCCCGCGCGTTGGCACAGCACGTTTGGACGCCGGTCTGACATGATTTGTGAGAGGCAGGAGGGAGAACGATCATGGCGAACACGGTTCGGGCGGCACTTGTGCAGGCCACTTGGACGGGCGACAAGGAATCAATGATCAAGGCCCACGAGGAGTACGCGCGGCAGGCCGCGGCGAGCGGCGCCAAGGTCATGTGCTTCCAGGAGTTGTTCTACGGGCCGTACTTCTGCCAGGTGCAGGATCCCAAGTACTACGCGTACGCCGAGTCGGTCCCCGGGCCGACCGTGGAGCGCTTCCAGGCACTCGCGGCCGAGTTGGGCATGGTGCTGATCCTTCCGGTCTACGAGCAGGAGCAGCCCGGCGTGCTCTACAACACCGCGGCGGTGGTCGACGCCGACGGAAGCTACCTCGGCAAGTACCGCAAGACGCACATTCCACAGGTCCGCGGGTTCTGGGAGAAGTTCTACTTCCGTCCGGGCAACCTCGGCTATCCGATCTTCGACACGGCCGTCGGCCGCATCGGTGTCTACATCTGCTACGACCGGCATTTCCCCGAGGGCTGGCGGGCACTTGGACTCGCCGGCGCGACGATCGTGTTCAACCCGAGCGCGACGAGCCGCGGACTGTCGTCGTACCTCTGGAAGCTCGAACAACCGGCCTCGGCCGTGGCGAACGAATATTTCGTTGGCGCCATCAACCGGGTCGGCATCGAGGCGGAGCTTGGCGACGACGACTTCTACGGCACGTCCTACTTCGTTGACCCGGAAGGAAAGTTCGTTGGCGATGTCGCCGACACGCACGAGCCGGAAGTGGTCGTCCGCGACCTCGACATGGACCTGCTGGCGGAGGTGCGCGACCGGTGGGCGTTCTACCGGGACCGTCGCCCGGACGCCTACGAGGGGTTGGTCGCGCCATGACGCTTCTGGTCCAGGGCGGCACCGTGGTCGGCCCAACGGGAACGTTCCTGGGCGATGTGCTTATCGACGGCGAGACGGTCGCCGCGGTCGGCGCACCCGGCCAGCTCTCCGCCGGCGGCGCCGAGAAGGTCGTTGACGCGAACGGCCGCTACGTGATCCCGGGCGCGATCGACGCGCATACGCACATGCAGATGCCGTTCGGTGGTACGTCGGCGAGCGACACGTTCGAGACGGGTACGCGCGCCGCGGCGTTCGGCGGGACAACGACAATCATCGACTTCGCCATCCAACGTACCGGCGAGGTGGTGCAGGACGGCCTGGCCGCGTGGCACGCCAAGGCGGCCGGTGAGTGCTATGTGGACTATGGGTTCCACATGATTCTCGGCGGTGTCGACGACGACGCGCTGAAGGCCATGGACCAACTCGTGGCCGACGAGGGGATCACGAGCTTCAAGCTGTTCATGGCGTACCCAGGTGTGTTCTTCAGTGACGACGGCCAGATCCTGCGTGCCATGCAGGCGGCGCGCGACAACGGCGCACTCATCATGATGCACGCGGAGAACGGCCCGGCGATCGACGTGCTCGTTCGTCAGGCGCTCGCGCGGGGCGAAACCGACCCGATCTACCACGGGCTGACCCGGCCAGCAGCGCTCGAGGCGGAGGCGACGAGCCGTGCCATTTGGCTCGCGTCGGTGGCAAGCGATTGCCCGCTCTACATCGTCCATTTGTCCGCGTCTCAGGCGTTGGCCGCCGTTGCGGAAGCGCGCAATGCCGGCCGCAACGTGTTCGCCGAGACCTGCCCGCAATACCTCTACCTGACACTCGAAGACCAACTCGGCGCGCCGGGATTCGAGGGCGCCAAGTGGGTGTGCTCGACGCCGCTGCGCAGCAAGCACGAGTCTCACCAACGGGATCTGTGGCAGGGCCTGAGGACGAACGACCTGTCCGTCGTCTCCACCGACCACTGCCCGTTCTGCATGAAGGAGCAGAAGGAGCTGGGCCTCGGTGACTTCTCGAAGATTCCGAACGGCATCGGCGGCGTCGAGCATCGAGTAGACCTGTTGTATCAGGGCGTGGTGGACCGGAAGATCTCGCTGGCGCGCTGGGTCGAGATCATCGCGACGACGCCCGCACGGATGTTCGGTCTCTACCCACGCAAGGGCATCATCGCGCCGGGCTCGGACGCCGACATTGTGGTCTACGACCCGGCCGGGCGAACCCGCATCGGCGTCGCCACGCACCACATGAACATGGACTACTCGGCGTACGAGGGCGTGGAGATCGCCGGCCGGGTGCAGACGGTCATCTCACGTGGCGAGGTGATCGTGGACGACGGCACAATGCACGGCGTCAAGGGCCGCGGCCGATACCTGCGCCGCGGACTGTCGCAGTATCTGGTCTGACATGGACATCCTCTGACTTGGACATCCTCTGACATGGGCATCGTCTGACATGGACATCGGCATCGTCTTTCAACTCGATCCGCCGGCGAGCGAGGTCGTACGGCTCGCGCAACAGGCCGAGACCGCAGGCTTTTCGCACGTATGGACGTTCGATTCGCACCTGCTGTGGCAGGAGCCGTACGTCATCTACAGCCAGATCCTCGGCGCAACGTCCAAGGTGATAGTCGGCCCGATGGTGACGAATCCCGGCACCCGAGACGCGACTGTCACTGCCTCTACACTCGCGACGCTCAACAGCATGTTCGGCAACCGTACGATCTGCGGCATCGGGCGAGGCGACTCGGCTCTGCGTACGCTCGGCGCGCGCCCGCAAACATTGGCGGAGCTTCGCGAGTGCATCCGGGTCATTCGCGGTCTCGCCAACGGCGAGTCGGTCACGTATCGCGGGCACGATCTGCGGTTCCCGTGGGCCGGTGACAGCCGCTTGGAGGTGTGGGTCGCGGCGTACGGGCCGAAGGCGCTTGCGCTCACCGGTGAGGTAGGCGACGGATACATCCTGCAACTCGCCGATCCCGATATCGCGGCATGGATGATCGCGGCCGTGCGCGCGGCGGCCGAGCGAGCCGGGCGAGACCCGGACGCGATCACGTTCTGCGTCGCCGCGCCTGCCTACGTCGGCGACGACATCGCCCACCTACGTGACCAGACCCGATGGTTCGGTGGCATGGTCGGCAACCACGTCGCGGACATCGTGGCCCGCTACGCGGACACTGGCGCGGTGCCACGCGGGCTGACCGACTACATCGCCGGGCGGCGCGGCTACGACTACACCCACCACGGGCGCGCGGACAATGCGGATGTCGACTTCGTCCCCGACGAGATCATCGACCGATTCTGCGTGCTCGGTCCGGCCGAGGAGCATGTGCGCCGGCTGCAAGAACTGCGTGACCTCGGTGTCGACCAGTTCGCCGTCTACTTACAGCACGACGGCAAGGAGCAAACGCTCACCGCGTACGGCCAGCACGTCATCCCGGCCCTTCGCTAGCTTGAGTTCGTCGAGTCGAACACCGACCAGCAGAGTTCGTTGCGCAATCGCTGATCATCGAGCACGAGGTCACGGATCGCGGCCGGAAGCTGATCCCGTTGCCATTGGCACTCACGACGCCTGGCGGCTTCCCGCTGGGTCGGCGGCGCGGCATCACGGGCGGCTTTGATCGCATAGGCGGCCGCACCGAGCTCATGTGCGGCGACGTGCGCGACAGCTCCGGCCTGCCCGGCGGCGTACGCGGCGTACCGGGCAGCACCGCGCAGTTGCCTGGCTGCGCCCATGGCGTGACCGCCCGCCGCGCGAGCCTGCATCATGTTGAGGTCGCCACGTACCCACGCGCGCGCATGTTCGATCGCTTGGCGTGGCCGTGGGTCCTCCGATTGAGCCGACTCGAACAGGTCGAGGACGTGCTCCGCGCACGTTGCCGCCCAGAGGGCGAGGAGATGGTGGTCGGAATCGGTGAGAGTCCCACCGCGGCGAATCGTCACGAAGCGAAGGTCTCGCACCTTCGGGAGGATCATGGCGGCTGCTCTCGCGCTAGTCGGCGGTGCCTGCCAAGGTCGCTTCGACGAGGCTTCGCCGGTTCCGGATCGCTATGCCCAGTTCGGTCCAGCCGGTCAACGCGACAAATTCATTCCGATCCGTGCGTACCCGCACTGCACCGCTCTGTCGTGTCTCGACCGTCGTCCGGATCCGCCTAGGATCCAGTGCTAGAGCCACGTCCGGGGTAGGCGAGTCGAACGCCGCGACGATCCGGTCAACGATCTCGTCGGGCGTCGCGCTCGTGCTGTCGCAGACCAGGTTGTAGTTGTGTAGGTCGGTCTTGTCGGCGCCGTATCGTGCGATGAACCGCAGTCGTTCGCTGTCGCTGCGACTGGCCAGCCGTTGTTGCGCATCTGCCAGCGACTCGTAGTGCTCCACCGGGCTACCCGGCCGCCCGAGCGCGCGACTAGCGGCGACGGACGGGTCGGCGATCATGTGGACCTTCAGCGCATCAGTGAAGAAGAACCAGGCGAGCCGGCTGTCGACCACCACCTGCTCGCCGGACGCGGCGATGTCATTCTGGAGGCCGTCGACGTAGAAGTCGATCTTGTCGTCAAGCTCGGCGTGCAGGTTGAGTTGAAGGGCGGTCATGCCACGCTGCAGTGCCATCTCGCGGTAAACGTCGCCGACGCTAATGCGCCGGATCCCGAGCCGCGCCGCCAACAGGATCGAGACTGTGCTCTTGCCGCTGCCGAGGTCTCCGTTGATGACCACCGAACGACCGGTCCCCATGACCACACGCTACGCGTACTGGCGTTGACGGGCTTCGAGCCCGTCGCCGCCCCAGCATCACGTCGCGGCGAGCGCGGCGCACGGCGCCTGCCCGGCGATGCCGTCAGACGCGGTCGAGGGGTAGGCGCGGCGGCTCCGGAAACTCGACGAGAATCGTGTCGCCGGTCTTGACTGCGCCGCCGCGCAAGACGATGCCCATGATCCCAGCCTTGCGGACCAGGTCGCCGTGCTCGTCCTTGTGCAGGACGGCTTTCAGCATGCCCGGCCGGAAGACGTTGATCTGGCTGCACGGATTGCGCAGGCCGGTGATTTCGACGATCGCCTGCGGCCCAAGTCGAAGCCTGGTGCGGGCGGGAAGCGCCAGCAGGTCGATGCCCCGGGTGGTGATGTTCTCGCCCATCTGGCCGGACTCGACGGTGAAACCTTGCGCGCGCAGTTCGTCGTGCAGTTCGGCATGGATGAGGTGAACCTGCCGCAGGTTGGGCTGCGTCGGGTCGACGGCGACCCGGGAGCGATGCTGCACAGTGACGCCAGCGTGAGTGTCGCCCTCGACACCGAGCCCGGCTAGCAGGACGATCTCGTCGGCAACGGTCTTGCTGAACCGATGGTGACTGTCGCGGCAGACCGCGATGACGACTGGTCGGGTGCTTTCGGTCACGGCGACAGTCTGTCAAACAGATGTCGCCGGGGTGACGGCGCACCGTGACACGGTGTCGTGCTTGATGTCTGGCGCGCAGCGCTGGTTTGCGAGGATCAGTCGCGCGGACTCAGCACGCAGAACTCGTTGCCCTCCGGATCAGTCATCACCACCCAGGTGGCCTCGGCTGGTTGGCCCACCTCGACACGTCGTGCACCGAGTCGCTCGAGACGACTCACTTCGGCTGCCTGGTCATCGCCGGCACGCGGTGCGAGGTCGATATGCAGTCGGTTCTTCACCTGCTTTGACTCCGGGACCGCCACGAAGACCAGGCCGGGACCGCGTTCCTCGACCGGAATGGAGTCGCCCTTGGTGAATGCGTGGGGCGGCACCAATACGACCTCGTCGGGTGCCTGGTAGGCAACCTTCCAGTCCAGCACGCTCGCCCACCACTCAGCTTGACTCGCAAGGTCTTTGCAATCGATGACGGTCGTATACCAACGGATGCCCATAGCGCAACCGTAGGACCGACCACCGACAGTCGCCGTCCATCTCCGTACACGGCCGCTGCGTCCGCCGTGTCGGCTCGCGCGCTTCAGTAGCGGTTAGTGTGTCCGTATGCAGCGGGCCGTGACCGTGAGCGACCTCGGTGGCTGACGCCGACGATGTCCGTCGCCTCGCACTCGCGTTGCCTCACGTGGAAGAGATTGACAGCGACGGCTTCGACTTCCGGGTCGGCAATAAGGGCTTCGTCTGGTCATATCCCGAACGCATCCCCGGCAAGCCACGCGTCATCCGGACCGACATCGCGGTGCTGTACGTCGGAGACGAAGCCGAGAAACAAGCGCTGCTGCTCGGCGACGCTGAGGTCTTCTTCACGACGCCGGCATACGACGGCTTGCCGTTAGTCATGCTGTGGCTCGCGCGGGTGAACGTCAAACGGCTCAGGGATCTCGTCATTGACGCGTGGCGTATGCGTGCACCGGACGAGCTCGTCGACGATCTCGACGAGCGCTTGTTCTAGACCGCGGCCGCTTGTTCCAGACCGCGGACCGTGGGTGCGGGTTCCGGGCGCGCCGCGAGCACCTGTTGTGGACCTTGCGGGGAATGGTGGCGACCTAGGTGGAGGATCCAACAACTTCCCCGCAAGGTCACGACCGGCCCGGCCGGCTCGCCGTCTGGCTTGCCCGCCTGGCTGCCCGCCCGCGCCTGGCGGGCCCGCCTGACTGCCGGCCCCGCCCGACTGGGCGCGGCGGTGTCGCTGGCAGTTGACAGCTTGCGCCAAC
>Ga0126377_10002489_pt1 | contig 12725 bp, 10 predicted proteins | sample PanSoiMetPlot_22_FD_92647 | JGI IMG/M metagenome (GOLD analysis project Ga0126377, IMG submission 92647) | Tropical forest soil microbial communities from Panama - MetaG Plot_22 | ecosystem: Environmental > Terrestrial > Soil > Tropical forest > Bulk soil | place: Panama | collected 2016-02-17
GTGGCGGCAAAATGTCCCGAGCGCCGATAAAGCTCGATCATGCGCTGCACGTCGGCCTGAACGCGTGCGCGCGTGAACACCATGCGCGGGCGAACCTGCACTTCCTTGTTCAAGTCGGCATTTGAGAGAGTCGAATTGCCCTCATAAACGACCTGATTGAGGATGGGGTTTTCGACGACGCGGACGGTGAGTGTCGTGCCGTCGAATTCAAGCCGCACGTCGGCGAACAGTCCCGTATCGAACAGCGTCTTCAAGGAGCGGTCCGCAGTGGCAGGATCATAAAGCTGTCCCTGGCGGAGCAAGAGGTACGAGAGGACGCTGTCCGGCTCGATGCGCTGCGTGCCCTCGACCACGACACGCTGGATGACGCCCTGTCCGGGCGGCGCGGGCGCGAGCATCACCGGCGGCGCCGCTTGATCTAGAGTCATCGGCGTTGCCGGCGGGACTGCACCCATGGGCGCTGTCGCTGGTGCTGGTGCGGGCGCTGGTCCTGGAGCGGGCGCTGCGGGCGCGGACGCCTCGGGCGGCACCGGGGCTTGAGCACCCGGCGGCGGCGGCACGGGTGCCTGCGCATTTGCAGCCAGGGGCTGAAATGCGAGGGCAAACGTCAGCGCCACCATCATCCAAGCAACAAGCCGGACGCTAAGGGCGAAAGCGTGGCCGTTTAAGGTCATCAACTCGCCTTTTAGATCGTGCTGCCCTCTATTCGAGGAGCACGGGTATGCCGTCAGAACAGGTTAAAGCGGACGAGGTCGTTGAAGGTCGCCAGTAGCATCAGGCAAAGCACGAACGCCAAGCCGAGCCGAAATCCTACCTCTTGCGCGCGCTCGCCCAACGGCCTCCCCAGGATCGCCTCAAATCCATAGTACAGAAGGTGGCCGCCGTCGAGCACTGGAATTGGCAAAAGATTAGCGAATCCAACGGCCACGGAGATATACGCGGTTAGATTGAGCAGCGCGATGAAGCCTGCTGCCGCCCAATCGCCGGCGGCCTTTGCAATGCCCAAAGGACCGCTCAACTCGTGCGGACTGGCGTGTCCGACCACGAGATTCGTGAGGTATGTGAACGTAACGCCAATGATCGCGCCAGTTTGCGTAGTGGCGCGCACAAACGCTTTCGGGAAAGGCAAAGGCTCGCCCTTGGGCGAGACTCCCAACAACAGCACAGTGGTCGTGCCTCCGGTCGCATCCTTCGTTGCGGTGCGCCGGGGCGCTGCGCGCAGCTCAACCGGCTGGCCATTGCGGTCGATTTTGATGAGAAGTTCACCGCCGCCGCTGTCGCCGACGGCTCTCTGCAAATCGGAAAACCGCACGATCGGTTTTCCGTCAATGAAGCGAATACTGTCGCCGATTTGAATACCGGCCGCTTCGGCGGCAGAGCCCTTGGTGACACTGGCGATCACCGGCGGCTCCACCGGTTGCGGGCTGTTCATGAAGGCAATCGTGAAAAGCACGATCGCCAAGATGAAATTTGCCAGCGGACCGGCGGCGGCGACGAGCGCGCGCTGATAGAGCGGCTTGAAATGCAGCGAGCCCGCCCGCGCGGCCGGGTCCATGTTCTTCAAAACTTCCGGGTCGCTGCGGCTCGAAGGATCGGCATCGCCCGAAAATTTCACATAGCCGCCGAACGGCAGCCAGGAAACTTTCCAACGTGTGCCCTTGCGATCATGGAAGCCGACGATTTCGCGGCCGAAGCCGATGGAAAAGACGTCCACTTTGACGCCGCAGCGGCGCGCGACGACAAAATGCCCGAGCTCGTGGAAGAAGACCACGACGGTAATGACGAAGAGAAAGGCGGGAATGATCAGGAAGGACGGCAGGCTGATACCGAACAATGACACCGTGTTTGCGACTGCAGCATACATACGCTTCACCAATCCCCCTCGTCAGACTATTGCCGTTCTAAGCTGCCGCGACCCTGCATGCCTCCCGTGCATGAGCGCGCGCGGCGCCATCCAGTTCCATCACCTCCGCAAGGGTGGCCGGCGCCCGGCCATCCATCTTCCCTGCAAGCGCATTTAGCGTGCGCTCCACGGTGCGGGCAATGCCAAGGAAGCCGATTCGGCGTTCCAGGAAGTGCTCGACAGCCACTTCGTTGGCAGCGTTAAGGATGGTAGGAGCCGCACCGCCGCTCTGCAAGCAAACTCTCGCAAGCTCAAGGCAGGGAAAGCGTTTCGGATCGGGCATTTCGAATGTGAGCTGGCCAAATTCGGCAAAATTGAGGCGTCGCGCGGGTGAGGCAATTCGGCGCGGCCAGCCGAGGGCGTGGGCGATAGGCGTGCGCATGTCCGGCGCGGACAAATGGGCCAGCACCGAACCGTCAGCGTAGGCGACGAGGCAGTGCACGACCGATTGCGCGTGGACGACAATGTCGAGCTTATCCGGCGGAAGACCAAAGAGAAAATGCGCTTCGATAAGCTCCAGCCCCTTGTTCATCAAGGTTGCTGAGTCGACAGAAATTTTTGCGCCCATGCTCCAATTGGGGTGCGCCACCGCCTGCTCGGGCGTGGCCTGCGACATGCGCTCGAGCGACCAGTTGCGAAACGGTCCGCCGGACGCCGTGAGCGTCACCTTTTCAATGGCGTGGCGCTGCGTGAAGTCCAGAACCTGGAACGCGGCATTGTGTTCGGAGTCCACTGGTATCACAACGCCGTGTGACTCTTCGGTTGCCCGGCGGAAAAGATCTCCCGCGGCGACGATGCACTCTTTATTGGCCAGCGCGATGACGGCACCACGCTCCAGCGCCGCAAGGGTCGGGGCCAAGCCCGCTGCACCGACAATCGCGCTCATTACGAGATCGGAGGGGCGGCGCGCCGCTTCCATGATCGCATCGGTGCCGGCAAGCGCCTCGATCCCCTGACCGGCGAGCCCGTCCTTCAATTCCTTGGCGAGGGCGACATCGCCGATGACCACCGCGCGGGGCTTGAGTTCGCGCGCGTCGCGGATCAAGGCCGCGACGTTCTTGTGCGCTGTTAGCGCCTCAATGGGGAAGGCATCCTTGCCGTAACGCCCGCGCGCGAAACGCACGACGTCGAGCGTCGCGGCGCCAACCGAACCGGTGCTGCCCAACACGGTAATGCGGCGGCCAATCACGTCGCCCAGGTCGAGTTCGGCAAGCGGTTGGGAGCTACGGTTCATCACGCGGTTCCGGGGGGCCAAGGATTGAAGCCGACAAAATAGATCAAAGCAACACAGGTGGGCGCTGCGAACAGCAAGGAATCGATGCGGTCGAGCATGCCCCCATGACCCGGGATCAAATTGCCGGTGTTCTTGGCACGGAACTGCCGCTTGACCCACGATTCGAACAGATCGCCCAAGTGACCGGCGAGCGCCAAGAACATGCCGAAGAATGCGCCTTCTAGGACCGCGCCGCCAACGAAATAAACGTACGCCGCCTCGGCAGCCGCTGCGGCGAGCGTGCCTCCGACGAACCCGGCCCAGGTTTTGTTGGGCGAGAGATCGGGGGCGAGTTTCGGCCCGCCGATGAGACGGCCGACGAGAAGAGCGGCGGTATCAGCAGTCCAAACCGCAACAAAAAGGCCGCCGACGATAGCGCTGCCGCGCGGTTCACTGCGCAGAAGTGCAAGGGCAACCACGGAAAGGCCGATATAGATAGCGCCGAAGCCGTGCCATGGAATGGGCCAGAGAGCAGCGCCGCGTCTCAACGCCGCCGACAGCGCCGCGCATCCCGCGCCAAGTCCAATCGCGATCAGCGCGATGCGCAGTCCGCCTTCCAGCGGGACCAACAAGACCGCGGCGACCACCGCAAGGCTCGTGAAAATCATTTCGCGAGCCAGCCGCCCGCCATTGATCAAGCGGTGCCATTCGCGCAGCGCCGCAATCGCACAGGCCGCCACGATAGTCGCAAAGAGCAAGCCGCCGGTGAATACAGCGCCAACCGCGGCGACTCCCATCACGACAGCGGACGCCGCTCGCGCGGGAAGCTCGATCCGGCTGGCCGTCGAATTGGGCAAGGAAGGCTGCGAGCCGGTCACCGAAGAGTCCTTGCCGCTCTATCCCGCTTCTGCGGCTTCGGCGAGCAGCGCTTCCGCATCAACGGCGGAAGCTGCAACCGCGCGGTCGCCTGCGGCCAAGCCGCCGAAGCGACGGTCGCGGCGCGCATATTCGTTCAGCGCGGCGAGGAGATCATCGCGGTCAAAGTCGGGCCATAATTTGTCGACGAACATGAGCTCCGCGTAAGCCGACTGCCAAAGCAGGAAATTGGACAGGCGCCGCTCGCCTCCCGCGCGGATGACGAGGTCGGCGTCGGGAATTCCGGCGCTCTGAAGGCTGGCGCCGAACAGGGCGGAGCCGATACTTTCGGGATCCAGCCTGCCCGCTTTCGCCTCGCGCGCAAGGCGGCGCGCGGCATCGGCGAGCTCTTCGCGCGATCCGTAATTGAAGGCGAAGGCGAGATTGAGCGCGGTGTTCGACGCGGTGAGGTTCTCCGCGCTTTCGATGATTTCGGCGATATCGGGAGCGAGACCCTCCCGCGCACCGATGAAGCGAACGCGCACATTATGGGCATGCAACTTTTCGACGTCGGCGCGGCAGTAGCGTCTGAACAGCCCCATGAGGTGACGCACTTCCGACTCCGGACGGCGCCAGTTCTCGGTCGAGAAGGTGTACAGCGTCAGATACTGCAAACCCATTTCACGCGCGGCGCGAACGACCTTGCGCACCGCAGAGATGCCCCGCACATGCCCCGCTTCGCGCGGCAGCAGGCGGTTCTTCGCCCAGCGGCCATTGCCGTCCATAATGATGGCGACATGTTTCGGCAGGTGATTGGGAATAGGGGTTGCTGCGACTGCTTCCAAATTAGATTTGGTCAAACTGTGTTCCTTCCGATACGCCCCCTCGAACTCACCACCATTCCGTTACACATGCATGATTTCTTGGTCCTTCGCGTGCAGCATGTTGTCGATATCGCGAATGTTTTCGTCGGTCATTTTTTGCAGCTCATCGGCCAGCTTGCGATGCTGATCCTCACTGATGCCGTGGTCTTTTTCCAAGCGCTTCAAATGGTCCATGCCGTCCCGCCGCACATTGCGCACCGCCACGCGCGCGGCTTCGGCATATTTGGCCGCGAGTTTGGCCAATTCACGGCGGCGTTCCTCATTTAACTCGGGAATTGGTATACGCAGGAGTTGCCCGTCCATCTGCGGATTAAGCCCCAAGCCGGCATCGCGAATCGCCTTGTCGACCGCCTTTACCAGACTTCTGTCCCAAACCTGCACGGTCAAGAGCCTGGGTTCGGGCGCGCTCACCGTGCCGAGCTGATTGACCGGCATGGGGTTGCCATAGGCCGGAACATGAACAGGGTCGAGAATGGCCGTATTGGCGCGTCCTGTGCGCAGACCCGCAAATTCGTTTTTCAGCGTAGCCACGGCGCCCTTCATGCGCCGTCTTACATCTTCCTTGTCAAACGGGGGTAACGAAGCCATGAGGCCCTCTCCTGAGCCAAGCCTGAGAGCGCGGCCTACCCGCACCCTATCGCCCAGATATTACGACTTTTCGGCGATCACTGTGCAGCGTCCTTGCCCCTTAAGAATCGCGGCCAGGTTGCCTTTTTCATGTATGGAAAAGACCACGATAGGGATGCCGTTCTCGCGTGAGAGCGAGATCGCCGAGGCGTCCATGACCTTCAAGTCCCGGGACAACACCTCGTGATAGGAGAGGAAATCATAGCGCTGGGCATCCTTAACGCGCTTGGGATCGTCGCTGTAGACACCGTCAACCTGGGTGGCCTTGAGCATTGCGTCGCAGCTCATCTCCGCAGCCCGCAGAGCGGCGGCGGTGTCGGTCGTGAAAAATGGATTGCCGGTGCCGGCGGCAAAGATGACCACCCTGCCCTTTTCCATGTGCCGGATGGCGCGCCGGCGGATATAGGGCTCGCATACGGAGGTGATCGGAATCGCCGACTGCACTCGTGTGGGCAGCCCGATGCGTTCGAGCGCGGCCTGCATTGCGATCGCGTTCATGATGGTCGCGAGCATGCCCATGTAGTCGGCGGTGGCGCGGTCTATCCCTGAGGCCGCGCCCTGCAGCCCGCGGAAGATGTTCCCCCCGCCGATGACGAGACAGATTTGGGCACCGACGTCGGCAGCCTCCTTGATGTCGGCGCAGATGCGGTCGACGGTTGCAACGTCGATGCCGTAGGACTGGCTCCCCATCAACGCCTCGCCGGAAACCTTGAGCAGCACGCGGTGGTATCTGGGGACAGTCTTCATGCAAGGTCCTCAGTGAGGAGATGAACCGCTCAGTGGCCTCCGGCCATGGCTCTCACCTCGTCGCCAAAGTCGCCCTTCGGTTTGTCGATTCCCTCGCCCACCTGATAGCGCACGAAGCCCGCGATTTCCACCGGCGCACCGATGTCCTTCGCAGCTTTCTCCAGCACCTTGGCGACTTGGGTCTCACCGTCGATGACGAAGATCTGGTTGAGCAGAACGCTCTCCTCATAGAACTTTCGCATGCGGCCCTCGACCATCTTCTCGACGACATTCGGGGGCTTGCCGCTTTCCTTCGCCTGCTCGGTGTAAATCGCGCGCCAGCGCGCAACGACGTCGGCGGGCAGCGCGTCGACGCTGAGCGCCAAGGGCGAGGCTGCGGCAACATGCATCGCGACTTGCTTGCCGAGTGCCGCGACCTTCGTCGAATCCCCCGAAGACTTCATAGCCACGAGCACGCCGATCTTGCCAAGGTCGGGCGCAGCCGCGTTGTGGACATAGGTGGCAACCATGCCCGGATCGACGGCGAGATAGGCCGAGCGTCGGATGGAGATGTTTTCGCCGATCTTGGCGATCATGTTGCTGACGGCTTCCGCGGCCGATGAAGCACCAGCACAGGGTGAGCCCATCAGCCGTTCATAATGGCCCTGGACTTCCAAGGCGAGCTTCGCAACCGCCTTGACAAAAACCTGGAAGATCTCGCCGCGGGCGACGAAATCGGTTTCGCTGTTCACTTCGACGACGGCACCGCGGCCCGGTGCGGAGACAACCCCGATCAGTCCGTCGGCAGCGATACGGCCACCCTTTTTGGCAGCCTTGGCGAGACCCTTCTTGCGCAAGAGGTCGATCGCCGCCTCCATGTCGCCCTGAGTCTCGGCGAGCGCGCCCTTGCAATCCATCATGCCTGCGCCCGTCTTCTCGCGCAGGTCTTTCACCATACCGGCGGTAATGTTCATTGTCGCAATTCCTTTGATGCTTCCCTCAGATAGGCATCGAGAGAGCGAAATTCACCTAGGCGGGACTAGCCGGGGCTCCGTCGCCGCCCGAGACATCGTGGATCACGTGTTCGGCTGCGCCAAGATCCGCTCCCGACGCTGCCTGTCCCTCGGACAGACCATCGATCACCGCCCGGGCGGCAAGATCGCAGTAAAGCGCAATGGCCCGTGAGGCATCGTCATTGCCCGGTACCGGATGGCTGATGCCGTCGGGATCGGAGTTCGAGTCGAGAATGGCTGCGACCGGTATCTCGAGCTTGCGCGCTTCGGCGACCGCGATGGCTTCCTTGTTGGTGTCGATGACGAACAGCAGGCTGGGCAGGCCGCCCATTTCCTTGATGCCGCCGAGCGCGCGCTCGAGCTTATCGCGCTCACGCATGATCTGGAGCAATTCTTTCTTGGTGAGGCCAGACGTGTGCGCCGAGTTTAGCGTCTCCTCGAAGGAGCGCAGCCGCTTGATCGAATGCGAGATCGTCTGCCAATTGGTCAGCGTTCCGCCGAGCCAACGGTGATTGACGAAATACTGCGCGCAGCGCTTCGCAGCCGCCGCGACCGGTTCGGCGGCCTGGCGTTTGGTGCCGACGAACAGCACGCGCCCGCCGCCGGCGACAACGTCGCGCATGGCGAGCAACGCTTGATGCAACAGCGGCACGGTCTGCGTCAGATCGATGATGTGGATGTCGTTGCGCACGCCGAAAAGATACGGCCCCATTTTGGGGTTCCAGCGCTGCGTACGATGACCGAAATGCGCGCCGGCCTCCAAAAGCTGGCGCAAGCTGAATTCTGGCAATTCCATGGTGACTCTTATTTTCCGGTTCAGCCTAGCGCGGGAGTGATTCGAGGCCCCTTCAATTGAGGCTTACGAACACCGGAAGGGCGATCACGATGCCTCGTGGCCACCCGGACCCGCGCGCGGGATGGCGGGGCTTATAGGAACTTCTATCTGAGCGCGCAAGCCATTGCCCCAACATGCGAAAGCGGCTACCCGAAAGCGGGGGGATGGCGCCGGCGAAAGTGAGCTGCGCTCGGCCGCACTTCACCGATTTGTCAGTGCCGTTTGTTAGGTTTTCGCCGATAGACAGAGGTAAGCGCGCTTAGGGCGTCGCTGCGGGGGGGGCAGTTTTTGCGGCGGCAGTTTGGGGGACGAGCATGGCGCTGAAATATGGCGCTCTGCTGAAGAGTGATTTGTACTCTGGATGGCTGCAGTCCCTGCCAACCATTGCGGCCGTCTGCCTGTGTTCCACCGCTGCCTTTGGTGCCGAAGCGCAACCGCCCGACGCGGAACCGGCCGATGAAGAGATGATGATGCCGGAGGCGGAGGAGGAAGAAGCCCGCGATTTCAACACGTACGTTCCTACCGCCAAGGCGACCCGCATCGAGGCATCGGAGGCGCCGACCATCGACGGGGACTTAAGCGATTCGGCGTGGGCCAAGGCGCAAGAAATCGACGAGTTCTATCAGCTCGAGCCGGACACGGGGCAGCCTCCGTCGGAGCGAACCGTCGCCCGCTTCCTTTATGACGAGGCGAACCTCTACGTCAGCATCTATGCCTACGACAAAGAGCCGACCGGCATTGTGGCGTCCAACCGTACGCGCGACGGGAATCTGAACACCGATGACACGGTGCGCATAATTCTCGATCCGCAGAACACGCGGCGCAATTCCTATTATTTCGAAATCAACGCCAGCGGCGCACGCCAGGATGCGCTGGTGCAAAACAACAACGACTTCATCCGCGAATGGAACACGATCTGGACCGGCAAGACCAAGATCGTTGCCGACGGATTCACCGTCGAAATGGCGATCCCGTTCCGCGATCTCTCTTACGATCCGGACAAGACGGAGTGGGTGATCGACATTTTCCGCAACATCCGGCGCAAAGGCGAGCGCATCCGCTGGAGCTCGATCAATCCGGCGATATCGACCATCGACATATCGCGCTCGGGTACGCTGACCGGCATCTCCGGGATCGACCAGGGGCTTGGACTCGATGTCCAGCTCTTCGGCTCGCTCCGCTATCGCTTCGACTGGCAGGATCCGAAGCGGGAGATCATCTATTTCCGCGCCAGCGGCAACGCATTCTACAAAATTACGCCGCTGCTCACCGGCACACTCACGATAAATCCGGACTTTTCCGATGCGCCGTTGGACATCCGCCAAGTGAACACGACACGCTTTGCGCTGTTTCAGCCCGAGACGCGCGACTTCTTTCTGCAGGACGCCGCGACGTTCGAATTCGGCGGCTACGGCTATGCGAGCAATTTCAACTATCCCTATCAACAGGACAATGCGACGCCGTTCTTCTCGCGCAACATCGGCTTGGCGAACGGCTTGCCGGTGAGCATGATAGCCGGCGGCAAGCTGTCCGGTGAGTTTGCTGGGCTTGGCGTTGGCGCGCTGTCCGTGGTGACCAACGGAACGGGCGACACAAAGCGCAGCCAGATTCTGAACGTTGCTCGCATTACCGTGCCGCTCGGCGAATCCAAAGCGGGAATTGTCGTCACCAACGGCGATCCGTCAGGATTGAGCAAGAACACCGTGGCCGGAGTCGATTTTCAATTCCGCGATTCCAACTTTTTCCCCGGCAAGACGCTGCGATCAGATTTCTATTATCAGCGCAGCTTTTCCGACACCCGTGGCGACGACGATGCATGGGGGGTCGCGCTCAACTATCCCAATGAGCCGTTCGGCGGCGAAGCGCATTTCAAGCAGGTGGGGACCAATTTTTATCCCGCGCTCGGCTTCGTCAACCGCACCGGCATCCGGCAATACGACGGCAAGTTCCAGTATCGCAATCGCGATCTCGGCTGGCGCTGGCTCGACATCGGAACGCAATGGTACGTCGTGACCGGTCTGAACAATCATCTGGAGTCGCGCGAGAACGGACTCTATGCCGGCATCAGCAGCCGCAACACCGACGAAGTCTATTTCCGTGTGCTCGATGATTTCGAGGACGTGCCGGCAACGTTCAACGTGGCCGGAAAAGTCCCCGTGCCTACGGGCCGCTATCACTGGTTCAACGTCAACCCGAACTTCCGCACCTCCGAAGCGCGGCCGATCTTCTTTCGCGGCGACATCATCTGCTGCAGCTTCTACGACGGGAAATATTTCCGCGCCGATCTGCAAGTCGATTTCCGGCCGAGCCCGTTCCTCCAGATCGCGCCGCGCTACACTTATACCCATATCGACCTGCCGGGCGGCCTGTTGAACATTCATCTCATCACCGCCGATGTCCGGATGAATTTCACGCCGGACATGCAGCTCTTAACGCAGCTGCAATTCGACAACATCAGCCAGAAATTCGCGCTGTCGGTCCGCTACCGCTGGGAGTACCAGCCCGGCCAGGAGCTGTTTGCTTCGCTCGGCCAATCGGCGATCATTCCCGGCGAGCCGACATTCATTCCGGGCACGACGCAAGCGTCCATTCGCATCGGCCACACATTCCGCTTTTAGCGCATCAAAAATTATAGAGCAGAACCACCAGGAAGGCGGCGTACACGATCGGCACGGCGAGCATCACCAAAGCGTGCCAATTCCGTTGACGAAGGCGATATGCGCGCCACGCGGACAGCGGCGCAACCAGGCAGAAGACCGGTAGAGCAAAGAAGAGAGCGGCAATTCCGATCGCGATTTCCGAGTCAGAGTGGGCGTAGGCGACGTCAACGGCCTGGATCGCCATGTAAGCGCCGGGAAACCACAGCAGCGCGTCGATCGCCGTCAGCAGCCAAAACAGCGGCGTGAGGTTCATACGGTCTCGACCTCGACCACGCCGGGCAGCGACGAGAGCGTGGATTTCAGCTCGAGCGTCACGCGCACGCGGTTGGCGAGCGCGATCTCCACTTCCTGGTTCTGCGCCTCGCCGGGCACAACGAGCGTGACCAAGCCCTTGCCGCCCTGTTTTAATTGCGCCGCGATCTGGGGAATGGGCGCCGGATCAGAGAGACGAATCTTCAGTCCCTCCCCTGCCCCAGCCGCGGCCACGGCCAGATCCTCGACCGAAAGCGCGCGCAGCTTCAGCTCGTCATCGATCCAGTCGCCGACGACGCGCATCACCACGGAGCGCCCAGTTTCCAAGAACTGTCGGGCCTGGCTGAGCGCTTCCGAGAACACCATCACTTCGAACATGCCCGACGGATCGGAGAGGCCGACAAACGCGAACGGGTCGCCGCTGCGGCCGCGCCGCTCCTGGCGATGGATGACGGTGCCGGCGAGAGTCGCTTTGACCGAGCTGCGTCGCGCATCAGCAAGCAGATCAGCGTAGCTGGTGACGCCGAGGCGCTTCAGAACCTTGGCATAGGAATCGAGCGGATGGCCGGAGAGATAGAAGCCGATCGCGGCGAATTCCTCGGCCAGGCGTTCGTGAATCGGCCAATCGTCGACGGCGATGAGCGGTAAACTGCTGCGCGTGTTTTCACTGACACCGAACAGGCTGGACTGGCCAGCATCGCGATCGCGGACATTGCGTGCCGCTTCTAAGAGCACGACATCGGCCGATTGTACGAGCTGCCTGCGGTTCTTATGCAGCGCATCGAATGCTCCGGCTTTGACCAGGCTTTCAAACGCGCGCTTGTTGACGAGCTTGGGATCGATGCGGCGGGCAAAATCCGCGATCGAGCGGAACGGTCCGCCGGCTTCGCGCACGCCGACGACATGGTCCATCGCCTGGCGGCCGACGTTCTTCACGGCTGCGAGCGCATAATAGATCACGCCGCCATCGGTGCGTTCGCTCGCTCCCGCATCGCACGCGAAGTATGCCTGGCTGCGATTGATGTCGGGCGGCCGTACCTCGATGGAGAGCCGCGCCGCTTCCTGACGGAACACGTTCAGCCGGTCGGTGTTGCCGATGTCGAGGGTCATCGACGCGGCGAGAAATTCAACAGGGTAGTTCGCTTTCAGATACGCGGTCTGATAAGCGACCTGCGCGTAGGCGGCGGCGTGGCCCTTGTTGAAGCCATAGCCGGCGAACTTCGCCGCTTGTTCGAAGATCTGTTCGGCGATGTGCTCCGGAATTTTCCGCGCGGTCGCGCCCTTCATGAAGGTCTCGCGCTGCTTCGCCATTTCGGAGGGGATCTTCTTGCCCATGGCGCGGCGAAGAAGATCGGCCTCGCCCATGGAGTAGCCGGCGAGCTCGCGCGCGATGCGCATGACGTCTTCCTGATACGTCATCACGCCGAACGTCTCAGACAGGATGGGCTCGAGCAGCGGATGCAAATAGTCGGGCTTCTCGCGGCCGTGCTTGCAGGCGATGTATTTCGGGATCGAATCCATCGGGCCCGGGCGATAGAGCGCAACCAGCGCGATGAGATCGTTGATGTGATCAGGCTGGACCTTTTTCATCAGGTCGCGCATCCCCTGGCTTTCGAGCTGGAACACGCCGACGGATTCGCCCCGCGTCAGCATCTCGAAGGTGGGCTTGTCGCCGAAATCGGCTTTCTCCGTCTTCACGTCCAGGCCGCGCGCCCTGAGCAGCTCTTCGGTCTTGGCGATGACGGTAAGCGTCTTGA
>Ga0126377_10002491_pt1 | contig 12714 bp, 14 predicted proteins | sample PanSoiMetPlot_22_FD_92647 | JGI IMG/M metagenome (GOLD analysis project Ga0126377, IMG submission 92647) | Tropical forest soil microbial communities from Panama - MetaG Plot_22 | ecosystem: Environmental > Terrestrial > Soil > Tropical forest > Bulk soil | place: Panama | collected 2016-02-17
ATGACGCGCAGGCCCTCGATGACCTGCACCACGACGATCGACGCGGTCGCGCTGAGGCCCTGGTACCCGGCGGTCACGGTCGTCTCGCCCACCTCGAGCGCCTCGAGGTGAGCGGCGCCGTCGCTGGTCACGCGCACGTCGACGATCGATGGATCCTGCGACGCCCAGTCCGCCAGCACCGGCTCGCGATTGCCGCCGGGGAACGCGGCGATGGCCACCATCCGCAGCTGATCGCCGTCGGCCATGGTCGCCGCCGGTGGATCGATCGACAGAGAGAGATCGCCGCCGGCGTCGCCCCCATCGTCGCCGCTGTCGCCGCTGTCGCCGCCGTCGTCTGCGCTGTCGCCGCCGTCGTCGCCGACCGTGGATCCGTCGCCGCCGTCGTCGTCGTCGGACGCGCCTCCCATCCCGCCGGAGCCGTCTCCCGAGCAGGCCGCGGCGGCGAGGGACAGCAGGAGACAGGTCAGCCAGCCGAGCCTCCTGCTGGCCGCGCCCATCCGCTTCGATGAGATGGCGCCGGATCGCATTGCTCCGCGCGACCGTAGCATGAACGACAGTCGGCAAACGTGATCAGCGACGGGATCCACGCGGCGAAGCCCCACACCCAGGCTCGACGACTCATGACGAGTCTTGTTTCACGAGCGGCGCCAGCCGTCCACGACTGCGAGTCCGGATGGTCGCGCGGACGTGATCCGCGTGGCTCCTCGTCGCGTCATCCCGGGCGAGCGCTGCGCGGCGCGACGCCGAGCTCGCGCATGGCCCGCTGGAAGACGGGCAGCTCCTGCGCGCCCTGCACTGCCAGGCGGCCGTCGAAGATGAAGGTCGGGACGGCGTGGATGCCCAGCTCGTGGGCCTCGCGAACGCTCTCCTCGACGGCCGGGCGGTAGGTGCCCGCTTCGATGGCGCGCTCGAGCTCGTCGGGATCGAGGCCGACCTCCTCGGCTGCCCTGCGCAGGGTGTCGAACGAGTAGAGGTCGTCGCCGTCGGTCCAGTAGCGGCGCAAGAGAGACGCGTGCATCGGGCTCAGCTGGCCGCGGGCGCGCGCGAACTCGGCGGCCTCGTGCGCTCGGCGCGTGGACGGCACGATCTCGCGCCGCACCATGACCAGCCCCTCGCGGGCGGCGCGCTTCTTCAGCGGATCGTTCGGGTCACTGGCGCGCGCGCGCACGTAGGCAGGCAGGGGCCGGCCCTCCGGCGGCGTGTCCGGCCTCAGGAAGAACGGCCGCCAGTCGACGGTGAGGTCGTATTCCCGACCGAGCTTCGCGATCTCGACGAGACCGACGTAGCACCAGGGTCAGACGAAGTCGGACCAGATCGCGACGTCCATCTCCGCTGATGTAGCGTCGGGATGGTCCACGTCAAGCGCTCGGGTGCTCGCCGAGGTGGCCTCTTGCTCGGCCGGGCGGGACGCGTGGGCTATGCTCGGGCGGTGGAGACCGAGGTGCAGTGCCCGTACTGCGGGGAGTGGACCACGGTGACGGGTGACGAGGCGGGCGGCCGCTCGGTCGAGGACTGTGTCGTGTGCTGCCGGCCGATCGACGTGGTCGTGAGCGTGTCGGAGGACGGCGAGCTGTCGGTCACGGCGCGGCGCCAGGACGAGTAGGCGCGCGCCGGCAGGACGCTCTACGGCCGGACCAGGCGCAGCGGCCCGGCGGTCAGCCAGAACGAGTCGTCGCCGCCCGCGGCCGGGGCCTGGCGCATGAGCACGAGGCCGGAGTCCTCGTCGGCGAAGAAGTCGTAGCTCACCACGCAGGGCGGGTCCTCCTCGTCGTCGTCGCGGTCGCCGTCGACGTCGACGGTACGGGCCCCCGAGATCTCGACCTGCCAGGGAGCCGTCGGACGCCACCGGAAGTCGGCCCGGCCGCGGCTGCGAAAGCCCCAGCTCTCGTACGTCCCCGTCCCGTCGGGGCGGATCTCGAGGAGGCCGCCGAACAGGCCCGTCTCGGTGAAGCCGACGCCGAGCCCGCGGTCGTGAAACTCGAGCCATTCGCCGCCGAGGCCGTCGCGGTAGCGCTGGCGAAACGTCTCCACCTCCCGCTGGAGCGCCTCGCTCAGGGACACGGCTCGCTGCGGCGCAGTGGGTCGACTCCTCCCGGATGGCGACCAGCCCGGCGCGCGCGGAGACATGAGGACGAACACACTCTTCATGCCAGGAGGAGGCGGTCCGGCGCCCCAGGTCGCACGCCGGGACGCGCCCAGCGTCCGGAGCGGCCGCCCGACGCGGACCGAGGCGATTGCTTCCCAGTCCGCGGCCGTCGTTCGTTATGGATGGAGTCGATGGGAGACCGCGAGCTTGCAGCCCTGTACGAGCGGTGCGGGTTCGCCCTCTACCGGCGGTGCCTGGCCTACCTCGGCAGCGAATCCGAGGCCCAGGACGCCGTGCAGGAGGTGTTCGCCCGGGCCGTCGAGGCCGCGCCGCGCTACCGGCCGGAGGCGGACCCCGCCGCGTGGCTGCGCCAGATCGCCGATCACCTCTGCATCGACCTCCTGCGCCGGCGCAGGCGCAACCCGGTGCGCGGCGACGCGAGCGACGAGGTCCGCGCGGGCGACGCGCTCGATCGCTTCACCGCGCCGAGCGGCGAGCATCTGGTCCTCGCGCACCGCCTCATCGCGTCGCTCGAGCCGGAGGCGGCTCGCCTCGCGGTGCTCTATTTCCTCGACGGAATGACCCAGGAGGAGCTGGCGGTGGAGACCGGCCTGTCGCGCCGCACCATCGGCAAGCGCCTGCAGGCGATCGTGAGCGCCGCGCACACCCTGATCGCCACCCCGGAGCCAGGAACATGACGACTCACCTCAGCGGACCGGAGCTCGAACGTGTCTCCGCGGGCGGAGAGCCGCCCCCCCACGCCGCCGCGTGCGATGACTGCGCCGCGCGCGTCGCCGCGATCGCGGACGCGCGCGCGGGCTACCTCGCGGCCCATCCCCCCGACGAGCTGGTCCGCGCGGTGCGCGCGCGCGTCGATCGTCGCCGCCGCGCCCGGTTCGGCTCGCGCGGAACGGTCGCGGTCGGGCTGGCCTGCGCGCTGGCGGCCGGGGCGCTCCTGTTCGTGAGGCCGCGCGGCGAGGCGCCCGCGATCCGCACGCGCGGTCCGGCCATCGCCTTCACCACCTACGTGCGGCGGGGCGGCGAGACGTTCGCCGCCAGCGACGGGCAGGCGCTGCGCCCGGGCGACCGGCTGTCGTTCGCCTACGCGGCGCCGGACGCGCGCCGCCTCCTCCTGCTCGGCATCGACGACAGCGGGACCATCTCGCGCTACGCGGCGGGCGCGGCTCTGGCAGCCGGCCGCGGCCAGCTGCCGGTCGGGCTCCGGCTCGACGCGCGTCGCGGGGAGGAGCGGCTGGTCGCCGTGTTCGCTCGCGGCGACCAGGACGAGGACGCGGTGCGCGAGGCTCTCGCCGACGCGCTGGCCGCCGCGCGCGCCGGCGGCGGCGGCATCGGCGACATGCACCTCGAGCTGTCCGACGACCACGCCACCATCTGGTTCCGCAAGCCATGAGGGGACCGCGATGCGCGGCGCTCGCGCTCATCCCGCTCCTGGCCGCGACCCACGCGGCGCACGCCGATCCGGTGTGGCTCGCCCTGACCATCGGCCAGGAGCAGGGCGGCCGCGGCGATGCGCGCCTGCGCTACGCCGAGCGCGACGCGCGCCGGATGTACGACGCCTTCACCACGCTCGGCGACGTCACCGAGTCGCGCGCATACCTGGTGGTCAACGCGAGCGCCGACGCCGTCCGCCAGGCCTTGAAAGAGATCCAGGGCCGGACCCGCGAGCTGGTCGCGGCCGGGCGCGAGCCGATCCTGGTCGTCTACTACTCCGGCCACGCCGACGGCCAGGCGCTGCGCCTCGGCGGCACGCTCCTGCCGCACTGGGAGCTGCGCGCGCTGCTCGCCGCCATCCCCGCGCGCCTTCGCCTCCTCGTGATCGACGCCTGCTCCTCGGGCTCGCTCATCCGGGTCAAGGGCGCGGCGGTCGAGCAGCCGTTCGCGCTGCCGGTCGCCACGATCGAGGGGCAGGTGATCCTCACCGCCGCCGGACCGGCCGAGCCGGCGCAGGAGTGGGACGCGCTCGGCGGCGGGCTGTTCACCCATCATCTGATCTCCGGGCTGCGCGGCGCCGCCGACCGCGACGGCGACGGCGACGTCACGCTGTTCGAGGCCTACTCGTACGCCTACGAGAGGACGCTCGCCCAGTCGACGCGCGCGCGGGTCGGCCCCCAGCACCCCGGGCACGAGATCGACGTGCGCGGGACCGGCGACCTCGTGCTCACCCATCCCGGGCGGCGCGGCAGCAGCCTGGTCCTGGCTCGCGGTCTGTCGGGGCGCTACGTGGTCAGCACCGCCGAGGGCGGCGAGCTGGTCGCGGAGGCCGAAAAACCGGCCGGCAAGCAGATGCGCCTGGCGCTGCCGCCCGGCCGCTACGTGGTGAGAAAGCCGTCGGGCGGCTTCGTCATGACCGGCGTGGTCACCCTGCGGCCGTCGGTCGCCACCGAGCTCCGCGACTCCTCGCTCGAGCGGGTGCCCGCGTTCGAGGTCGGCGGCCGCGGGGTCGGCCGGCCGCGCGAGCACTCCCTCGAGGCGACCTACTCGATGGCGAGCGCGACGGTGAGCGGGCAGGACAGCACGGCGAGGGTGGGGGCTGCATTTCGCCGCGGCCGCGGGCCGCTCGAGCTCTCGATCGGCGGCGAGCTGTCGCGCAGCGATCTCTCCGGCCGCCTGATCGCCGGGCAGCAGGACGAGCTCTGGGCCGAGGCGGGCGCGCGCTGGCGCTATCCGATCGGCTGGGCCCTGCCGTATGCCGGGGTCGAGGTGGGCGCCGCGTACATCCGGCAGAGGCTGCGCATCGCGGGGCCGGACGAGACGCGGAACGGCCTCGCGTTCGACGCGCTGGCCTCGCTCGGCGCCGAGTTCGGCGTGGCGCCGCGCCTCGCGCTGCGCGTCGAGGGTCTGGCCGGCTGGGTCGCGCCGCGCCTCGCCTCCGGCTTCGAGCTCCGGCAGGCGCTCCTGCTGCGCGCGGCCCTGGGCTGGCGGTGGTGACCGTGGCCGCGGCCGTTCCCGCCCGGCGCGCCTCGTTCGTTGGAGAGGGTGACCTGAAAGGAGACGTCATGCGAATGCGAAAGCTGCGAACCCTGCGAACCCATGTGCTGCCGCTGGTCGCCATCCTCACCCTCACCGCCTGCGATGAGCTGGCAGACGACTCGAACAACGGCAAGCTGCTCGCGCGCCTGAGCGGCACGGTCGTCGGCGCGCTGCCGGACGAGCCGCTCCGGCTGGCGACCGTGTGGAAGCTCTCCGGCGGCTACCAGTACGGAGTCGGTTCCTGCTCGTCGTGGGAGGCCGGATCGCAGACCCAGCAGATCATCCAGGAGGTCGACGGCCTCGCGATCGACGACAGCCACTTCCAGGTCGAGCTCGACAGCGCGCCGCCCGAGGACGCGTTCTATCCCAGCCTGGCCGACGGCGACCAGATCGACGACCCGGAGCACCCCGAGTGGTCGATCCCGTTCGACTGGGCCATCGGGGTGCTCGTCGCCTACGCCGATCGAAACGACAACGGTCGCCTCGATCGATGCCACGACGCGACCTGCACCGACCGGGTGCTGGGGACGAGCAACGCCGACGGGAACTTCCTGGTCCTGCCCCTGCCGCAGGACGGGGCGGCCTCGACCGAGCTGGGGATCGACGAGTTCTTCGCCTTGCCCGAGGGCTACCAGGACACCCAGTCCGCGCTCCTCTTCACGACCGAGCCGTGGCGGCCCTACGGCGTGCGCGAGATACCGGCCGGCTACGTGGTCCAGCGCGAGGAGGCGGACGTGGCCAGCGGGCAGCGATTCCTCGACGGCTTCGATCCCGACATGCACATCGAGATCCCGCTGTCCGGCAGCCCGCTCCTCGATGAGCTCTCCTGCGATGGCGGCTGCGTGGGCAGCTTCGTCCACGGCGAGGCCGAGTGCCCCGATCTCGAGACCGGCTGGTGCGCCGTCACGCCCGAGATGCCGCCCGCCGATGCCGAGTTCCGCGGCGTTCAGTGTCGCGAGGTCTACCGCGACGGCAATCCGGTCGACGAGATCTGCAGCCCGGTCTGGTCCACGGTCACCTGGGGATGCGACCGCTTCGCCGAGCTGTGGCTGGGCTGCCCGGTCGAGGGGCCCGGATCGCCGCCCGACATGACCTGGTCCTGCCTGCAGTAGCGCCGCGGGCGGCGAGCGCCGGGTCAAGGCTCGCGGTAGACCGCGGCGCCCGCCCACGCGGCCGCGAGGAAGGCGAGGAGCTGCAGCGCCTCGAGCCGGGCGTAGGTGGCCCACGAGATCATCCCGGTGAGCGGGAAGTCGGAGAAGAAGATCGCCGCGAGCAGCCACACGGTCACCGCGATGAAGCTCGCTGTCTTCGCGCCCGGGCCCAGCCGCGGGCGCGCCGCGGCGTAGAGCCAGACGAGGATCGCGCCGATCACGAGCTTCATCGCGATGCCGGCCGCCACGCCGGCGCCGCTCGCCTGCATTCGGTCGGCGGCGCCCGCCATCCACGTGTTCATCTCGTGCTGAACGCGCTCGCTGAGCACGACTTGCGCGACGACGTTGGCGGCGATGAGGACGACTCCTGCCAGGAGCCCGCCGGCGAGCGTCCTGGCGACATTGATCCTCGGTGTCATCTCTCACTGCGGTGCAATTCGCAGGCCCCGCCGCTCGTCCATCGCCCCGGTCTGCCACACTTGGCGCTCATCGAGAAAGGAGCGCGCGATGCACAGAGGATCCTGCCTTTGCGGGGCCGTGAGCTTCGAGGCCCGCGGCCCCCTGGAGCCGCCCGATGCCTGCCACTGCTCGCAGTGCCGCAGGCAATCGGGGCACGTCTGGGCATCGACCACCGTGCCGCGCGGCGCCCTGACGATCCGCGGCGAGGACAGGCTCACCTGGTACCGCTCGTCCGAGGCGGTGCGACGGGGTTTCTGCTCGACCTGCGGCTCGGTGCTCTTCTGGGACCCCATCGAGAAGGACGCGATCGGCGTCGCCATGGGCGCCTTCGATCCGCCCACCGGCACCAGGCTGGCGGGGCACATCTTCGTGGCCGACAAGGGCGACTACTACGACATCGCGGACGCCCTGCCGCAGCGCCGGCAGTAGCAGACATGGGCGCCGGCCGCGGCGGGTCCACGGGTGCGCTGGCGTGCCTGTTATGCTCCTCGCGTGAGCCCGCCCGACATCGTGCTCATGGACGCGCGCGCGCTGGCGCGGTCCATCCGCGCCCGCCGGCTCTCGTGCGCGGAGGTGATGGCGGCCTATCTCGACCACATCGACCGGGTCAATCCGCTGGTCAATGCGATCGTTTCGCTCCAGGATCGCGACTCGCTGCTCCGGCAGGCGGCCGAGCGCGACGCCGAGCTCGCGCGCGGCGAGGACCGGGGCTGGATGCACGGGCTGCCCCACGCGGTGAAGGACCTCGCGCCCACGCGGGGCATCCGCACGACCTGGGGATCGCCGATCTTCGCCGACTTCATCCCGGAGGCCGACGCCATCTTCGTCGAGCGACTGCGGCGGGCCGGCGCCATCCTCATCGGCAAGACCAACGTGCCGGAGTTCGGTCTGGGCTCGCAGACCTACAACCCGGTGTTCGGCACGACGCTCAACCCCTACGACACGGCGCGGACGGCCGGCGGCTCGAGCGGCGGCGCGGCGGCCGCGCTGGCGCTGCGCATGGTGCCGGTCGCCGACGGCAGCGATCACGCCGGCTCGCTTCGCAATCCGGCCGCGTTCAACAACGTGCTCGGGTTCCGCACGACCTTCGGTCGAGTCCCGGCCGGCGAGGGCGCCGTCTTTCAGCCGGATCTCGGCGTGGTCGGCCCGATGGCCCGGACGGTGGGCGACCTGGCGCTCCTCCTGTCCGTGCTGGCCGGCTACGACCCCCGCGCCCCCCTGTCCAGCCGGGAGGACCCCGCGGTGTTTGCCGGCGATCTCGACCGCGACCTCGCCGGAACCCGCGTGGCCTGGCTCGGCGATCTGGGCGGCCACCTCCGCTTCGAGGCGGGCGTCCTCGACCTGTGCGCGGACGCGCTGCGCGCGCTCGAGGCGGTCGGCTGCATCGTCGACGAGGTGCGACCGGAATTCCCCATGGACCAGGTCTGGGACAGCTGGCTGGTCCTCCGCGCCTTCCAGGTCAGCTGCTCGCGCAGGGACATCCTGGCCGATCCCGCGATGGCCGCGCGGGTCAAGCCGGAGCTCCAGTGGGAGGCCGCGCGCGCGGCGGAGCTCGGCGCCGCCGACATCGTGCGCGCCCTCGCCGGCCGCACGGCCTGGTACGAGGCCGTGCGCGCGCTCTTCGCGCGCCACGAGCTCCTGGTCCTGCCGTCGGCGCAGGTGTTTCCGTTCGACGCCGCGCTCCACTGGCCGCGCGAGATCGGCGGCCGGCCGATGGACACCTATCATCGCTGGATGGAGGTGAGCATCGCGGCGACCATGGCCGGCTGCCCTGCCCTGAACGTCCCGGTCGGCTTCAGCCGGGAAGGGCTGCCGATGGGGATGCACATCATCGCTCCCCCCCACCACGAGCTGGCCTGCCTCCAGCTCGCACGCGCCTACGAGCGGGCCACCGGCTGGGTGGACAGGTGCCCGCCTCCGTCGCTCGGCGCATGATCGACTGGTCGTGGTCCGCGCTGGCCGACGCGCTGGCCAGAGGGCTGGCTCGCGCCTCGGACGCCATCGAGCTCGAGCAGGCCGTGGACGGGCTCGACGCGCGCGGCGAGCTCGAGCTGCATCCTGTGCTTCAGGCCGCGCTGCGCGCCGGGGGCTACGGAGTCTTCCCCGAGCAGCGATTCCCGCGCGACCGGGGCCGGCGCAAGCGCAGCGCCGGTGCCCGCTGCGACCTCGTGGTGACGCCGGACGCCGGGGCGCCGCTCGACGACGACGCCCTCGGGGATGCGCTGTGGATCGAGATCAAGGTCGTGGCCCAGTTCCGGCAGCTCGGGCCCAACCGCAGCTACGCCCGCGCCCTGCAGGCGCCGGTGTGGGGCGACGTGAAGAAGCTGGCCGGCGATCCGACGATCGCGCACGGCCTGGTCCTGCTGGTCCTCTTCACCGCCGATGCCGCGACCGCGGACCACGACCTCGAGGTCTGGCGCGCGCGCGCGACCGAGCGCGGCTTGCATCTGTGGCCGCGCGTCCAGCGCTCGCTGCCGATCGGCGACCGCCTCGGCAACCGGGTGTGCACGGTCGCGCTGTTCCCGCTGGATCCGAGCTGAGCGCGACGTGAGCCGCGCGGCGCGGACACAGCCGGAGCGACGACCGCGCGACGTTGAGCCGCGCGGCGCGGTCACGGCCGGAGCGACGAGCCCGCTCGGAGCGGCCGCCCGGAGCGGCCGATCAGCGCGGCGGGATCAGCGCCAGCCCGGCCGACCGGATGTCCTCCGGCACCTCGTGGTCGCCGTCGAACTCGACGTAGCGCACATCCAGCCCGAGCCCGCGGAGGAAGGGCACGATGCGCCGGCTGGTCTGGTCGATCGGCAGCACGCTGTCGCTGGTGCCGTGCGAGATGAAGACGCGCGGCCGGCCGGCCAGCCGCGTCGCGACGGCGTAGCCGGGCGAGAAGGCGATGATGGCGCGGAACAGCTGGCCGTTGCCCACGCCCAGCGAGAGGGCATAGGTCCCGCCGTCGGAGAATCCGCCGACCGCGAGGCGCCCGAGGTCGATCTCGCGCTCGTCGAACACCGCGCCGAGGTCCTCGTCGATGGCGGCGACGTCGGGGCCGAAGGCCTTGCCCTCGATGACGTCCCAGGTGCGTCCGCGCGACTCGGGCGCGACCAGGAGCAGGCCGAGCCGCTCGGCCGCCGGCTCGAAGCGCTCGATGATCCGCTCTGCTCCTCCGCGCGCGCCGTGCAGGAGGAGCAGCAGCCCGGGCGGGTGGGCCCGGCGGGCCGGCAGATAGAGCAGCCCGCGCGTCTCGCCGCGCACGCGCAGCGGCACGCGCCCGGGCCCGCGCTCGGACGCCGCTCGCACCGGCGCATGCGGCCGCACCAGCAGGACGCCGCTGCCGTGCATGGCCTGCGCCTCCGGGTCCGGCCGGTCGCGCTCGCGGCTCGCCTCGTCCGGCGCCGGCTCGCCGACTCCCGCGCCGCACGCGACCAGGACGACGAGCGCACCGGCACCGGCGAGGCCCACGCGTTTCATCGATCCGCATCGTACACGGGTGCGATCGGGTCGCCACGGGCTGCCGACCCACAGCGCCTGACCGATCGAGGCGCGCGCACGCCATCGTTCTTCCCATGCCCGGACGAAGGAGAGCATGGCGCGAGATCCACCGGGACGCCGACTCGAGACGATGCGCGAATACGGGTCGATTGACAGCCGCACCCACCACCGTACGTTGCGATCAGCAACAAGGGAGGGCGCGTTGTCCGTCATCGCACGAGAGGTCCACCTGGTGAGCCGGCCGGTCGGGTTGCCCGGCCCCGAGAACTTCGCGCTCGTGGAGCGCCGGCTCGACGAGCCGCGCGCCGGACAGGTCCTGGTCCGCAATCGATGGATGTCGGTCGACCCCTACATGCGCGGGCGCATGCGGGAGGGGAAGAGCTACATCCCGCCATTCCGGCTCGGCGAGCCGCTCGAGGGCGCCGCGGTGGGCGTGGTCGAGGCATCGGCGGCGCCCGGCTTCGCGCCGGGCGACACGGTCGCGCACTTCGCCGGCTGGCGCGACCGCGCGCTGGTCGACGCGAGCGGAGCGACCCGGGTCGACCAGGGCGTGGCGCCGCTTCCGGCGTATCTCGGCGCGCTCGGCGGGCCGGGTCTGGCCGCCTATGTCGGCCTCCTTCGTGTCGCCCGTCCGCGCCGCGGCGAGACCGTGTTCGTGTCGGCGGCGGCCGGCGCGGTCGGATCGATCGCCTGCCAGATCGCCGCGCTGCACGGGTGTCGCGTGGTCGCGTCGGCCGGGTCGGACGCCAAGATCGCGTGGCTGCGCGACGAGCTCGGCGTCGACGCCGCCATCAACTACCGGACGGCGGGCGACTTCCGGGCCGCGCTGGCCGCCGCCTGCCCCGACGGGATCGACGTCTACTTCGACAACGTCGGCGGCGTTCAGCTCGACGCGGCGCTGGCCGTGGCCAACGACTTCGCTCGCTTCGCGCTGTGCGGGATGATCGAGCAGTACAACGAGGAGACGCCCGCCCCGGTGCTCCCTCATCTCTACCTGGCCGTGACCAGGCGAATCGCGCTGCAGGGCTTCATCACCCCCGATCATCAGGAGGACCTGCCGGCGTTCACCGCCGACATGGCGCGCTGGATCCGCGAGGGCCGCATCAGGTGGCGCGAGACCGTGGTCGCCGGGCTCGAGCGCGCCCCCGAGGCCTTCGTGGGCCTGTTCCGCGGCGAGAACATCGGCAAGATGCTGGTCGAGCTGCGCTGAGCGGGGCCGGGGAACGGTCCCGGGCGCCCGGTGATAGAGTCGGGCTACCGTGCCGCGCGGGCTCGACGTCCTGGTCGCCGCCACGCTCCTCGCCGCCTGCGGCGCGGCGCCGCCGGCCTCGCGGGTCCATCACCGCGGCGGCGAGCGTCTGCTCGACCTCGGCGAGCTCGAGCTCGTCCTCGATCCCACCACCGACGAGCGCTTCGTCCGCGCGGTCGACCGCCAGGGCGACCACGTGCTCGCCTTCGCCGAGAAGGACGCCGAGGGCGATTGGGCGCGCGTGGAGGTCCACCGCTTCGCGATCGATCCGGCCTCCGCGAGGACCATCGAGGTCCACCCGGAGCGGCTGAAGGGGCGCTACATCCCGGATCGTCCGACCCGGACGGCGAGCGCCGCCGGCACCCGGGCGTGGACGACCGACACCAGCCTGCCGCACGGCATCCACGAGGAGGACGAGCCTGGCGGCGGCCGCTCGATGATCGAGGACCTCCCCCGCTACCAGTGGTTCGCCGCGCTCCTCACGCCGCGGGCCGTCGTCGTGGTCATCTACATCGCCGACCTCGCCCGCCCCGGGGACCGCGACCTCGATCCCGCCGAGGCGCTTCGCCAGGGCAGGGCGCGCCACGCCGCGCGGGCCTCCGGGCTGCTCGAGCGGCTGCGGCGGCGGCCGCGCTGACGCCGCGCGCGGGTCCGAATCCACCGATGCCGGCATCGGGTCGCCACCCGGCCGGCCCACGACCGCCGGCCGGCCTGATCGGCCGCGAGATCGCGCGACTGTGTTTGACGCCGGCCGGGCGGCTCTCTAGATGGTTGTACTGGCAATCAGTCGTCTCGCGGGCTGTCTGGCCGATCCGGCGTCAGTGGCCGCGCCGGGCGCCCGCTGCGGTGGCCGTATCAGGCCGCCGCCGTACACCTTGGACCGAGGAGAAGCGTCGTGTCGTCCACTCATGTCTTGCCTGCGCCTCATGGCGGCGTCGAACAGCTGAGCGCGCGGGCGCGCGGGATGCTGCTGGCCCTGTGCGGGGCGATCTTTCTCGATGCGCTCGACGTGTCGATGATCGGTGTGGCGCTGCCGTCGATCGGCGCCGATCTGGGGATGTCCACCGCCTCGCTGCAGTGGGTGGTGAGCGGGTACGTGCTCGGCTACGGGGGCTTTCTCCTGCTGGGCGGGCGCGCGGCCGATCTGCTGGGGCGACGGCGGATGTTCCTGGTGTCGCTGGCGGTGTTCGTCATCGCGTCGGCGCTCGGCGGGCTGGCCGATGCCGGGCCGCTGCTCATCGCCACGCGTCTCATCAAGGGCATCAGCGCGGCGTTCACGGCGCCGGCCGGGC
>Ga0126377_10002493_pt1 | contig 12711 bp, 8 predicted proteins | sample PanSoiMetPlot_22_FD_92647 | JGI IMG/M metagenome (GOLD analysis project Ga0126377, IMG submission 92647) | Tropical forest soil microbial communities from Panama - MetaG Plot_22 | ecosystem: Environmental > Terrestrial > Soil > Tropical forest > Bulk soil | place: Panama | collected 2016-02-17
AAGAGGTGAAGTTATGTCACACGGCGCCGCACGGCCCCTTTTATTTCTCGTCGCAACCCTGTTTCTCTCTCCATTTACTTCAGCTCAAGACAAACTCCTCACGTTAGACGATCTGTATGACCCGGAGAAGCGCGTCAATTTCACGGGGAATCCGCCGCTGGGGCTGACATGGCTCGACGACCGCTATTACCTGCAAGGCGCCACCAAAGTAAACGCGCTGACCGGCGAGAGCGCGCCGCTCTTCGACGCCTCGAAGATGGAAGCGGCTTTCGCCAAACTGCCCGGCGTCAGCGCCGACGATGCGAAGCGGATAGTGGCGCGCGCCGAAATGCGCCCGCAATTGAACGGCGCCCGCACGGCCGTCTTGATCAATTACGCGAACGACCTCTTCTACTACAAATTCGCAAGCGACCTTGCCGTCCGTCTGACCAACGACGCCGACGGAGAGTTCGTCGAAGAGTTCGCCCCTGATGGGCCTGATGGGAAGGATGGGAAGATGGTCAGCTTCGTCAGGAACAACAACATCCACGTCGTCGACATAGCCACGCGCCGCGAACGGCAGTTGACGCGCGACGGCAATCCGAAGTTGTTCAACGGTCGTCTCGACTGGGTTTATCAGGAGGAGCTTTACGGGCGCGGCAATTTCAAAGGCTACTGGTGGAGTCCGGACGCCTCGAAGATCGTCTACCTGCAACTCGACGAGTCGAAGGTCAATGACTTCACGATCGTCGATCACATCCCGAACCAGCCGGAGCCAGAAGTTTATCCTTATCCGAAATCGGGAAAGCCGAACCCGGCGGTAAAACTCGGCGTGATCAACATAACGGGCGGCGTTACCCGATGGATTGATTTGTCCGGATATCAAGCCTTCGAGCCCTTAATCCCGCGCGTCAGCTGGAAGCCTGACGGCAAGAAAGTCGTCTTCTCGATCAGCAACCGCGAGCAGACCTGGATGGATTTGAACTTCGCCGACCCGATGACAGGCAAGTCCGTCACGGCCTTCCGCGAAACTTCAGGCCCCTGGGTCAACGCGGATGACGATCACGGCCCATACTGGCTGAAAGACGGCTCGTTCATCTGGTCAAGTGAGCGCACGGGCTGGAATCATCTTTATCATTACGCCGCCGATTGCAGACAACATCGCGCGATCACTTCGGGCAAATGGGAAGCGCGCGCGCTGCACGGCGTTGATGAGGCGAACGGCTGGGTCTATTTTTCGGGAACTGAACGCAGCCACATCGGCGGCGACATTTATCGAATCAAGCTCGATGGCGGCGGATTGCAAAGATTGAGCGAGGCGCCGGGAACGCACGGGGCCAAATTCAATCCCTCCCTGAGCCATTTCATTGACACATGGAGCGACGTGACGACGCCTCCGCAGGTTCGCCTCTACTCGTCCGACGGCAAACTCGTCCGCGTGATTGACGAGAACAAGGTCGCCGCGTTCTCGGAATACAAACTGAGCAAGCCCGAATTCCTGCAGGTCAAGACGCGCGACGGCTTCTTGATGGAAGCGTTGATGATCAAACCGCCCGATTTCGATCCGAATAAGAAATACCCGGTCTTCCAGCACACCTACAGCGGACCTCACGCGCCGCAGGTTCGCAACGCCTGGGGACGCGACTTCATGTGGCATCAACTGCTGGCTCAAAAAGGCTACATCGTCTGGATTTGCGACAACCGTTCCGCCAGCGGAAAAGGCGTCGAATCGGCCTGGCCAGTTTACAAGAACCTGGGCGAGCTGGAGCTGCGCGATCTGGAGGACGGCGTCGCTTACCTGAAGACACTGCCTTACGTCGACGGCTCGCGCATCGGGCTGAACGGCTGGAGCTACGGCGGCTTTATGACCGCGTTCGCCCTGACCCATTCGACCGCATGGAAGATAGGCGTCGTCGGCGCTCCTGTGACCGACTGGCATTTGTACGACACGATTTACACCGAACGTTACATGGCCACGCCGCAAAATAATCCCGCAGGGTACGAGAAAAGCTCGGTGGTCAAAGCCGCCGGCAATCTCAACGGCAAAATGCTCCTGATTCATGGCGAGATAGATGACAACGTCCATATCCAGAACTCGATCCAGTTCATTTACGCATTGCAGAGGGCGGGCAGACAGTTTGAATTCATGGTCTATCCGAAATCGCGGCACGCATTCTCCGATCCTCTTTTGATCAGACACATGCGTGAGATGATGTTGAAATTTATTTCAGAGAATCTGTAATGTACGGATTGATGCGCGCGCGACATTGCGAGCAGAGCATAGAACAGAGTGAGCGTCATCGGTTCCAAGATGAACGCTAGCTGTTCTTTCCTTCAACTTCTCTTTATCCTTTACTATTGCCCATCTCTCTTCGGTAGAAACGCAGGCTCAGGCGGCGGTAATTGTGGGTCTAATTCACCAAATCTGCGGAAGAGGCGTTTTTTGTCCACTTCGACAGTATTGAGGAATGATTGTATTTCTTCATCGGTAGCAGGTTTCGCATCAAACCTGTCACCCCGTTGTGTCTCGAAGAAATCCTCTCCTATACCAAAAACCCCCTTAAATTCTCCGTTGTTATACAGTAACAATTTAATCTTTGGTATAGGTGTACCTTGAATTGGCATGTACCAACCGTGTCGATTTTGATCAATCGACTTAACAATCCGCGCAATATGCTCTTGGCCTGTAATTACCTTGAGCTTTTGACTCTGATCCATTACAACTATTTCTGTTACATCACCCAGTGGCCGGTATGATACCTTCTGATAACAACCTAGCTGCGGCAGAAATAGCGTTATCAGTAAAAATGACAATTTCATTGTATATTTTGACCGGCTCATGATGTGTACGATAGCACAAGGCATTTTTCCATACGCGGCCTTTAAACACAAAACGTGGCATAACTGTTGGAGCCTGGGCTTCAATCTGATGTTTCTGAGCGCTTTGCCTGGCGCGGTCCTAGCGGCTGTGACTAAAATCCGGCGTCCTGCGATGGATGAAAGGAAGGGGAATCACGAATCCGATTCTCGCGGGTGTTGTCGCGAGTGTTGCGATGGGGGTGTTGAGGGGTGCTGCGAATGCGGTTGCGAAGCATGTTGTGATAATTGCAGTTGCTGCGATGGTGGGCGCCATGGCTGCGGTTGCGATTGCGGTTGAAGGAAAGTGGAAGCAAGAAAAGCAAAAAGGGCAAAAACAGCAAAGGATTTTTGCTGTTTTTGCCCTTTTTGCTTTTGTTGCTTCCTTTGTTCTATATCATCGAAAGGTCCATTGAGAAAATGTCCCGACATAAGGCGAGGGACAGCTAATATAGACGCTTATGATTCAACTCGAAAATGTCTCGCGCTATTACGGCGACGGCAAGGTCGTGCGCGCGCTCGACTACGTGAACCTGAAGATCGACCTCGGCGAGCGCGTCGCGGTGATGGGGCCGTCGGGTTCGGGCAAATCGACGCTGCTAAATCTGATCTGCGGTCTGGACGAACCGACCTCGGGCGCGGTCATTATTGACGGCGTGAATATCGCTTCGTTAGATGACGACGCGCGGACCAGGTTGAGGCGCGAAAAGATCGGGATGGTCTTTCAGACCTTCAACCTGCTTTCAACCTTAACCGCGCTCGAAAACGTCTCGCTTCCGCTCAGACTTCAGGGGCTCTCGCGTCGAAAGGCCGATCTACGCGCCAGGGATATGTTGGAGCGCGTCGGATTAGGCGGGCGCTCGACGCATCGTCCCGATGAATTGTCGGGCGGCGAGCGGCAGCGAACCGCTATCGCGCGGGCCTTGATCTTCCATCCGCCGATCTTGCTGGCCGACGAGCCTACGGGTAATCTCGATTCCAAGACCGGCGAAGAAATTTTGGATCTAATTGACAATCTCCATCGTGAACTCAATACGACAATCCTACTTGTTACGCATAACGAAGAGGCCGCCTCGCATTGTGATCGCGTACTGCGGTTGCGCGACGGCAAAGTCGTCAGGGAAGAAACGGCGGCGGCTTCAAGGGCGCCAATCGGCTGAAAGCAAGCTGTCTCAACAAATGGAGGTTAGCAATGAAAAAGCTGACGTTGTTGTATTGCGTTTTCTCTCTTCTATCGGCGAGTGACGCCTTCGGGGATGATAAATGGAAGCGTCTGAACGATCCGCCGCCGGAAGCGGTCAAACTGATGGTCGCAGAGGCGATAAACCTGGCCGAGGATGATAAATTCGAAGAATCAATCGCTAAATTCAAACAGGCGATCGCCGACGCGCCGAATTACGCGCGAGCGCATCTCGAATATTTTTATATCAGAAGTTTTTTCCTCGGGCAGTTCGCTGAGGTTCAGAAGGAGTATCAGCAATTGCTCAGCCGTTATCCTGACCACCCGATCTATTTGATGGCGATCTATCAACGCGCCGGGATCGAATATGCGCGCCAGCACTTCGAAAAAGTAATCGCCGTCGCGCCTGACTGGGCCTGGGCGCATTATGCGCGGGCGATGTTGCTGCGAGAGAAAGAGCCGGAGCAAGCCGTCGTCGAATTGCAAAAGTGCATAGAGAAAGATAGCGGAGCGGAGAATGCGTATTACGCGTTAATCGAGTTGCAGGAGAAGAGACTCAACCGGTTGGAGGACGCGCTGAGGACGGCGGAGAAGTTCGCGTCGCAAAGCGAGCTGCGCTATCACCGATGGCTACAGCTTTGGAGATTACGTCTGGGGTTTGCCAAACAGTCGGAGGAGGCGAAGGCGTTGTTGAGGACTGAATTGGCGGCGCTGCTCTCCACCTCGCGCGATTACGAAACTCTGCGCGCCGTGCGCGAAGCGTACAAAGATTTACTGAAAGACCCGCAGGGGATTCGCGATGCCGAGCAGAAGTTGCGCGAGGTTGATCCGCAGTGGTTTCCCAATCGCGGTTGGAAGGTCTCGAATCTGAGGCCGAACCAGAGCGGCGTCCCGCGTTATATTGAGTTTGTCAATCGGCAAGTATCGCTGTACAACAAGGTGATGGCTGCTCGCAACGAGAGCCAGCCGGAAGAAAAAGTCTCGCAGATGGAAAAGTTCCTGACAATGAACCCAAATGAGGAATTGAAGCGCATTATTTACGAAGAGATTTTCAGCGCGGCGGTTAAGACGGGGGCCGCCGCGAGCGCGCTCAAATACAGCCGGGTCTTACGCCAGATTGACCCCGACGATTACGGTCTGTTGGCGCGCACCGCGCTCGCGCTCGCCGACAAGAGGGTTGAACTGCCGCAAGCGATTGAAGACGCTCGCGCCGCCGAAAAAGCGACCGCGGAATTCAAACTCATCAACGTCATCGGCTTCAACGAAGCCAGACAACGCGAGAATTACAAGAAGCAACGCGCGTTGGCGCTCGACGCGCTCGGCTGGACGCTGTTTCGGATGAATCGCGCCGCCGAAGCCGAGCGGTATTTGCGTCAATCGATAGAGCTCGAACGCGCCGATAAGAACCTTCAGCATCTTGCGAAAGTTTTGAGAGTGGCCGGCAAGACTGCAGAGGCGGCGAAGCTGTTGACGGAGGCCGACACGATGTTCACTGAGGCGGTGATGAAGAAGCTCATCGACCAGCCGGTAGAGGACTTTCAACTCACGTCAATCGCCGGGCGCGGTTACAAACTCTCGGAGTTAAAGGGCAAGGTGGTCTTAATCAATTTCTGGGCGACCTGGTGCGGGCCCTGCGTTCAGGAGATGCCCCTGATGCAAATGATCTACAAGAAGTATAAAGCTGAGGGACTGGAAATAATTTCGATTTCAACTGACGACCTTACATACAAGGTCGGGCCATTCGCCGCGCGGCGCAAGCTGGATTTTCCGGTCTTCCTTGATACTGGACTCAAAGAGCGTTTTGCCGCGCAGGCGATCCCGGTGAACGTCTTTGTTGATCGGGAAGGGCGCGCGCGTTATCGCAAAGTCGGGTACGATGAAGATAGCGAGAGGGAATTTGAAATAATCTTGAAGAAATTGCTCAAATAGAACTGTGCTTTCGACGCTCGCAAACATCACCTGGAAACAATGGCGACAACACCGTCTTCGCACGCTACTGACGCTGTTCGGCATCTCGCTGGGCGTGGCGGTCTTCTTCGCCGTGCGCACGGCCAATGTGACGCTGATCAGTTCGCTGACGACGACCATCGAGAAGATCGCCGGCAAGGCGACGCTGCAGATAGTGGGCGGCGAATCGGGCTTTCACGCAAGCGTCTGGGAGACGGTCAAGGAGACGCCGGGCGTGAAGATCGCCGAGCCTGCGATCGAGGTCATCGTTCACACGGCGTTTGAAGACGGGGGCAATCTGCTGATCGTCGGTGTGAATATGCTGGGCGACGGCGAGTTGCGTGAATATCAATTCGACGAGGCCGACAGCGAGATCAGCGACCCGCAACTGGCGTTCACTCAGCCCGATTCGATCCTCATCTCGCGGACCTTCGCCGATAAACACGGATTGAAGGAAGGCGATCAACTGCCGCTGTTCACCTCGCAAGGCAGGCAGGATTTCACCGTCCGCGGCGTCTTCAAGACGTCGGGGATGGGCGAAGTCTTCGACGGTCAGATCGCCGTGATGGACGTCCTCAACGCGCAGTTCGTTTTCGGCCGCGGCGTAAACTTCGACCGCATCGACGTGATGAACGAGCCGGACGTCGCTGTCGAAGAGTTGCAGCGGCGATTGCGCGAGCGTTTGCCCGCCGGGTTGGAGATCGAACGCCCGTCGTCGCGCGGCCAGGGACTGGAGAGCGCCGTCAAGGGGATGAATATCGGAATGACCGTGACCAGTTTGATAGCGCTGCTGGTCGGGATGTTCATCATCTTCAACACCTTCAGCATCTCGGTCAATCAACGCTGGAAAGAGATCGGCGTGCTGCGCGCCATCGGGGTCGAGCGGAAGAACGTCCGTCGGATGTTTCTGGGCGAAGCGGCGGTGATGGGATTGATCGGGAGCGCGCTCGGGGTCGCCATCGGCTTCTGGCTTTCTGTGGCGGTCGAACACGTGATGGGTTCGGTCGCGGGCCAGCTGTACGGACTGGTCTCGACGCGGCAAGCGCCGGTCTTTCGCCGGGATTTCGCGGCGCTGTCGTTCGCTCTGGGCGTACTTGCCTCGGTAATCGCGGCGTGGGCGCCGGCGCGAGCCGCCGCGCAACTGGATCCGGCGCTGGCTCTGCACAACATCGAAAGCAGGCAGCGCGAATCAGTGCTCGGCCCGGCGCGGCCGGTTGCAGGCGCGTCTATGATTTTGACCGGGTTAGCGTTGATCAGGTTTGCGCCGATGCGCGCAGATCTGTACATACAATTTTCCTACGCCGTCCTGATCGTTCTCGGAATGGTCGTCATGTTGCCGAAGCTGTCAGAGTTGACCTCGCGGGCGCTGCGTCCCTTGATGGATCGGCTCTTCGGCGCGGAGGGCGCTCTGGCCGCGGATTCGATGATCCAGTCCCCGCGCAGGACTTCGGCTACGGTCGGCGCGCTGATGATCGGGTTGATGTCAGTCTTCGCCACCGCCGCTTACATTGAGAGCGAGAAAGAAGTCGTCGACCGTTGGATGAGACAGGCGATCAACGCCGATCTGGTGGTGACCACGACCGAAGGCGCGCGATCGAGGACCTGGCATTTCGATGAGGCGTTGGCGAGTAAGATCGCGGCGCTGCCCGGCGTCAAACGCCTCGAAAACGTCCGCTTCACTTTCCTGCCTTACGCCGATGATTCAGTTGCGGTCGTCGCGTTGGAGCTTGACGGATGGTTCGATAGGATGAGGCTCGAAATTCAGGGCGCCGACGCCGCGACCGCCCGCGAGAAGACGACGAGAGGCGAGGGCATACTGGTCGCGCACAATTTCGCCAACCGCTACGGCCTGGGGGTCGGCGACCGCGTCAGATTGCGAACGCCGACCGAGCAATTCGACCGCCCCATCGCTGGCGTCATCGAAGACTACTCTTCCGAGAAGGGCACGATCTATCTTGACCGCGACCTCTATAAACGCTACTGGAACGACGCGGCGATAGACATCATCAACGTCAATCTGGCGCCGGGCGTCGATCGCGCCGCGTTCAAGAGCGAGTTGCAGCGCGCCCTCAAGGGGCGGCAGCGCGCGTTCATTTACACGCAGGAGGAGTGGCGCGCGTGGGTAATGAGACTGCTCGATCAGTTTTTCGCCATGATGCGGATGCAGATGCTGATCGCGATCGGCGTCGCCGCGCTGGGCATCGTCAACGCGCTGATCATCTCGACCGCCGAGCGAAAACGCGAGCTCGGCGTGATCCGCGCGATCGGCGGGTTGCGCGGCCAGTTGCGCAAGATGGTCCTGCTCGAAGCCGCGGTGATCGCCGTCATCGGGATCGTGACCGGGGCCATCGCGGGCGCCTTCAACACCTACTTCCTGACGCGAACGGCGTCGGCGATGATTGCAGGATATACGATTCCATTCACTTTTCCGGTGAAGACCATTCTCGCCGCATTCCCGATCACACTGGCGATCGCGTTGCTGGCCGCATGGTGGCCTGCGCGGAGAGCAGTGAACTTAAAAGTGGTCGAGGCCATTGAGTATGAATAACCACCCGCCGATGTTATCATTCAGTCCTCTCAACTCAATCCCCCGAAAATTTAATAATTCCCCCGCTCATTCCCCCTAGGAACTGAATTCTTCTTCCGCCGCCGATTATTGGCAGGGGTTCAATAAGGCCGGTTGGAAGATTTGCAGTATAGGAGGAGAACATGCGGAAAAATATTTTCTCGGGCGGGCTACTTGCCGCTGGTTTGTTATTCGGAGCTTGCGATGCGAGTTCGAGCACGATGACGACGTCTTCGACGTCTTCGGTTACGCCTACGCCGGCGCCAGCCGCGCGCAGCGTCACTGGAACGATCACGGCCGAGAACAAGGATGGTTCAAAGACGGTCGTTATCAACTACTCCGATGGTTCCAAGTCAGAAGAGCGCACGTTCAAGAGCGGTCGTCTGCTAAGGGTCACGCGCGAAACGTCGGCGAACGGGACGCGCGCCGCCCGCGTCACATACCGCGCCGACGGTAAGGAGAAAGAGCTGAAGGATCCTAGCTGGGTTGAGAAGGCGATGGACGCCAAAGCCGAAGCGCTGGTCGAGGTGGCTGACAAGGCTGAAGATGTAGGCGACGCGACCAAACATGGCGCGCGCGAGGCTGCAGATAAGGCCGAAGACGTTGGCGACGCCGCGAAGAAAGGCGCGCGAAAAGCCGCCGATAAGGCGGAAGATGTCGGAGACGCTGCGAAGAAAGGGGCAAAGAAGGCTGGTCGTAAGATCAAGGACGCCGTCAAACCCGATTAAGGCTGGCGAAGACCGAATAATTCCAATCAGACTGGGGCGGAATGCGAATGTTTTCCGCCCCATTCTTTATGTGACAACGGATACATGCTGGAAAGACGCGGCGCAGGATGATTGGTAAAATGCGGCTATGGGAGTAGATTTGCGAACCGACCATCTGGCCGAGGGCGCCATTGGTTATGTCTTGAAGAGCTATCCACGAATGTCCGAAACATTTATTGCGAACGAGATTTTCCTGCTCGAACGACTGGGATTGAATCTTAGACTCTTCTCCATCCTGGACCTGAGCGATGCTCAGCGCCATGCCGTGGTTGACGCGACTCGCGCGCCCGTCAGTTATTTGCCGCAAGTCACTCCACTCACTGAAGCGCCTTTCGGCGTCTGGCTGCGACGGAACGCGCCGAAGTTTTTCAGCAGCCATTGGCGGCTGCTCAAAACGCGCCCCGGCGATTACGCGCGGACTTTGCTGGACGCCTTACGGCTCGCTTTAAGACACCGGCGCTCTTCCTGGCGGCGCCCGGAGACGGGATTCGTCAAAGAGTTTTTACAGGCGGGCTGTATTGCGCAGCGCGTGCTGGAAGCAGGCTCGATTCGCCATCTGCACGCGCATTTCTGCCACACGGCGACGACGGTGGCCATGTTTACAAGCCGGCTTTGCGGCATTCCCTTCAGTTTCACCGCGCACGCCAAGGATATTTACGTGCGAGCGTTGAATCCCGGCGACCTGCTGCAAACCAAGATGCGCCGGGCCAAGTTCGTTGTCACCTGCGTCGAAGCGAATCAGAAACTGCTTGCGGCATTGGGAGTGAAAGGGACGCCGATTTACAACATCTACCACGGCCTCGATGCGCGGCAATTCGCCCCGCGCGCCTGCGCCGCTGAAGAGCCGGCGACGCCAGTGTTGCTCTCGGTGGGTCGTCTGGTCGAGAAGAAAGGCTTTCCCGTTTTGATCGAAGCCTGCCGGCTGTTAAAAGACAAAGGCTACCAGTTCCAATGTCAAATTATCGGCGCCCCGGGGCCCTGCGCGCGGCAGGTAGCTTCACTGATTCGAGAGTTGAATCTGGAAGAGACGGTTAGGCTGCGTCCCGCCGTAACGCAGGAGGGATTGCGTGAGGTCTATCGACAGGCCACGCTTTTCGCTCTGCCATGTCAGATCGCCGGGAATGAGGATCGTGACGGGATTCCCAACGTGCTCGTCGAAGCGATGGCCTCGGGGCTGCCTGTGGTTTCCACAAACATTTCAGGAATTCCGGAATTGATTGAGAGCGGCGTGAACGGCCTGCTGGCGCCGCAAAAAGACGCGCGCGCCTTGGCCGACGCCATTGCCGAACTGTTAGACGCGCCCGCATTGAGGCGAAAGCTGGGCGCCGCCGCGCGGGAGAAGGTCTGCCGGATGTTCGATGCGGAATCGAATATTCTGGCGCTACATCGTTTATTTCTAGACTGCTTAGTGAGCGCAAAATAGTCGAAAAGGGCGCCTCCACACACAACCGTGATGAATGACTTATGAAGGAAAGAGAGAAATTTAGACATACTCCAAAGAAGCGGTCAGCGGCGAGTGTATGAAGAAGCGAGTGTTATTTTATTGCCAGTCGTTGTTGGGGATTGGACATTTTGTCCGGAGCCGCCAACTTCTCTTCGCGCTGCGTGATTTTGACGCGCTCTTCCTCTACGGGGGTGAATTTGTGCCGGGTTTCGACCTGCCCGCCTGGGTGGAAGCGGTTTATCTGCCGGCGATCAAGTCGGACGCCAGCTTTGAGCGGTTGTACGCCGTAGACGATTCTTGCAGCCTCCCGGGAATACAGGCGCGCAGAAAAGAGATGTTGCTCGCTGCCTTCGATCGCTTCGCGCCGGACGTCTTGCTGATCGAGCTGTTCCCCTTTGGCAGAAGGAAGTTCAAATTTGAGCTTCTACCTTTACTGTCCCGCGCTCGCGCTACACGCCCAGAAATAAAGATAGTTTGCAGCCTTCGCGATATTTTGGTGAGCAGGCCCGATCAGGCGCGCTACGAGGCGGAAGTTTGCGCGTTGATGAACCAATACTTCGACCTGTTGTTGATTCACGCCGACCCGCGATTGCAGCGGCTGGAAGAGACTTTCGGGAGCGTGGATGGCGTCAATTGCGCGATTCATTACACAGGTTATGTGAGACAGACAGAACAAATTGAGGGGCAGACTTTAGTCCGCCCCGGTAATGTTCAGACTAATATCTGCCCTACAATTTTGGTGAGCGTCGGCGCCGGGCGAGTCGGGAGCGAATTGATCTACTGCGCGCTGGACGCGGACACGAAGCTGGACGGCCCGCGCAGGCTGCATATCCTCACCGGCCCGCACATGCGGGTTGAGGAGTTCCAAAGCCTGCGACGGCGCGCCGAGGGACATTCCTACATAACCATCGAAAGCCACACGACGCAGTTTCTAAGCCTGCTGCGGCAGGCTGACCTTTCGATCAGCATGGCGGGTTACAACACCTGCATGGATATTTTGTCGGCAGGCGTTCGGGCGCTGGTCTGGCCCTTCACAGAACACGAGAATGGCGAACAGATGATGCGCGCCCGCAAATTGGAACGGTTGGGCTACGTCAATATACTTGATCCCGGGCGGCTCGACCCTGATTACATGGCCGCGGAGATCGTTCGCTGTCTCGGGATGCCGCCGCCTGCGCCCTCTCTTGCGTTAGACCTGCAAGGCGCGCCACGAACGGCGGAATTGCTGACGGAATTGCTGGAAGGGAAAAAATCATAGGGGTGGAGATTTACATCGCAAAACTAAAATCCGCTCTGGCGGGGCGCGAGCGGCAGGCCGCGCCGCTGCGCCTCTTCTTCCGAGATGACGATGTCGATGAAGATGAAATGACGCTGCGGCGGTTGTTGGGGCTTTTCCTGCCGCGAAAGATGCCGATCAATCTCGGCGTGATTCCCGGACGGTTGGCGGCGTCGGGCGTCGATCTGTTGACGCAATACGTCATCGACGCGCCCGCGTTGATCGAATTGAATCAGCACGGCTGGCTTCACATTAACCACGAAGCCGAGGGACGAAAATACGAGTTCGGCCCCGGCCGGACTTACGCCGAACAGTTGGCGGACATCGAAAAAGGACAGTCGCGAATGACCGAGGCGTTTGGGGCGCGTTGGTTTCCGGTTTTCATTCCGCCCTGGAACCGCTGCAACGAAGACACCTGTCGCGCGCTCGATCAACTCGGCTTTCGCGCTCTTTCGGCGAAGCAGGGAAACTCCGTCGTAACCGGCTACCGGTTCAAAGAGATTTCGATCACCCTGGATCTCTATAGTTGGAAGGGCGGCGCCTGTCTGAAGCCTCCGGATGAGATCATTGACGACCTGATCGTTCAATTATCGCGGCCGCAGGCGATCGGCGTGATGCTGCACCATAAGGTGATGGACGAGCAGGCCTTCTCCTTTCTGGAATCTTTATTGGACACGCTCGCGCCGCATCCGATCG
>Ga0126377_10002494_pt1 | contig 12705 bp, 10 predicted proteins | sample PanSoiMetPlot_22_FD_92647 | JGI IMG/M metagenome (GOLD analysis project Ga0126377, IMG submission 92647) | Tropical forest soil microbial communities from Panama - MetaG Plot_22 | ecosystem: Environmental > Terrestrial > Soil > Tropical forest > Bulk soil | place: Panama | collected 2016-02-17
CGGCCGGAAGCCGAGCGCAGCATAGGTCGCCTGCGCCGCTTTCATGTGATGCAGCGTATCGAGCCGCATGCGTGCATAACCGTACTCGGCCGCGCGCTGCATGACGGCACGCACCAGGCGAGCGCCCACGCCCCGGCCGCGGAACGACGGGCGTACCCAGAGTCGCTTCATCTCGCAGATGTCCGTCTCGAGCGGGCGCATCGCGACACAGCCCGCCGCGTCTGAGTCGACCCAGGCGAGCAGCAAGGCGCCGCGTGCCGGACCATAGACGCCGGGCAAGTCCGCGAGCTCGCGCTCGAACTGCTGGTATTCGACCTCGAGGTCGAGCCACGCCGCGTATTCACTGAACAAGGTGCGCACGATGTCGAGCGTCGACGCATTGGCTTCGAGAATTCGAATCGTCACGCGCCCGCTGCTCCGTCAATGCAGCTCGACGGGGACGCCGGAGTGAAAGCGAAATTCCGGATCCACCGTCGTGATCAGTTCCGCCTCGATGTCAGCGAGCTCGCGACAGCGCCTTGCGACGTCGGCGAGCACTTGATCATGACGCGAACCCTCGGCCAGGTGCAGGTAAAGGGTGAAGTGGCGCGCCTCGGCCTGCGCCAGTCCCGCGTAGAACGTGGCGAGCGGCTCATCCAGCCACGGCGCCAGTGCGGCGAAGCGCTCGCAGGAGCGCGCTTCGATCAGCGCGCCGCAGATCAACAGATCCATGCGTCGCTCCGGCTCGCGCGTGCGCACCGCGCGACGCAGGGTTTCGGCGTAACGGCCCGGCTTCATCTTGCGGTACGGGACCTGCAGCTTCGTGAGGAGGCGTTGGACCTGCTCGAAGTGCCGCAGTTCCTCGCGCGCGAGGCGCGAGAGCGCGTGCGTCAGGCCGGCATCGGCGGCGTAGGTGAAGATGAGGCTGAGCGCCGTGGAGGCGGCCTTCTTCTCGCAGTTGGCATGATCGAGCAGCAGTTCCTGCCAGCGCGACTTTGCGGCTGTGATCCACGGCGCCGGCGTCGGAGTTCGCAACAAGGCGAAAGCATCGCGAGCTGCGGGTTCTCCCGCCGCGTTCGCCGTCGGCACGCTCACACCTCGGCGAGTGCCGGCGCGGACTGGACGGGCTCGGTGCTCAGCTGATCGATGGCGCGGATCAGTTCCTCGGCGCTCTGGAAGCGGTCGCGCGGCTCCTTGGCGAGGAGCTTGTGCGCCAGGGGTTCGAGCGCGCTCATCTCATCCTCGAGCGGCGGCAGTGGCGCGTGGCTGTGCTTGTAGATGACCGCCATCGGTGTGCTCGCGAGATACGGTTTCTTGCCCATGAGCATTTCGTAGAAGATGACGCCGATGCTGTAGAGATCGCTCCGTTCGTCGACTTCCGCGCCGTGCCCCTGCTCCGGGCTCATGTAGTAGGGCGTGCCGAAGATCTCACCCGTCGCCGTGATGGCCGCATCGAGCTCGAGCTGCTTCGCGAGCCCGAAATCGATCAGCGCCAGCGAGCCGTTGGCGCGCAGCATCACGTTGCCGGGCTTGAGGTCACGATGCAGCACGCCGACGCTGTGAATCGCCTGCAGCGCCGCCGCCATCTGCCGCAGGTACACCAGCGCCTGTTCCGGCGTGACTTTCTGACGCATGCGCGCGCGCAGGTCGCCGGCGGGAAAATATTCCATCGCAATGTACGCGTGATCGTCCGCGACCCCGAGGTCATAAATGCGCACCACGTTCGGATGCTCGACCTTGGCAACGACCTCGTACTCCTGCAGGAAGCGGTCGAAGGTGCCCTTGCCCTCGGTGAGGTCGGGGACCTGGCTCAGCACCTTGAGGACGACGAGCGCACCGACGCGCTCGCTCTCGGCCAGGTAGACAGTGGAGATCGCGCCGCTCGCGATCGTGCGCACGTAACGCTGAGCGCGGATGGTCACGTTGCCGAAGCGATAAGCCTGCTGCGCCTGTGCGCTGCCGCGCAGCAGGGTGAGCTGCCGCTTGCGCTTGCGCGTCGCTTCGCGCACCGCGCCGATGAAGCGCCGGTGATCGATCTTCGCCTTGCTGATGCACACTTCCGCCCCCGCGCGCAGCGCGGGCAGAACCACGGCATCTTCGGCCGAGGGCGTGAGAAAGATGATCGGTGGAAAGCCCGGCCGGGCGCTGCAGTCCTTCAGCCAGTCGAGCCCCGATTCAGCGGCGAGCTCCTGGTCGAGGATGACCGCGTCGTAGCCGGCGGCGGTGAATTCGGGAGCGAGCTTTCCATCGACGACGGGATCGTGCCCGGTGATCACCGCATCCGGCCATTCGATGGTGATGTGATGGCACAGAAGCTGGCGGAACACCGCTTCATCGTCGATCAACAGGAGCTTGACGGTCATGCGCCGCGACCCGGATGCGCGCTTCGAGCGACGGCGCATTCAATCACATCGGCTACTCACGCGCGAATGTGAAGTCCGTCACACTCGCTTCAGGCCGAGCACGAGGTCGCCCACGTTGGTTCCGGTCGGCCCGGAATGGATCAGGTCGCCGGAAGCCTCCAGGAAGGCGCCAGAATCGGCCCTGGCGAGGCAATCGTCAGCATCGAGCCCGCTGAGCGTGCCGCGCTCGAGGGTCTCGCTGTCGACGATCGCGCCGGCGTCGGCAGTCGGTCCGTCGGTACCATCGCTTCCCGCGGCGAGCACCGTGAGCTCCTCGTGCGAAACCAGGAGTCGCGCGGCCGCCAGTGCCAGATGTTGGTTGCGTCCGCCCCTTCCCGGCCGCGCCGGAAGCTTCAGGGTCGATTCGCCGCCCCAGATCGCGAGGCCCGCGGCTCCCATCTTCAACTCGTGGCAGAACCGCGTCGCGAGTCCGATCACTTCACCGTCGAATCGACGCTCCGCCTTGCGCGTCGTCAGCCCCGCCGCACGCCCCGCCTGTTCCGCCGCCGCGAGCGCATTTGCGAGCGACGCGATGACGCGCCGCTGCACCGATTGCGAACGGTCACTGTGGCTCGAGTCTCCTCGGGCGAACAGATCGCTGAGCCACGACGGCAGATCGGCTGGCAAGGATTCGGTCATGCCGCTGCCGGCGAGTCCCGAGCCGATCACGTCCGGATCGTCGCCGGGAACATCGGAGATCAACAAGGCGAGAGTTTCACGACCGCCGAGGTGAGCCAGCAAGCGCCCGCCCTTGATCAGCGACAGGTGCTGCCGAATCGCGTTGATCGCGACGATGTCGCGCCCGCTCGCGAGCGCCCATTCGCTGACGCGTCTCAGGTCGGCAAGGCCGACACGCGCAGGAAGCACTTCGACGAGACTGGAGCTCCCGCCCGAGATCAGGAGCAGGACACGGCACTCTCGCGGCATCGCGCCGAGCACCTCGAGCAGCCGGGCTCCCGCGGCGAGGGATCGCTCATCAGGTACCGGGTGACCCGCGGCCCACTGCTCGACGTGCGGATGCGAATCGAGTTCGGCGGGGAAATGGCCGGGCTTGGAGATCACGAGGGCGCTCGCAAGCCGCGACCCGAGCGCATCGAGCGCGCCGAGCGTCATGGCTCCGGCTGCCTTGCCGACGGCGATCGCCTGCCACGGCTGCCCGCCCCGTTCGGCCTGGCTCAATGCCTCACGAACGCGAGCTCGTCCGTCCACTGCCGCCACGGCCTGTTGCCAGATGTCGAGCAACAGCGCGCGCGGGTCGCTCATCGGAGCTCGTGAGGCGGCCGCCGCATCTCGGGCGGGCCCGGCCGCTCAGACCGGTCGTACGGCGCGCAGCGTGCGACGACGCTCGGCCCGGCGCCGTGACTTCGCTTCGTCGGAGCGCTCACTCTGCAGGCGCGCGAGGTATTCCGGCGTGACGTCACCGGTGACGTATTCACCCGAAAAGCAGGAGGTATCGAATTCCTCGATCTTGGCGTTGTCGTGCCGGACGGCGTGCACCAGGTCGTCGAGCGTCTGATAGATGAGCCAGTCGGCACCGATGAGCTGCGCGACCTCGTCCTCGGTGCGCCCCGCCGCCACCAGCTCCGAAGCCGCGGGCATGTCGATGCCGTAGACGTTCGGAAAACGCACCGGCGGCGCGGCGGAAGCGAAGTACACCTTGCGGGCGCCCGCCTCGCGCGCCATCTCGATGATCTGCGCCGAAGTCGTGCCGCGCACGATCGAGTCATCGACCAGCAACACGTTCTTGTTACGGAACTCGAGGTCGATGGCGTTGAGCTTGCTGCGCACCGATTTCTCGCGCTGCTCCTGGCCCGGCATGATGAAGGTGCGGCCGATGTAGCGGTTCTTGATGAAGCCCTCGCGGTACTTGGCGCCGAGGAGCTGCGCCACCTGCACCGCACTGGTGCGACTGGTATCGGGAATCGGGATCACCACGTGGATGTCGTGATCGGGACGCGCGTGGCGGATCTGGTCCGCGAGCCGCTCGCCCATGCGCAGGCGCGACTTGTAGACCGAGATGTTGTCGATGATCGAGTCCGGTCGCGCGAAGTAGACGTACTCGAAGATGCACGGCGTATGGCGCGCACCGGCAACGCACTGCTGCGCGTAGAAGCGCCCCTGCTCATCGATGAACACGACCTCGCCCGGCGCCACGTCGCGCATCAGCTCGAAACCCAGCATGTCGAGCGCGACGCTTTCCGACGCCAGCATGTACTCGGGGCCCTTGCTGGTATCGCGCTTGCCGATCACCAGCGGGCGAATGCCATGTGGATCGCGAAACCCCAGGATGCCGTGCCCGATGATCATCGCGACCACCGCGTAGCCGCCGCGGCAGCGCCGATACACCGCGCTCAGCGCGGCAAAGACGTCAGCGGGCGTGATACGCGGCGTGCCGACGCGCTGCAGCTCCGAAGCGAACACGTTGAGAAGCACTTCAGAGTCGGATTCGGTATTGAGGTGGCGCCGGTCCTCGCGCACGAGCACTTCGGCGAGCTCGGCCATGTTGGTGAGATTGCCGTTGTGACCGAGGCAGATGCCGTACGGTGCGTTCACGTAGAAGGGCTGCGCTTCGGAGGCGCTGTCGCAACCCGCCGTCGGATAGCGCACGTGACCGATGCCGATGTTGCCCTTGAGCTGCACCATGTGCCGCTGCTGGAACACGTCGCGCACCAGGCCGCTGCCCTTGCGCTGGAACAGCTCGCCCTCCTGCGAGGTCATGATGCCGGCGGCGTCCTGGCCGCGATGCTGCACGACCGTCAGCGCGTCATAGATGCGCTGGTTGACCGCGGAAGTTCCCACCATGCCGACGATGCCACACATTGCGATTCGCTCCGGAAGTTACCGTGCCTCAGGCAATTCCACGTCGTCTGCGATCGAGCGCATCCAGTCGCCGATGATCGCGGCGTACGGCAGCAGCGCCGAACGCTTCCACCAGGACTCCTCGTTGAGCTGCACCAGGCGCGCCAGGATCGCGAACAGCCCGACGATGATCGCGCCGCGCACGAAGCCGAAGAGGATCCCCAGGATCCGGTCGGTGGTGCCGAAGGGTGAATAGCGCGCGAACCTCGTGGCGAAGAACCCGACCACCACACCGATCAGTACGACCGAAACCAGGATGATCAGCCGCGCAACCCACACACGCACCTGCTCCTGCGCCAGCAGGCCGCCGAGGTGCGGCTCGAGCACACTTGCGAACGTCCACGCGAGCCAGATGCCGAGGACCCAGGCGGCGACCGAGATCGCTTCGCGCATGAAGCCGCGCCACGCGCCGATGACGCAGGAAATCGCAATTACGCTGACGATGATCCAGTCGGCGCCGTTCATGCAGTGCTGGGAACCTGCCTCCGCCCTCGAGACGGCGCGCATTCTAGCTGAACTTCAACGGCCGACCGAGCCGTAAGAGAAAACCCTGATCCGGCTCTCACCTCGCCCAGTCGCTCAAGGCTGCGGCACGACGACGCCAGGGTGTCCGTCGTGTCGCAGGCGATCGGCCAGGTTTTCCGCCCGGGAGCGATCCTGTTCCGGGCCGACACGCGCGCGATAGCGCGTGCGGCTGCCCGAGCCGGTGCGCGAGACGAAAGCCTTGTAGCCGCGCTTCTTCAGGTCCTTGACGAGTCGAGCGGCATTGTCCTCGTTCTCGAAACTGCCGAGCTGCACCGCCCACGCGGACTCCGCAGACGCGTCGGGCGCACTCGGCGCGCTCGTTGTCGCGGTCGTTTCCGGGGCTGCCGGCGTCTCTTCAGGTTGAACGTCGGCTGTGCCCGGCGGGGGCTCCACGCTCACGGTCCCGATGCCCGTGCCGGCGCCGGACGGAGAAGTGACGGTAGCGGGCTCGGGGTCGGGAGGTCTGGCATCGGGTTCGCGAGCCCGTGCGGGAGGAGCGCCGCCACTGGGTGCGCCCAGGTCGATCGTGTAGGTCTGCACGGCGCCCGGGTCCCTGGTGTTGGAGCCGGACGGCTGGCGCGGCCCCGAGAGGAGCTCGGGCACCAGCAGCACGATCAACGCCACCAGGATGAGCGCGCCGATGAGCCGTTCTTTGACCCGAATCTCCATCTCTAGTGGCGCGCGAGTATAGCGGATGAACCCACGCTGCGTTCCAACCATTGGAGCGCCGGGCCGATGGTCTGGAACGATCCATACACCACGACTCGGTCTGCGGAGCGTGCCTCACGCCGCGCGAGCTCGCACGCCTCCTCGATGCTCGCTGCCTCCTCGCAATGCCGATCGAGCAGCGGCGCACAGCGCGCACGCAGCTCCGCCGCGCTCTGTCCTCGGGGTCCGGTCGTGGTCGCGGCGATCCACCGGGTCACGAGCGGCAGCAATGGTGCGATCAGCGCCGGAGCGTCCTTGTCCTTGAGGACGCCCACGATGGCAATCGTTCGGCCACTGGCGGGCAGCGCTCGCAGGTTCTCGCTGAGGGCGCCGGCGGCCTCCGCGTTGTGCGCCACGTCCAGGATCCACACCGGGTCCGTGCGCACGAGCTCGAAGCGGCCCCGCAGTCGCACGTCGCGCAAGCCTCGCGCAAGTGCCGCCTGATCGATTGGCAGCCGACTGCGCAGCTCCTGCAGGACGGCGATTGCCGCCGCCGCATTGCCCGGTTGCCGTCGCCCGGCGAGCGCAGGCAACGGCAGGTCACGGAACCGGGTGTCGCGGCTGGCCCAATCCCAGCTGCTGGCATGCGTTCGAAAACTGAAATCGATGCCGGGAATGCGCAGAGACGTCCCAAGGGCGTGCGCGGCCGCGAATACGGATTGAGGCATATCCGCGCTGCCGAGCACCGCCGGGCGATCACCCCGAAAAATGCCCGCCTTCTCGCGCCCGATGTCCTCAACGGTGTTGCCCAGCCAGTCGCAATGATCGAGCGACACGGACGTGAGCAGAGCCACGTCAGCGTCCACGATGTTCACCGCATCGAGCCGCCCGCCGAGCCCGACTTCGAGCAAGACGGCATCGGGCGAACTCCCCTGGAACAGCAGCAGTGCCGCGAGCGTGTTGAACTCGAAGAAGGTGAGGCTCCGCTCCCCGCGCACGCGCTCGATGCGCGCGAAGGCATCCATGAGCTCTTCGTCCGTCGCCAGCCGCCCGCCGACGCGGATGCGCTCGTTGTAGCGCACCAGGTGCGGCGAAGTGAATGCACCGACGCGGTACCCCGCGGCGCCGAGCATCGCCTCCAGGAGTGCGACGCACGAGCCTTTGCCGTTGGTGCCGCCGACGGTGATCACTGGGCAGGCAAACGGCGCGAGGCCGACAGCTTGCGCAACCTGCCGGACGCGTTCCAGCCCGAGGTCGATGGTGCGCGGGTGCAGCGTCTCCTGCCAGCGCAGCCATTCCTCGAGCGTATGGAAATGCATCTAGGCCGTATCCGGCGCGGTACCGTTCGCAGGTTTGTTGAGCAGCAGGCGCAGCAGTTCCGCGATGCGGTCCCGCAGGTCGCGCCGGTCGACGATCATGTCGAGCGCGCCGTGCTCAAGGAGGAATTCGCTGCGCTGAAATCCCTCCGGCAGGGTCTCGCGTACGGTCTGCTGAATGACGCGCGGCCCGGCGAAGCCAATCAGCGCGCGCGGCTCGGCAATGTTGACATCGCCGAGCATGGCGAGGCTCGCGGACACCCCGCCCGTCGTGGGGTCGGTGAGCACGGAAATGAACGGCAGGCGCGCCTTGGCGAGCCGTGCCAGTGCGTTGCTGGTCTTCGACATCTGCAGCAGCGAATACAACGCCTCCTGCATGCGCGCGCCGCCGCTCGCCGAGAAGCACACGAATCCCATGCGGTGCTCCAGGCAATGGTCGACGGCGCGCACGAAGCGCTCCCCGACCACCGAACCCATCGAGCCGCCGAGAAAGCGAAACTCGAACGCAGCCGCCACCACCTCGAGTCCCTTGAGCGTCCCCGCCATCACGATGAGCGCGTCCTTCTCGCCCGTCGAGCGTTGCGCCTGCGTCAGGCGGTCCCGGTAGCGCTTGCTGTCGCGGAACTTGAGCGGATCATCCGGCTCGATGCCCGAGGCGAGTTCGCTGGCCGAGCCGGGATCGAGGAACTTGAGGAGTCGCTCGCGCGCGCCGATGCGGTTGTGATGCCCGCACTTCGGGCACACGTGAATGTTGCGTTCGAGCTCAGCCCGGTACAGCACCGCATCGCAAGCCGGGCACTTGATCCACACGCCTTCCGGCACCGAGCGCGTGCGACGCTCGGTCTTGATGCGCGAAGGCATGATCTTCTCGAACCAGGACATTCTTCGCTCCGGTGGCGTTGGCTCTAGGTGGCCACGGCTCGCCGCGGCATCATAAACGAAGCGCCCGTTGCCGCCTTGTCCACGCCGGGCGGCAAGCCAAAGCTCTCCGGGTAGCGCACTGCCAGCAGATACAGGCCGGCGGCCGGTGCCGTAGGGGCTCCGAGGCGCCGATCGCGCGACTCGAGCACGGCACGCGCCCAGTCCGGGCCCTCCTCGCCGCTACCGACGCGGATCAGCACGCCGGCGATGTTGCGCACCATGTGATGCAGAAACGCGTTGGCGCAGATGTCGATGACGACACGCTCCCCGTCGCGTTGCACCTCGATTGATTCGACCCGGCGGGTCGGTGTGCGCGCCTGGCATTCCGCAGAGCGGAAGGCCGAGAAGTCATGCTCGCCAACCAGGTGCGCGGCCGCGTTCGCCATGCGCTCGGCATCGAGTTCGCGGTGCACCCAGCAGACCCGGTTGCGTTCGAGCGCGGGACGGCTGGCGCGATTGACGATCACATACCGGTAGGTCCGCGCGAGGGCCGAGTAGCGCGCATGAAAGTCCTGCGGGACCTCGGCGGCCCACTGGACCGTCACATCTTCGGGCAGCGCTGCCGTCGCGCCCAATGCCCACGCCCGGGGAGTCCGCGCCGCCTCAGTATCGAAGTGCGCCACCTGACCGAGCGCGTGAACGCCGGCGTCCGTCCGTCCGGCACAAGTCAGCGTGATGGGATGGTCCGCGACGCGCGAGAACGCGCTTTCGGCGACCGACTGGATCGACAGCGCATGAGCCTGGATCTGCCAGCCGGCGTACGCGCTGCCGTCATACTCGAGGCCGACTGCGAGCCGGACGGTATCGGACATTCAGCGTGGCTGCCCCTGCGGGCGCGAATCGTCAGCCGGGAAGCGACTCGATCAGGCGCTGCGCTTCCTGCTTCTGCGTCGCAGAACCTTCCTGCAGCACTTCTTCGAGAATGCTGCGCGCGCCTTCCGGGTCGCCCATATCCATGTACGCACGCGCGAGATCGAGCTTGGTGCCGACCTCGCTCATGGTCACGGGCTCGAGCTCCGGCAGTCCCATCTCATCGGCCGGGATTCGCGCCGTGCTGGTCGGCTCCCGGTCACGATCGCGGTTGACTTCGCCGACGTCGAGGTCAAGGTCGGTCGCGGCGAGATCCTTGGCACCAAAGACATCCGAGGCAAAGCTCGCATCCTCGGCCTTGCGAGGCTGCTTGATCGTGTCCGAAGTCAGGGCTGCCTCGAGCCGATCGAGGTCGAGATCCATTTCGCCGCCGCGCGGCATCTCGGCAGTGGACTCCGCGTCGAGCCGGCGTCGGCGAGCCGTGTCACCCGCGCCGTCACCGGGCAGCGCGCGATTACGCGAGGTCGTCGCGGACGTATCGCGATCCGGTGCGCCAGGCAGAGCCAGCGTCGCAGCCATCGTCTTGTCTTCAAGCACCCACGTACCGGTCGGGCTGATCTTCGTATCTTCGTCGTCGGCCAGGCGGCTGCGGCGTGCCTCGGCCTCGGCGAGCAGTCGCCGGGATTTGTCGTCGAGACCCGCAAGCATCGTCGGAGCGTTGGAGGGATGGTCGGTCTCCTCCAGCGGATCGGACTGCGCCGCCGCCAGCTCATTGAGCTCGAGACCGAGGTCATCGAGCGCAAGCTCTGCGGTCTGGTCGGAACCCGTCTCGTCCTTGCGGAACAGCGCCGAGTCGATCTTCTCCTTGATCGTCGGCGAATCACGGCCGCGCAGGGCCGGCGATTCCACGGTCGGCACATCGTGGCCGCGATACGTCTCGGTCTCGATGGTCGGCGTTTCCATGGTGCGCGCGGCCATTTCGCGCGTGGTCGCGCTGCTGTCGCGAACCGGCTGATCCTCGAGCGGGAAATCGAGCCCCTGGTCTTTCAACGCGAGGGATTCGCCGGTCTCCGCCGTGGAGTCATCCGCGCTGACGGTGCCCAGGTCGAGATCGATGCCGCCGGCCGTGTCGGTCTCCGCCGGGCCGAGCAGATCGAGATCGACCCGGTTTTCGCCGCCCTCGAGGTTCAGGTCGACGTCTGCGGCCGCGGCGCCAGCGGTGCCGGGCGCCTGCGTGAACATCGGATCTTCGGGGCTGATCTGGCGCCCCATGATCGAAATCTTGTCCCACTCGCCGGGTGCCGCTTCCTGGCTGGTCTGCTTGAGCTCGCGAGCGGCCTGCAGGAACGCGTCCTTGTTGCCCCACACGAAGAAGATCTCGAGCAGCTTCAGTTTCAGGTCGCGACGCTTCGGCTCGCGCTCGATGGCGATGCGCACCAGGTCTGCCGCCTGGTCGTAGAGGCCGTACGCCATGTGGAAGTCGGCCTCGGCCAGCGGATCGCCCTGGTCGAGGTTGATGGCCGTTTCCGAGCTCATCGTGTCGTCGGCGCTCTTGCCGCGCACCGGCTCGGGCCGCGGGCGCTCGGCGCGTGCCGGCTCCGCCGCCTTGGCGATCTTGGGCTGCTGACGCTCGCCACTCTCTTCAACGAGGAACGTATCTTCGACCGGGCGCGTCGTGCGTACCGGTGTGGTCACCGGCTCACGCTCGATGCGAGGCTCGCGTGCCGCTGCCCCGCCGCCCCGGGCCGCATCCGCCAGGCGTCCCAGGTTGCTGAAGTCCGGTTCCTGGCGCCGCCGACGAGCGGCAATCCAGAGCAGGATCAGGATCAGGAGCGCCGCTGCTGCGTAGTACCAATGAGCGATGATCCAATCGAGGATCGACGGTTCTTCCGCCGCCACGGGCGGCGGTGCGGGTTTGGGTTGCTCGGCCGGTGTCGGCTGCGGTTCAGCGGCCGGCGGCGCCGTGGTCGCTTCGGTCGGCGTTTCGCTCGGGGCGGTTGCCTGCGTCTCGACCGGCGGAGTCTCGGCCGGCGGCGGCGTTTCCGTCGTTGGAGCTGGCACCGGAGCCGGTGTCGGCTCGGCCGGCTTGCCGGTCTTCTGCTGCAGTTCTGCGAGTTCCTTGTTCTTGAGCTCGAGTAACCGCTGCTGCTCGGCGACCTGGCCCTGGAGCTGTGAGACCTTGTCCTGCAATTCCTTCGTCTGCGCGCCAGCTGCAGCCTGCGTTGCGCTCCCTTCACCGCCTTCAGTCGGCGTAACGAGTCGCAGTCTCTCGCCCGACGAGGTGCCGGAGGCCGCGACCCCGCGATTGCCGCGCCATTCCGCGTACTGGCGGCGCACTTCCGCGCTCGCTTCTGTTGCACCCACCGAGTCGAACTCGGCGTCATTCGGCAGGCGCAGGATCGCGCCGGCGTGCAGGTCGTTGATGTTGCCGCTGAAGGCTTGCGGATTGGCGCGATAGATCGCCAGCATCATCCGGTTCACGTCGGAGGTCGCGCCCGGCTTGACGCCACTCGCGATGCGCCACAGCGTGTCGTTGTTACGCACGGTGTAGCTGGAGCCCATGCTCGCACCGCTCGCAGCAGAGGGTTCGGGTGCGCGGCTGACACCACCGGACGTTGGCGGAGCAGCGTGAGTCTCGGGTGCGCGCTCGACCGCGCCGCTGCGTGCACTTTCGGTCGCGCCCGCCTGTGGCGCAGACACCGGTGCATTGGTCGCCTGCTCGGCGCCCGGCGTGTAGACCGGCGGATCGAGCAGCATGGTGTACTCACGCAGCAAGCGTCCGCGCGACCAGTTGACGTCGACCAGCAGCGTCAGGAACGGATCGGCGACCGATTCGCGCGAGCGCACCAGCAGTGCGGGCCGTCCGTCCTTGCCCTGTCCGACCTTGAATTCGATTTTCGACAGGAACGCGGAGCGCTCCAGCCCGTAACGAGTGAACGTCTCCTGGTCCGCCAGTGTGGCGCGCAGGGAAGTCAGCTCGTCGGGCGCCGCACCCACGAGTTCGATCTCGGCATCCAGCGGCTCGTTGAGTGACGAGTTGAGGCGGATGTCACCGAGACCGAGGGCGAAGAGCGCCGTAGGGCAAAAAAGCAAAACCAGAGCGATCAGGCGCTGCAATGTTCCTGTCATCACTGCTCCCTGGAGAGCGGGGCGTGGATCTGCAAGTCCACTTTGTACAGTAACTTGTGAGATATAGCTCACACGCCTCGGAATATTGAGGCGGAACTATAGCTTATAAGTGCTCA
>Ga0126377_10002495_pt1 | contig 12701 bp, 10 predicted proteins | sample PanSoiMetPlot_22_FD_92647 | JGI IMG/M metagenome (GOLD analysis project Ga0126377, IMG submission 92647) | Tropical forest soil microbial communities from Panama - MetaG Plot_22 | ecosystem: Environmental > Terrestrial > Soil > Tropical forest > Bulk soil | place: Panama | collected 2016-02-17
CGCCAACTTTTTCAAGACGATGGGCATCCCGATTCTGAAGGGCAGAGATTTTACAGAACATGAGATTGTCGAGCCTGACAGGGTGATCATCATCAATGAAACGATGGCCCGGCGTTTCTGGCCTAACGAAAGCCCGCTTGGCCGCCGTATCAAACTCAACCGGAATGAACCGTGGGATGAGATTATCGGCGTGGTTGGCGACGTCAAAACCACTGACCTCGACGGCGAAATCCAGCCGACCGTCTATTGGCCGCGCAAATGTTGGGGTTACATTTTCAGCGACATCGTGGCGCGCACGACCGTCGAACCGACGGGCGTGGCCCATGCCGTCATGAGCAAGATCCATGAACTTGACCCGGACGTGGCGATAAGCGACGTCGAAACGATGGAAGATTTGGCTTGGCGCTCCACCGCTCGGCCACGCTTCAACACGCTGCTGCTCACCGCCCTGGCCCTCGTCGCAATGTCGCTGGCCGTGGTGGGGATTTACGGCGTGATGTCTTACGCCGTCTCGCAGCGCACGCATGAGATCGGCATCCGCATGGCGCTAGGGGCGAATCGGGTCGACGTGCTCAAGCTCGTCGTCAAGCACGGAATGAAGCTGACACTGATCGCCGTCGGCGTCGGATTGGTGATGTCCTTCGCGTTGATGCGGCTGCTTTCGGGGTGGCTGGGATGGCTGTATCAAGTGAAGCCAACCGATCCGGTGACATTCATCGGGGTTTCTTTTCTCCTGTCGGCGGTGGCTCTCCTGGCCTGTTACATCCCGGCGAGACGCGCGACAAAACTCGATCCGATGGAGACGCTCAGACGCGAGTGATGATCGGTGATCGAGGACCGAAGATGAAAGATCGAAGATCGAAGTTGGAAGATCGAAGTTGGAAGATCGAAAAAGGAGGACCGAATAACGATATTCGATGCGATCCTCAATCCTCAATCCTCGATCTTCAGCGGCTCGACGGCGCGCGGGGCCGCGACCGCAGCGTAATCGTCAGACGGATCGTGGCGGCATGTTCGGTCGAAGACCTCCGTCGCTTAGCCGCCGAGAGTCGCCATCGTTTGCGGGAGGCGCTGAGTTTGGGCTTTGCGCCCGTAAAGGAGCGTGAGGCGCTCGATAAAATCCTGACGGCGGAATTGCTGGAGAAGATACCGGCGACGGAACTGATGGTCGCCGAATATCAGCGAGGGATCGTCATCAAAGGCGCTAATAATTTTGTCGAGAAGACGCAATGGCTCCTCGACGCGATCGCCAGCGTCCCGACGGGCGGACGCCTCCTGCGGAGCCTCGCCTCGCGGGGGCTGACCATCACGCTCGTTCCGTCATCGAGGACGAATGAAGCGCGACCTGACAACTATCGGGCAGCCGTCGCCCTGGGCAAGACGCTCAGGTGGAGAGATGAATCAGGCAGAGAGAGAACGCTCCGCGGTGGTGGCGGCGGCTCGAACACGACCATCAAATACAATCCCGAACTCTCGATCATTGGAATCACCGCGGCCTGGCAACGTCAGCCGCCCGCCATCTGGCTCGCGCATGAACTGATTCATGCCGACGACGCCGCGCATGGAAGGATGGACCCGGAGATGATTGACGGCGTCAGGAACTTCGAACGCCAGGCGATCGGACTTCCACCCTATGAGATGAAGGAGTTCACTGAAAACAGGCTGAGAGCGGAGTGGAGCGACCCGCAACCGGCGCGCCCCATATATTGAATAATAGGCGCGTCGGCAAAATTTTTGAGGCGCAGCCGTTTTCATTTTCCATTTGTCATTTGAGATATGAGATTGGTCATTGCCACGGAAATCGCCTAATGATCCTTAAGCATTGGGGGCATTGGCTGATCTGACTTCTGGCAATGACAAATGCCAAATCTCAAATGACAAATGGAAACTGTATCGCAGAACTTTCGCCTCACTGCTTATTGAAAAGGATCAAGGCGCCCTTTCGACAAACATCGCTTCGCGAAGCTTCTCTCGCATATCAGCCAGGATATGAGAGACGCTCGACGGCCTGAGTTCGAAGAGCTCGATCTCGGCGATCTCCTGAGGCGTCAAGCCTTCGCGGAAATGCAGGAGGAAGATCAGGATGTTGCGTTTTCTGTTTCTCCCCTTGAAGGAGCTCTTCAAAATTCTGATCACGTCGTTTTCAGCCAGCTCATCCGTATAGTGGCTGATCATCTTTTCCCGCCGGCTGCGGAATTCTTCCAGAATAATAGCTTTATCGAGCGATTCGGTCCGCGCGCGACGTTTGAGGGAACGTTGACGGCGCAAGTGATCGATTGTCACACTGGTTGCGATATGCATCAGGTAGACTTCGGCCTCGAACTCCGATGCGCCGCGGAAGCGCTGGAGGGCCGCGCATTTATCCTTGAGAATCTTGAGGTAGATTTCTTGAAGGAGATCGGAGACGACTTCCAAAGAGGGAGGGCCATCGACACTGAACCGCCGATACGTCTGATAAACGCTGTTCGTCAAGCACGGATTGAACCGCTGGACAAACTCCTCCCAATACCGGTCGTCATCAAAATATGACGCGCAGCAGCCGAACAGCTTACCGCTGGGAAGAGCTTTCAACTCGGCCTGGGTCATGACTTTATCGCCACCCCTATAAATGTGTGGAAGCCGACACAATCACACCTCCGATGAGGGTGATAGGCGCAGGGTCGAGAAATGTATCGATAATCCTTACCGGCGGCGCCTACATATGCGCTTCGAATTTGTGTTGCTAATCGATGGCGAATAATATGCGCCGGCGCCTGACAAATCAAGGTTTATGAGTATAGGACTGATGGCAATCGAAGAAATGGTAAGTTTTATGTGGAAACGCCGCGACACGCGAAAATCGCCTCAACACCTGAAGTAGCGACAGAAATTTTCCACGTGTTGCGGCTCATTCCGCGTGTCGCGGCCTTTCCCCCTCGTTCTATAAGAGCTTCGCCCTCCCTGCTATTGTGAGTTCACTACGGTCCAGGTGGTGGAGTGGCCCGCGCTGGAACCACTGGGACAGTTGGAGAATTTATCTCCTTGTTTGAAAAACACAACGACCGTAGTGTGTGCGCTGCACTTGTACGGCGCGGTGGTTGAACAGGTGCTCCCTGTTTGACCGGTTGATGTGACCGGCGTCTGCGTTTGAGTGTCAGTCATAGTCATTTCTCCTTTAGGTTAGAAAGTATCTTCCAACAGCGGTGATCGAATCATCAGCGCTAACGAAGTCATGTTGATATAGTTGTGATAAAGCCGCAGTCACAGAGGAAAGACAGGAAAGATCAATTCGGGAGAAGCGTCGGGCGCCAATCCGAGGGAAAAATTCCGTCTGTGATATGCGAATTCTTGTTCTTTTTCCTCATCACCCTGATATATTCCAGCATCTGTTGATGAGAATTCTGCGCGGTCGCGGCGCCGGCGGTCGTATCCAGTTTGAGCTTTTCTTCGCACTGGTTGAGATTCTCGGCGGCGTTCTTCAAAAACCCCATGCCATTTAGATAAGGGTCATCGTGTGGCAGCTTCGCTGTCCGCGCGTATTCTGCCCAGGTCGCGAACACCTTATGCGATCTCTCGAACTCCGCCTCGGTCAATTCGAGACGCAACATCACGTCCGATTCTTTGTCGCTCTCATTTTCGAACTCGTGATAAAGCAGGTCGGGGATCGGGCCAAAGACCGGCGCCGATCCTCTCAGACCTTCGGCCCGATTTTCCGTCCGCAAGCCGAGCGCTTCGATTTTAGTGTCGCGCCCGTCCAGCGTGGTCAACATCGCAAACGCTGACTGGGCAGGGCCGCCGCGGGCGGCGAAGGTAAGGAAATACCGATGCGTCTGTGTCCTGACCCATCGGCTTCGATCATGCGTTTCCGGGTTTTCCGTAATGAAGTTATCGTCGTCATACTCGATCACCCGCAGTGAGGTTTTACCCGCCGGGAAGGCGTCATTCCCGCGCTCCGTTATGAATTCGACGCGCTTGGGCGCCGAGGGCTTGTCTAACGCATACTTCACCTCGGCTATCACCTCGTACTCTCTAGGCAAGGCGTCGGCGGAATGACTTACAACCCTCACCCACCCTTCCGTCGAGAAACTATAAAAAAGCGAGTCTGCTTCAGTCCTTCCCTCGACTTTCCACATACCGGCAATGCTGAAGGGACAGGCCTTCCCCGCGGCCGATTGACCGAGCGCAACATTTTCGGCCCGGAGCGTAAAAATGAAAGTGAGCGCACAGAAAAAGACAGCTCGTTTCATCGGTATGCCCTCCTTCACTTTCCCGCCGCCGCGATCCTGTATTCCTGAAACTTATCGTCTCGAAGGTGGAGCGATTCGTTGAGTCTCCGCATCTCCTTGAAAAACAGGAACGGAACCTGCGGAGACGGATTGCCATCGGAGATTTTGTCTTCGATGCCCCAGTCGAGCTTGTACAGCTTGATCTTTTCTCCGCACTGATCGAGGCTCTCAGTAACCTGCTTCACGAGCAGAATGTTGTCCAGGGAAATATCAGGGTATAACAGGGCGCCTTCCTGAGCCCGTCTCTCCCACGTCCGCAGTATCTTCAGCCCCCTCTCGTATTGCGCCGACGTGATTTCAAGGCGCAGCATCACGTCCGAGGCGGCGCGCGGCTCCTTCATAAAATCCTGATAGGTTTCCGCCGGGACAGGCCCGAACATTCGCCTGCCCTGGATGGAGTATACGCCGACGGCGTCAACCTGAGCGCGTTCTCCATCCAACTTGATCAGCATCGGGAACGCCGGCCCGCTTTTGTCATAGAAGGTCCCGCTTCGACCGGCGAGAACGAGAAAATGGCGGTGAGGTTCCCCAACAGATTCGCATCCCTTCTGGCCGAACGCCGTCACTGGCGCCACCAGGGATACAGACATTAGCGAAAAGAAAAACAACCGTCGATTCATGCGCGCGCTCCTTGAATCAATTGGCACAGTACCGCGCGCGTAAGCAAGCGGTTGAATTAGCGCACAACCGCTTGCTTACGCGCGCGGTACTGTACCGGCCCCAATACTCGATCTTCTTCAGGTCGTCTTGCGATATCCGTATTGCTTGACTTCCTTATTGATCTTTTCCTGGATGGCCTTGTTCTCCTCCAGTCTCTCTTCGAGCGACTTGGGCGGGTCGGCCCAGGAAATGTGCTGCAGAATTGTGTACATGCTGGCGTCAGGTGTGATCATCGTCCAGCAGTTGGTCGCGTCGTTGATGATCCGGAGCATCGATGCGTGTATATCGACGTCCAGGTCGAATTTGATGTGGTCCCACCGGAAGAGCCTGAAACGAATCGTCTCGATGTCGTAAGGATCTCCGGTGAGGAAGAGCCAGCCCGGCAGATTGGCGGCGCCGTGCATCTCGGCGAACTTCTTGAGAGCCGCCGGGTCGTCCTGTTCCGGCTTCAAAGAGATCGAATATATGAACAGGTCCTTCCCCATTCGATCCTTGAGGGCCTCGTGGACCTTGATCAGTTTGGAGGTGACTACCGGACAGGCGCTTTCGCATGTGGCGTACATCATGTTGATGATCACCTGCCGGCCCTTGATCAAGTCGTCATAGAACCTGACCTCCTTGTCTTCGTGAGTCCGGAGCAAAGCGTTCGTGAAAACACTCGCCCCGAGTGACGCCGGGTGCGGCTTGTTAGGCGATTTGGGCGCCGATGGGTTGTCACCCGCGAAGTTGGCGAACAGGTTTCTTCTATACATCAGCCTGCCCTCTCCTTTCTGGGTTTCGGCAATCCGTCTTCCACAGGCAGGCCGGCGTCTCTTCGTTGTTGTGCGATCTGTTCCCTCTTCTTGCGCAGCTCCGCGATGCTGTCAACGATGTCCCACCGCACCATCATGAAGTTATCCTCGTGGTTCATGTTGTGGCAGTGGATCAGGTATCGACCGGTGAAGTCTCTGAACTGCATCCTCAGCTTGATCGCATTCTGTCCCGGCAGCGGATAGACGTCACGGCGCGAGTTCGTGGAGTCTTCGTCGGGATTGAGACCGACACCCTGAATCTGCTGCAAATTGACCGGCACAGTCACATTGGGTTGATTTACCGGATCGGGTCTGGTCGTTCGCTCTATGATCCGCCCCTCTTCGAAGTGAATATGGACTGGATGGACCCAATTGCCCGCAAGGACGTCGTTCCTGAGATGCCACTCTTCAGATGTGCCCTTCAGTATTGCGTGATCCACCCTGTTCGCGTCGAATGGCAGACCATTGATATGGAACTGCCCGTTATCGAGCGTGAAGCGCCACTCGAAGGTCGAGTCAGCGTTCGGGATGGGCGGCAGATCGGCCAGCGTGCTCGGGATCGGCGGCGTGTCGGGAATAATGGCGTCCGAAACGACGTCGAACCGCATCACGACGTTTCCTATCGGAGTTCCGGGCGCCGGGTCGGGGGGCGTCGGGACGACGCCGACATTCTGCGCGACGGCCTCCCGCAAATAGACCGATGAGCCGTTCGGGAATTGTGCGAAGTCAACGATCACGTCGTAACGCTGGGCCACATGTATCTGGAGTTCGCCAGTGGGAAGAGCTGTGGTGCTACCGGAAATCTGCCACGGCGTGTGCAGGAAATTGGCGTCCACGGCGACGACCGTCCAGGAGGCCTGTGTCCCGTCGGGTTTGACGAGTTTCAGGTTCCAGGTCTTGGCCGGCCCGGTGTTCAGTATCCGGAAGCGGTATTTGCGCCTCGTGACGCTGAGTTTCGGCTGAATCTTCCCGTTGACCACCCATTTGTCCCCGCCCGGAGCGCCTGATCCAACCACCTGGAACATCTCGTTGCGCCCGTTGGCGGCGGCGCAGAACCTCTTGTCGGTTAGTATCAGAGGAATGTCGGTCAGGCCGTAGTAGCACGGCAGCCGCAGCGAGCCCGGCGTCGGGAACTCGTGCCCCGGATCCTTCTGGTCGTAGGCAATATACATGCCGTTAAGGCCCAGGTAGTTGTTATTCGCCGTAAAACCGGCGCGGTGGTCGTGAAACCAGAAAGTATGCATGGCTTCGCGCGAATCGCCGATTCCACCAAAGGCGTCAATGCCTGCGTAGGCGTTGGCGTAATGGTTGTCCTTGAACAGTCCGGTCCCGAAGAAATCGCCGGCGAAACCGTCGCTCTCCGACCCCGTATGGCCGTTGTGCAAATGGATCGTGATCTCGTTCCTGCCAAAGCTGTTTGTAACCGTGGGCAGATTGTTCTTGAAGCGGACGAGCGTCGATAAGCCGTAGGCGTTGAGGACTGTCTGAGCTGGATATTTGCCGTTGAACCCCCAGAAGTACGACGGCAGCAGGTCCCTGTGAAAGCTCTGTGTCGCCGCCCTGGCTTCCTGGTAGTAAAACACGTCGGGTGAAAATTGCTCCCAGCGTTGATGATCGGCCCTGGGCGCTTCGCCGCCGGCGATGTTGGCGGCCTTCGTCGGCGTTGGAAACAATAACGTCGGTATCGCAGGAAACGGAATCGGAAGGCTATCGACAAACGGCGTGGTCGCCGGACTGGCCGGCGGTGTCGTTCCACACAGCACCGGCTCTGCCGGCGGCGAAATGGCGGTGGAAGCGTATGACTTCCACGATGTCAACATGGTCGGGCCCAAAACGGACACAGCTCCAGCCGCTGCCCCCATTTTGAGCATATCCCTCCGACTAACGCCTGAGCTCTCTTTCCTGGTCTTTTTGCGTTTTTTTGCCATTTGAGTTCTCCTTGGGTGTAGTTATGCCTCAAACCTCCGATCCCGTAACGTGATGCGACCACATTCGGGCAGAGATCTGTCAGCCACATGCATGTAAGATGTGCGTGGTTGCCGGTAATGTTTTGGTGCTACGATTCAAACCGGGCGCTTCAACATAGGAGTAGCAACGATGGTCAGTTTTGATATGTCAGTTTGTACGAAGCGTCCTTGTGCGCCTCTGTTATTAGTGAGGATCTGCGTGATAGTCATCACTGATATATCAGTGTGCGTGAAGCGTGGTTCTAAATTATCCTCCTGACAGGCGGCCAAGCTATCAGCGAGGAATGGGACAATACAATACAGATACGGTTACAAAACTGTTACGATCAGGGGCGGGAATGTAGGCAAGGTAAAAAATGGGGCGAATTTGGCAGGTCGATTAACTGTTACGTAACCTGTTAACGGGCGGCGCCGATGTCCCGTCTGTAGCGCATCCCGTCAAACTGGATTTTGCCAACCGCCTCATACGCCCGCGATGTGGCCTCTTCTAACGTTGTGGCGCGGGCTGTTACTCCCAATACGCGACCGCCGGCGGTCTCTACCTCTCCGTCGACGTTCAGCTTCGTTCCGGCATGGAAGACAACGACGCCGTCCAGCCGTTCCGCTTCGTCAATCCCGGTGATCGTTTTGCCGGCGGAGTAATCTCCCGGATAACCGGCTGAAGCCATCACCACGCAGGTCGCCGTCTCGTCACTCCAGAGAGGCCTGGGTGGCCAACGCGACTGCGCGTTCGACAACCGTCCTTGCGCCACGGCCAGAGCTATTTCTGCGAAGTCGCCGTCGAATCGCCGCAGGATGGCCTGGGTCTCAGGGTCGCCGAAGCGTACGTTGTATTCGAGCGCCTTCGGGCCGTCGGCGGTGATCATCAGACCGCAATACAACACGCCGCGGAACGGGAAACCTTCGGCGCGCGCGGCCTCAAGCGTCGGCTCGACGACCTCGCTGACGATCCGTCTTTCGAGTCGCGCGTCGAGCAATCCCGGCGTCGAGAAGGCGCCCATCCCGCCGGTGTTCGGCCCGCGGTCGTCGTCGAACGCGCGCTTGTGATCCCGCGCGACTGGCATCGGCGCGTAATCCTTCCCATCGCTGAAGACGAGGTATGACAGTTCGCGCCCGGCAAGACACTCCTCGATCACGAGCCTCGCGCCCGCCTCGCCCAGCTTGCGCGAGATAAGCAGATCCTCGATCGCCCGTTGCGCCTGCGCCTCATCTTCGGCGATGATCACGCCCTTCCCCGCCGCCAGACCTTCGGCTTTCACCACGACCGGAAAACCGAAATAGCCCCCGGTAACGGCCGTTATCGCGTCTTCCACGTTGTCTGTGACGTGGTGGCGCGCGGTCGGAATGTTATGGCGTTTCATAAACTCTTTGGCGAAGACCTTGCTGCCTTCGAGCCTCGCCGCAGCCCGCGACGGCCCGAAGACCGCGACGCCGCGCCTGTCGAGCGCGTCGGCCAAACCGTCGACTAGAGGCTGTTCTGGGCCGACGACGACCAGATCGATTTTTTCGCGCGCAGCGAATTCGGCGATTGAATTTATGTCGCCCACGCTCACGCCGGCAGGCCTCGTCCGTTTCAGGATGCCCGCGTTGGCGGTCGCGGAATAGATTTGTTTGACGAACGGACTGCGAGCCAATGACCAGACCAACGCATGCTCACGTCCGCCCGAACCAATCACGAAAACTTTCATAATTCAGACACTTTCGAGGATTGCGGATCAGGGTATAGAGGGTCGAGGATAGAAGATAGAACGACGATATTCAATGCGATCTTCGACCCTCAATCTTCGGTCCTCTTGACAGTTTGCGTGGCTGAAAGTTAAGGTTGTGGATCGCTTCATATCCGCCGTAGTCCACATGGCGTCCCAACAGACTCAACAAGTCTAATCAGGCGAAGGTCGGGTGGAGCGTTCAATCGTACTCATTGAAAGGCAGGTGAAAAGCAATTGGCAGAAATCAAACTCGGCGATAACGAGACGCTGGAGAGCGCGCTCCGCCGGTTCAAACGCAAAGTGCAACAGGAAGACATAATCCGCGAAGTCAAACGGCACGCCTTCTATGTTCCACCCGGAGAAAAGCGCCGCCTGAAATCGGCGCTGGCCCGTAAGCGCAATCGCAAAAAATACCGTCGCCTGCCTGAATAATCCCGAACAACGAAACCTGTTGGCGAGGCTCCGGCCTCAGCAACGGCTGCGGAATGACGCCATCCGCAGCCGTTGCTTTTAATGCAACATGACAATGGAAATTCTCTTCTTTCCTAATTTCGCGATTTACTGACAGTTGAAGAGACTCGCACACCCTCACGGTCGGGCTCGCCGGCTACTTCATCACTCGCCCGATCACTACAGTATCGGCCGTGCGATGTTGCTAAAAAGCGACAAGCCTCTATTAAGCGTCAATCCCCCAGCCATCAGATGTCATTGCTGACAAAGCATTTACTAGCCGTCCGGAGCGTCACCGTAAAAATGGCTCGCAGATTGCTCCTCCCTTCGGATCAGCGCCGCGAGCTGTAGCTAGCGTCGCTCAATCAATAATGCCCCCTCACTACAGCTAGCGGCGCTGGTCCATCCGCGCAGTATTGAAAGGGATCTCCTGCTTGAGCAAACAGACGACTATTGGCGCCGATTTCGGCGTAAGTGGAACAGGGCTTCATTATAATTCCCCGGTGAACGTCAAGGTGAAGCCTGCCCCGGCCTATACCGGCTACGTATTCCGCCGCCTAGATCTGAACGACTTCGAAATTCCGGCCTCGCCTGAGCACGTCGCGCACGTCAGTTACGCCACGACATTGATGAAATCGGGTGTGATGATCGCCACGGTGGAGCACCTGCTCTCGGCGCTGATGGGATGCGGCGTGGACAATGCGATAATCGAGATGGATTCGGTGGAGGCGCCGATCCTGGACGGAAGCAGTTGCCCGTGGGTCGGCCTGATCGAACGGGTTGGCGTGGTCGAGTTGAATGCCCCGCGCGCCTACCTGCGCGCGCTTAAACGGGTCGAGGTCAGAGAAAAGGATCGCGTCATGTCAATCGAACCAGCCGATGATTTCCGCGTCACCTGCCTGATCGACTTCAACCACCCGATGATCGGCGAGCAGCGGCGCGAGATCAGCATTCGCCCGCAGAATTATTCAAAAGAGATCGCCCCCGCCAGAACCTTCGGCTTCGTAGAGGAACTCGAAGCGCTACGACAGAGCGGGCTGGCGCGCGGAGGCTCGCTCGAAAACGCGATCGCGCTGACGCGCGACGGCATGCTCAATCCGGAGCCTCTGCGGTTCGCGGACGAGTTCGTGCGTCACAAGATTCTGGACATCATCGGCGACCTCGCGCTCGCCGGGATGCCCGTGCTGGGCCACGTGTACGCGTCGCGCTCGGGGCACGGGCTGCACACGATGCTGCTTTCGACTCTGCTGCGCGACAGAGCGGCGTGGGAGGTGGTGAAGGGGGCCGAGAACCATCAATAATCACGTATGAATCCCGAGCCATTAAACGAATCAACGCCGAATGAAAATATCGGCCTTGAACGACTCCAAGAACCTTGGAAAGTAAACAAGCCTCCGAAAATCCGCGGCGCGCTGATCCTGGTCGCCGTCGGCTTAATCTTCAGCCTGTTTCAGAATCTGGCTTATTTCTTTGGCGGAATCGCTCCGATCATCAGATCCACATTATGGGAGCTTTACACGAATCCCGGCTCACCCAAGTTCCATCCGCGGTGGAAGCTTGTGCTCATCTGCGACGCCCTGACAGCAACGTTAATCCTCTTTTGGAATATAGTTATGCTCGTGTTTTTCTTCCGAAAGAAGAGAGTCTTCCCTGTGATGGTCGCCGCTTCATTACCGATAATTTTTCTTCTGATCCTTGGAGTCCATTATTTATCAGGGCTCATCCCCGCCGTCGCCGAAAGCCCGGCATATACTAAGGAAGGAACGGCGCTGATCACAAAGTTCATTGGCTTGCACATATGGATACCATATTTTCTGTTGTCGAAAAGGGTCGCGAAGACATTCGTGCGTTGAGGCCACAGCCAGGGCGACATAAGCATGGCTAGGCGCCGCTTCGGCGCCAAAAGGAATGGCGAGCCTACTTCGCCCGAAACACCGACGAAGTCAGCCGCGCCGGCAATAAAACCAAATCCTCGATCAAACACCCGATGATCGTCACCGCCGAGAGCAGTCCGAAAGAGGCTATCGGTTTGAAATTCGAAAAGAAGAAGATTGCGAACGTGGCGGCCAGCGCGACGTTCGCGTAAATGATCGGGCGTCCTGACAGCCGCATGCTTTCGAGTATCGCCCCACGCAAGTCGGGATCTTCAGCCTGCGCGCGCCGGAAGCGCGCGATGAATTGCACGGCGTTGTCCACGGCCAGCCCCAGCGCCACGCTGGCCACCAGACTCGTCGTCAGATTCAGTTCGACGCCGCGCCAGCCCATAAAGCCGAAGAAGAAGAGGATCGGGATCAGGTTGGGCACGAGCGCGGTGAACCCGACGCGCAGGGAGCCGAAGAGAGCCGAGAGCGTCAGATAGATCGTCACGAGCGCGATCGACACGCTCCGCAATTGCTCGCCCGCGATCTGATCCGACGTGCGGTTGAGCATGACGAAGGTCCCCGTGGCGAAGACCCGGAAATCCGGCAACAGCTCACGCCCTCGCGCCTCGATCTCCCTGATCGCCGCGGCCATAGCCTGCGAACCCGAAAGGTTCGAGCGGACGAGTATCCGCGCGATTCGCCCGTCGGGTGTGAGAAACTGGCGCAACCGATCACGGTCGGAAAGCAGTTCGCCGATGACGCCATCGTCGGAAGGCACGTCGTAATACTGCGCGTCGTTGTCGTGAAAAGCGCGGTTGACGTGCTTGACGAAATCCACAACCGAAAGGGCGCGATCGACCCCTTGCCCGTCGACGTTCTTCCGCGTCTCGGCGAACGCCTGAAGCTCGGCGATTCGCCGCAGGACTTCAGGCGTTTCAATCGCCCCGGCGTTCTTCCCTTCGACGATGATGTCGAAGTTGATCGCGCCCGAGAGACG
>Ga0126377_10002496_pt1 | contig 12700 bp, 11 predicted proteins | sample PanSoiMetPlot_22_FD_92647 | JGI IMG/M metagenome (GOLD analysis project Ga0126377, IMG submission 92647) | Tropical forest soil microbial communities from Panama - MetaG Plot_22 | ecosystem: Environmental > Terrestrial > Soil > Tropical forest > Bulk soil | place: Panama | collected 2016-02-17
CCACCCGCTGCTCGACTGGACCGAGACCAACATCTGGGAGTACATCGAGCGCGAGCGGGTCCCGATCATCGACCTCTACTTCGACAAGGGGAGCGGGCGGCGCTACCGCTCGCTCGGCTGCGAGCCGTGCACCGGCTCGGTCCGGTCGACCGCGTGCACGCCGGGGCAGATCATCACCGAGCTCAGGCGGACGAACATCCCGGAGCGGGCCGGGCGCGCGCAGGACCAGGAGGACACGTACGCGATGGAGAAGCTCCGTCGCGAGGGGTACATGTGACCGGGCCGGGGCGCTCGGCCGACTCGATCGGCCGCGACACCATGAACGTGGTCATCGTCGGCCACGTCGATCACGGGAAGTCGACCCTGGTCGGGCGCCTGCTGGCCGACACCGGCACGCTGGGCGAGGGCAAGCTGGAGAAGGTGCAGGAGACCTGCCGCCGCCAGGGCAAGCAGTTCGAGTACGCCTTCCTGCTCGACGCGCTGGAGGAGGAGCAGGGCCAGGGCATCACCATCGACGCCGCCCGCGTCTTCTTCCGCACCTCGCTGCGCGACTACATCATCATCGACGCGCCCGGGCACATCGAGTTCCTGAAGAACATGGTGACCGGCGCGGCGCGCGCCGAGGCCGCGGTCCTCCTCATCGACGCCAACGAGGGCGTGCGCGAGAACAGCCGGCGGCACGGCTATCTCCTCTCGATGCTCGGCATCCGCCAGGTGGTGGTCGCGGTCAACAAGATCGATCTGGTCGGCTGGGACCGCGGCGTGTTCGACCGCATCCAGGCCGAGTACCGCGCGTTCCTGGCCGACGTCGGCATCGCGCCGCGCGAGTTCATCCCCATCTCGGCGCGCGAGGGGGCCCAGGTGGCCGAGCGCAGCGCGCGGCTGTCCTGGTACGACGGACCGACCGTGCTGGAGGCGCTCGACCGGCTGGGCAAGCAGGCCCCAAGCCGCGACCTGCCCCTGCGCCTGCCGGTGCAGGACGTCTACAAGTTCAACGAGGGCGGCGACGACCGGCGCATCATCGCCGGGCGGGTGGAGACCGGGCGGGTCGCGGTCGGCGAGCGCCTGGTGTTCCTGCCATCCGGCAAGGCGGCCACGGTGCGCAGCATCGAGGCGTTCAGCGCGCCGCCGCAGGACGAGGCCAGCGCCGGCGAGTCGATCGGCATCACCCTCGACGAGCAGATCTACGTGTCGCGCGGCGAGGTCGCGTGTCGGCCGGACGCGCTGCCGTCGGTGTCGACCAAGATGCGGGTCAACCTCTTCTGGCTCGGGCGCGAGCCGATGAGCCCGGGGCGGCGCTACCGGCTCAAGCTGGGCACGGCGGCCACCGAGGTCACCATCGATCGGATCCACCGGGTGCTGGACGCCAGCAACCTGGACTCGTCGGAGGCCAAGCAGGAGGTGGGCCGCCACGACGTGGCCGACCTGGTCCTGCGCACCCGCCAGCCGGTCGCGTTCGACGCCGCCGCCGACCTCGAGCAGACCGGGCGCTTCGTGATCGTGGACGGCTACGACATCGCCGGCGGCGGCATCGTGCGCGAGCTGGTGCCCGACAACCTGAGCCAGCGCCGGCTGGAGAGCCGCCTGCGCGACCGCGACTGGGTGCGCGGCGACGTCGGCACCGACCGGCGCGCCGAGCTCGCGGGTCACCCGGCCAGCATGATCATGATGACCGGCGCGGCCGGCAGCGGAAAGATGACCGTCGCCCGCGCGCTGGAGCGCCGCCTGGTCGAGTCGGGCCACCGCGCCTATCTCCTCAACGGCAAGAACCTCGTCCTCGGCGTGGACGCCGACATCGACTTCGACGACGTGGAGGAGCTGGTGCGCCGCTTCGGCGAGGTCGGGCACCTCCTGCTCGACGCCGGGCTCATCGTGGTGTCGACCACGAACTTCATCGGCGTTCGCGACCACCAGGCCATCGTCACCCAGGTCTCGCCCTTCCCGACGTTCGTGGTCCACCTGGGCCCCGAGGCGGAGGGCATGCCCGAGGCGACCGACCTGCGCGTCGATCCGGAGCCCGACACCGAGTGGATCGTCGGCGTCATCCTGGGCGAGCTGGCGGCGCGGCGGCGGCTGCGCGCCGGCTTCCAGCGGGCCGGCTGAGGCGAGGCGAGGCGTGGCGACGAACGCGGCCGACCCTGCGTTTCCGCGCCTCGACGCGGCGCGGGCGGCGGCGCTGGCCGCCCTCATCGCGCCGTCCCTGCGGCGCGAGTACCCGGCGGGCATCCTGCACGTCCTCCTGAGCGAGCGCGACGCGCGGCCGCCGCGCCTCCTGACGCCGATGTTCTACGGCTGCTTCGACTGGCACTCGGCCGTGCACAGCCACTGGGCGCTGGTGCGCCTCTCGCGCGCGCATCCCGCCGCGCCGTGGGTCGCCGGCGTGCGCGCGGCCCTGGCCGAGAGCTTCACCGCGGAGCGCGCCGCCGGCGAGCTCGCCTACCTCGTGGACCGGCCCGGGTTCGAGCTGCCCTACGGGCTGGCCTGGCTGCTCCAGCTCGACGCGGAGCTGGGCGAGGCCGCCGCGGGCGATGGAGAGATGGCAGGGTGGCGCGCCGTCCTGGCCCCGATCGTCGCGCTCGCCGCGCGGCGCATCGGGGGCTGGCTGGAGGTGATCCGCCACCCGATCCGCGGCGGCGAGCACAGCCAGAGCGCCTTCGCCATGGGGCTGGCCCTCGACTGGGCGCGCGCGACCGATCGTCCCGAGGGGGCGGCCCTGGCCGACGTGATCGGCGAGCGGGCCCGCAGCTTCTATCTCGGCGACCGCGACGCGCCGGTGGCCTACGAGCCGTCGGCCCACGACTTCCTGTCGCCCGTCCTGGCCGAGGCGGACCTCATGCGGCGCGTGCTCGACGCGGCCGAGCTGGCCAGCTGGCTGGCCGGCTTCATGCCCGAGGCCGCGCGATGGGAGCCGGTGGTGCCGGTGGATCGCGAGAACGGGAAGCTGGCCCACTTCGACGGCCTGAACCTCAGCCGGGCGTGGATGATGCGCGGGATCGCGCACGCGTTGCCGCCCGATCACCCCCGGCGAGCCGCGCTCCTGTCCGCGGCCGCGCAGCACGCGGCGGCCGGGCTGGAGGGCGTGGAGAGCCGCCACTACGCCGGCACCCACTGGCTGGGCAGCTTCGCGGTCTATCTCCTGACCTTTCGCGGCGCCGGCGAGTAGCGTCGGGCAGCCCGCCGGGGAGCCGGCACGGGGTGACGGCTTGTCCGCCTGCGCGCCCGCGGCCATACTCGCGCGATGAACAGGCGCGTCGTCGTGGGCGTCAGCGCCGGGATCCTGGGCATCGCGGCGCTCCTCTGGGGCCTCCATTCGACGCAATGGGTGATCGGCACCGACTTCGGCATCGAGACGCACGTGGGGCTGCGCGTGATGGAGCAGTGTCAGACCGTGCAGCCGCGGGCCGACGCGCCCGACCAGAAGGTGTGCAGCACCTTGAGCCACGGCGAGATCGCGCGCAGCGCGTCCAAGTACGACGGCTTCGACACGTTCAGCCTGGTCTCGCACCTCACGTTCTACACCGGCCTCATCGCGGTCGCGGTCGTGCTGCTGGTCATGCTGCTGGCGCTGCTCGGCCGGTTCCCCAACACCGCCATCGCGCCGTCGACCGTCGCCATCATGCTCAGCACCATGACGCTGCTCCTGACCGGGGCGACGCTGTCCATCAACCCGTGGAAGGAGATCGGGTGGGGGACGGGGTCCTCGAGCTACCTGGCCGGCGTCGGGGCGGCCGCCTGCCTCGCGGCCTCGATCGTGCTCGGCCGGCTGCGCCCGCCGGTGCAGGACTCGTGGTGATGTGAGCGCGAGCGCGGCGGCCCGCTGCCACCGCTGCGGCGCGGAGCTGGCCGCCGGCGACGAGGCGATCGACGTCGACGGGGCCGGCCAGCACCGCCTCGCCAACCGCGGCGGGCTGGTCTTCGACGTGCGCTGCTTCGGCCACGCGCCCGGCTGCGCCGCCGGCGGGCCGGCGACCGACGAGGACACCTGGTTCGCCGGCCACACCTGGCAGCGCGCCTTCTGCCGCCGGTGCGGCGTCCACGCCGGCTGGCTGTTTCGCGGCGTGACGCGCGTCTTCTTCGCGCTCGTCGCGGCCCCCGCCCCGGCCCGCGGATCGGGCGGACGCCGCTGACAGGTCAGAGATCGGCGAGCAGCGATAGCAGCCGGTCGACCTCGTCGGCGGTGTTGTAGTGGAGCAGGCTGACGCGCACCATGCCGTCCGGCTCGCGCCCGAGCGCGCGCGACACCTCGTAGGCGAAGTAGTTGCCGTGCCACGCGAAGACGCCATGGTCGGCGAGGAATGTCGCCACCTCGGCGGGCTTGAGCCGCGCGTGCGTGAACGACACCGTGGGCGCGCGCTCGGCCGCGCGCACCGGATCGGCCAGGCCCCACACCCGGATGGCGGGCAGGCCGGCCAGCCCGGCCAGGAGCCTCCGACACAGCGCCTGCTCGTGGCGCTCGATGCGGCGATAGGCGGCCTCGAGGGCGCCGCGGCGGGGAGACGCCGAGCCGGCGCCCGCCGCGCTGAGCCCGAGCGCGGCCAGGTAGTCCACCGCCGCCGTCACGCCGGCGATCCCCTCGTGGTTGAGCGTGCCGAACATCCAGCTGTGGGGCAGCCGCTCGCCGGCCGGGCGCACCTGATAGAGCGGCAGCGCCTCGAGCAGCTCGCGCCGCCCCCACAGGACGCCCACGTGCGGCCCGAAGAACTTGTACGCCGAGCACACGGTGTAGTCGCAGCCCCACGCGGCCACATCGACCGCGCGATGAGGCGCGCAGTGGACCGCGTCCACCACCACCTCGGCGCCGGCCGCGTGCGCCATCGCGGTGATCTCGGCGACCGGCGGCATCGTGCCGGTCGCGTTGGACGCCGAGGTGAAGGCGACCAGCCGCGTGCGCGGCCCGATCGCGGCCGCCATGTCGCCCATGTCCAGCGAGCAGTCCTCGGGGCGCAGCCGCACCTGCCGCACTGCGACGCCGGCGTCGCGCGCGGCCAGCAGCCACGGCGCCACGTTGGCGTCGTGATCGAGCTGCGTGACCACCACCTCGTCGCCGCTCCGCCACGTGCGGGCCATGGAGCGGCTGAGCGCCAGCAGGAGCGCGGTCGCGCTGGCCCCGAACACGACGCTGTCCGGATCGTCGGCGGCCAGAAAATCGGCCATCGCGCGCCGCCCCTCGGCCAGGATCGCGTCGGTCTCCCGCGACGTGGCGAACGCCCCCTCGGTGTTGGCGTTGTGCGCCGCCATGTAGCCGGCCACCGCGTCGATGACGCGCACCGGGACCTGGCTGCCGGCCGCGCCGTCGAGGTGGACGACCGGCGCCCCCTCGTGGCGGCGCCCGAGCGCCGGGAACTGAGCCCGCACCGCCTCGACGTCGAGGTCGGCGATCTCGTCGACGTCGCTGTCGACGACGCCGCCGCCGGCGCTCCCGCCGGCCACCTCGCCCATCACAGCGCTCCCGCGGCGTCGATGTACGCCTGCATGGCCTCGTCGCGCGACATCCCCTTGCGGGACGACCATGAGTCGTACTTCGCGCGGCCCTTGAAATCGGTCAAGCCCGGGCGCGAGCCGCTCACGTCTCCCGCCGTGGCCTGCTTGTACAGCCCGTAGAGCCGCAACAGCACGTCGTTCGACGGCGCCCTGGGCAGCCCGTTCACCCGCTTCACCGCGGCTTCGAAGTCCTCGACCAGGCCCATGGCGCGCGATGCTACCCCCACCGCGCCGCCCGATCCATCGCCGCCCCGCGCAACGCGCGACTTCCCTGCCGGTCGGCGGGTCGCGGTGTAAGGTCCCGGCCATGGAACCCGCCCAGGCGACCTCGACGGAGTGGATGATCTACGGCGCGAACGGCTACACGGGCGAGCTCATCGCCGCCGAGGCGGTGGCGCGCGGCTGGCGGCCCGTGCTGGCGGGGCGGCGGGAGGAGGCGGTGCGCCCCATCGCGGAGCGGCTGGGATGCCCGTGGCGCGCGTTCGAGCTCGGCGAGGCCGCCGACGTGGCGCGCCAGCTCGAGGGGGTGAAGGCGCTCCTCCACTGCGCGGGCCCGTTCTCGCGCACCAGCCGGCCGGCGGTCGACGGCTGTCTGGCCGCGCACGTGCACTATCTCGACATCACCGGCGAGATCGTCGTGTTCGAGGAGTGCCAGCGGCGCGGCGACGAGGCGCGCGCGGCCGGCTGCGTGCTCCTGCCGGGGGTCGGCTTCGACGTGGTGCCGACCGACTGTCTGGCCGCGTCGCTGGCGCTGCTCCTGCCCGACGCGCACGAGCTCGCCCTCGCGTGGTACGGGATGGGGTCGGCCAGCAAGGGCACGGCCAAGACGATGCTCGAGGGCATCCCGGCCGGCGGCGCGATCCGCAAGGACGGCGTCATCACGCGCGTGCCGCTCGGGTGGAAGACGGCGAACATTCCGTTTCACGACAAGACGCGGCTCGCGGTCACCATCCCGTGGGGCGACGTGTCGACGGCATACCACTCGACCGGCATCCCCAACATCGAGGTGTACCTGGCGCAGCCGCCGCGCCTCATCCGCGCCATGAAGATGGTGCGGCCGTTCCGCAAGCTGATCGGCCTGGGCCCGGTCCAGAACATGCTCGCGCGGCGCATCGAGGCGCGGGTCAAGGGGCCCGATGCCGACGCGCGCGCCTCGGGTCAGTCCGAGATCTGGGGGCGCGCGCGCAGCGCCGCCGGCGCCGAGGTCGAGGGCACGCTCACGACGCCCGAGGGGTATCGCCTCACCGTGCTGACCGCGCTGGCCAGCATCCAGCGCATCATGGCCGGCGGCGTGGCGCCGGGCGCGCACACGCCGTCGACGGCGTTCGGGGCCGGCTTCATCGCCACCATCGAGGGCTGCACCTTGCGCGTGCCGGTCCGCCGCTCGGCCGCCGCTACAGCGCCGGGCCCGCGTCAGGACCCAGCATCGCCCGCCGGATGACCGGCAGCGGCGCGCAGCCGTACGACAGCAGGCGGTCGTGGAAGGCCTTGAGCGAGTACTCGCGGCCGGCGCGCGCCTTCCAGTCCTCGCGCAGCTTCATGATCATCAGCTTGCCCAGCGTGTAGTTGAGGTAGCCGGGGTCGAATGTGCCGCGCACGGCCTGCTGGCGGGCGGTCGGCCTGTCGGCGAACGCCTTGCCCTCGAAGAGCGCCATCGACTCGTCGACCGCCATGCCGCGCGTGTGGAGCCCGATCGCCGACACGAAGCGCACGTCGCGCAGGAGCGCGTTGGTCAGCTGGCCGATCGCCAGCGCCGGGTCGCGGCCGCTGGCGCCCGCCTCGTGCATCATCTCCTCGGCGTAGTGAGCCCAGCCCTCGACCATCGAGTAGGTGCAGAACGAGCGCAGGATGCGCGACGGGTTGCGCTTGCGGTGGAGGTAGTGGAGAAAGTGGCCGGGCCAGACCTCGTGGACCGTGGTGTAAAGGAGGTCGCCGCGCGCGGGGATGTAGTCGCTCTGCTCCTTCTTCGGCCACTTCGGATCCGGCGGGCTGATGTAGTAGAAGGCGGGCAGCGCCTTCTCCTCGAACACGCCCGGCGCGTTCAGGAAGGCGAAGTTCCAGCGCATGAAGGGCGGCGACGGCCGCGGCTCGGCCACGTCCTCGCTCGGGATGGTCACCAGGCCCGCGTCGGCGATGAGCTTGCGCATGGCACCGGCCTGGGCCGTGGCCTCGGCGAGCACCTTGCCGGCCGCCGGCTTGTCCTGCGCGGCGCGCTCCACCACCTTGGCGACGGGGCGCCTGGGATCGATCTGGCGGGCGACCTTCTCGATCGCCGCCAGGTTGCGCTCGAGGTCGGCCTCGCCCACCTTCGCCAGGCGCGCCAGATCGACCGACAGGCCCTCCTTGTCGGCCAGCATGCGCGCGAATCGCTCGCCGCCGAGCGCGAAGTCGTCGGTCGCCTTCGCGACGTGCGCGGTCAGGTAGTCGCGAAATCCCGTGAGCGCGGCCGCGTAGGCCAGGAGCGCCTCGCCCACCTGGGTCGACAGGTCGCTGTCGTCGAGGGTCGCCAGCGCCTCGACCACGTCCTTGTAGGCAAAGTCGACCATGCCGTTGACCTGGAGGAGCGCGGTGTCGATCCAGGTGCGGGGCATGGCCTCGGGCAGGTTGGCCTGGGCCGCCTCGAGGTAGGCCTTGGCGCCGTTGCAGATGCCGATCACCCCGCGCGCCCGCTGGGCCAGCGGCGCGTAGTCGCGCGAGATGTAGTCGGTCAGCTCCAGCGCTTCGATGTAGTAGCGCGGGTTGACCATCGGCCAGCGCGCGACCTGGAGGTCGAACAGCTCGCTGCGGATCGCGTTCAGGACGACGTCGCGCTCGATGGCCGCCTGCGCGTCGAGCTGGCCGGCCGGGAAGGCCTCGAAGGCGGCGCGCTCGCGCTCGAGCCACGCCGCCCGCTCGCCGAGCGCCTTCGCCGACACGTCGGGCAGCTTGCCGTCGTACTGGTGGAAGCCGAGCGAGACGGCGAAGGTGGGCGAGAGCTCGAGGTAGCGCTGGTAGAAGGCGTCCGCCGCGGGACCGAAGCTCGCGCGCGCCGGCGCCGCGCCGCCGCCGCCGCCGGCCGGCGGGCCGCCCGCTCCCGCGCCGCCGCCGCCCCCTCCACAGGCGAGAGCGCCGAGGGTGGCGGCGAGGACCGGGAGCAGTCGCAGTCGCCCGGGCCCGTGGGTGGCGGATCGAGCGGAGGGCATGCGGCGCCCACTCTACACGATAGGATCCGGAGCGTGGAGCCGCTCTGCCCGACGCGCCCGACGCGCCCGACGCGCCCGACGCGCCCGGAATCGCGCACGGTGCGCCGGGCCGACAGGGCCGGCACCGACGAGGCGAGGGCCGACAAGGCCGGCACCGACGCAGCGGCGCGCGAGCGTCCCGGCCGTGAGAGCGCGACCAGCGGCGGAGGCGATCGCATCCTGGTCTGCGTTCGCTGCGGCCGACCCATCACCACCGCCGGCGAACGCATCGAGGTGGATGGCACGCACGAGCACACCCAGATCAACCCACACGGCTTCATCTGGACGTTTGGCTGCTTCGCGCATGCGCCCGGGTGCGTTCCGGTGGGAGCGCCGAGCCGCGAGTTCGCCTGGTTTGCCGGCACGACCTGGCAGATCGTGCACTGCGGCGGCTGCCGCACGCACCTTGGCTGGCTGTTCACGTCGCCTGACCGGCGCTTTCACGGCCTCATCAGCGACCGGATCGTCGAGCGCGAGGCCGACCGACCTTCGCAGGAGTGACGCGCGCCGCACCGCGCGCGGCGTGGCCCGAGCCGAGCCCGCGCCGTTCGCTCGAAGCGCCTTCGCCTGAAGCGCGGCCGACTGGCGCAAGAGTCGCCGGCTGCGGATCTGGCGGGACAAAGAGGTATGCTAGGCGCGGGTCCACGCCCCCATGGCCGCTCTACCGCCATCCGATCGCCGGGACCGCGATGTCCTGCCGCCGGCCGAGGAACCGCAGCGACCAGCGTCGCCCGAGGCGGCGACGACCTTGGTGCTGCCCGGCCGCTCGTCGACGCTCCTCTTCGAGAACGAGGACAGCACCGCCGCGCTGCCACCCGCAGCGCAAGACGGCGGCGATGATGACGGCGCCACGCGCGACACCGGCGGCGGAGGCCAGGAAAACAGCTCGGCCGAGCGCGCCCCGACCGACCGCGCCGCCCCCCCGGCGCGGCGCGCGTTCGACGGCGGGCACGCCCGCGGCCGACGCGCCACCTCCAGCGCCCACCCGCCCGGCTCGACCTCGTCGTCCGGGTCCGGGCCCGGCGTGGCCGCCATCTCGCTGGCCGACGAGTCGCGCTTCTCGTCCGCCCTGGACGCGCTGCGCCACGACGAGATCCGCCGCAGCAAGCTCCTGGCCCGCTTCGGCCTCCTGATGGGCGCCGCGGTGGCGGTGGCGCTCCTCTTCCTGCCCGGCGACTGGGCGATGAAGCGCTTCACCTTCGGCGCGATCGCGGTCGCCTCGATCGGAAATCTATGGCTGTACTACCTGTCGTCGCGGGTCGATCGCTTCGTCGGCCGCTACCTGGCCATCGTGTGGGTCATGAACTCGGTCGCGGTCTCGGCCGGGGTCCTCTACTTCGGCATCTTCTCGGCCGGCTCGATCGTGGTCCTGCTCGGCATCTACTTCCTCGCGCTCGGGGAGAGCCTGTGCCTCGCGGTAATCGTTTACCTCGCCTGTGCCGGGATCCAGGGCGCGTGGGCCGCCCTCATCATCTTCGGCGTGGTCCAGGATCCTGGCCTGGTCCACAGTAACGACCTCAGCCGCGACGTGCTCCTCCTCCTCGAGGGCCTGATCCAGCTGGTCCTGATCGCCGCCTTCGTGATGGCGCGCGCGTCGCGCCGCGCCACGCTGTCCGCGGTCACCGACTACGAGCGCGTGGTGCGCGCGCTGGCCCAGCGCGAGGCGCTCCTGACCGAGGCGCGACAGGACCTGGAGCGCGCGCTCCAGCTCGGCGGGGTCGGCCGCTTCACCGGCCAGACCCTGGGCTCGTTCCGGCTGGGCCCGATCCTCGGCCGCGGCTCGATGGGCGAGGTCTACGAGGCGGTGCGGGTCTCGACCGGCGAGCCGGCCGCCGTCAAGCTCCTCCAGCCGGCCAGCATGGGCAACCCGTCCTACCTGATGCGCTTCCTGCGCGAGGTCGAGGTGGCCGCCACCGTCGACGTCGAGCACGTGGTGCGCGTGCTCGAGATCGGCAACGCATCGGCGCCGGTGCCGTACCTGGCCATGGAGCGGCTGCGCGGCCAGGACCTGGCCCAGATCCTCCGCGAGGAGCGCCGCCTCAAGAGCGCGCAGGTCGTCGAGCTGGTCGATCAGGCCGGCCGCGGCATCACGGCGGCGGCGGAGGCCGGCGTCGTGCACCGCGACCTCAAGCCGCAGAACCTGTTCTTCGCCGAGCAGCCGGCCGGTCGGCCGATCTGGAAGATCCTCGACTTCGGCGTGTCGAAGCTGCTGGGCGAGCGCGGCACCCTCACCCAGGGCCAGGTCGTCGGCACGCCGGTCTACATGGCGCCGGAGCAGGCGCAGGGCCTCGACGTCGATCAGCGCGCCGATCTCTATGCGCTGGCCGCCATCGCCTACCGCTGCGTCACCGGCCACCTCCCGTTCCGCGGCAAGGACGTGCCGAGCATCATGTACCATGTGGTGTACAAGATGCCGACCCGGCCGAGCGCGCTCTGCGACGTGCACGACGACGTCGACCACGCCCTGCAGATCGCCATGGCCAAGAGCCCTGCCGATCGCTTCCCGAGCGCGCACCACCTGGCCCGTGCCATCGACGACGCGCTGCACGGCCGGCTGTCGGAGGAGCTGCGCGCGCGCGCCCGCGATCTGGCCCGCGCCCACCCCTGGCGCGGCGCACCGTGACGGCGGGGCGCCGCTGACATGCCGGTCTTCCGACTGGGAGCGCGGCTGGCGTTTCCGCCCCCGGAGATGGCCGACGAGTCGGGCCTCCTGGCGGTGGGCGGCGATCTCTCGCCCCGCCGTCTCCTGCTCGCCTACTCGCTCGGCATCTTCCCGTGGTACAGCGAGGAGCTGCCGATCCTGTGGCACTCGCCCGATCCGCGCATGGTGCTGCAGGCGTCGCGGATCGCGGTGTCGCGCAGCCTGCGCAAGGAGATGCGGCGCGGGCGCTTCGAGGTGCGGCTCGACACCGCCTTCGCCGAGGTCATCCGCGCGTGCGCGCTGACGCCGCGCCCCGACCAGAACGGCACCTGGATCACCGACGAGATGCTCGACGCGTACATCGAGCTCCACCGGCTCGGCTACGCGCACTCGGCCGAGGCCTGGCTGGACGGCGAGCTGGCCGGCGGCCTCTACGGGGTCAGCCTGGGCGGCGTCTTCTTCGGCGAGTCGATGTTCGCGCGCGCCAGCGACGCGTCGAAGGTGGCGTTCGTCGCGCTGGTGGAGCAGCTCGGGCGGTGGGGCATCGACCTCATCGACTGCCAGGTCCACACCGAGCACCTCGCCCGCTTCGGGGCCGAGGAGTGGCCGCGCCGCCGCTTCCTGGACGCGCTGGCGGTGGCGCTCGAGCCGACCACTCGCCACGGGCCGTGGCGCTTCGACGCCGACTCCGACGCCGGGCCGGGCGCCCGGCCGGGCGCCGACGCGGAGCCGGGCGCCGAAAAAAAATGACGGGCCCCGGAGGGCCCGTCTCCACCTTCCACCGCCTCGCGGTGGCCGCGTTCAGGTCGCGTTCAGCCCGCGATCAGCACTCGCCGTTCCGGTAGGCGCGCAGCACCTCGTCGCGCACTTCCTGCTGCGACAGCACGCGGTCGCGGTTGACGTCGATCAGGCGGAAGCGGGGAGCCAGGGCCGAGAAGCCGACCTCGTAGGCGCTCAGCGCGCGGTCGCCGTTGCGGTCGAGCGTCTTGAACAGGCGGAGCGAGTCGATGAGCCTGTCCATCCCGCGCCACTCGACACCGATGAGCCGGCCGTCGCGATTGCTGTCGAACAGGTAGGCCAGCTGGCCGAACCGCGCCACCTCGTCCGAGGCGAGGTCGCCGTAGACGCCCGTGCCCGCCATGTAGACCCAGAAAGCCCTGCGCTCGGCGGCGTCGATGATGCGGTTGTGGTTGAGGTCGTAGCGCACGAGCGCGCGGCGGTAGGTGATCTCGCCGGGTGTGGGGTAGGGCTCGCCGCGGCGGATGGTCGGGGGGGTGCGGTGGTCGCGGACATTCACGGCGAAGCGCGCGTCCACGTGGATGCCGGCCCTGACCGACGCGCTGCTGGTGGCGGTGAC
>Ga0126377_10002497_pt1 | contig 12700 bp, 3 predicted proteins | sample PanSoiMetPlot_22_FD_92647 | JGI IMG/M metagenome (GOLD analysis project Ga0126377, IMG submission 92647) | Tropical forest soil microbial communities from Panama - MetaG Plot_22 | ecosystem: Environmental > Terrestrial > Soil > Tropical forest > Bulk soil | place: Panama | collected 2016-02-17
GTATTTGCCGAGGTGAGTTGGCGCTGCTTGTAGGCTGGACTTGAAACATCCACCAACTGCCGTTGGTGGGATTCCTCAGTCTGAGTAGTGCCTGTTCAGTAGAAAGGACTTGAACCATCCACCAACTCCCGTTGGTGGTATTTGCCGAGGTGAGTTGGCGCTGCTTGTAGGCTGGACTTGAACCAACCACCAACTCCCGTTGGTGGGATTCAGTTTGAGTAGCCGCTGTTAGTAGAAAGGACTTGAACCATCTACCAACTCCCGTTGGTGGGATTGGCAAGCGAGAGCAACTGATCAATGAGTACTTAGAATGACGACTAGAGCCTAGCTAAACAGCGAGCGGTAGCGACCCGTCCCTCGGCATACACAGTCGTTCGCAGTCAAACTGTGAACCGCCAAGGAGGTCGCTACCGCTCGCTGTACTGCGTGGCGTCTAAAGCACGCCCCCTAGAAAATCAACTTCAAACCGAACTGACCTACCCGTGGACCACCTTCACCCAACCGTGGATTGCCCGCGGTCACGTCCGGTGTCTCGCTAATCGACCCGAAGGCTCCACTGTTGAAGTCAACATTCGGCAAACTCAAATTAGCGCGATTGAAGAGGTTGAAGAACTCCGCCCGAAACTGCAGCGAGAAGCGTTCGGTAATCTTGGTGGCCTTGCTCACAGAGAAGTCAACGATGTGCAAGGTTGGTCCAATAATCGTATTGCGTCCAGACGAGCCGAAAGTCCCGTTCAGCGGTCGGGTGAGGGCTGTCTTGTTGAACCACTGCGTCGCGTCGTGCAGGGCCCCCGAATTTGGATCAGCAATCAGGTTCGGACGATCGTTGAGTTCGCCCGTTCCACTCACGTCCACGCTGAGAAACGGAGTGATTGGTATTCCGCTCGCTCCGGTATAGATGCCACTGAGCTGCCAGCCCTCTGTCAAATGCTTGGGCCAGCTGCTTAACCAGCGGTTCAGGTTCAGGTCGTAGGTCACATTCGCTGAGAAGCGATGACGCAAGTCGAAACTCGATACCGCGCGTTCAGCGCGCAAGTTGAAACTGTCTTGCGGGAAAGAGATGCCGCGGGTACCGCCGTAAATGCCGTTTGACGCGTCATCAATCGACTTCGACCAGGTGTAGGCAACGTAAAAGTTCAGCCCCCGACTGAGACGCTGCTGCAGCGTTGTTTGTAAGGCGTTGTAGTTGGAGTTGGCCGAAGTCTCGAGATAGTCGATGAACGAAAACTGCGGGAATTGCGAGTTGAAAGGTCGTCGCAATTGCCGGGTCGCAGCTGGACCAGGGGTGGCCTGGTTGATGTCGCGCACGCGAAACAGCTTCGATCCGTGTGAACCAACGTAGCCTACTTGCAGGACCATGCCTGGTCGCAGTTCCTGCTGTATGTTGAAGTTGTAGTTGTGAATGTAAGGCGTGCGGAGCTTGAGATCGACGCCGAACAGCGCGATGTTCGAGGTAGGTGGGGTTCCCGTAGCATTGCCAAAAATCGGTACGCCTGGGCCGTAGGGAATCACCGCTGTCGCAGGGAAGGTTACATTGAAAACGCCCAGACCTGGCAAAGGATTCGTTGCCGGGCTGCTTGGACCACCGTTCTGAAATCCCTGCAAGAGGAAATAGTCTTGCGATGGCGTGTCGTAGTAGAGACCGTAGCCACCACGCACAATCGTTCTTCCCTTGCCGGCCAGGTTGTACGCGAAACCAACACGGGGCGCGAAATTGTTGCGATCCGGCTGATACAGATCCGGCAGCCCCGCATCCCCCACGCGAACTAAACCAACTCCAGGAACAAAATTCGAGAGTCTATTGCCCTGTTCCTGGAAGACACCCAGGTACTCGTAGCGCAGGCCCAGGTTGAGCGTTAGCCGGGACGTGACTTTCCAATCATCTTCGATGAAGAGGCCGTAGTTGTTGGTAAATGTGTCGCGCCTGGTTGAGCCTCGCAGAATGGCGGTTCCCGAGGTTGAAACTTTACCCGCCAGGAACTCGGCGAGGCTGTTGAAATTCAACTGCCCGCGTGAGAGCGTGTCGTTGAATGAATTGACGATCGCCCGCCGGTATTCGCCGCCAGCTTTGAAGATGTGCGCACCGCGTGTCCAAGTCAGATTGTCAACAAACTGATAGCCGCTACTGACGCGTCCACGCGGCACGTTGGTGGGCGCACCTAGACTGACAAAGCCCGGGATCGTAATTGTCGGCAGGGACAAAGAACCCGTCACCAGTCCAATGCTGCTGGGATCAAAGTTGGCGTCGAGTGGGGTGAAAGACTGTACGAAACGGTTGTAACCGACCCGCGTCTCATTGACGAGAGTCTTACTCAGAACTTGCCAAAGATTCAACCCGACCAATTGAATGCGCGTCGGCACCACTGTTTGGTAGGCCGGCAGCGGTGAACCGTTACCGCTGGTCAGGGGAAATGTCTGACTGCCATCACCAAAAACGTAGCGGCCACTCAAAATAAAGCGATCGTTGAAATGGTGGTCTATCTTGATGAGAAAGTTGTCACTATTGTTGGTATTCGGGGCCGCGAACGAAAAGTTGTTGCCCGCGTTCACGTTGAGATTTGCGGTTGGGAAGAGTTGGAGAATGTTTGTACTCAGCGGGTTCTCAGTGAGACCGGCCGCAGTGTTGGCCGCACGCGCGGCGGCAATGTCTGCGGCACCCGGCACGCGCACTACGCTCGGCGAGAACACGAATTCGCGTTGGCCTTCGTAACCACCGAAGAAGAAGGTGCGGCCCTTGACGATTGGACCACCCAACACGGCGCCGAAGTTGTTGTTGCGGAATTCATTCCGCTTAGCCTCGAAGAAGTTGCGTGCATCAAAATTATCGTTACGCAAAAATTCGTACACGGAACCGTGAAATTCATTGGTGCCTGACTTAACCGCAACATTCACAATCGCGCCCGAATTGCGACCGTACTCGGCGCCACCCTGCGTCTGAATGCTGAATTCCGCCAACGCATCTACGGGAAATAGCGTCGCCGGCGCGCCAGTCACTCCACCCTGGTTGAATGACGGTTGGTTGCGAAACGAATCGTTGTTATCGATACCATCAATCATGAAGATGTTTGCTTTTTCGCGCTGGCCGTTAACGGTGAAAGAGCCCAGCGAACCACGCGGTGAACGCGGCGCGGAACCCACCACTAACGTAGTGAGGCGGCGATAGTCGCGTCCATTGATCGGCAGCGACTCCACCTGTGTATTGTTGATTACCGAGGCTAGCGAGCTGCTGTCAGGCTGTAGGAGTGGTGCTTCCGCACGTACGTCCACTACCGCAGCGGAGGCCTGGACTTGTAGCGTTACATCGACGCGCGTTTCGGCACCCACATCGACCTTGATGCGAGTTCTGAGAGCAGGAGCGAAACCACTACCTTCCACCTTGAGTGTGTAGAAGCCGATCGGCAGTTCGGGTATGACGTAGAAACCATTTTCATCTGTGGTGATGCGTCGCTGGGCGCCGGTACCTTCACTGGTAGCGGTTACGTCGGCGTTGCGGACCAGCGCACCTGATTGATCAGAGACTGTGCCGACAACGCGGCCGGCGATCGATTGTGCGGAAGAGTTGACGGAGGCGAACACAAAAACTAAAAGTAGTAGACACAAATTCTTCAACGCGGCAGAGAAAGAAACCTGATTTTTCATCATTGTCCCCTTTCGGAAAGCTCATTGTCTGGGGTTAGCCAGAGTAAACTACGCGCGGGTAGCTCATTCGGATTTAGCTGAGGCGCGATGAGGAGATTGCGATCTTTAGATCATAAATTTCGGCAACCGCGGCAGGGTATTCGCGGTAGGCAATGAAGTCATAAACTCGAAGTAAATGTGCGGTAACGTTTTCGTAATGGCGCCAGTTTTCGCAGCGCCATCCGGAAATTTCTTTCCGACTCGGAGCGCTTTTCCGGCAAACCTGCCCACTTCTGACCGTGAAGAGTTACCGCGAGTTGTGGTAATTTTCCGAGAGGTCAATTCCAGGCCTACCGAAGAGGCAACAGCGGCAAATCAATAAGTTTCGCTATTCGGGAGGCTTGCAAGACGGAAACCTGGCAAGAATAAGGGCTTAATAACTGGAGCCCGGACCTCAGATTGTGTCGTAAAACACGACCCTCTAAAGCACTATGACCCCTGAGAGATTTCAAAAAATCTCAAAGATTTACCGTGCCGCGCTCGAGTGTGCCCCGGAACAACGTCCCGCCTTTCTCGATCAATCGTGTGGTCAGGATCGACAACTGCGCCAGGAAGTTCAGTCGCTCCTGTCGGGCGGAAAGAAGGCGGAATCTCAACTTCTCTCACAAGTCTTGAAAGAAGTTGCGAGCCGGCTGAGCAGCGAAAACTATGGTTCACTGATTGGCCAGACCCTGGATAATTACTTGATCCTTTCCTTGCTTGGGGCAGGCGGCATGGGTGAGGTTTACCTGGCCCGCGATACAAAGTTGGGACGTGAAGTAGCGATCAAGGTCCTGGGTGCAAATTTTGTCTCCAGCCGGGACCGGCTACGGCTGGAACGAGAAGCGCGGGCGGCCTCAGCTTTAAACCACCCCAACATCCTGACCATCTATGACATCGAGCAGGTAGACGACCACCGTTTCATCGCCGCGGAATACATCGACGGCGAAACTCTCCGCCAACGACTAAATCGAGACCGCTTGAAACTCCCTGAAGTGCTTGATATCGCGATGCAGGTTGCCAGCGCCCTCTCCGCCGCTCATGCGGCAGGGATTGTTCATCGAGACATCAAGCCGGAAAACATCATGCTCAGGCGTGATGCACTGGTGAAGATATTGGACTTTGGCCTGGCCAAGGTCACTGAACCAGAACCAAACTACAACGGGCCGGAACAATCCACTCAGCAACGCTTTGAAACTGATGCGGGAGTAGTGCTCGGCACCTCTGCCTACATGTCACCGGAACAGACGCGCGGACTGGAAATCGATCCGCGTACAGACATCTGGAGCTTGGGCGTCGTGCTGTATGAAATGCTCACTGGTTATGTGCCATTCGCCGGCGCCACCAGGAGTGATGTTATTGCGGCAATCCTTGAGAAGGAACCTCCAGTCCTGGCTGACGAGACGCAACAACATTCCCCTGCGCTGCAACAGATTCTTAAGAAGGCCCTGGCAAAGAATACGGATCAGCGCTACCAAACGGCCGCCGAGTTTCAAAACGATCTAAAAAACTTGAAACAGGATCTGGACGCTGACACCAGGCGCGACAGTTCGAGCCACCCGCAACCGCCCAGGACACTCATTACGCGACGAAACGTCGTCGCCGCCTTGTTAGTGGTGGTGCTCGTCGCCGGTGGCGTACTTGCCTGGTATAAGTTTCTTGGGCCGGGCAAAACGAAGCCCGTTATAGCGCAGGCTAAGATCGTCCCGTTCACCAGCTATCCAGGCCGCGAGTTGCAACCAGCTTTCTCTCCCGATGGTAAGCAACTGGCGTTCGCCTGGAACGGAGAGAAAGGTGACAACTTCGACATCTACGTCAAGTTCGTTAACACTGCTACGCGTCCACTCCAGTTGACGTCCAGCCCGTTAGACGACCTTTACCCGGTATGGTCTCCTGATGGTCAACAGATCGCTTTCATCCGTCAGTCCGGAAGTGAAATCAGTATCATTACTATTCCTGCCATTGGTGGCTCCGAACGGAAGCTGTATTCGGGGACGTCAGGCTTTTTAGAGCTGTACGAATACGGCAACTCATTGTCGTGGTCTCCCGACGGAAAGTATTTAGCTTTCTCCGGGCAACGCTCACCGAAGGAACCTAACAGCATCTTTCTGCTTGCGCTGGATAGTCTGGAAGCACATCAACTGACCAAACCGCCGGCTGGATTCATCGGCGACTCGACTCCAATCTATTCGCCTGACGGAAAGTCGCTGGCGTTTGTGCGCGGGGCATCGAGTCGTGATGTTGAGATCTATGTGATGCCCGCCTCGGGTGGTGAACCACGCCGGCTGACTTTTGATAATCGCAGCGGTAGAAGTTTGGCCTGGACCGCTGATGGTCACGATATTGTTTTTTCTGTCTGGTACTACGGAAGTCTCAGGCTCTGGAAGGTACCGGCAACTGGCGGCTCGCCCGAACAGTTGGCAGTTGGCGGAGACAGTGCTTCCACGCTCGCTATTTCGCGACAAGGAGATCGCCTGGCTTATTCGCAGGAAGTCAGAGACACAAACATCTGGCGCATTGAAACAACTCCCGGCCTAAGTCCGGTGAGACTAATCTCCTCAACCCGCCAGGACTATGGACCTCAGTACTCACCCGACGGGAAGAGAATAGTTTTTACCTCGGGTAGAACTGGCAACAATGAAATCTGGGTGTGCGACGCGGACGGGATGAATCCGCTGCAGTTAACTTCATTCGCCGGTCCTGATGTGGGCTCAGCGCGCTGGTCACCAGACGGCAAACAGATCGCTTTCGATTCCACCGCGGCCGGTCAACGCGATATCTATGTTATCGACGCCGAAGGAGGCAAGCCACGACGTCTCACCGAAGGTACGTCTGACGAGGTCAGGCCCAGCTGGTCGCGAGATGGAAACTGGATCTATTTCGGTTCAAACCGCACCGGAGACTGGCAGTTGTGGAAGAAGCCTGCCGAAGGTCGCGGCGAGCCGGTGCAAGTGACCCGTCAAGGCGGTCGCGAAGGATTCGAATCGTTAGATGGCAGTTTCATCTACTACACCAAGGGGTTTGGCGTTGCCGGCGTCTGGAAACTCCCGGTCGCGGGCGGCGACGAGACACTCGTCTGCGCTGATCCAGTGCAAGGACTCTGGGCCATGATCGATAAGGGCCTCTACTTCGTGAACCTGAACGCTACCCCTCATCCCACCATTGAGTTTTTCAACTACGCTACCAAGCGCTCGACAAAGGTGGCAACTGTGGAGAAGGATTTGCAACTCGTGTATCCCAGTCTTGCTGTTTCACCGGATGGACGATCACTGCTGTACGTACAGACGGACAGCCTGGAAAGCGACATCATGGTGGTGGAGAACTTCCACTAGCCAGTTCGTGATTGGCGATTGTTGCGAACCGATTAAACACGAGACCACAAAGATCAATCGCCAATTTGGCAATCGGCAATTTTGTTGACTTTCCTTTGTCGCCTGCTCTAATCTCCGTTTGAACATCTAATAAAGTTTTCGGAGCCCTCGCAAGGTCATTCCGATTTACTTTCGACCCAGTCTCATCAGCGGATTCGTTTCAACTCGGCCCAGCAGTTTCACGGAATAGCTCCAACTTCCGTCAGTTGACGAAAACAAGTTCCGCAGATCTCTTACCGCGACTCGGAGAAGAACTAATGAGCTATCGCCCCCCAACCCCGACCTTGGATAGATCTCTGTCATTTTCCGCCATCATCGTTATCAGCTTAGTCTTATTGCTGTTTACTCAAACCATCGCACAAAAAGCCCCGAGCCAAAAGACTCCATCGCCTGATGACGTTCCCTCAGAGCAAATATCGCTCAAGGAACCCAAAGATGAGCTAACAACCACGGCTGCACCCCAGAAATCTGTGACCTTCTCCCCGACCGCACTCACTACCACTAGTTACCCTTTTTCGAGTACTACCGGAATTCCACTCGAAGACATGTCAAGTGGTACAACTTTTCTCGTTGGTCCAAACACCGATGATGCTAATTCCCCAACCGTCAACATCGGCTTTGATTTCTGGTACGACGGGGTACGCTTCACTCAGTTTGGCGTCAACAGCAATGGTTTTGCGCGACTCGGTGCAGCTCCTACCGGCCTTTCGACCACTAACACACTGGCTACGACTAATAATGCGCCGAAGATCGCTCCGTACTGGGATGAGCTCTGCGTGGGGGCTAACGGCAAAGTCCATTTCAAAACAGTCGGCGCTGCTCCCAATCGCAAGTTGGTTGTTGAGTGGCAGAATATGCAGATCTCCCGAGGCGCCGGTTGTCTCGGCAATGGCAACGGCACCTTTCAAATGTGGTTGTTTGAAAGTACGGGGGTGATTGAATTTGTCTACGCCGCCATTCCAGCCGCCAACGTCGCCGCCAACGGTGGTTATACAAACGGACTGCAATCGGGCGCGGCCAACAATCTCGTCAGTATTACGACAGCTACTGATAGCGTCTCTTATACGACTTCGAATAACTCCCAGGGCGACGCTATCCCGGCCGGCAAGGCTTATCTGTTTACGCCGCAACCGCCTGCCGCTCCTTCTGCTTTGAACTTCGCCGGCACCACCGGTCTGGCCACCACGCTCAATTGGACCGACAACTCAAGTAATGAAATCGGCTTCGTGGTCTATCGCTCCACTGATGGAGTCAACTTTTCCTTCCTCACCCAGACGGCAGCCAATACCACCTCTTTTGCTGACAACGATCTCGCCCCGGGCACACACTACTTTTACGAAGTTCGCGCCTTAACCGAGGGCGCACTCAGCAGCGCCGCCGCTAACAGCGTCACCACCACCAATCCGCGCACTATCTTTTCTACCCCTACCGTTGGTAATTGGAGTTCACCCAGCACCTGGCTGAGCGGTGAAGTTCCGACCGCAGCTGACAACGTGATCATCGACGACTCCTCGGTCGTCACGATCGATACCGACGCCGTGGCCTTCACTGTTCGCGTCGGTAATGCCGGACTGGCGGTTTTGCAATTCGAGCCAAATGTGGCGCGCTCTCTCACTGTCGGGGGTAACGTGACGATCTCCAGCAGCGGATTCCTTCAGTCGGCTGCAACCGGATCGGTAACAACCCATGTGCTCTCCGTTGGCGGCAACCTAACAAACAATGGCGTGCTGGATTTCAGCACCAATGGGAATACAGCCGGCGCAGGCATTGTTTTTACCAAGGAGGGAAATGCAACCTTCGGCGGCACTGGTTTTACTACCGACGTCAGGGCTATCACAGTAAACAAAGGGAGTTCGCCCAATTCAATCGTAGAACTGAACATCCCTAACCTTACTGTCCAGGGCGTGAACACCGACGTGGCCGGGTTCCTGAATTTAATCAACGGCACGTTTAAGCTCTCAGGATCTTTTCCGCTGACCAACCGCATCTTTACCAGTCCTACTTATGTCATACCGGCGACTGCCGGATTCTGGCTCAACAATCCGAATGTCTCAGTCACGCCTCAGGCCGGCGGCACGACTTCGCAAAACAACGGGCTGTTCCGCTTGACGCAAGGAACGTTTGGGATCGGTGTTACTGGAGCTGACGGTCTTGGCGGTGGTAGCGGGGCCCAATTCATTATCGAAGGCGGTACGATTAACGCGACGCGTATCGATCCGCAGGAGGACGTTACCTGGACTCAATCTGGGGGCACCGTCAACGTTGGAGTAGTGGCCAACACCCGCTCGGGCTTTGCCACCTTCGACCTGTTCAGCCTTAGCTCAACCTTTAACTTCAGTGGCGGCGTGCTAAATCTCGTTCAAGCTTCAGTAGCCGCCTCCCCGCTTGATTACCGAGTGCGGGCCATCACCGACACCAATATCACCGGTGGCACACTGAACGTCGGTACCGCCGCTACCGCTACAAATCTCAACTTCCGCATTCGCGGCTTTACCCCCCGCCTCGTCATCGACAATACCAGCAACAGCAAGACGGCGACGTTCACGGGCCAGACCATCATCTCGGGAAACGTGACGGTCAATCCGGGCTGTACGTTTGCGTTGAACGGCGCCCTCGTGGCAACACGTGGTGCGACCTTCACCAACAACGGAACCGTCACCGGATCTCCGGTAGGCAGTCGTTTCTACTTCTATGACACGGCAGGAACAACTCAGACCTATACCGGATCAGGAACGGCAGGTACGATCGCAGAACCGCTGCGTTCAGTTGATTTCGACTCCGTGGGTGGGGTGACTTTAGATCCGGCTGCGAGCAACTTGATGGTGAGCCGCATCGCTCTCTTCACCGGTAACGTCACCAATACTAACAAACTTACGCTCGGCGTCGGCGGCACTAGCACCGGCACGACTCAGATCGGGAATAACGGCGCGATCCCGACGGTCGCCGGAAATTTCGACGTCGCTCCAACTTTTAATCTCGGCACCGGAGGCCAGGTGGCATTCTATGCGCGTACTACTACCGCGCGAGTTACCGGTGTCGAAATTAACCCCACCAGGTCGTTGACGACTCTGTTGTACGACGACAACGACCCCGCTAACTCCCTCACCATCGCTGGTGGGGATTTGACCCTTACGAATTCGGCGCTAGCTCTTAACTTAATCAACGGTCGGATTGTCACTGGCAATAACACGTTGGTACTTTCGTCGGACACTGCCACTGTTAATCGCACGACCGGCTACGTGGATGGCAACCTGCGCAAGAACTTCGCTACTGCTATCGCCAAGGCCTTTGAAGTCGGAACGGCAAACGGTTACTCGCCGATGGCCTTCGGAGTGACTTCCGGCACCCCGACGGACGTGACCGTGACGGCAGTGCAAGGCAAACAGCCAAACATTCCCGGCACAAATGCCTTGCAACGCTATTGGAAATTGACAGCCGCGGCAGATGTAACGGCTGACATGCTGCTGCAGTATGCACCGACTGACGTGGTTGGTACGGAGTCTAACTACACTGCGGTTAAGTATAACGGCAGTTTCAGCACTCCTTCGGGTTCCTCAATTGACTTGGCAAACCATCGCATCCTGCTGCCGGCCCAAACCGCAATCACAGCTGACTGGACCGCCGCAGACCCCGGGGCCTTGGTTGGTACTTCCGGTGGCTTGCAATTCAGTGCCGTAAACTACAGCGTTTCTGAAAATGCCGGTGCGGCCACTATTACTGTCAACCGACTTGGCGGGGCAACCGGCCCAGCGTCAGTTAACTTCTCCACTTCGGGTGGCTCTGCTGTCGGCGGTGTCGCTTGCAGCGCCGGAGTCGATTTCCTGATGAACAGCGGCACGCTGAACTGGGGCGATGGTGACGCTACGCCGAAAACGTTCAACGTTACGATCTGCAACGACGATACTTTCGAAAACGATGAGGTACTAAATCTGAATCTAAGCGGCGCTAGCGGATCTACTCTTGGTATCCCGAGCACTGCTACGTTGACCCTCGTTAATGATGATCCCGCACCGCCAACAGCGAACGCCCGAGATCTTCTGATCACTGAGTTTCGCTTCCGTGGGCCAGCCGGAGCAAACAGCAACACAGATGAGTTTATCGAAATCTATAACAACACTGGTGCAGCGATGACAGTCGGGTCAACCGACTCATTGGGTTATGCGGTAGCAGCATCCGATGGGGTGATTCGTTGCCTTATTCTGAATGGAACGATCATTCCCTCGAGAAGTCATTACCTGTGTGCCAACAGCACCGGCTACAGTCTCGGCACCTACGCCACGCCGGATCTGACTTACACAACTGACATTCCGGACGACGACGGTATCGCGCTGTTCCGCACCGCCAATGCTGCGAACTTCAATCTCGGTACGCGGCTTGATGCAGTTGGTGCTGCCAGCGTCAGCAACACTCTTTACAAAGAAGGAACAGGTTTAACCAGCGTTACTGGATCGGGTGAGTACAGTTGGCTGCGCTTTCTTGGTACAGGTTTGCCGAGGGATACGGACAACAATCGGTCAGATTTTCGACTGGCAGCTCCAGACGCAGGAGTCTACGGCGCCACCCAGTCGCAACGCGGCGCACCCGGGCCGGAGAGTTCCACGAGTCCAGTGCAACGCAACGCCGCGCTGGCTGTTTCTTTGATCGATCCGTCGCAGCCAGCGACTGCCAGTCCGAACCGGGAACGTGACTTTACGCCGGGTTCTGGTCCAACAGCCCTGGGCACCTTTGAATTTCGCCGTAGATTCACCAACACCACCGGCGCACCAATTACCGCGTTTCGCATTCGCGTCATCGATATCAGTACTACCGGAACACCGAGTCTTGGTTTCCCGGCAGATCTACGAGCACTGACAGCTGGTGACACAACTGCGAATGGAGGAACGATTCAGATCACCGGGACGACACTCGAGTCACCCTCGGATGCGGTTAACGGAGGTGGTCTCAACTCGAGCCTGGTGGTGCCGATACCCGGGGGCTCGCTGGCGCCTGGTGCTTCAATAAACGTACGGTTGTTGTTGGGAGTCGTACAGGTTGGTGTCTACCGCTTCTACGTCAATCTCGAGGCACTACCATAGGATCGGTGTAATCGGCAGATCAACTCAGTTGACAAATAGTACATTCAAGGTTTAATGAACCTTCACCAGGGGCTGATCGTAGTCAGCCCCAGGCATTCTCTTTAACCCAGCCACCAGAGGAGCCGTTGAATGTACTGTCCCAGGTGTAGCCAGCAGCAAATCGCGGACTTGCGTTTTTGTCCGGGCTGCGGACTCCAACTCGATTTCGTCAATGAGCTTGTTGCCAACAGCGGATTACCGCTACCGCAAACGGGAAAGCCGGTACCCTTTCTACATCGCAAAGGAATTAGCTTAGGAGCGAAGCTGGTGTTCCTCAGCCTCTTCATTCTTCCTATCTCCTTCGTCTGTGCCATCGTCTTTGATACACCCGGTCCTTTCGCGTTGCCGTTCATCATCTTCATGGTGGGACTGGCGCAAGTGTTGTACACCCTGCTGTTCAAAGAACCCGAACGGGTTGAATTGTCCGCAGGTCGCTCGTCTGCTCTGAACCAGGCAAAACCTCTAGTCAGTTTTCCGGTGGGCCAAGGCACGCCGATCACTTTAGAAGCACGGCGAGTAAATACCGCCGAGATGATCAGACCGGCGAGCGTGACTGAA
>Ga0126377_10002498_pt1 | contig 12697 bp, 7 predicted proteins | sample PanSoiMetPlot_22_FD_92647 | JGI IMG/M metagenome (GOLD analysis project Ga0126377, IMG submission 92647) | Tropical forest soil microbial communities from Panama - MetaG Plot_22 | ecosystem: Environmental > Terrestrial > Soil > Tropical forest > Bulk soil | place: Panama | collected 2016-02-17
CGGACAGCCGCACCGGCTTCTCAGGGTTCGAGATATCGACCATGATGGCGTGGCTCGAGCAGGCGGCGGCGAGCAGATGGAACGCCGGGTACGCCGTCACGTCGTGGCAGTTGCGCGGGCCGGTGTGCAACGGAACAGCGACGGCCGCGGAGTTGGAGTCGACCACGACGCTTCCACGTCCGCCACGTCCGGCTCGCGGTGGACGGCGGCTGTCCGCCGGAGCGCAAAACGTGACGCAATCCGGCGACCCTTCGAGGCCAGTGAAAATCCGCGCGCCCGGGATCACCATGGCCTGCTCGGGGTGATCGAGCGGCACCTTGATGATGTCGAGCTGATAGAGCGAGTTCGTTGGGTCCGCGGGGTCCGTGCCGTTCTTGCACCCAGCCAGTTCCGTCTCCGGCCGCGCGCCCTGCTGTCCCGACACGTAGAGGTAGACGATTTTGGGATCCGTCGGGCTCGGGACGAGCGTGTGCGTGTGTGAGCCTTTGCACGTCTGCACGTTCTTGATCAGCTTGGGCGCGCGCGGGTTGGAGACGTCGAAGATGCGCACGCCGGTCATGTGGTCTTGCGGATCCTTCACACCGCCCTTGCCGCAGTCATTGCGATTGCCCGCGCCCTCGGCGGAGACGAACAGCAGGTTGCCGACGATGGTCGGGTCGCCTTGCGACGTGATGCATTCAACCACCGACGCGATGACCGGCTTTGCCGGATTGCTCACGTCCCAGACGGTGAAGCCTGCGAAGTTGCCCTGGTACGCGTAGTGGCCGTTGCCGAACGCGACGTCAGAGTTGATGAACGCCAGTCCGCGCACCGTGTCGAACTGCGCCGGCTTCGGCGAGAACGACACGAGGCGCATGTTGCTCGCTGCGGTTCCGGCGTCGAGCCGGCCCGGCTTGAGGTTGTTCCGCGGATCCTCGACACTCGGATAGGTCTGCGCCGGCAGGAGCGCGGGCACGACGAGGGCGACGAGGCCGATCAGCTTGTATGAGCTGCGCATCGGGACTAACTCCGGTGGTTGGTATTGAACGCGCGGCCGCGACGGTGTTCACTTCGCCGGCAGCTGTGTGAGCAATCTCTGCATGATGCCGATCTCGGTGGTCTGCGCCGTGACAACGTCGTTCGCGAACACGTTTACGTCCACTTCCTGGCCTGCGAGTGACGTGTTAAAGAGGTCGTCCACCATCTTCAGCGCGCCGGCATGGTGCTGGATCATCAGGCGAAGGTACGCGCGGTCGAAGTCGACCCCCTTGGCCGAGTCGAGCTCCTTGAGTTGTGCGGCCGTCAGCATGCCCGCCATCATCACGTTGTGCCACGACGACGTATCGGGGGCGAACTGGTTGTTCCGCTTGAGCCAGGCCTGCATGATGCGGATCTCCGGCACCTGCGACTGATCGATCTTGTTCGAGAGTTTCAGCACTTGCGGATTGGCGCCGTGGGCCTCGGCCATCCGGGACATGACGATGGCCTGCGCATGGTGCGCAATCATTCCCTGCATGAATTCGACGTCGGCCTTGGTGTAGAGGGCGCCTTTCGGGATCACGATCTCATGACCCATGTCCATGCCGGGCATTCCCGTCATGCCGCCACCCTGAGCGCGCGCGGCTGATGAGCCGCCGAGTAACATGACGGAGAGGACGAGCGTGCTGGCAACGCGTCTGGTCGTCACGATGACCTCCTTCAGTCAGTCTGCTCGACGAGGGAGCAGGAAAATCGGCTCCGAGGAACAGCAGTACGATACGCCGCGTCAAGGTGGGCGCACTAGACGTCGAGCTTCGAATGTTGATCGACGCGTCCCTTCGCATGGGCTCTTCGACGCGGCTTCGCTCGGGGCAGCGTAAAGAAGACCGTCGTGCCTTTCCCGATCGTGCTCTCGACCCACACGCGTCCGCGGTGGGCCTCGACGATGCCTTTGACGATCGGGAGGCCGAGCCCCGTTCCGCTTCGGTCGACTTTCCGCTGTTCCGCGTCGCGGTCAAAGAGATGTGGAAGCGCAGCCGGGTCGATCCCGCTGCCGGTGTCCGAGACCCAAAACAGGACGTCGCCATCTCGGGGTTTTGCTCCGATCGTGATGCTGCCCCCGTGTGGCGTGAACCGCACCGCGTTGCCAACCAGATTCTCGAGCACCTGGACGAGCCGATCGTGATCGGCGAGCACGTGCCCGGCGTCGGGGGCGACGTCGGCGCGCAGATCGATTTCGGCCGTCGCGGACACCAGTTCGTGTCCTTTCACGAAATCGGCAATCGTCGTCGCCACAGGAAGCCGAGCCTCCTCGACCGACAGTCGGCCTGACTCGATGCGAGTGATATCGAGCAAATCTCGAATCAGGCGATTCATCCGATGCGCAGCCTCCCGAATCAACGCCGCCGACTCGGCCACCGAGCGCATGGGACCCTGTTCGCCCATCGACAAAACATCCGCCTCCATCACAATGGTGCTCAGCGGGTTTCGCAAGTCGTGCGCGACGATTCTGAGCACGTCGTCGCGCGCACGAATCGCGGCCTGCGCGGTGCGATGCAGCTGCGAGTTCTCGATGAGAAGGCTCATACGCCGCGCGACCATCTCCGCGAGCGTGACATCCGTCGGCTCATACGGCGTCGCCGATTCCAGCAAGAGCGCGCCCAGGCACCGGTCCGCGATGAGCAACGGCAGGGCAATCACCGACCGCAGATTGAGGGCATCGAGGGTCCGACGGTGTTCCGCGTTGTGCGCCAGCGACGCCAATACCGCCGGCGTGGCTTCGAGAACGAGCGGCCGCCTCGTCGCGATCGCTTGCGCGACAGGGTGCTCCGCGGTCGCGTCGCCGTCAATCGCGATGATCAGATCGTTGGGGTCCGCCGCCGACGAATTGCGGCTCGCTGCGCTCGTCCGACGAGCCGGCCCGTCGTCGTCGCAAAGGTAAAGCGCGGCGTAGTCGGCCAGGCTCTCGACGGCAAAACGCGTGAGTTGGTGCAGTGTCTCCTCGTAGTCGAGCGTCGAGTCCAGTACCTGCCCGAGCCGTGCGAGCGCACGCTGCTGCTGCTCGATGTGCTGCTGCTCGGTGATGTCGCGAAGGGCAACCGTGAGTATCTTCTCGCCGCCGACCTCGAGTTTCGAGATGGCGGCATCCGCGGGGAATTCCTCGCCATGCTTGCGAAGGGCCACGATCGTCGTGCCTCGCTCACCCATCCTGCGGGCCGAATCGGGGCCCGCGGCAAAGCGCGCCAAGTAGTCGCGGTGCACCGCGCGATATCGCTCGGGGAGCAACATGTCGATCGGCGCGCCGATCGCTTCGTCGCGCGAGTATCCGAAGATCTTCTCGGCGCCATCGTTCCAGAGGGTGATCCGCTGCGCGACATCGACGGAGATCATCGCGTCCGGGGAAATGGCGACGATGCCAGACGCCTTGGCGGCGCCGAGTAGGAGCTGATTCGTCCGCTGCGCTTCCTGATAGAGCCGGGCATTGTCGAAGCCCACGGCAAGACGGTTGGCCAGCTCCACGGCCAACTGCAGATCGACCTGCGAGTAACGCCGCGCGGACCCGGCGCAGGCCAGCGTCAGCGCGCCCAGCCTTCGTCCGTGCGCCAACAGCGGCACGACTATGAGCGACTTCACGCCGACGCTCAGCATGACGTCTTCTTCCTGCTGCTTGGGGGATGGTCGCTCGAGGGGCTCGGGGACCTCAGACAGGAGCATCGGGTCGCCAGACGCAATCACTTGCGCCTGTGGTGAGCGCCAACCCTCTTGCGGCGTCGCGTCCCTCATCCGCTCGGCCAGGGCCGACTGTTTCGCGGAATCTGCGAACACGACTCGCGCACGATCGATCGCGCCCGACGGCGACACGAGATCCACGAGGCACAGATCGGCGAGTGATGGCACGACGATTCGCCCCGCGGCATCGAGCACGGCGGCCATATCGAGCGACGCCGCGAGCTGCGCTCCGGAGTCCGCGAGCATCCGGACTCGGCTCTCCATTGCTTTCAAGTCCGTGATGTCGACGAGAACTGTTCGGCATTCGGTCGCCTCGCCATGTTCGTCTCGAACCGGATCGCTGACGAGTTGAACGACGCGCGCGCCCCGGCTTCCGCGTGGCGCGAGGACGACTTCGGTCGTCACGCGCTGTCCTCCCTTGGCGCAGCGGCGCATGTGCACCAGGAACGGCGTCCGCTCCTTGAGCCGGGCTGCGGTCGGAAAGAGCCTGCCGATCAACTGCTCGCGCGGAACGCCGAGCAATGCACTGGCCGTCAGGTTGATCTTGCCAATTCGGCCGTCGAGACCGAGGGTGCAGTAGCCCACTGGCGCGAACTCGTAGAGGTCTGCGTATCGCGCCGTGGACTCCTCGAGGCGAGCGTGCACCTCTTTCAGCTCCTGGTTCTGCATCTCGAGCTCCACTTCACGGAGGCGGAGCTCGTGAATGAGACGCTCACGGTTTGGCTCGCGCGCAGCGTCCGCCGACCGGCGCGCCGCGGTCTTGAGCTTCTGGAGCTCTCGAACCAGCTCGTCCTTGGACCTTCCGCGGACGCGTTTGCCGCTCATGGGCGCGTGCGATCCATCGCTCAGAGGACCAAACAGAGTTCGTTCATTTCGCGCCGCCACGCGTCGATTGACGTCGTTCGCCTAACGGCTCGACGGACAAGAGCATGAGCGGCGTTTCTGGCGACGCCGGCACCAGACTTCCGCCGAAGCTCATCGGCCGGCCCTCGCCGTCCGCCTGTGGAACGCGAATCTCATAGTCCCGGAAGATCGACGCGCCGGAGAACACCCCGTCGATTCGCTGGCGCAGCCCGGGATCCGCGAACTGCTTCGCGCCCAGCCCCGGCAGCAACGTGCCCAGCGTTTCGTCCGCGGAGACTTGAAATGCGGCGTAGAACGGCGCGTTGGCCCACACCACGCGGAGCTTGCGATCGATGATAACCAGCGGGTGGTTGATCGCGCCGAGGAACTTGTCGGCATAGGCGCCGACGTCCCGGGTCATCTCCTCCGCGCGCCTTCGGACGTCGACGTCGATGAACATGAGGAGCGCGCCCCGAATCGCATGGTCGATGGTCTTGTACGGCGTGATGCGGAACAGGTACCAGCGCCTGTTGGCCGCGAGGACTTCCTGCTCGAACACCGAGAGGTTCTGGATGACGGCGGACACCTTGGGCTCCAGGGTGGCCGCCGTGCCCAGGAACGGATCGAGAAATCCGATGTTCCGGCCGATGTCGCCTGGCACGAGGTGAAAGAGCCGCTCCGCGGCAGCGGTGAACCGCCGAAGCCTGAGATCCATGCCGACGATGACGATCGCGTTGTCGACACCAGCGAGCACGTTGTGCAAGTCGTCGTTCGATTGCGAGAGCTCGACCATGCGATTCTGCAATTCTTCGTTGACCGTCGTCAACTCCTCGTTGGTCGACTCCATCTCCTCTTTCGACGTCTCGAGCTCCTCGTTCGTGCTCTGCAGCTCTTCGTTCGAGGACTGCAGCTCCTCATTAGCGCTTTGTAGCTCCTCGAGTGCGCTCTCCTTCTCCTCGATCGTTGTCTGTAGGTACTCTTTCGTCGACGCGAGCTCGCGCTCGAGCGACGCGATGCGCTGTGTCGCTTCTCGTGGCGGCGCCCCCGTTTCCTTTGCCCCGTCCGCGACGGCGGTCTCCTTCACAGTCGGTGCCTGGACGAACAGGACAAGGAAGCAGCGGCTCTTCGACTCGGGATCCTGGAGCGGAACCACGTCCAACGTCACCACCCGCTCTTTCCCGTTCTGGTGGTACGTGACTTCCGGGCTCACTCGTGCCTGCGTTGCCGACGCTTCCTGAATCGCCTTCTTCAGCTCGATGTGAAGCTCGTACCGGGCGATCCTCAGCAGGTTGAAGCTCGCGGCACCGGGGGCCGGCTCGAGAAACGGACCGGTGCGTCCGCGGAACTGTAGAATCTCCATGTTCGGCCCGACCACGACGCCGGGGGGCCCGTACAGCTCCAGCACCTTGCGGTCCGCCAACCCCTGCAGGTTCTGCGTCGGCCTGGGCAGGGGTGTCTCGCGCGCCGGCTCTCCGACGGGCGGCGAACCGAAACGGAATTCGGGCACGACCTGGGCCGGGACGTGGCGCTTGAGGTAGATCTTGTTCTTCCGATCGATCGGCGAGAACAACTCCCCGGAATCGCCGACCGATTCCGAGCTCCCCAGCAGGAGATAGCCGGTCGGGTTGAGCGCGTAGTGGAGGATATGAAGAACGCGTTTCTGCGCCGGCGGCTGCAGGTAGATCAGCAGATTGCGGCAACTGACGAGATCCATCCGCGAGAAGGGAGCATCCTTGAGGACGTTCTGGTGCGAGAAGACCAGCATGTCGCGAATGCGCCGGGCAATGACGTACGAGTCCTCGCGTTTGGTGAAGAACCGAGTGAGCCGTTCCATCGAGACGTCGAGTGCGATGTTGGCGGGGTACACACCGCGGCGTGCAGTCTCGATGGCGTCATTATCGATGTCGGTGCCGAAGATCTGAAACCGGTCCTCGACGTTCTTCGCCTCGCAGTACTCGAGGAGCGAGATCGCGATGGAGTATGCCTCTTCACCGGTCGCGCAGCCCGGTACCCACACGCGAATGGGCCTGCCGGGTTCCTTGTGCTCGAACAGGGCGGGGAACACGTCCCGCTTGAGCGCCTCGAACGCGGCCGGGTCGCGGAAGAAGCTCGTGACCGTGATGAGTATGTCCTTGTAGAGCGCGGTCAGCTCATCGCGATTTTGTTGAACGAACCGGACGTAGTCCTCGAGACGGGTGAGCTTGTGTAGAGTCATGCGGCGCTCGATCCGCCGGTCGATCGTCGACTGCTTGTACTGCGAGAGATCGTTGCCGAACTCGGCCCGGATCAGCACGAACAGCTTCGCAACTTGGTCTTGAACGCGCGGCAACTCGGTGGTTCGATCGACGGGACGAAATCCACGCCGTTGGGAGATGCGAGCGAGCTCCGCGGCGATGTCCTTCGGCGACAGCGAGAAGTCCGCGGAACCGCTCGTAATGGCGCTGCGCGGCATCCCGTCGTATTTCGCCGTCTCCGGGTCCTGCGCGAATGTGTAACCACCCGCCGCCTTGATGGCCTTGAGGCCGAGCGTACCGTCCGTGCCGGTGCCGGACAACACGATCCCCACGGCAAACCGTCCCTGGTCTTCGGCGAGGGAACGGAACAGGTAGTCGACCGGTAGGCGCGGGCCGTGCGTGTCGGGTGCGGGCAATAGCCGAATCACCCCGTGAAGGACGGCCAGGTTGGCGTTCGGCGGAATCACATAGATGTGGTTCGGCTCGACGGTCATGTCGTTCGCTGCCGTGTGCACCGGCAGTTTGGTAATTCTGGAAAGCAGCTGGGTGAGGATGCTCTCGTGGTCGGGCGCGAGATGCTGTACGACGATGAATGCCGTCGAATCTCGCTCGAGTTGGCGGAAGAGCTCCGACAGCGCGTCGAGCCCGCCGGCTGAGGCGCCGATGCCGACGATCAGGAACTCCCGATTCTCGACCTCCTCCGGCGATTGACCCTGCGCGACCTCCGTCTGCGGCTCGTCTTTGTCGGGGTGCGCCAACGCCCGCCGGGCCTTGGGCTCGCTCTTTCGACTCGTCCGCGCATTTCGCTGCGCTTTCTTGGCGCCCGTTGCTGACCGTTTCTTCTTTGCCAACGGTTTCTCCCGATCAGGTCCAGGGAATTCCCACGTTTCAGCGCGCGACTTCGCTCCTCGAATGAGCCGCGACGAGGAGACATAAGATACCTGTGAGTGTTTTGAAAACAACCTTGGCAAGAGGGCAAAGGTCTTGCCATTCCTGTGCTTCTGGGGACGGTCTGGCGAGCAAGAGCGCAGGCGGCGACGCCATCGCCAAGCGGTCTGCGTCGAACCCGTCGACAGTGTGTATCTCGCTGGCGGGCTGAACGTCGAACGCGAAGTGCGCATCTCGTCCGACCTCCGGCCCGGGGGTCAGGTCAACCGCGCCGGCCTGCGCCGTTCGACGCGAATGCTGGCAGAAAGAACACGCTGAACCACCGCCTGTGCTCGAGAAAGTGCCAAACGGTGTTGTTGCGGCAGTTGGGACAATCCATTGGCGCGGTGGGACCGAGGTCCTCGTTGGTTGCGCGCCCCCAACCGAGAATGAAGAGCATCAGTGGCCCATGGTTGTGTGAAGCGGACCGACCCCTGTGTACTCATGCAACCCGGTCCCGGCATGCGGGCTCTCGCGCCGCAGGTCTGGGCCACTGTCTTCTTGACGACCGTATCACTCGTTGAGTAAGCGGCCTAACGGCCAGCGTTGCGGTTGTCGTTCGTCACGATTATTTCGGGCGCACCAAGCGCCACTGCGTCGGCGACGACGATCACGGCGCCGACGAACGTGAGAAAGCTCGCGAGCTTGCGAGCCCGCCTAGATGAAATTGGTATTCGAAACTTGTTGCGGTTTTCAGCACTGCACTGCACCTTCATCATCAGCGCTGGCTACATGAGAACACGAGAAGCACCCGCGCCATACGACATTGACCGACCGCGACGTGACACATCTCGACAGCAGGACGTCGCTCCCCCGCCTGACCGAACTCGCGTATCACGAACTCCGAACCATCGCGCACCGGCATCTTGCGGCGCACGGTGGCAGCGCGTCGCTCGAGACGACGGCGCTCGTGCACGAAGCGTATCTCAAGCTCGCGAACACGACGCCAGGTGTCTGGCGCGACCAGTCGCACTTTCGCGCCGTGGCCTCAGTGGCGATGCGACAGATCCTCGTCGATCGCGCGCGCGCGCGGGCGACATTCAAACACGGCGCGGCGCTCACCCCCGTCTCGCTCGAGGACAACGCGCTTGCGGCCGATGACGATCCAGATACGCTGCTCGCCATCGATGCAGCGCTCGATCGCCTCGGCGAGCTGTCGCCGCGTCTCGCGCGCGTGGTCGAGCTCCGGTTTTATGGCGGACTCTCGGAGCGTGAGACGGCGCACGAGCTCGGGGTCACCTCACGGACGGTGCAACGCGATTGGGCGAAAGCCCGCATGCTGCTCGAGCGCATTTTGGTTTCCTCATGACGGCGGCGCTCTCGCCCGCTCGTTGGCAAACCATCGAGCCGCTCATCGATGCGGCACTCGCCCTCGGGGCCGAGCAACGTGCAGGGTTCGTCGCGCGATCGTGTGTAGCCGATGGTGAGCTGCGCAACGAGCTCATCTCGATGCTCGCCGCGTGTGAGCGGCTCTGGCCGACCGGCGGCTGGCTCTCACAGCCAGCCGCCGAACGGTTCGCATCGCTCTGGGTGGAGCCCAACGAGCATGAGCGTTTCGTCGCGGCGCTCGCGGGACGATACATCCTCGAGGGGGAAGCCGGCCGCGGTGGAATGGCCGTCGTCCATCGCGCGCGAGACGTGGGGCGCGACGACCGTCACGTCGCGCTCAAAGTGTTGCGGACGACGGTTGGCGACCGCGGAGCCTTGCGCTTCCGCCGCGAGATCGCGCTCGCCGCCGAGCTGCACCATCCGCGCATCGTGTCGGTGCTCGACTCCGGCGAAAGCGCGGGACGACTCTGGTACGCCATGCCGTTCATCGACGGCGAAACGCTGGGCGCGCGGCTTCGGCGCGTACAGCGCCTCGACATTCCCGACGTCTTACGCCTGATGCGCGAAATCGCCGACGCGCTCGGTTATGCGCATGCGCGCGGCGTGATCCACCGCGATCTCAAGCCCGACAACATTCTCGTCTCCGACGACGGGGCGATCATCGCCGATTTCGGCGTCGCGAAGGCGCTCTTGGTCGCCTCGACGCGCGAAGGCGATTCGATCGACGAGGGGGAAACGACGGAGGGCATCCGTCTTGGCACGCCGCTCTACATGGCGCCAGAACAAATCACCGGACGTTCGACCGATCATCGGATCGATCTGTACGCACTCGGTGTCGTCGCGTATCAGCTCGTCACGGGCGTCACGCCGTTCCACGGTTCGCGTCAGGACATCGCGACCGGCCATCTGTCCAGGCGGCCGCCGTCCATCGGCGGGCGTCGCGCGGGTGTGCCGAGGCGGCTTGATCGTTTGATCATGCGACTCTTGGAAAAGAAACCTGCCGATCGCCCGGCATCCGCCGCCAACGTCAGCGCGGAGCTCGCCGGAATCGCTTAGCAGCTTCTCGACAGTTCTCACGATGGGCTCCGACCGCAACGACCGAGTGCGAACATGACCGACACGTCAAGTGGGATTCGTGGGGACGACGGATACGCTGCCGCGTACGACGCGGCACCGTTGCCGACGATGGTCGGCGACCGGTATCGCGTCGGCCAACGCATCGCGGCCGGTGGTATGGCGACGGTGTTCGTTGCGGAGGACATGAAGCACGGACGGAAGGTCGCGGTGAAGGTGTTGCATGCGATGCTCGCGCACTCGATCGGCAATCAACGTTTTTTGCGAGAGATCGAGGTGATCGCGCGGCTGCAGCATCCGCACCTCCTGACGCTCATCGATTCGGGCGACGTCGGTGGCTTGCCATACTACGTCATGCCGTATCTCGAGGCACAAAGTCTTCGCGAGACCATCGCCGCGGAGTTGAAGATGTCGTTCGACGATGCGATCCGGATCGCGCGCGAAGTCGCCGACGGCTTGGCGTACGCGCACCAGAACGGCGTGATTCACCGCGACATCAAGCCGTCGAATGTTCTCATGAGTGGTGGGCACGCGATGGTCGCGGACTTCGGCATTGCGACCGCGCTCGAGCGTGCTGGCTTTCCGCGAATCACCGAGACGGGCATCTCGCTCGGCAGTCCGATCTACATGAGTCCCGAGCAGGCCGCGGGCGAGCGCGACGTCGACGCGCGCAGCGATATCTACAGTCTCGCGTGTGTGCTGTACGAGATGCTCGCCGGCCAAGCACCGATCGAGGATGCGTCGATGCAGGAGGTCGTCACGAGGAAGTTGACGAACGGCTATACGAAGCTGAGTGAGCTGCGTCCCGAAGTGCCGCCGCAACTCGAGGCGGCGATTCATCGAGCGCTGTCGGCGGATCGCGAAGCGCGATTCGAGACGATGGAGGAGTTCTCTCAGGCGATCGCCGCCGCTGCACCGGTGGCCGCGCCAATGGTGCGCTCGACGAAATGGATCCTCATCGCGGCAGGAGTCGGAGCCGTCGTCGCGGGCGGAGCGTGGCTGCAGCATGAGCGCGCGGTCGTGCGTGCGACGCAACGCGTGGCCGAGGTCAATCGTCTCGCCCTGCTCGGCAAGTTCGACTCGGCGTTCCGTATGACCGCCCAGATCCTGCCGATCATTCCGCACGATTCGTCGCTGCTGCGGATCCGGCCGATGTTTACGACTTTTCTCAAGATTGTCACGGTGCCGGCCGGCGCGCAGGTGTCGATCCAACGCCTGGATCAGCCGGACAGTAAATGGCGGGTCGTCGGCACGACGCCGCTCGACAGTCTTGCCTTGCCGAGGCTCGTCGGAAGTGGGCTCGAATACAAGGTTCACATCGTACGCGCCGGGTACGAGCCGGTCGAAAGACTTGCGACCATGCTCGTAAAGGCTTTCGCGACCATGCCCGGGGCGATCGACACCATACGCCTCGACACCGCCGGTGCGATGCCCGGAATGGTACGCATCCCTGGCTTCTCACTCGACAGCGGTCACCATCGGTTTGCCGACTACTACATCGGCAAGACCGAAGTCACGAATCGTGAGTATGCGCGATTTGTCACCGCCGGCGGATATCAAAAGCGTGAGTATTGGACAGAGGCGATGGTGCGCAACGGAAAGCCGGTCACTTGGGACGCAGCGATGGCCGACTTCCACGATCGCTCCGGCGCGCCGGGGCCGAGCACGTGGAATGGCGGCACCTATCCACCAGGTCAAGAGGATTTCCCAGTCGGAGGCGTGAGCTACTACGAGGCGGCCGCATACGCACGCTTTGCCGGACGTCGGTTACCGACGCTCATTCACTGGAGGAATGCGGCATCGCGCAATTACGGGTTGACCGGCTGGACGTTCCTATCGGCGAGCAACTTGAACAGCGCAGAGCCTCGCCGCGTCGGCAGCGGAGTCATGAACGGATTCGGGCTATACGATGTGGCCGGCAATGTGCGCGAGTGGTGCGTCAATCCCAGGGACGGCGGACGGCTCGCTATGGGCGGCGGCTGGGAGGAGCTCGAGTATTTGTGGAACAACCTCCTTCCGCGGCCGGAGTTCGATCGCGCGCCAAGCAACGGACTCCGCCTCGTTGCGCTCACGGACGCGGAGAGCACGATCGCTCGGCTATCGGGACCTGTGCCGCGCAGGGATCTGCGTGACTTTCGCGGTTTCAAGGCCGTGTCGGATGCCGAATTCGCGATGTACCGGCGGATGTACGATTACGATCACCGGCCGTTCGAAACGAAGATCGAAATCGATTCTCTTCGCGAGCGGTTTCGTTGGCAGCGCGTGAGCTTCACCGCGGCGTACGGCGATGAGCGTATGGCGGCGTATATCCTTCTGCCCAAAAACGCAGCGCCTCCATTCGAGCCCGTGATCTTTTGGCCTCCAGGTAGTCCACGCTTCATCGATGTGCTTGTGGGGCCATCCGCGTCCCCGTCACAAAGGCTCGAGGGGTTAGTCGGATTCCTCCTGCAGTCGGGGCGCGCTGTGGTTCTGCCGCTTTTCAAGGGGGCGTACGCGCGAGATTCGACGCGCTACGCCGAGGCCGCCTTCGGTTTCGACACGACCACGCAGTTTCGTGATTTCACGGTGCAATGGGTCAATGACATGCGCCGCACGATCGACTA
>Ga0126377_10002499_pt1 | contig 12697 bp, 19 predicted proteins | sample PanSoiMetPlot_22_FD_92647 | JGI IMG/M metagenome (GOLD analysis project Ga0126377, IMG submission 92647) | Tropical forest soil microbial communities from Panama - MetaG Plot_22 | ecosystem: Environmental > Terrestrial > Soil > Tropical forest > Bulk soil | place: Panama | collected 2016-02-17
GCCGATAGTCGCGCCAGCCGCGAGTGTCATCATGGCACTACACGACATGGCGCCCATCGATGCGCCTTGCGGGAGGTCCTGCACGGTCGGCATGTAGGGCCCGCTCCGGACAATCGACATGCGCCGCACACTTCCACCCGTGCTCCCAGCAAACGAGACATGAGCAGCCATGAGGTAGAAGCCCGCTTGCTGAATGGTAATCACCGTGCCGCCGGCAGCTGGCGCCATGCCACCAACGCCCTCTGTAATTTCATCCCAAATGACGGCAGTATTCGTTGCGTTAGGTATTGATTGGTTTGTGATCCGCGATATTCGACAATACATCTGCAGCGAGAGCTTTGGCCAGGTGATTTTCCCAGCCGCGACGACCGGGTTTGGGTAGGTCGAGCCCACTAGGTCGCCCCCGGCCGGCCCGGTGAGCCCAGTCGGCGTCGCACTCACCCACTGCTTCGTGTTCCCGTCGTCGTAGTAGACGTAGAGGCTCTGATCGGGATCACTGCGCCACCAGAGCTGCCCGGCCTGCGGCGCTGCCGGCGGCGAGAGTCCGATCGCCACGTTCCCGACCTTGTCCCAGGCCGTCCCATCCGAGACGTAGAGCGCTTGTTCCGTGCTGTTCCAGTACGTGTCCCCCGAGAGGCCGACCGCGGGCGCGCTCGCGTACGGCAGCGCGTTCGTGGTGCCGTAGCTCCTCATCCAATCACCACCACCCGGTAGCCGGCGCCGAGGTTCGGGTTGTACCGGATCGTCACGGTGTTCACCGTGGCCGCGTCCCAGTCCACCTCGACCGCCGTGTACGGGGTCGCGCCGTTGTAGACCATGACATGCACATCCCGGGTGTTGAGATTGTGCGTCACCGTTTCCGGACTCGCGGTCCCGGTGAGCGCCGCGGCGTACTTCTTCGTCACCCCGGTGACCGCCGTGTCGACGTAGCTCCGCGTGGCGATCGTGGCCGTGTCGACCGCCACCGTGTCGGCCGCCACGGTGATGCCGGTCCCCGCCCCCACGTCGAACGTGTTCCCCGTGAGCGTCAGGCCAGCCCCGCCGACATAGCTCGCCGGGGCGCCAAACTGCGCCCACGTGATGCCTGTGGCTCCAACGGTGATCGGCGCGTTGGTGGTCATCACCCACGCCGTGTCCGCCTGGCTCGTGCCCTCCGAGACGAACACCGCAGCGTTCAGCAGCTCGACTTCGGCATCGGCGTCCGTGGCCCGCGTCCACGCGCCCGAGGACGCCACCCAGATGCCGTTCTCGGCCGGAGCAGTCTGGTTCTTGAGGAGCACGCGGTCGCCGCCGAGCGGGGTCACGCCATCGATCGCGGTGAGCCCGCTGAGTGCTCGCTGCGCGGTCGAAGCCATCCGCACCGGGTCCTTCCACGAGAGCCCGTTGATAGCGGCATCGACATACGACTTGTTCGCCGCATCATTCGGGTTGCTCGGCGGCCCGAGGTTGATGATGGCGAAGTTGTTGAGATCGACGTTGGCGGTCGCCGGGGCCAGGGCGGAGATCGGGATGGTCGAGTGTGCCGCCGCCGTGTGGGCCGGGTTCCCGTGGGTGTGATCGGAGCGGGCGATCGTGACGGCGCTGCCGTTGGCGCTCGACGCGCCGAAGGTCGTCTCGGCCGTGATCGCCCCGAAGGCCGGCATCCCGTGCTTGTGATCCTCACGGGCGTAGTTGGTCCCGGCGCCGACGACCGGGGCGTCTCCGATCGCCTGCGTCGTCACGGTGGCAGCCGGCGTGGCCCCGGCTCCGGCCTTCGCCGCGACCCACTGCGTGCCGTCGTACCAGTAGAAGGTGTTGTCGGTGGAGTTGAAGTACATCAACCCCTTCACCGGTGCGGCCGGCGCCGTGCCGAGATTCTGCATCACGGCATTGCGGAGCTCGTTCTTGACGATGTCGACGGCGCCGTAGATGGTTGGCATGCAAGCTCCCTCAGCTCAGGTAGGCTTCACCACCCACGGCTGCCGAGAACGTCAGTTGGACCGTGGTCGCGCTCGTGTAGTCGGTCGCGCCGGGCCAGATCTCCCGGCCCGTGGAATCGACGGCCGCGACGTTCGGTCGAAACGACAGGTTGTGCGTGATCGACCAGGTCGTCGCCGCCGTCGCCTGGACGTGGCGATACGCTTGCACCTCGCTGGTCCCAGTGCGCTGGAAGTTGACGAGCACATCCTGATTGTTCGCCGGCTGGCCCCCGGTACCGTTCGCGATCCCGATGATCGGGACCTCGAACCACGTTCCGTGATCGATGGGTGCCGCGCTCACTTGGACCTTCGCCCACTTGGTCGAATCCGTCCGTTGCTGCATGAGCAGCACGTCGCCCGCCTGCGTCGTCACGAGCACATTGCGGGCATCCGACCCCGCCACGGTGGTGGTCGAGAAGCGCAGCATCGTCGGCGCTGCCGCCACGTCCGGGGCGAGATTCCGGATGCCCGGGTCGGTCGTGCCGTCTGCCACGCGCCAGTTCCAGGTGGCCGAGACTCCCTCCGATGGCGGTCCCGGCTCGCCTTGCGGTCCGGCAGGCCCTGGCGGCCCCGGAGGACCCTCGGGACCCGGAATGCCGGCGATGTCCCCGGCGAGTTTCTCCTGCGTCACCGAGCCGTCCTGGAGCATCTCGGTCGTGATCGTGTCGGGCTCGATGTAGTCCCCGACGGGAATGGGATTGAGCGGCTGCCCCGGCATCGGAGACCGGCCCTGGTTCCGGGCGTCGTACCCCTCGTGGTCCCAGCCGAGCTTGCGGAGCATTGCCCGGCGCGTCAGCGCGACTCGGCGACTCATGTCCTACTCATGGTCGTGGTGGTCGTCATGGTCGTGGTCGTGCTCGTGAACCTGGTGGTCGTGAACGTGGTGGCCGTGGTCGTCGTCGTGAACGTGGTGGTCGTGAAGGTCGTCGTGGTGGTCGTGGTCGTCGTCGTACTCGGCGGCATGTTCAAGACACACGCGCCGCCGCAGGCGTCACTCACCACCGCTGGGCCAGGCCGGTTCGAACCGGCCTGACCCAGGAGCCCAAGGGCCAACAGCAGGAGGAGAGCGCGGCGCACTAGAGCGTCGGCAGGATGACGTACGTCGCCGTCACGCTGCAGCTACTGCACGCCGAGAGGTTCACCCGGTACTCGCAGCCGGGGTAGAGCACGCTCACCGCCGCCGCACTCACCGTGAGCGCCGAGCTCCCGCCACTCACGTTCGCCCAATCGGCGGCGATCCCCGTGCAGTTGATCTGCAGATCGGCCGTCGCGGTGCCGGCCGTGTTCCGGCTCGTCACGATGATCGCGCGCGCGCGACTCGCCGTGCCCAGCTTGACGCTGTTCGCGGATGCGCCCGTCGCCGCTTGCGCCGAGGCGAGCGTCCCCGTCGCCTGCGTCTTCCCATCGAGCACCGCGCCCTGGGCGACGCCCGCGAGCGCGAGGATCAGGACTAGGGTCTTCATCGCTTGCCTCCTCGCCGCGTGACGGCGTGCCGATCGGATTCCGCCCCCGCCACGTCAGCCGCGCGGCGCTCGAGCGCCACGCGGTCCTCGTGCAGCTGCTTGCGCTCCGTCTCGAGCGCCTGGCGCTCTTTCCGGAGCGCCTGCTTCGCCTCGTAGAGCCCTGCCTGGTCGTCGCGGAGTCCCCGCTGTTGGTCCTCGACGTCCCGCGCGAGCGCCTGCAGCTCCTTCTCGCGGCTGGCGAGCGTCTTCTTCGCGACCGTGGCCGCCGCGCGCGCCTCCTCGGCCTCGTGCTTCAGCGTGGCGAGGGCATGCTCGCGGTCATCGAGCTCCTCGTCGCGCTCGGTCAGCTGCTGCTTCCAGTGCGCGAGCTTCTCCCGCTCCTCCTGCAGCTGGGAGTGACCATCGGTGAGCAGCGCAGTGAGCAGGCGGTACTCGTCCTGGAGTTGGCGATTGCGCTCAGGCGACGGCGCGTCCGGAATCTCCGGCGCCGCGTCGTGGGTACGTCGTGCCATCGCTCCTCCTTCCCACGGCCAAGCCAGCCGCGAGCCGCACCGTCGTGAACCGGCGCGCGATGCCGAGCGCCTCCCGCACCGCATCGGGTGCCAGGCCGATCACGTCACAGGCCTGCGCGAACGTGATCGCCGCCGGGTAGTCGAGAAACCACGCGAGCAGCCGGGCCGGCATCTGCTCACGCTGCCGCTGGACCCTCCGGTAGTCCTCGACGGCGCTCAGCAGCACGGCGACGTACAGCCGCTTCACGCCCGGCGGGATCGCCTGCGGCCGAGGCAGCTGCGCCGGCACCAGGATGCTTGGCGCTAGGAGTTCCAGCGGCGGCTCGGGCCGCTTCAGCAGCGTCATGTAGCGTCCCGCGCGCGTCACCGCCGCCTCGGGGGGGGAGGAGGGGGCCGCCGCCGCATCGGCCGGCGCGGCGGGTATCGCGTCTTCAAGAGCGGCGCGGGCGGCGGCCCCTGATCCAACACGGGATTCGCCATCAGCGTCCTACGGGCCGGAGCTGCTTCGGCCGCGAGCGCACGATCCGCGCCTGCGCGGGATTCGGCCGCTCGTATCCCGGGCGATGCTTCGGCGGCTGCCGATTCCGCAGCCGTTCCGTCCGGACGTGGAACCGTTCATCGGCGCCGCGCATTCGGCCTCCGGAGTCCCACCTGGAGACGGGGCGGCAGCCGGCCTGGTCGTTCCATGCGCCGCACGGCGAGTTTGGGTCGCCGTGTCCGCACCATCGAGCCGGAGCCGCCCATCATCCCAGCACCTCGAAGGGGGGTAAGGTGTCAGAGGCCATATGTCAGCGATTACCTAGGACAGTCAACTTGCGTTGGCACCCTTTTCGGGCTACACCCGGGTCGTCGCGGTCGGTAGTCATCGGATGTATGGCGACTGGCGTAGAGCCGGTGTTCCCGCCAGTCGCCTCTCCGATCCACTCGATCCGGCGGCGCCGGAGCTCCGTGAAATCCCGACTCAGGTCCGCTTCCGGCACGACGTAGCGCACTTCGCCGTCGTCCCGATTGAGCGGTGGATCGCCCCCATCCCGGGGAATCCGCTTGTACTTCGGCTGCCGGATGCCTCGGGCCGTCAACCAGCCTGCGATCCGCCAGCGGTTCATCGCCCCGACGAGCAGCACGAAGCGCTGTCCTGGGTCCTTGCTCACCTCGGATTCGAGCAGGATCAGATGGGCCGGATCGTCGCAGTTCCCAGTCCGCGTCCCCTTCACCTGATAGCCATCGACATCCGCCATCTCCCGATCGTTCCGGCTGATCGGGCACCAGAAGACGTTCTTCCAGGCCGCGAACGCACACTCCGGGGGCGGCCCCTCCATGTTGTCGTGCCAGGCCCACCAATTCTCTTGATGCCCAGCCCGGGACCGCATCTTCTCGAACCGCGAGCGCATGTGGCGGAGGAGGCCGATGCGGGCCGGGAGGATCTCGTAGCAGAGCGGATCCAGCTCAATGATCGGGTCGCCTACCACGGCACCTCCGGCACCCAGCTCTCCTCCTGGTCGAGGTCGACGACGACGTCGGACACCTGCTCGAGCTCCGTCGGCAGCTTCGTGCCGCGCTTGCGCAGATCGGACACCTGCGTCCACTCACGCTCAGACGCGACATCCAGCTCAAGCTCCTTCGCGGGCGCCTGCTCGATCACGGTGCGCGGCATCGTGCCGTCGTTCATCGGCGTCACGAGGTGGCAGTGCCACGCAATCATCAGCGCGATCGCGAGATCGTCATCCGCCACCCGCTGCGGGCCGCGATCGAAGATCAGGAGCTCGTCAATCGCCTGCAGCGACGGGATCGCGATCAGCCGCTCGACCAGCGCGTACGCCATGTCGTCGATCAGCATCGGCCGCGACCAGGCCGTCGTCTGCCACCCGAGCTTGTCCGTCCAGACGTGCTTCAGGTTGTCGTAGCGCCGCCAGCGGTAGACGTTCGCGTACTGCAGGTGGTTTGTCAGCTCGACCAGCGTCGTCAGCCCCGTGTTGTTCGTCTCCGGCGCGACGATCGCGCTCTTGTAGTACGTGCCGAGCAACGCGAGCTGGTGCGCGTACCGCCGCGGATCGAGGTAGCCCCACCAGGTCGCCACCACCCGCTGCCTCGTGCGATCGACTACGGCGGCCGCCGACGCGTCGCCGTGCTCGACCCCGAGCGCCGTGTCGGCGCCGATCAGGTACTCCGTGTCGGCCCGCGGCGGCGTGTAGATCACCACCGGGCCCTCCGGATCGACCGTGAACCGCGGCGGATCGCCCGGAGAGAGCCGGCCCCGCTTTGGCTCCGGCACCGGATGCTCCGCCTCCCGCCGGTACTCGAGCAGCACCGACTTCGAGAAGGCCGGCGTCCCCGACGACAGGAACGCCTCGGCCGCATTCGCCGGGTACTCCTGCGTGAAGCGCTCGGCGTCGCCCGCGAACTTGTCGACGATCACCTGGCGCCGCCACGCGAGCTGCCGATCCGTCAGCCCGTAGAGCGCCGCGAGCGCATCCTCGTCGGCCGTCCGCGTCCACTCGAGCGGCACCTCGCTCTCGTAGTCAGGCAGCACGAACCAGGGCAGGAAGATCGGGATGAATGACCCTTCGCCCCGCTCCGCCTGCTGCCACCGCACGTGGAAGGGGTTGTTCAGCCCGTTCGCCGTCGACTCGATGAGGATCGCCGTGCCTGGCGCATCTGGCACGGTCGGCAGCAGGGCGCCGAGCGTGCGTTCGGGATCCGGGTAGAAGGCGAACTCGGACAGGTGGAGGAAATGGATCGTCTTTCCACGGCCAGTCTCCTTCCCCGTCGCCGTGTCCACGGTGAGCGCCGAATGGATCGGCACCACGCCATCGGCACACGGCAGCGCGTTGAACTGCAGTCGATTCAAGAACGCCTCGCCCTCCGGCCGCAGCCGCGGATCGAGCCGATCGTAGAAGAACCGCGAGATGCCAAGCAGCTCCTGGGCGAGCTCGCGCGTGTCCGCGAGCACCAGGCCACGCGCATGCGGGTACGCCAAGAGCCACGCGAAGATCAGCGCCTCGGTCAGCGTCGACACGCCTTCCTGCCGCGCCTTGAGCACAATCGCCCGCACCGGCTTGCCTGACTCGAGCTGCGCCATCAGCGGCGCGTAGACTCGCCGCTGCGCCTCGTTGAAGACGAGCGGCATCACCTGCTTTGACTTCGCGCGAATCCAGAGTGCCTGCTCGATCAACTGCTGCGGATCGCTCCGCGCGCGATGCAGGATCTGCGCGGCCTGTGCGCGGGTGAGACTCATCCCCCCCGACGATGCGTCACGGGCGGCGCAGGCGCGGCCACGGGCGCCATCTGCGGCGCGGGCGGTGGCGGCTCAGACTGCCGCAGACAGCACCCCGTCAGCGCAACCAGGATCGCCAGCGCGAGCACTCGGGTCATCGCATGCTCCTTTCAGGCCGCCGTGACGGTGATCGTCACCGTGCTTCCGGGCGGCACCGTGATGTTGATCGGTTGATTCGGGGGCTCCGGCGGCGGCACCGGCCGCGGCGCCTCCGCCCCATGCGTGATCGCGGCACTGAACTGCTCGGCGTACCCCTCGATCACACTCGCCTTGTCGAGCGCGTTGACGACCTTCCGCGCGTTGTACCAGTCCGTCTGCGTGTCGTTCACGTAATCGGGCAGCGCCATCCCCGTGAAGTCGCCGTCCCGCATCCCCTCGAACAGGATCAGCACCGCCAGCTCCGGCTCGAGCGCCCGATCGGCCGTCGCCACCAGCGTCCCGTTCAGCCCGAGCTTCTGGTCCTGCTTCTCGTAATTCGTTTTCCACGTGAGTTGTACGTACCCGCGCCCGTAGTACGTCTCCCCCGTCGTGGGATCGGGGACGCCGTACGGCTTCCCCTGCCCCTTCCCGTACTCCGCAATCGGCTGCATCGTCTTCGCCGTCTCGTGGAACGTCGTCGCCAAGACGTACGCGAGCTGCCGATCGTCCACCCCCTCGTCATCCGCGTAGTCGAGCAGCACGGTCATACCGTCGACCTGGTCCTGCGTGAGACTCCCCGCGAACAACCAGCCCCGCACGCAGTCGAAGAAGTACTTCCGCTGGATCATCGCGAGAGCACCTCCGCGCCCGCACACCGACTCTCCTGCACCTGCTGCCCATCCGCCGCCCACGTCGGCACCACGCACGTGAGCTCCGCCCCGAGCCCCGGCCCCGGCACGGACACGACCGCCCAGCCGAGATGCCCGTCACAGCGGCACACCCGCTTCGTCGTCAGCACGAAGTCACTGATCCCCGTCTGCTTGCGGACGAAGCCGAGGAAGTCGTCCTGCGTCACCGCGCCCACGGCCGTGCCGAGCCCCAGCACCAGGAGGAACGCCCTCATGCCGTCAGCACCTCCTCAGCGACCCCGGCCAGGAACGACTCTCGCGGGATGCCGAGGTAGCTCCGGAGCGCCTCGATGCCGTCCGCCGCACTCCGACAGAGCACCCAGCAGTAGTGATGCCCCTGCAAGGCGTCCCGCCACCACCGCTGCTCCGGCTTCAAGACCCCCTTCGGCGCCTTCATCTCGATCGCGAGCCCGTGGTACGGCGCGCGCGCAACCGGCAGGATCAGGTCAGGGACGCCCTTGCGCATCCCCTCGGCCAGCAGCTTCTTCGCCACCGCCGGCCGCACGCGCGCCCCATTCGGCACCGCAAAGAGCAGATGCAGCTCTGGATGCTCAGCCGAGGCGTAAAATGCCCAGTTGACGACTGCACACTGGGCTTCATGCTCAGGAGACTGTCTACGTCTGTATACTTTCGACACGCATCAGGCTGCTTCCGGTGTTCCTGATGCTTCGGATGTCCACCTCGTCCACCACCGACCACGTTTTCCTAAAAGCTGCCGCTACTCTTTTTTTTCTCCCCTCAGAATCCGGATCTGACTCTGTCCCCCCCTCCACCCGTACTCTGAAAGATGGATCATAACGCCCGCCGTGCCCGCTCGGCCGCCCGCCGGAGCGAGGCCAGCACGGTGGCGGCGGCCAGCTCGAAGTCCCGCCACGTCGGGACATCACCCGCGCGGTACAACCCGACGTCCGCGACGTTGTCGCACGCCACGCTCTCATCCGTGGGGGATACCGCGCATTTGTACTCGACGTCCCACACCATCGGCTCGAGGTATGGCTTCCCCTGGTCGGCGGCCTGGAGTACCCAGCCGACCACGGGTTGCTGCCATAGGAACCACCCGCCGTCGTCATCCCGTCCGAGCTGCACCCAGCGCAGTCCCGGCTCCGCCGCAATGACCTGCCACGGGCGCGCCTTGTCGTTCACCAGAGCCCCCCTTGCTCCGCATCCCGCCGCCAGCGGCGGCTCGCACCCCGGGCTCGCATCCAGCCGTGCCGCTTGAGCACGTTCGCGAGCCGCATCTGCTCCCGCTTCCCGCAGCTCGTCGGCTCCAGGTTGAACACGTCCTTGAACACCTGGAGCAACGTCACCTCGTCGCGGCCGTCCAGATACGACAGCACGGGCATGTCCCACACGTCCGTCTCGACGCGCGACGCCTGGAGCGCTTTCAGCTCCTCCGTCTCGTCGTCGGTCGGCCACCACTGCACGCCGTCCTCGTACGCCACCCGCGCCTCGGCCCAGAGCTGGTCCCGGTCGTGCTGCAGCGCCGCGAGATCGATGCGCGTGACGGGCACCGGCCAGAACCGCCGGTTCCCACTCGCGTCGTGCAGGTACGTCTCCTCGTTCGTCGTCGCGATGAACACGCATTGCCTCGGCCGCCGCACCGATACCCGCCCATACGACGGCCGGAACGTGTCCGCCGGCTGCGTGATCCAGTCCTTCACCCGCGTGAGCGAGACGCCCCGCAAGGCCTCGAGCTCCGCGATCTCGACGATCCAGTGGCCGGGCAGCACCTGCATCGCATCCTTCGAGTGTACGGCGGGCAGGTTCCCCAGGTACCACGGCCCCGCCAAGGCTCTGACCGCCTGGCTCTTCCCCACGCCCTGCGGCCCCTCGAGGACGAGCAGGTGATCCGCTTGACACCCAGGCTGCTTGACTCTCGCCACCGCAGAGACCATCCATCGGACGCCGATCCGATGCACGAGATCGTGATCCGGTGCGCCGCAGTATCTGGAGAGCCACGTTCCCAGCCGCCCCACCCCGTCCCAACAGCGCTCGTCCAGGTACCGACGCACCGGATGCACGCTCGCCGCCCGTGCCGAGACGCCAATGGCGTCCCACAGGGCCTCGCTCCCAAAATCGACGTTCTTGTGCCGCGTGAACCACTGCTGCACGTAGGTCACGTGCGCGGCCTCGAGCAGCGCGCCCACCCGCGGCGCCGGCATCGAGGCGATCGGCGGACACGGCTTCACCCACCGAATCTGGTCGAGGAACTCGTCGTACTCGAGCGCGCCCTGCCACTCCGGCAGGTTCGTCAGCAAGAGCGCCGCATTCCCCGGCGTCCGCGAGACCTGCCCCGCGCGGCTGAACACCAGCTCGCTCTGCCACCCCCCCTCCACCACCGGCCGCACCACCTCCGCGACGACGTCGTACTCCCGCGGGAGCCCCAGCCGCTCCAGCGCCTTCCCCCGCATCCCCGCAGGAATCTCCGCGACCACCTCGCCCTGACTCCGCCCCCGACAGTGCTCATGCGAACAGTGGAACCATCCCTTCGCGCTCCCCACCTGCGGCGCAAATACCACCGTGGATGAGTCCCCCCGACACCCACTGGTGTGCGCCCGCTCCCAGGGACACACCGCTGCGTATCGACCAGGCCCCACCTTCCGGATTAACCACCCCGCCGCCTCAAACGCCGCCCCCATGAACCCCGCCGTCACCTCCGTGTCCACCACCTCCCACTGCTGCTTCGGCCGCGCCAACTTGTCCGCGATCCAGTCAGGCAACACCGCAAACGGCAGCTCCCCAATCTTCGCCGTCAACTCCCACCCGTACCGCCGCCCACTCAAATGCCCACTCGGCGCCGCAATCACGTACCCCCCGTCCGCCTTGATGTCCACGCCCTGCGCCAACGGCCGCCCGGTCACATGCGCCGCCTGCGGCCGCGCAAACCACACATGCACCCCACCCCCACCCGTCAATACCCGCGGCGTCTCCGGTAGCGCCCCATGCGCCGCCTCCAACTCGTGCAACGACTCGTCACCCCCATTGCGCGGATCAACGTCCACCACCACAATCCCACTCCGCTCCCCCGTCGCAATCCCAATGTGCGCCCCTGGCCACTTCCCCCACCACCGCCGAATCGCCCCCACCTCCGTCGTCGCGTCCTGGAACCCCCTCCCCGTCCGCGGATGCTTCCCCGGGCTCCCACACATCCCCCCATGCCGCCGCTCACGCGGACACACACAGTCCCCCCCCACCACCTCGAAACAGGGAAACACCGCCAGGTGATACTCCTCCGCGTACCTGAGCGCCGCCCGGAGCATCCGATCCGCCTGCGTCGGGGTCCCCATGGGGCCGTCGTCAGTAATCTAGGACACAGACTACCAAACGATTACCCATCCGGGCCCCCTCCATCACGGCCGTAGGTGGAAGTACGCCCTCGCACCCCGCAACGTCAAGAGGGGTCCCGCACCTTTTCCAGGAGCTCGTCCGTCGCCGTGCAGCGGGCACATCGGTAGTCCGGCGATTCGCAGTGCTGCTCACGATACCCACGCACCGCCGCCTCGAGCCTCGCAATCAGACTCATCATCCGCGCCGCCTCCACACCCCACCGCCGCGCCGTCTCCTCGGCCTGCCGCTCGACGTGCGCCAGCAGCTCGTGCGCCATGTCGTCGTCACCCATCACGATCCCGACGCCTCCAACCACGGCGGCTTCCTCCCCTCCCCCCCGTACACCAACTTCTCCACCGCCACTAAATCCTCCACCCGAAACCGCCGCACCCCCCGCGCATCCCGGGGTAACGGCCCAAACTTCCCCTCCTTCTCCCACCGCTGCAACGTCCGCGCATGCACCCCAAACACCAACGCCGCCTGCCCCACCGTCATCCCCGCCCGCTTCACCACCGCCTCCACATACACCTCCCCCTCCCCCAACAACTCCCGCGCCTTCGGACAGTACGCCGCGATCCGCGCTAAGTTCTCCGCCGAATACCGCCGCGCCCCACTCCGCGTCCGCTCCACCTTCCCCAACTTCCCCGCCTCCTCCATCCGCCAGAGCGTCCGCACCGACACCCCAAACATCTTCGCCGCGACACTCGGCCGCACCCGCGGCGGCGCTATAACATTCCCCACGGGACCGTCTCCCTCGCCGTCTCCATCCTCGCCACGACTCCGACGACGCCCCACCACCGCCACATCCACCACCGCCCCACTCGCCCCATCCACACCTTCCGCATCAACGCCCGCCGCTCCTCCTCCCCCACCCCCGCCCACCGACTCCGCCCTGCCCTCTCCGCCCCCTCCCGGCTCCGCGCTAACCCCCCCTTGCGCCCTAACACCTCCGCCGCCTTCCGTATCCGCTCCTCCTGCCGCATCCCCCCACCCCCTACCACTGCGCTACCGCTTATTCACCCCCTCCACTAAACACCGCCGCAAACACCGCCGAATGATCGCCGCCTTGCTCCGCTCCTCCCGCACCGCCGCCACCCCTAACCGCTCCCATAACTCCCGGTCTAACGTCACCGTCACCCGCGCACTCCGCCCTTTCCGCCGCTTCTCCACCCGCCACCTGCGTCCCCCTCCTCTCACGTACTTCTCCCTATATTGCTAGCCCTTCCTCCCTCCCCCCCCCCACTTCTCCCTTCCCCACCCCCCCCCCCCCCCCACTCCCATCCCCCCCCCACTCCCCCACCCCCCCCACCCCTCCCCCTCCCCCCCCCCTCCCCCC
>Ga0126377_10002500_pt1 | contig 12695 bp, 8 predicted proteins | sample PanSoiMetPlot_22_FD_92647 | JGI IMG/M metagenome (GOLD analysis project Ga0126377, IMG submission 92647) | Tropical forest soil microbial communities from Panama - MetaG Plot_22 | ecosystem: Environmental > Terrestrial > Soil > Tropical forest > Bulk soil | place: Panama | collected 2016-02-17
GACAATCCGCACGCGCTGCACATGCCGACGCACATCTACACGCGCCTTGGCGACTGGGACGGCGTGATCCGCGGCAACCTGCGCGCCGCCGACGCCGCGCTGAAGTTCCCGGCCGGCGAGCACGGCGAGTTCGTCTGGGACGAATTCGCGCACGCGATCGAATACCTCGTCTACGCGTACCTGCAGCAGGGCCAGGACGACGAGGCCGCGAAGCAGACCGATCGCCTGCTGTCGACGCCGAACATCGAGCCGAGCTCGAAGACCGCGTTCCACCTCGCCTCGACGCGCGCGCGCAATGCGCTCGAGCGCCGCGACTACGCGGCCGCCGCCGCGCTCGTGCCGCGCGAGCCCGACAGCGTCCCGTGGGATCGCTTCCCCTGGGCCGAAGGCGTCGCCTGGTTCGCGCGCGGCTTCGGAGCTGCGCACATCGGCGATGCGGCCGAGGCCGAGCGCGCGAGCGCGAAGCTCGGCGAGCTCGATGCGCGGGCGACGGCGGGCGGCGAGGACGTCTTCGCGCGCCAGATCCGCATCCTGAAGTTCGAGCTCGACGCTTCGAACGCGCACGCGACGCGGGACGACGCGTCGGCGCTCGCGCTGATGCAGGAGGCCGTCGATCTCGAAACCGCGACGCCGAAACCGGCGGTGACGCCGGCGCCGACGCTGCCGGCGTCGGAGCTGCTCGGCGACTTGCTGCTCGAGCTGAAGCGTCCCGCCGACGCCGCGACGGCGTATCGCGCCGCGCTGCAGCGCTATCCGAACCGCTTCAACGCAACGCTCGGCCTAGCCCGCGCGCTGGCGCAAGCCGGCGACAAGGCCGGCGCTGCGGCTGCGTACGGCGAACTGCTGCGCATCGCTGGCCACGGCACGCGCGCCTCGCTCGGCGAAGCGCGCGATTTCGTCGCCGCGAACCCGGACGCGAAAACGGCCGCGCCATGATCGCGAACCGCTCGATGCCGCCCGGCGCGTTCATTCCGGAGCTCGGCTACGCCGACGTCCCCGCCGCCGCCGCGTGGCTCTGCCGGGCGTTCGGCTTCTCCGAGCGCCTGCGCATCGCCGACCATCGCATCCAGCTGACGTTCGATGGCGGCTCGATGGTCGTCGTCGAAGGCCCGCAGCACCCCGATGCCGCGCACGCGACGACGCATGCCGTGATGGTCCACGTCGCCGACGTCGACGCGCATCACGCGCGCGCGAAGCGCGAAGGCGCGCGCATCGTGCGCGAGCCGGCGTCGCATCCGTTCGGCGAGCGGCAGTACACCGCGCTGGATCCGGGCGGCCACCGCTGGACGTTCTCGCAGTCGATCGCCGACGTCGATCCCGCCGACTGGGGCGGCGTGCTCGTCGGTCGATCCTAGCCGACGCCGCGTGCCCAGCTCACGGCGAGCCGCGCGGCGCGCGCGTCGTCGAGCCCGTCGCCCGTGAGCGAGGCCCAGGTCTGGAAGCGGAACGCGTGCCGCAACGTCGCGCGCAGCTCCGCCGATGCGCGCGCGCGGCCGGCCCACGCCTGGGCGAGATCGTCGACGACGTCGTCGATGTGCGCGTGGTAGGCCGCCACCGTCTTGCGGATCGCCGGCGTGTCGGCGAGGTCGCGGTAGATCACGGTCCACATGCGCTCGGTGCCGCGGTAATACGCGTAATAGGCGCGCAGCGCGCGCTCGGTGCGCTCGCGCGGATCGCGCACGGCCTTCCATGCGGCGGCATCCGGTGCGGGGTTTTCCCCGCTCCAGCGGCCCGTGCACGCCGCGAACAGCGCCTTCTCGTCGGGAAAGTGCCGGTAGACCGTCAGCCGCTGCACGCCGGCGCGCTCGGCGATCGCGCTGATCGTCGTCCGCGTCGGGCCGAGCTCCTCGTGCAGCGCGACCGTCGCTTCGACGATGCGCGCCCGCGTCTCTTCGGCGCTCGCCGCACGCTCGCGCTGGACGTAGGCTCGTTTCTTGTGAACACGTGTGTTCATTGAAATTGACATGATGGGCTCGGCCCAGTATAGTCCATATTCAGTGAACAATGGTGTTCACAAAACCATGGGAACGGAGGAGCTTCCATGACCGATACGACCCAGCCGGCCGGCCCACGCGCGCTGGCCACGCTTCATCCGCGCGACGGCATTGCCGTGCTGCGCTCCGCGATGCCCCTGCCCGATCTCGGCGGCCAGCTCGCCAACAATGCGTTCGTGTTCGACGGCCGCGAGCCGATGCTCGTCGACACGGGCTTCGCCCTGCTGAGCGAGGACATGCTCGCGGCACTCGCCGCCGAAATCGATCCGCGCCGCCTGCGCCGGATCTTCCTGAGTCACGCGGACGCCGATCACGTCGGCAACCTCGCCGCCGTGCTCGAGCTCGCGCCCGAGGCGCGCGTCCTCACCGGTTTCCTCGGCTACGCCAAGCTGATGCTGACGGGCTTCCCGGTCGACCGCGTGCAGGTCATCGCGCCGGGCGACACGCTCGACCTCGGCGACCGGCGCCTCTCGGTGCTGCGCCCGCCGTACTACGACGCGCCGGAAACGCTCGGCTTCCACGACGCCGCGAGCGACACGCTGTTCGTCGTCGACGCGTTCGGCGCGGTGCTGCCGGCGATCACGCGCACGGCCGAGCAGATCGACGACGACGCGCTCGATCGCGGGCTCGAAACCTGGTCGCAGCTCGACGCGCCATGGCTCGCCTCGCTCGATCGCGCTGCGCTCGAGGCATCGCTCGCTGCGTTGTCGGCGCTCGCGCCGCGCCTCGTGCTCGGCGCGCACCTGCCGCCGGCGCTCGACGTCGATGCGCTCATCGAGCGCATCCTGCGGCTGCACGCGCGCGGTCGCGCACCGGCGTTGCGAAACGCGGCTTGAAGAGGGGCCGGGCTGGCCTTCCTCAGCCCGGCCTCAGCCACCGCGCCGCGAGCGGCGGAATCAGCAGCAGGCTGACCAGCGTCGACGAGACGAGCCCGCCGAGGATCACGACCGCCATCGGCCCTTCGATCTCGTGGCCCGGCTGCTTCAGCTGCAACGCGACCGGCAGCAGCGCGAGTGCCGTCAGCAGCGCCGTCAGCAGGACCGGCGTCAGGCGTTCCTCGGCGCCGCGCAGCGCCGTCGCGAGATTCCACGTCTGCCCTTCCTCGCGCACGAGGTGATCGTAGTGCGAGACGAGCAGGATCGTGTTGCGCGCGGCCATGCCGAACAGTGCGACGAAGCCGACCATCGCGCCGAGTGTCAGCGTGCCGCCGGTGAGCGCGATCGCGGCGACGCCGCCGATCAGCGTCGACGGCAGCGCGAGCAGCACCAGCGCGACGTGCCGCACGTGGCCGAACGCGAGCCCGAGCAGCAGCACGATCAGCACGAACGCAGCGGCCGAATGCAGCAGCAGCTCGTTCGCGGCTTCCGACTGTGCTTCCGCCGCGCCGCCGTAGCGCAGATAGACGCCGTGCGGAAGCTGCACCTTCGCGGCGATCGCCTTGCGCGCCGCTTCCGCATAGCCCGCCTGGTCGTTCGTCTTCGGCGTCGCGACGACGATCTGGCGGCGCAGGCCGTCCTCGTGGTCGATCATGCTGCGCGCCGTGATCGTCTCGAGATCGGCGACCTGGCCGAGCGGCACCAGCGCGCCATCGCGCCCGCGCAGCAGCAGCGTGCCGACCGCGTGCGGATCGCTGCCCGCGCCGTCGATGCGCAGCGCGACCGGCACGCTGCGATCGGCGTGCTGGATCGCGGCGACGTGGCTGCCGTGGAAGGCCGCGTTGATCGCGTCGAGCACGTCGCCGGCTTGCAGGCCGTAGAGCGCGAGCGCCTCCGGCTTCAGCGCGACGCGCAGCTCCGGCTGCCGCGGCGGCACGACCAGGCGCACGCCGCTCGAGTTCGGCAGCTTTTCCAGCACTTCGGCGATCCCGCCTGCGACTTCGTCGTCGACGTCGAGATCGGCGCCGAACACGCTGACCGAGAACGGCGCGCTCTCGCCCGACAGCGTCTCGCCGATGCGCTCGGCGAGCACGGAATAGATCTCGACGAGCTGGTTCGGATAGTCGTCGAACACGTCGCGGATCGCGGCGTCGATGTCGGCGGCGGTGTGGCCTTTCGCGGGATCGATCTGCACCTCGAACTCGCTCTTGTTCGGCGTGTCGGGATCCTGGCCGTTCTCGGCGCGGCCGATCTGCTCGGCGACGCTCTTCACGCCCGGAATCTTCGCGAGCAATTTCGAGATGTTCTCGCCGATGCGCGCGGTCTCCGCGATCGCGATGCCGGGGCGCAGCGACGCGTGCGCGATCAGGTAGTTCTCGCGGAAGTCGGGCAGCAGGCGCGCGCCGAGCAGCGGCAGCAGCACGATGCCGAGCACGCCGGTCACGATCAAGACGCCGAGCAGCACGCGCGGGCGGCGATCGAAGCCTTCGATCGTGCGCAGCTGCCAGCGCTTGCAGCGCGCGAGGAACGCGGCTTCGGGACGCGGCCGATGCGTCTGCATGACCAGCGCGCACAGCGCCGGCGTCGCGCTCATCGCGACGAGCAGCGAGAGCCCGACCGCGAGCAGGAACGCGATCGACAGCGGCCGGAAGAACGCGCCCTGCAGGCCCGACATCATCAGGATCGGCAGGAACGCGACGGCGACCGCGGCCGTCGCGTAGAACACCGGCCGGCGCACTTCGAGCGAGGCGTGCGTGAACAGCGTGCGCACGTCGATGCGATCGCCGGCCGCGCGCATGCGGCGCAGGATGTTCTCGACGTCGATCACCGCATCGTCGACGACGACGCCGAGCGCGACGACGAGCCCGCCGAGCGTCATCGTGTTGAGCGAGAGCCCGAACGTCTCGAGGATCCACACGGTGGTCAGCAGCGCGAGCGGAATCGACGAGAACGACACCAGCGCGCCGCGCCAGTCGCGCAGCGTGACGAGCAACAGCGCGACGACCAGCACCGCGCCGATCAGCAGCGAATTGCGCAGCTTCTCGATCGCGCTCTCGATGAAGCTCGCGGGCCGCAGCAGCGCCGGATGGTATTCGACGCCCTGCTGCTTCAGCTGCGGCGCGAGCGCGTCGAGCCGCGCTTCGAGCGCATGCGTGACTTCGAGCGTGTTCGCGCCGAACTGCGTCGACGTCTCGACGAGGATGCCGGGCCGCCCGCCGATCATCGCGTCGCCGAAGCGCGGCTCGGCGCCGTCCCGGATCGTCGCGACGTCGCCGAGGCGCACCGGCACGCCGCCCTGCGTCGTCACGATCGCCTGTGCGAGTGCCTCGGGTGTCGCGCCGGCCGCCTGCGCCTGCACGACGATGCGCTGCGTCGTCGTCTCGATGTAGCCGCCGCCGACGAGCTCCGTCGCGCGGCGCGTCGCTTGCGAAACGTCTTCGAGCGTAAGGCCATACGCCGCAAGCTTCAGCGGATCGACCAGGACCTGCCGCTCGCGCACCTCGCCGCCGAACACCTGCGCCTGCGCCACGCCCGGCACCGCGAGGATCTGCGGCTTGACGACCCACTCGACGAGATCGCGCAGCTCCATCGGCGTCAGCGTCGCGCTCGTGAACCCGAAATGGACGAGGTATTCCATCGACGACGACAGCGGCGAGAGCTGCGGCGGGCTCACGCCTTGCGGCAGCAATCCGCTCGCTTCGGCGAGCCGCTCGGTGACGACCTGGCGCTGCCGGTACGGATCGCCGCCGCGGTCGAAGATCACGCGGATCGCCGACAGGCCCTGGCTCGACGTCGAGCGCACGGTGCGCACGTTCTCGGTGCCGGCGAGCAGACCTTCGAGCGGCCGCGTGACGAGCGCTTCGACCTGCGTCGCGTCGAGGCCGGGCGTCTCGGTCTGCACGAGCACGTGCGGCGGCGCGAAATCCGGGAACACGTCGAAGCGCGCGCCGATCAGCGCGGCCGCGCCGAGCACCGCGATCAGCACGCTGAGCGCCGTGACGATGCGCGGATGCGCGAGCGACGAGCGGACGATCGCCGCTAGCATTCGCTCTTCGCTCCGGCACGCGCGGCGGCCTCAATCATCGTCGTCCTCCGGCATCGTGCCGATGCCTTCGAGCGACCACAGCACGCCGGTGCCGTGCACGACGACGAGGTCGTCGTCGTCGAGCCCGTCGACGAGCCAGCCGTCGCCGCTCGGCATCAGCAGCGTGACTTTCTTGCGTGCGTACTGCGTCGTGTCGGCGCCGGGCTTCGCGTCGAGCTGGTGATAGACGTACGCGCCGCCCTCCTCGTAGATCAGCGCGCCGCGCGGGACGAGGAAACCTGCCCGCGCCTCGCCGCCGAGCGAGGCGCCGACGCGTGCGCCGATCGCGAGGCCCTTCGGCGGATCCTCGATCTCGACGAGGAGGCTCGCGCTCTGCGCTTCGCTCGCCTGCGCGAGCGCGCCGAGCACGTTGCCCTTGACGGCAACGCCGTCGATGTCGAGCGTCGCGCTGTCCGGCACCGCGCCGACGCTGTGACGTCCCGGCAGGTCGACGCGCACGAGCGCGCTCTTTCCTGCCGCAACCGCGTCGACGATCTTCTGCCGCCGCCCGTTCGCGTTCGACGCGAGCGGCGCCCAGCGCAGCGCGAAGCGCGTCGCGGCGGCATCGGCGGCGGCGCGGGCGCGCGCCTGGTCGGCCTGCGCGGCTTCGAGATTCTTGAGCGACGCGCCGGCGCCCGCCTTGTAGAGGCCCTGCAGCCGCGCGACTTCGGCGCTCGCCGCGCGCTCCGCCGCGCGCGTCGAATCGACGTCGCCCTGCTCGGCGATCAGCGCCGACGGGTCGAGCACCTGCCCGAACGCCGCGATGCGCTCGGCCGGCTTCGCCCTGACCGCGCGCGCGACGGCGATGCCGACGGCGTCGCGCTGCTCCTTGTTGAGCGTCGGCGTCGTGCCGTTCGCGTTCTTCTGCGCGTCGTCGTCGTCCTGGTCGGCCGCGTGCGCACAAGGCGCGAGCGCGAGCAGGGCCAGCAGCGCGACGCGGCACACGAATCCCGTCTTCCTCATCAGCGAGCTCCCGAATCGGTCTTGACGAGCGCCAGCTCCGGCCCCGACAGCGGCGCGTGCAGCGCGTCCTCGAGCGCGTTGCGCGCACTCTGGCGCTGCGCGAGCGCCTGCACGAGCTCGAGCTCGGCGCGCAGCGCCAGCACCTCGGCGCCGCTCCGCTCCATGCGATCGCCGGCGCCGAGCCCGAGCGCGACGTCGGCGTGACGGAGCTGCTCCGCGACAGCCGCGTTGCGACGGCACGCGGCGTCGACGTTGGCGCGCGCGACATCCTCGGCGCGCGCGGCGCCTTCGATGCCGCCGTAGATGTCGGCCTGCAGCGCGAGCATGCGCCGGCCCGCGACGTCGCGCGCGGCGGTCGTCTCGGCGATCTCGCCGCGGTTGCGGTTGAACGGCAGCGCGAACGCGACGTCGAACGGCCATTTCGCGATGCCGTGGTCCCAGTAGTAGCCCGGCTTGAGCTCGAACTGCGGATACTGGCGCGCAATCGCGCGTTCGAGCTTCTTCTCCGCCTGCGCGTAGTCGTTGATCGCGACGCCGAGATCGGCGCGCGCCAGCAGCGCCGATTCGCGCGCCGCATTCAGTGCGTCGGCTTCGAGCGCCGGCGGCTCGCCCCAGTCGGGCCATGCGATCGCAATGCCGTCGAGCGCCGACGGTGGCATGCCGAGTGCCGCGGCGACGGCGGCCTCAGCCGCGACCTCGTCGGCACGCGCCTGCGCTTCCTGCTGCTCGATGTCGATGCGCACGCCGTGCGCGGCGTTGAGATCCGCCGGCGCGTCCTCGCCGGCGGCGACGCGCTGCTGCTGCACGGCGACGATGCGATCCTGCGCCGTGCCGAGCCGCGTCAGCACGTCGAGCCTGCGCCTCGCGCTCTCGCGATCGGACAGCGCCGCGACGAGCGTGCGCCGCACGGTCCACGTGTGCTCCATCAGTTGCGAGCGCGCGCCGCCGGTGCCGAGGCGCGCGAGCTCGATGTCGAGCTGCCGCACGCCGTGCTGCGGCAGGAGGAAATCGAAGCTGAGGCCGTAGAGCCAGTGATCGGGCTCGTGGCGCGCGTATTCGCTTTGCAGTTCGAGCGTCGGGTTCGGCCGCTCCCCCGCGCTGATTTCGCCGGCGAGCGCGCTTGCGACCTCGGCACGCGCGACCGCGAGCGATCCGTTCGTCGTCATCGCGACCGCGAGCAGGCTCGCGCGATCCCACGCCGGCGGCGGCCACGGCTCGGCCGCCTGCGGCAGCACGCGCGCGACGGCGTCCTTGAGCTCGGGCGCATCGAGCCGGCGCGCCGCGAACGCCGCGGCGCTTTGCGACGGATCGATCGGCGCCGGCGTGTACGTCGCGCACGCGGCGACGAGCAGCACGAGCGCGACCAGCGCCGAGGCACGCAGCCACCGGCGCGCCCGTGCGCGACGATCCGCGTCCCCCGCATCGCTCGAAGCGACCGCAACCGTCGCGCGTGTCGATAGGCGCAACCCACCCTCCAGCGAGTCCGTCGGCGCAGCGCGAAACGGCAAATCCGCGCCCGTTGCGTCGATATTACAGAAGGTCGCACCGGCGCAAGACAGCCGAATGCGAGATGAACCGCCGGGGGCTCCTTTGCGAGATGTGAACGAGTGCGGCATTAGCATCCGGCGGGTTCCCCATCCTTGACCGGATCATGCCGACCCGATCGAACACGGCCCTGCTCGCCTTTGCGCTCATCGCCGGCGGCGGCCTTCGCCTCGCCGAAGCCGCGCCGCCCGCGTTCGGATTCGACGACGTCGACGCGCGTGCCAGGGCGCTCGCCGACGCCGCGTTCCAGGACGCCGGCACGAACCTGCCGGGCGCGCTGCAGCATCTCGATCACGAGCGCTACGCCGGCATCCGCTTCCGGCCCGAGGCCGCGCGCTGGCGCAAGGCGAAGCTGCCGTTCGAGCTCGAGATGTTCCACGAGGGCTGGCTGTTCGACCGGCCGGTCAAGCTCGACGAGATCGGCACGAAGGGCGTCAGCGACATCGCGTTCGACGCGACGCAGTTCGACTACGCGGCGAGCGGCATCGATCCCGCGGCGGCGAACGGCCTCGGCTACGCAGGCTTCGCCGCGCACTACGCGCTGAACCTGCCCGCGTACAAGGACGAGGTGCTCGCATTCTTGGGCGCGAGCTATTTCCGCGCGCTCGGCAAGGGACAGACGTACGGCCTTTCGGCACGCGGGCTCGCGATCGACACGGCGGTTGCGTCCGGCGAGGAGTTTCCGCGCTTCGTCGAGTTCTGGTTCGAGCGGCCGCAGGCGCGCGCCGACACGCTGGTGTTCTACGGCCTCCTCGATTCGCCGCGCGCGACCGGCGCGTACCGCTTCGCGTTCACGCCGGGCGTCGAGTCGATCGTCGAGGTGACGGCGCGCGTGTACCTGCGCGACAAGGTCGGCAAGCTCGGCGTCGCGCCGCTGACCAGCATGTACTTCCACGGCGCGAACCAGCACGCGGCCGGCGAGGATTACCGACCCGAGGTGCACGATTCGGACGGGCTCTCGATCCAGTCGAAGAGCGGCGAGTGGATCTGGCGGCCGCTGGTCAATCCCAAGCGCCTCCTCGTCACGTCGTTCGCGCTCGAAAGCCCCGGCGGATTCGGCCTCATGCAGCGGCAGCGCACGTTTGCCGCGTACCAGGATCTCTCGACGCGCTACGAAGCGCATCCGAGCGCGTGGGTCGAGCCGATCGGCGCATGGGGCCCGGGCCGCATCGAGCTCGTGCAGATCCCCGCGCCCGACGAGACCAACGACAACATCGTCGCCTACTGGATCGCCGATCGCGTGCCGCAGCCGAAGCAGCCGATCGACCTGCACTACCGCGTGCACTGGCAGAAGGACGGCGAGACGGCGCCGCCGACTGCCCGGGTCGTCGAAACGCGACGCGGCAAGGGCTACATGCCGAAGCCCGACAACAGCATCGGCTTCGTCGTCGACTACGCGGGGCCGATGCTCGCCGGGCTCGGCGACGACGCGCCGGTCGCCGCCGACGTGTCGACCGACGCGAACGGCGCTATCGTCGACAAGCTCGTGCGCCGCAATCCCGAGACCGGCGGCTACCGGCTCGAGCTGCACGTGCGGCGCGTCGACGACAACAAGCCGGTCGAGATCCGCGCTGCGCTGCGCAACGGAGACAAGGTGTCGGAGACATGGAGCTACGCGCTGCCGCCCGGCTGAATCGCGACGCCGCGCCCGCGGCGGTCTGCGACGACTATCTCGCGGGCCTGGCGTGCGCGCCCGACGAGCGCACGCGCATCGTGCGCGCGTGCGCGGGCGGCGGCGCGAACGTGTACGACGCGATGGCGTGCGTGCACGCGACGCTCGCCGCCGAAGGCGGCCACGCGCCCGATCCCGCCAATCCCGCGTTTGCGTCGCTGCGCGCGCGGCTCGAGCGCGCCGGCATCGACGGCCGCGAGAACGCCGCGGTCGTCGCCGACGATCCGCGCCGCGGCCTGCGCCTGATCTCGGCACCGCCGATCCGGCGCACGTCGATGGCGCCGGAGCCGTGGCGCATCTTCCCGCTGCTGCGCCGGCGCCCGCAGCGCGCGAAGCCCGAAGGACCCGCCGCGCGGCGCGGGCGCTGGCAGGTCGCGGCGTCGATCCGCCGCTTCGCGCTGCTCGCGCTGATCATCGCGCAGACGATCTTCGCGACCGACTACATGGCGGCGGTGCTGCCGTATCACGGACGCCAGCCGCTCGAGATCGGCATCCTCGTGCTGTTCGCGATCCTGTTCCTGTGGGTGTCGGCCGGATTCTGGACCGCGATGGCGGGCTTCGTGCTGCAGCTGCATGGTCGCGACCGTTACTCGGTGTCGGCACACGGCGCCGCGCAGACGCCGATCGGCGCCGACTCGCGCACGGCGATCGTGATGCCGATCTGCAACGAGAACGTCGCGCGCGTCTTCGCGGGCCTTCGCGCGACGCACGATTCGCTCGCGCACACCGGCGAGCTCAAGCACTTCGATTTCTTCGTGCTGAGCGACACGAGCGAGCCGGACCTTCGCATCGCCGAGCGCGAGGCGTGGCTCGATCTCTGCCGCCGCACGCACGGTTTCGGCCGCATTTTCTACCGGCGCCGCCAGCATCGCATCAAGCGCAAGAGCGGCAACGTCGCCGATTTCTGCCGGCGCTGGGGCAAGGGCTACAAGTACATGGTCGTGCTCGACGCCGACAGCGTGATGACCGGCCGCTGCCTCGTCGAGCTGATGCGGCTCATGGAAGCGCACCCGGACGCCGGCATCATCCAGACCGCGCCGCACGCGTTCGGACGCGAGACGCTGTACGCGCGCATCCAGCAGTTCGCGACGCGCGTCTACGGCCCGCTGTTCGTCGCGGGCCTGCACTTCTGGCAGCTCGGCGAATCGCACTACTGGGGCCACAACGCGATCCTGCGCGTCGCGCCGTTCATGCGACACTGCGCGCTCGGCCGGTTGCCGGGACGCGGCGCGCTGTCCGGCGAGATCCTCTCGCACGATTTCGTCGAAGCCGCGCTGATGCGGCGCGCGGGCTGGGGCGTCTGGATCGCCTACGACCTGCCCGGCAGCTACGAGGAGATGCCGCCGAACCTGCTCGACGAATTGAAGCGCGACCGGCGCTGGTGCCTCGGCAACCTGATCAACTCGCGCCTGTTCTTCGCGCACGGCCTGCATCCCGCGCATCGCGCGGTGTTCGTCACCGGCGTGATGGCGTACCTCTCGGCGCCGCTCTGGTTCACGTTCCTCGTGCTGTCGACGGTGCTGCTCGCGGTGCACACGCTGACCGAGCCGACCTACTTCGTCACGCCGAACCAGCTGTTCCCCCTTTGGCCCGAGTGGCATCCGGCGCGCGCGCTCGGGCTTTTCACGGCGACGGCGACGCTCTTGTTCCTGCCGAAGGTGCTCGGCGTCGTGCTGATCGCGCTGCGCGGTGCGCAGCATTTCGGCGGCGTCGTGCGGCTCGCCGCGAGCACGCTGATCGAGATCGTGTTCTCGATGCTGCTCGCGCCCGTGCGCATGCTGTTCCACACGCAGTTCATCGCGGCGGCGCTGCTGGGTCTCAAGCTCACGTGGAAATCGCCGCCGCGCGAGGACGCCGAGACGACCTGGGGCGAGGCGATCCGGCGACATGGCGTGCATACGGTGCTCGGGCTCGCGTGGCTCGCGCTCGTGTACTGGCTCAACCCGTCCTTCCTCTGGTGGCTGCTGCCGGTCGCGGGCGCGCTCGCGGTGTCGATTCCGATCTCGGTGTTCTCGAGCCGCGTGTCGCTCGGCCGCGCGTTCCGCGGCGAGCGGATGTTCCTGATTCCGGAGGAGTCGTATCCGCCGCGCGTGCTGCGCCGCATGCGGCGGTTCTTCCGCCATGCGCCGCGCGAGGCGGATTTCGTCGACGCCGTCGTCGATCCCGTGCACAACGCGATCGCCTGCGCGGCCGACGTCGCGCGCACGCAGCATTCGGACGCGATCCGCCGCGTGCACGACGAGCTCGTCGAGCGTGCGCGCATCGACGGGCCCGAGGCACTCTCGATCTACGAGAAGAACTCGCTGCTCGGCGACGCGATCGCGCTGTCGCGCCTGCACTTCGCGGTGTGGACCGACGCCGACGCGCATCCGGCGTGGATCCATGCGCGCCGCACGCTACCGCCGATGCGCACGACCGCGCCGTCGCTTGCGCGGAGCGCCGCGTGAGGCGGCGCGAGCTGCTCAAGGCCTCGACGTGTGCGCTGGCCGGGCTTCCGTTGCTCGGCCGCGTCGCGGCTGCAGCCGATGAAAGGCGTTTCGACTACGCGGCGCTGAAAGGCA
>Ga0126377_10002501_pt1 | contig 12692 bp, 13 predicted proteins | sample PanSoiMetPlot_22_FD_92647 | JGI IMG/M metagenome (GOLD analysis project Ga0126377, IMG submission 92647) | Tropical forest soil microbial communities from Panama - MetaG Plot_22 | ecosystem: Environmental > Terrestrial > Soil > Tropical forest > Bulk soil | place: Panama | collected 2016-02-17
CCGTGTGAAGGGATCAGACCCCTTGAGTCACCCCGTGTGAAGGGGTCTGACCCCTTGAGTCACCCCGTGTGAAGGGGTCTGACCCCTTCACGTGCCGCCTGCGGCGGCGGTGCCGCTTACACCCGGTCGTGCCCGCTCGCGAAGATCCCGTTGACGGTGTCGACGATGGCCTGGCCGGCCTGTCGCCACACGTCGGATCCGGCGAGCACGGTGAGGAGCGCGGCGAGCCCCACCATCACCACCAGCCACTCGACCGTCGTCTGCCCGCGCGTGCAGCGCGCGCGGACGACGAGGACTCGGAGCAGCTGGCTGATGATGGCCGGCCCTTCCTCGCTACGGCAGGACCTTGCCGATGATGTCCGAGAACTCGCCGGTGATCGACTTGACCACGCCGCCCCACACGCCTGCCGCCGCGAGCGCCCCGCCCAGAGCCACGAGACCGACCATGATCACGAGCCACTCAACCGTGGTCTGCCCGGCCTCTTCGCGCATGCGCTCACGCATGTTCGACGCGTACTCGTGGACTGCGACCTGGAGCCGGATGAACTGCTCGAGAAGCGTGCTGGACATGAGTTCCTCCCTCTTGCCGTTGCGGTTGCCCTGTCCTGTCGCAAGGCAAGGTACGTGCGCGCATGGGGGTTGTGAATGGGCGCCGAGGCTCATCTTTTCGGGCCCCGGAGGGCCCATCTGGGCCTAGGCCCCCTGGGGCTTTCGGGCCGTCGATTCAGCACATCACGAAGGTGCGGCCGAGGCGCACCGTGCGGGTCTTTCCGTCGGCCAGGCGGTACTCCACGATCGCCCCGGCGACGTGCCGTGAGCCAGGCGGGAACGGCAGCGTGAAGCGGATGCGATACGGCGCGCGATGGTCGGTCCGCGCGGGCTGGCCGGCGTCGAAGAAGAAGCGCACCGAGAGGATCCGCGCGCCGCGCCGGCCGTCGACGAGCAGGCGGTGCACGAACGTGCCGCCGGACGGGACGCAGCCGTAGAAGTCGGGGATCGACACGCGCAGTCGCCCGATGCGCCGCGAGCCGACGCGCGAGCCCCGCGGCGGCGTGACGAGCGGCACCGCGCGGATGCGATCGCCGAGCGTGCCCCACACCAGCCACCCGCTGCCGCCGGCGTTGGCGGCGATCGAGAAGCGCTGGAGGGTGTCCTCCGGCGTGCGGCCGATCGGGTAGACGATCGGCGGGCCGAAGCCGCGCCGGTCGGTGCGCCGGTAGACGATGCACTGCACGCCGCCGCAGTTGCGGGGGAGCATCGGCCATGCGGCGTGGAGCCGGCCGGCGAGGTCGACGTCGAGCGCCACGCGGCTGCCGCCGCTGGCGTCCTCGACCTGGCCGATGTCGCGGCCGGCGCGGCGCGCGAGCGCGCCGATCGTCTGCGGGTGGGCGAAGCCGTGGCGATCCCAGCGCCACATGCGCACCGCGAAGGTGCCGAGCGTCGAGCGCGGCGTCACCGAGGTCAGCAGCCACGCGCCAGTCGGCCCGAGATCGCCGTCGTCGGCGTCCACGGAGCTGAGCCGGTTCCACGCGGTGAACCGCCCCCATGCGGCCGGATCGTTCGGATCGGCGCCCGCGCGCGGCACGCGCGCGCCGAGACGCTTGGCGGCGAAATGCGCGATGACAACCGGCCGGCCGTCGGGCAGGTGCGACACGCGCGGCGGGCGGCCGCCCTTGCGCGTCCCCAGCGAGACCACGCGGCCCTCGACGCCGCCGCCGAGCGGCACGCGCTGGAAGAGCACCTCGTCGACGTTCGTGGCGACGCTGTCCACGAACGCGCCGTCAGGCGAGAGCTCGGCGTCGTCGATGTCGCGGAAGTTCGCGCCGATCGGCGTCGGCTGGCTCCACGTCGTCCCGCCGTCGGCGGAGACCATCGCCTTCGTCACCTGGCCGAGCGTCGGGTCGGTGCCGTGGAAGAGCGCGATCAGCGCGCCGTCCTGCGGGCGCAACAGCAGGTAGGGCCGTCCGCCCGTGTCCTGCGCGATGTCGACCGGGGTGCAGGCGTTCCCGGCGGCCGCGACCCGGCAGTAGCGCAGCGGGCGCTGGAAGACCGTCACGTCGCGCCACACCACGTGCAGCGTGCCCGCGGCGTCGGTGGCCGCCGACGGGTCGCGCCCCTGGCCGAGCTCCAGCACGGGCTCGGCGGCCGCGGGCGCGGCGGCGGCCATCAGCGCCAGGACGGCGATGACCAGCGCGCGCCTCATCCGCGCCGCTCCTCCCGTTCGGTGCCGAGCCACACGGCCATCGCCTCGGCGCGGTTGGCGACGCCGAGCTTGTCGTAGATGGCGCGGATGTGGTTCTTGACGGTCTTCTCGCTGATCACGAGCTGCTCCGCGATGTCGCGGTTGGATCGCCCGCGGCCGATGAAGCCCATGACCTCGCGCTCGCGTTCGGTGAGCGAGTCGGGCCCCGAGTCACGCCGCGGGCCGCCGCCCCCCTGTTCGCCCCGCGAGATGAGGTCGAAGATGACCGGCGCCACCGACGGCGACACGATCCGCTTGCCGGCGGCGAGGTCGCGAACCGCGCGGGTGAGCTCGTCGGGCTCGAAGCGGCCGTGGACGAGGTAGCCGTGCGCGCCGGCGCGGATGGCGCCCGCGACCATCGGCTCGTCGTCGGAGTACGTGAGCATCATGACCTTGCACTGGGCGGCCAGCCGCTCGGCGGCCTTGACGCCGTCCATGACCGGCATGCGGATGTCGAGTAGCACGACGTCGGGATCGAGCGCGTCGGCCTGCTCGATCGCCTCGCGCCCGGTCGCGGCCTCGCCGACGACCTCGATGTCGTCCGCGGCAGCGGTCAGCAGCGCGCGCACGCCCTGGCGGATCACCGCGTTGTCGTCGGCGATGAGCACCTTGATCATTCCCTGACCTCCTCGAGCTCCCAGGGCTCGGCCGTTCGCACGTCGCCCGCGGGCAGCCGGACGGTGACGGTCGTACCGGCGCCGCGCGTCCCCGCGATCTCGACGGTGGCGCCGATCCGCTCCCCGCGCTCGGCCATCCCGATCAGCCCGTAGTGGCCGTTGGTCTGCAGCGAACGCGGGTCGCCGCGGCCGTCGATGCCGACGCCGTCGTCCGCGACGCACAGCACGACCTCCGGCGCCACGTCGCGCAGCGACACGTCCACGTGCGACGCGCCGGCATGGCGCTCGACGTTCTCCAGCGCCTCGCGGACGATGCAGAACAGCTCGTAGCGCGTGCCGGGGTGCGGCAGGTCGACACCGTCGGCGCGCAGCCGCGCGTCGATGCCGTTGCGCTGCGACCAGTCGCGCACGTAGGTGTCCAGCGCGTCGGGCAGCGGCCGCTCGAGCGTGTCGGAGCGCAAGTCGGAGATGAGGCCGCGCGCCTCCTCCGCCGCGACCTGGGCGGCCGCCGAGAGGTCGCGGGCCGCTTGGGCGGCGTCGGGCGCCTCGTCGCTGACCCGGTGCGAGAGCGCCCGCGCCGACAGCGCGATGCCGTAGAGCGTCTTGCCGAGCGAGTCGTGCATCTCGCGCGCCACGCGCGCCCGCTCCGCGCCCGCGACCGCGCGCCGCTCGGCGACGGCGAGCGCCTCCTGCGTCTCGGCCTGGCGGTCGAGCAGGCGCCGCACGGCGGCGCCGCCCGCGGCCGCCAGCGGATAGAGCGCCGGCAGGACGACGAGGGCCTGGATGTCGCGGGCCTCGTGCGTGCGCAGCTCGTCGAGGCCGTTGCCGCTGAGCACGACGAGCAGGTAGTAGCCGACCACCATCGCCGTGCCGAGGATCACCGCGCCCGTCGTGCGGAAGAGGACGCCGGCGAGCAGCGGCGTGCCGAGCGTGTAGAGGAAGAACGGGCTCGTCGGGCCGAGGTAGGCGTAGATCGCCAGGTTGAGCATGAGGTCGGCGGCGAGGAACACCGGCCGCCGGCTGATCGCCGCTCCCCACTTGTCCCAGTAGCGCAGCGGCAGGAACGACGCGAACGCGGCGACCGCGAGACCGGCCATCACGCCCGGGACCTGGCCCGGGTCGCCGGCCAGCTCGAAGATCGTCACGTTCAGGACGATGAGCCGGAACAGCAGGACCAGCCTGACCAGCGACCTGACGCTCGATGCCGCTGAACCGTCGTCCATCCCGGCCCTAGCGCAGAACGCTGAAGTCGACGCTGGCGAACAGGCTGGCGATGATGATGATCACCGCGCCCGGGGCGATCACCGCGGTGGTCACGACCGACACCCGCGGCGTCGCCTTCTGCGCGCGCTGGCGGGCGCGCTGGAAGGCCTCCTGGCGCATGTCGCGCGCCAGGTCCACGAGTGCGTCGGTGAGCGGCACGCCGAGCTCCTCGGCCTGCTGCACCGCGGTGACGAAGGTGCCGATCCCGTCGCTCGTGTTGCGCTGGCGCAGCGCCTCGAACGCGTCGCGCCGCGGAGCGCCGAGCGCGATCTGGCGCAGCACGAGCTGCATCTCCTCGCGCACCGGGCCCTCGCTGGCCTCGGCGACGCGCGCGAGCGCGGGGCGGAACGCGATCCCCGCGCTGACGCACACGGCGAGGATGTCCAGGAAGTCCGGCAGCGCGCGGTCGATCGCTTCCTGGCGTCGGCGGGCGGTGCCGCTCAGCCACGCGTCGAACGCGAACAGGCCGAGCACGGCGAGCGCGAGCGCTGACAGCCAGGTGCCGAGGAGCAGCGTGAAGAGCGCCAGCGCCCCGCAGACGACGATGATCGCGCCCTTGCGATACGCGTAGCGCTCGACGGTCAGCCCGCCCGGCCGCCCGGCCGCGTCGATGCGCTGGCGAACCTTCTCGCGCCGCGCCGGGTTGTCGAGCTGGAAGCGCCTGACCAGCGTCGCGCCCGCCGGGCCCAGGCGACGCTCGAGCGTCTCCATGAGCGTGCGCTTCTCGCGCTTGCCGGTGCCGAGCTCGCGCGCGAAGCGCTCCTCGGGCCCACGGTCGCGCACCGCGACGAGACCGAAGATCGCGATCGCGTAGACCGCCACCCCGAGCAGCGCGTAGGCCCCGCTGCTCATGCCTCGATCCTCGTGATCCGCTTGATGAGCAGGAAGCCGACGAGGAACAGCGTCCCGGCGACGAGCAGCGCGAGCACGCCGAGCGGGCTGCCGGCCACCTTGTCGAGCGTCCCCGGGCGCGAGATGTCAGCGAGGAACAGGGCGCCCGCGCCGATGACCATGACGACATACGAGCTCGCCGTCGCGCCGGCCATGAGCGTCTTGACCTCGCGCTGGGTCTCGCGGCGCGCCTCGAGCGTCGACGCCATGTCCGACAGCGCGCGCACGAGGTCGCCGCCCGAGCGCTGCTGGATGGCCAGCGTCGAGACGAGCACCGACAGCTCGCGCGACGGCAGCCGCTCGCCGAGGTTCTCCATCGCCTTCTCGAACGGCTGGCCGATGCGGATCTCCTCGAGCGCGAGCTGCAGCTCGGTCTTCGCCGGGTCGTCGAGCTCCTGCACCGCGATCCCGTACGCCGAGACCATCGACAGGCCCGCCGAGGCGCCGTTGGAGAGGATCCGCGCGAGCTCGGGGAGCTGGGCGAGGAACGCGTCGCGCCGCGCCTCGCGCTTGCGCTCGAGCCACAGGTACAGGCAGAAGACGACGATCAGGGCGGCCACGAAGCTCGCGACGTGCCCGACGACGAACGACGCGAGGATGTAGCCCGCGATCGCCGCGGCCAGCGCGATGAGCACCGCGTGCAGCGCGCGCACGTGCAGCGCCGCGCCGTCGAGGTGCGCCTGGAGCCGGTGGCCCGGCCGTGTGCGCTCGAACCCCGCGGTGAGGCGGTCCGCCAGGCGCCGCAGCCGCGGCTGCGAGCGCTCACCGGTGGCGCGCTCGTGCAGCTCGTCGCGCGTCGCTGATGCCGCGAGCAGGTCCCAGGCGCCCGCCGTGCCGACGACGACCGTGCCGACGAGAACGATCAGGCCGGCCTGATCGGAGGTCACACCGCCGCCTCCCGCTCGGGCGCCGCGAGCTCGTCCGCGGCCTCGTCGGTGTAGACCGCCGGCGTCCGCTCGGCCCTGATGCGCAGCCGCTCGGCGATCGTGTCGGGCAGCGGGTAGTGGACCCAGGTGCCGGTCACGATCCGCTCGGGACCGATCGGATCGGGCTCGAAGCGCATGATCGTCGCCAGGCGGAACTCCTCGCGCAGCCGCGAGGACACCGCGGCGACCTCGACGATCCGGCGGCGGCCGTCGGCGCCGCGCTCGAGCTGGACGATGACGTCGATCGCCGAGTTGATCTGGTCGCGCAGCGCGAGGAACGGGACGTCGACCTCGCTCATCGACGCGAGCGTCTGCATGCGCACGATGGAGTCCTCGGCCGAGTTCGCGTGCACCGTCGTGAGCGACCCGTCGTGGCCGGTGTTCATCGCCTGGAGCATGTCGATCGTCTCCGGGCCGCGAACCTCGCCGACCACGATGCGGTCGGGGCGCATGCGCAGCGCGTTGCGCACGAGGTCGCGGATGGTGACCTGGCCCTTGCCTTCGACGTTCGGCGGGCGCGCCTCGAGCGCGATGACGTGAGGCTGCTGGAGCTGGAGCTCCGCCGAGTCCTCGATGGTGACGATGCGCTCCTCGGGCGGGACGAACCCGGACAGCGCGTTGAGCAGCGTCGTCTTGCCCGAGCTGGTGCCGCCGGACACCACGATCGACAGCCGCGCCCGCACGAGCGAGCGCAGCAGGTCGGCGGTATCCGGGTCGACGGTGCCCATGCGCACGAGCTGCTCGAACGTGAACGCGCGCGGGAACCTGCGGATGCTCAGCACCGGGCCGACCAGCGACAGCGGCGGGATGATCACGTTGACGCGCTCGCCGGTGGGCAGGCGCGCGTCGACCATCGGGCTGGACTCGTCCACGCGCCGGTTCACCGTCGACACGATCCGGTCGATCGTCTGCATCAGCTCGGCCTCGCCGCTGAAGCGCGCGTCGATCCGGTGCAGGTTGCCGTGGCGCTCGACCCAGACCTCGTCGGGCCCGTTGACCATGATCTCGGTGATCGTCTCGTCGGCCAGCAGCGGCTCGAGGATGCCCAGGCCGAGCGACTCGTCGACGATCTGGCGGATGAGGCGGCTGCGCGCGCCGCTGGCCAGCACCGGGCCCTCGCGGCTGAGCAGCTCGGCGACGAGCGACTCCAGGCGAGCGCGCCGCTGCGACGGGCCGAGCTTGACCAGCTCGGCGAGGTCGACCTCCTCGAGCAGCTTGCGCTTGAAGTAGCCGACGCCGCGCTCGCTGGTGACGACGTCGCCGTCGTCCGACGCGACCGCCTGGTCCTCGAAGATCCGGTCCTTCAGCCCCATCTCACAGCTCCCCGGGCATGTCGGCCGACCCGTGGACCTTGAGCTTGAGGCCGAGGCTCTCGCCCCCGGGCACGATCATCGGCACGTCGAGCCAGACGGTCACGCGCCCGCCGGCGACCTGGATGCCGCACTTCGTCTCCCCCGGCTTGCACTTGGCGATGTTGTCGCGGTAGCCCGGCTCGAGGGCTTCGCGCGCGGCGCTGGCGCCGCCGCCCCCGCGCGCGGCGGTGCGGGCCGCGTTCTCGGCGTCGTTGGCTGCGTTGAGCGCGATGTGCGCCTGCCACAACGCCAGGCCGATGAGCAGGACGGCGGGCAGCATGAGCAGCACCTCGACCGTCGCCTGCCCGCGCTCTCGCCTCCGCGATGTCATGCCTCGGGCACCGTCCGCTTGCGCTCGACGATTCGCAGCTTCTTCTTGAGGTCGTTGGGCATCGGCAGGACGGCCGGCGTCTGCACGGTGACCATCACGCCGACCGCCTTCTTGCCGTCCTTGAGCTCCTCGACCTGGGCGTCCTCGCGCCAGCTGTGCGGCAGCTCGTCCTTCGCGGCCGAGGTCCACCAGCCCTTGTCGTCGTCGACCGCCCACGCGCGGGCGCCGGCCCGCGCCGCGTTGCTGGCCTCCATGAACGTGTAGCCCACGAAGAGCATCTGGACGAGGATCAGCGCGACGATGATCACCAGCGGCAGGACCGCGAGCATCTCGACCGTGGTCTGACCCGTGGCCGCGCGGGCTGCGCGCCGCAGCCGCAGCCGCCGCCGCCGCGCCTCGGCCGGCACCGCGTCGACCGCGACTGCGACCTCGGCCAGCGCCCGGCTGATCGATCCCTGCTCGAGGCGCTCGGGGTGGCCGGTGTTCAGCGGCTCCTCGAGGTCGCGGAAGCCGGAGGGCACGACGGTGTCGAGCACCGGCGCCTGCAGGACGCGGCGGGCGAAGTCGGGCTGGATCTCGTGCTCGCGGCTCGTGCGGTTGAGCAGGATGTGCGTCGGCGTGTCGATCTGCAGGCGCTCCCACAGGCGCAGCAGCCGGTTGGCGGCGCGGATCGCGGGGACGTCGGGCGTCGTGACGACGAGCGCGTTGGACGCCATCTCGACCGCCACCGCGCCCGCCTCGGTCATGACCGAGCCGACGTCGCAGACGACGATGTCGTACTGGAACTTCAGGGCGCCGAGGATCTGCCGCGCCGCGGCGGCGCTGACGTCCTCGCCGTCCTCGCCGCGCTCGGGCGCGACGAGGACGCGCAGCCCCGACGAGTGGACGTAGAGCGTGTCGTCGAGCGAGCGCTGGGTGATCTCGCCCTCCGCCACGCCCGCGAGATCGGCGATGCTGCGGTGGCTCTGCAGGTCGAGCAGCGAGCGCAGGTCGCCGGTCTGCAGGTCGAGCTCGGCGAGGCAGACGGGGCGCTCGGAGTCGTGGCGCGCGGCAGCGAGCGCGACGTGCAGCGCGACGGTCGAGCACCCGACGCCGCCCTTCGCCCCCGCGACCGCGATGATCTTGCCGCCGACGTGCTCGGCGACGCGCGCGAGCTCCTCGGCCTCTGAGCGCTCGCGCACCGCCTGCGACCACGTCGCGGCGCGCTCGGTCGCGTCGGCCAGCGCCTCGACCGTCATCGGCGCCGCCAGCACGTCGCGGAAGCCGGCGCGCAGGGCCTGGCGCAGCAGCTCGGGCGACGCCTCGCGCGCGGCGAGCAGCAGCAGGCCGACCGCCGGGTGCTTGGCCTGAAGCTGTCGCGCGAGCTCGAGCACCGGCAGCGGCCCGAGCTCCTCGTCGAGCACGAGCACCTCGACCTCGGTGTGGGCGAGCGCCAGGAACACCTCGTCGCTGGACTGCGGCGTCGCGACGACATCGATCTCGCCCGCCTCCTCGGCCAGCGCGACGAACTGCGCCGCGTGATCGGAGTCCGTCAGGCCGAGTGCGAGGCGCGCTCTCATCCGGTGGTATCGGGCAGGCGCGCCCGGGTCGGTGGCAGGGTGAACTCGCGCTTGTTGGGAGCCAGCGGGAGCGACTCGTCGCCGCGGCGGATGAGCGCCAGGCGGATCTCTGACGCGTAGGACTCGGCGTAGGTCAGGCGCAGGGCCAGCGTCGGGCTCAGCGCGAACGTGATCGGCACCAGCACCGCCTGCTGGGCCTGGACGTCCTGGCTCTGGCTCGCGCCCGGGCGCTGCGCGGCACGCGGGATGCCGACCGTGACGACCTTCGCCCGGCGGATGATCGTGCGGGCGCTGGCCGGCGACTTCGTGGTCTGGTCCGCGTCGAAGGTGGCGAGCACGTCGACGCTGTCGCCGGGACGCAGCTTGCCCGCGACGCCGGTGTCGGCATTGATGAGGATCGAGATCTCCTCCTGGCCCTGCTCGAGCGCGGGCGGCGGGATGAGCATCCCCTCCTGCAGCTCGACGCCGGCCGGAAGGTCCGAGCTCGGGACCATGCCGCCGAGCTGGGACGGGTCGCGCAGCGACTGCGCGCCGACCCACTTCGCGGGCACCTCCTTCGTCCGCACCGCGTCGGGCGGGATCGGCTGCAGCTGCGGGACGCTGCGTGTCAGGACGAGGACCTCGGTCTTCGGGTCGACGTCCTTGCGAACGTCGCTGACGTAGTTCGAGATCAGGCTGAAGACGATCACAGCGCCGACGGCGGCGATGACCAAAAGCAGTACGCCGCGACGTTGGCGTGGCGTCACGCGGCAACCTCCTCGCGCGCGATGGCGCGGTTTCGATCGTGCCCGCAGAGGGCGCACGGCAGGGCGGCGTGCGACTCGCCGCACCACGGACAGGGCGCCGAGGGCAGCGCGAACACGCGGCGCGCCATCGCCTCAGCGTCGGTGGGGTACGCGACGGCCTCAATGGCCTGGGTGACGCGCCAGCGGCCGGCGAGCCCGGGCGGCGCGGGGACGTCGTCGACCGTCGCGCCGCCGAAGAGGTTCTGGATGAGCTCGCCGGAATGGCTCACGCCGCGGACGCGGCCGGCGGCGATGACCGCGACCTCGTCCGCCGCGTCCTCGAGCAGGGCCGGAGGCGACCCGTGGCGCGGGAGCGAGGTCACGAGCGGGTCGGGCTCGGGCGACACGAGGAACCGCGCGCCGGGGAGCAGCGAGCGCAGGCGGGCACGCAGCGGCGGCCTCGGCGTGCGCAGACGCAGGACGCCGGGCACGATCGCGGCGACAAGGAGCTCCTGCTCGAGCGCGGGAAGCGCGTCGGCGAGCAGCGCGGCGGACGGGCTGGACGGCGCGGCGGAGGCCGCGAGTGTGACGAGCACGCTCGCGGCGAGCGGCGACAGCTCCGTCTGGCAGTACGCGATCCGTGAGCGGCCGTCGAGCGCCGAGCCGAGGACGTGCAGGCGCCGCAGCGCGGGCTCGACGCGCGCCGCCGCGATGATCGCGACGGCGTCCTCGCGCAGGTCGCCCGCGAGCTCGGTGAGCGCGTCGCGGGGCGCGTCCACGGGTATGGCCAACGGGTCGCGCGCATGGCCGACGAGCTGTGCGGGCTCGATCCCGACGGCGATCACCTTCGTCTTCTGCACTGCGCGGCTGGACCTCCCCTGTGCCTCCCCAATGCTCCCGCACCGGTCCGCGGAACGGTTACCAGACGGAGGGCGTGAGCGCTAGATACCACGCAGACGCCCTCACCAACCCCTCACGAACCCCACCCTTGGGTGGTTTCGCTCCGGAAAGCAGGTGGCAATCCGCTGTGGTGTGGGTACTCTTGCTCACGCCGGTGTGGGAGCCGGTGGTCGAGTCCAGCGACGAGAGTGAGTGCAGCGGGGGATGAAAGGCGGGGCCATTGGGGAGACCGAGACTCGGGCCGACCGTCGCGACCGCATCCGGTTGCGCAAGGTGGCCGGCGACTGGTTCCCCACGCTTCCCGGCGATGCGCTCGACCAGATCGTCGCGGCGGCCTGGATCGAGGCGCGCACCGATTCCCACAGTGCCGATCGCACCGCGATCGTCGCCGCGGCCGCCGTGCGGCGGCTCGGGCTGCGCGCGCTGCGCGGCGAGAAGGTCGAGCTGCCGGCCGACGCCGCCGAGCGCGTCGCCGCGCTGACCGCCGACGAGCCCGCCGTCACTACCACCTTGCGCGGCCAACGCTTCCGCAGGCGCGCGCGCCCGGAGGCGCTCGGGCGCAAGGCGCCGGAGGCCCGTGCGGCAGAGCCTGCGGCGCCCACTCCTCCGGCCGCGCGCCAGCCGCGCGAACTCGCCGAGGAGGAGCAGGCCCCGCCGACCCGCCGACGCCGCGGACGGCGCCCCGAGGAGCGTCCGGGGGCAGTCGAGCCGAGCGATGCCGGCGGCGTGCGCTCGCTGCGTATCCTCGCCGACAGCGTCCAGATCATCACCGGGCGCCGGCCGGACGACGACAAGGAGGTCGTCGAGATCGTCGCCGAGGAGGGGCCGCCGCCCGAGCCGGCCGCCGCCCCGCCGAAACCCGCGCCGCGCGCGAGCCGATCACCCGCACCACCGGCGCCGGCCCCGCCCCCGCCCGCTGCGGTGCTCGACGCGGAGGCTCCGCCGGCGCCGAAGCCCGCGGCGCCCGAGGCGAGCGTCGCCACCGCGCCGGTGCGCGAGACGCCGGCTCCTCAGACTTCGAGCGCTCCGCGGCCCGCCGCCGTCGCGCCGCCCGCCCCCTCGCCGGTGCGCGCTTCCGCATCGGCGACCCGCCCCACCGCGCGACGCGCCACGGCCTCGACCCGCAGCCGGTCGAGCGTCTGGCGGCGGCGCGCGCTCCCGCTCGCCGCGTTGGTGATCGTCGCCGTCGTCGTGGCCGCCACCCTCGCGTCGGTGCTCGGCGACGACGGGCAGCCGACGACCGTCGCGCTCGTCCGCGCTCCCGGCGGCGCGAGCGACCTCGCCGCCGTTGCCCAGACGACCGCAGCCAAGACCGAGGCTGCGCAGCAGAAGGCCGCAGCCGAGCGCCAGGCGCGGCTCGCCGCCACGCATCGCCGCGCCGTCGCCGAGCGTCGCGCGGCCGCCAAGCGGCGCGCCGCCGCGAAGCGCCGCGCCGCGGCGAAGCGCCGCAAAGCGCACCGTCTGCCGCCCGCGCAGCCGGTGTCGGCTCCGGCGCCGACGCCGCAGCCCGCCGTCCAGGCCTCGACGCCCGTCCGGCCCGCGCCGGCGCCGTCCAGCGGCGGCAGCAGTGGCTCGTCGAGCGGCGCCTGGGGCGGCGAGTTCGGGCCCTAGCCCGCGCTAGTCGAGCGTGGCCTCGGCGGCCAGCCGCTCGACGAACTCCTGCAGCGGGACGGTGCCCGCGTCGCCCTCGCTGTGCCGGCGGACGGAGACGGTCCCGTCCTGCGCCTCGCGGTCGCCGACGACGAGCATGTAGGGGATCTTTCGCAGCTCGGATTCGCGGATCTTGCGGCCGACCGACTCGGTACGGTCGTCGACCTCCGCGCGCAGCCCGGCGTCGGTCAACGCCTGCACGACCGCCCGCGCCGCGTCGACGTGGCGGTCGGCGA
>Ga0126377_10002502_pt1 | contig 12692 bp, 8 predicted proteins | sample PanSoiMetPlot_22_FD_92647 | JGI IMG/M metagenome (GOLD analysis project Ga0126377, IMG submission 92647) | Tropical forest soil microbial communities from Panama - MetaG Plot_22 | ecosystem: Environmental > Terrestrial > Soil > Tropical forest > Bulk soil | place: Panama | collected 2016-02-17
GCAGGGCGAGGCGCAGAAGAAGCTCGACGTGCTCTCGAACGAGATCCTGCTCGAGGCGAACGAGTGGGGCGGCCACCTCGCCGCGCTCGCGTCCGAGGAGATGGACGATCCGCACCCGATCCCCGACCGCTACCCGAAGGGCGAGTACCTGCTCGTGTTCGACCCGCTCGACGGTTCGTCGAACATCGACGTCAACATCTCGGTCGGCACGATCTTCTCGGTGCTGAAGTGCCCGCCCGGCGTGAAGGAGCCGGACGAGAAGGCGTTCCTGCAGCCCGGCACGAAGCAGGTCGCGGCCGGCTACGCGGTGTACGGATCGAGCACCGTGCTGGTGCTGACGCTCGGCGACGGCGTGCACCAGTTCACGCTCGACCGCGAGCAGGGCAATTTCCCGCTGACCCAGTCGCACCTGCGCATCCCCGAGGACACCTCCGAGTTCGCGATCAACATGTCGAACATGCGCCACTGGGAGCCGCCGATGAAGCGCTACATCGACGAGCTCCTCGCCGGCAAGACCGGCCCGCGCGGGCGCGACTTCAACATGCGCTGGGTCGCCTCGATGGTCGCCGACGTGCATCGGATCCTGACGCGCGGCGGCGTGTTCATCTATCCGCGCGATCTCAAGGATCCGTCGAAGCCGGGCAAGCTGCGCCTCATGTACGAGGCGAACCCGATGGCGTTCATCGTCGAGCAGGCCGGCGGCGCCGCGACGAACGGTCATCAGCGCATCCTCGACATCGAGCCGGAGCACCTGCACCAGCGTGTGCCGGTGTTCCTCGGCTCGAAGAACGAAGTCGAGCGCGCCACGCGCTATCACCGCGAAGCGGCGGCAGGCTGACATGGAGCATCCCGATTTCATCGAGGTCTACGACGACGCGCTCGACGCGCGCGCCTGTGCCGACCTCATCGCGAGCTTCGAGAAGAGCGGCAAGCTGACGCGCGGCGCGACCGGCGGCGGCGTCAACACGGAGCTCAAGGACAGCTGGGACCTCTGCATCAGCCTGCACGACGAGTGGAAGCCGGGCGAGACGATGCTCAACCGCGCGATGCTGCGCGGCCTCATGAGCTACGTGCGCCGGCATCCGTACGTCGCGATCGCGCCGATGCAGCTCTCGAAGCACGACCCGGCGACCGGCAAGATCGCGCCGCTCGATTCCGCGGCGATCGCGGCGATGTCCGACTCGGATCTGCAGCGCCTCGTCACGCAGATCTTCCGGCCGGGCCGCATCAACATCCAGCGCTACTACGCCGACCAGGGCGGCTACCCGTACTGGCACAGCGAGATCTTCCCGAAGCAGGACGAGGACGAGTGCCTGCACCGCGTGCTGCTCTGGACGATCTACCTCAACGACGCGTTCGCCGAGGGCGAGACCGAGTTCTTCCACCAGGCCCGCAAGATCGTGCCGAAGACGGGATCGCTCCTGTTCGCGCCGGCCGGCTTCACGCACACGCACCGCGGCAACCGGCCCAAGGGCGGTGACAAGTACATCGCGACGTCGTGGGTGCTGTTCGAGCGGGCCGAGAAACTCTACGGAAACCCGCCGCCGAAATAATTCGAACCTGCGAAAGGTCGTCGGAGTCGGCCATGAACCGCATCCTGATCTACGGCGCCAACGGCTACACCGGCGCGCTGATCGCCGAGGAAGCCGTGCGCCGCGGCCTGAAGCCCGTCCTCGGCGGACGCAATCGCGACGCGCTCGAGTCGCTCGCGCAGCGCCTGCACCTGACGCGGCGCGTGTTCGAGCTCGCCGATCCCGCCGAGATCGCGCGCAACCTCGACGGCATCGACGTGCTGCTGAACTGCGCGGGCCCGTTCGTCGCGACCGCGCCGCCGCTGCTCGACGCCTGCCTCGCCGGGCACGCGCACTATCTCGACATCACCGGCGAGATCGACGTCTACGCGCTCTGCCATCACGCGCACAATCGCGCGAAGCACCAGAATCTCGTCGTGATGCCCGGCGTCGGCTTCGACGTCGTGCCGACCGACTGCGTCGCCGCGATGCTGAAGGAAAAGCTCCCGGACGCGACCGAGCTCGTGCTCGCGTTCGAAGCCGGCGGCGGACCGAGCCCCGGCACCGCGCGCACGAGCATCGCGGGGCTCCCCGGCGGCCGCGTGCGCAGGAACGGCGAGATCACCGACGTGCCGGTCGCCTACAAGGTGCGCGACTTCGTGCGCGACGGCACCGTCCGCACCGCGATGACGATTCCGTGGGGCGACGTCTACACGGCCTACGTCTCGACCGGCATCCCGAACATCGAGACCTACATGGCGCTGCCGCCGAAGACGATCGCGCGCATGCGCTGGCTGCGTTATGCGGCGCCGCTGCTGCGCATCGATGCCGTGCGCCGGTCGCTCGAGCAGCAGGCCGCCGCGCGCTCGCGCGGTCCCGACGCCGAGCGCCGCCGCACCGCCGGCAGCTACGTCTGGGGCGAAGTGCGCAACGCGGCCGGGCGCGAAGCGAAGCTCGCGATCTCGACGCCGAACGGCTACGCGCTCACGGTCGACGCCGCGCTCGGCATCCTCGCGCGTGTCATCAACCGAAAGCCGCCTGGCGGCTACTACACGCCGTCGCAGCTCATGGGTGCACGCTACGTGCTCTCCCTGCCGGGCGTCGCGCTCGCGCGCTAGCGGCACGCGCTGATCTCCCGTTCAGCTTCGCCGCGCGAAGGTATGCGCCGCGCCGCACCCGGCGCATTTCGCTGTCGACACCGGGAGGAGTCCGAATCATGCGCATGGGTCTCGTCATTGCCGGCATCCTGATCGCCGCCTTCGGCATCGCCGCGTTTCTCGGCAAGCTCAATTTCAATCGCGACAAGGAAGTGCTGAAGGTCGGCGACCTTTCGGCCACCGTGCAGGAAGAAAAGACCGTCCCGCAGTGGCTCGGCGGCGTCGCCGTGCTGGTCGGCGCGGGTCTCGCCGTCGCGGGCGCGATGCGGAAGTAGGCCGCCCGCCGACGGCGCCGGCGTTCCTCGACTCGTCCCCGCGGCTGGACGAGAATGCAGGCCGGGGTAGCGCCGTGAACGAAAGGAACACTCCGCCGGCTTCGCGTTCCGCGGACGCCTTGTTCGAGGCCGTCTACGAGCGTCTCAAGGCGATGGCGCGCCGCCGCATTCCGGCGGGCCAGCGCTCGCCGACGCTCGAGACGACGGCGCTGGTGCACGAGCTCTACCTTCGCATCGGCAGGCACGGCGAGCTCGCTTTCGAGCACGACTCGCAATTCTTCGCCTATGCCGCGCGCGCGATGCGTCACCTGCTGAGCGATCGCGCGCGCGAATACCTGAGCCGCCGCGCCGGCGGCGACTGGGTGCGCGTGACGCTCACCGCGAGCGACGAGGACCTCGCGCTCGACAGCGCCGAGCAGGCGCTCGCGCTCGACGCGGCGCTCGATCGTCTCGAAGCGACCGATCCGCGCTCGGCGCACGTGATCGAGCTGCGCTACTTCGCGGGGCTCACGTCCGAGCAGGCGGCCGAGGCGCTCGGCATCTCGCGCCGCACCGCCGACCGCGACTGGGACTTCGCGCACGCGTTCCTGAAGACCGATCTCGGCTGACGGCACAAACGCGCATGGAACCGCGTTATTGAGTTCGATGGAGTCGCGAGGGCAGCCGCATGCGGGCCGAACCATCGTTGCGCGAGCTCTACGACGCCCTTGCCGGCATCGGCGCCGGCGAGCGGCAGGCGTTCTACGACGCGCACGGCGTCGACGCGACGCTGCGCGCGCGGCTCGAACGCATGCTCGAAGCCGACGCGGCGCCCGGCGGCGCGGTGCCGCGCCTCGGCGCCGCCGAGATCGCCGACGCGCTCGCCGACGAGGAGGGCGGCGAGGCGCCCGGCCCCGGCGGCCGCGTCGCGAGCTTCGAGCTCGTCGCGCTGATCGGCGAAGGCGGCTCGTCGACGGTGTTCCGCGCGGCGCGCACGATGGACGGCGTCGAGCAGCACGTCGCGCTGAAACTCCTGCGTCGCGGCGTCTTCACGCCGGACGCGCGCCGCCTGTTCCGTCGCGAGCGGCTCGCGCTCGCGCACCTGCAGCATCCCGGCATCGCGCGGCTGATCGAGGGCGGCGTGACCGAGACGGGGCTCGCCTACATCGCGCTCGAGCTCGTCGAAGGCGTGCCGATCACCGACTTCGCGCGCGAGCGCGGCCTTGCGCTCCGCGACCGCCTGACGCTGTTCCTGCAGGTTTGCCGTGCGGTCGATGCCGCGCACCGAGCGCTGATCGTGCATCGCGACCTCAAGCCGTCGAACGTGCTCGTCACGGCCGACGGCACGGTCAAGCTCGTCGACTTCGGCATCGCCAAGCTCCTCGACACCGACGACGACGTGCAGACGCGCATGCCCGCGTTCACGCCGGCCTACGCGGCGCCCGAGCAGCGCGCCGGCGGCGCGGTGACGACGGCGACCGATGTCTTCTCGCTCGGCGTGCTGCTCGGCGAGCTGCTCACGGGCCGGCGCCTCAACGACGGCAGCGGCCGCACGCCGTCGGGCCGCAGCGGCGACGAGCCCGCGCCGGCGTCGATCGCGCGGCGGGAGCTGCGCGGCGATCTCGACAACATCGTCATGAAGGCGATCGCGACCGAGCCCGAGCGCCGCTACGCATCGGCGTCCGCGTTCGCCGACGACATCGAGCGCCTGCTCGATGCGCGCCCCGTCGCCGCGCATCCGCCGTCGCGCTGGTATCGCACGCGCAAGTTCGTCGAGCGCCATCGCGGCGCGGTCGCGACGACGGCGCTGCTCGCCCTCGCGCTCCTCGCGGTGCTCGGCACGACGCTCTGGCAGGTGAACGTCGTGCGCCAGGAGGCGGCGCGCGCGAACGCCGTGCGCGATTTCCTGCTGTCGGTGTTCAAGTCGGCCGAGACGACGCTTCCGAAGGACACGCGCCCGAGCGTCGAGGACCTCGTCGAGGCGGCGACCGCGCGGCTCGAAGCGCAGACGTCGCTGCCGGACGCGCAGCGCGTCGATCTGCTGCTCGCGCTCGCGAAGGTCGCCGAAAGCGTCGGCGCGTTCGAGCAGGCGCTCGACCTCGTCGGCCGCAGCCTGCCGGCGGTCGAGCGCCTGCGCGCCGGCGACGACACTCCATGGTGGGACGCGACGGTGACGCGCGCGGACATCCTCTCGCAGATGACGCGCACGGCCGAGGTCGTCGCGCTCCTCGAGCCGCTGCGCGATGCGCTCGCGAAGCGGCACGACATCATCGGCGTCGAAGGGCTGACGACGCTCGGCGACGGCCTGCTGCACGTCGGCCGCGTCGACGAAGGCCTCGATCTGCTGCGGCATGCACGCGAGCGGGCCGCGGCCGGCGGCGATGCGTTCGCCGACATCGTGCTGCCGGTGTCGATCGTGGAGGCGAACGGCCTGCTCGACGCGCAACGCTTCCGCGAAGGCCTCGCGCGTGCCGAAGCGACGCTGGCGCTCTGGCGCCGGCAAGGCGAGCCGACCAACAGCAACCTGATCAATCTCGAAGGCGCGATCGCGCTCGGCGCCGAGGCGACCGGCGATCTCGCGCGCGCCGAGACCGCGTACAAGGCCGCGATCGCGCTCGGCGACCGCTTCTTCGACAAGCCCAATCCCGACATCGCGTGGAGCGTCGGCATCTACGGCACGTTCCTGATCGCGCAGGGCCGCTACGACGAAGCCGAGCCTTATGCGAAGCGCGGGCTCGAGATGCGGCGCACGCTGCTCGGCGAAAGCGATCCGCGCACGCTCTATGCGGTCGCCGGCATGGGCAAGCTGAGGCACGGGCAGCATCGGTACGACGACGCGGCGCGCTGGTACGGCGAAGGCATCGATACGTGCCGGCGGCTCGACATCCATCATCAGGTCTGCGCGCGGCTGCTCGCGCTGCGTGCGCGAAGCCACGCCGAGGCCGGCCGCTTCGCCGACGCGGAGCGCGACATCGACGAAGCCGAGCGTCAGGAGCGCGCGTTCAACGGCGACGTCGATCCCGGCTTCGCCTACATCCTCGGCAACCGCGTCGCGGTCGACGTAAAGGAGCACAAGTACGCCGAAGCCGTCGCGACGGCCGACCGCGAGCTCGCGATCTACCGCGGCTACGGCGGCAGCATGCTGCAGAGCGAGCTCTGGCAGCGCTTCGAGCGCGCGATCGCGTTGTTCGAGCTCGGCCGCAACGACGAGGCGCTCGCGGAGGTGACCGACATCGCGCCGAAGTACGCGGCGCTGTTCCCGCGCGGCGACCTGCGCGCGGCGATCCTCGCGCTCGAAGCGCGCGCGCTCGATCGCGCGAACCGGACCGACGAGGCGCGCCGGGCCGCGAGCGAGGCGCTCGCGGTCGACCGCGGCATCGGGCACCTCGAGCCCGCGGTCGCCAGGGACGTCCAGCGCATCGCCGCGACGGGCAGCGAGGGCTCGGCGCGCTAGGTGGCACAAACGGCCTCGGCACCGCGTTATCGCATCGATGCGGGACATTCCGCGACGATGCGAGAGGCCGTGTCCGATGAAACCCCGTCCGATCCGTTCCAACGCATGCCTGCTTGCGCTCTGCGCACCGCTGGCGAGCGCCGTGCCGTTTCCGCGCGACATCTACGTCGGCGTCGGCGACGTGCACTGCGACTACGCGACGATCCAGGAAGCCGTCGACGCCGCGAGCACCGAAACACGCGACACGGTGTGGCTCTCGACGACCGAGAGCTACGACGCACAGCACGTCGTCATCACGGGCAAATCGGTGCGCATCGCCGGCACGACGACGTGCAACGGCAACGGGCGCGAGGCCGACGGCGGCGCGCCGCCGCCGCAGGTGACGGTCAGCGGGGCCGACTGGCCGGTGTTCTCGATCGATGGCGCCGCGAACGTCGAGCTCGACAACCTCTTCGTCACGGGCGGACAGGCGTCCGGCGACTTCGGCGGCGGCGTGCGGTTCCAAGGCAACGGTTCGCTGACGCTCGCCAACGTCACGCTGACGCAGAACACGGCGGGCTCGGGCGGCGGCGTCGGCGTGAGCGCCGAAGACGGAACGGTCAATGTCTATCTGAACGCGGACACTCTGATCGTCAACAACACGGCGGACGCATCCGGCGGCGGCCTTTTCGTCGTCGGACAGGTTTCGCTCTACGTGCTGTCGCCGCAGACACTCATCGCGTTCAACACGGCGTCGACCGGCTACGGCGGCGGCATCGCCGGCGTCGGGCTCGCGAGCGTGACGGTCGCGTCTGCGGGCTATGGAGGCGGCGCCGTCATCCAGTTCAACTCCGCTGCCTATGGCGGCGGCATAGCGATGATCGGCGATGACGACGGCCGGCACACGCCGTGGCTGCGGATGTTCACGAAGGATGCGTCGAACCCGGTGCAGGTGAGCTCGAACACTGCGACCGTTGCCGGCGGCGGCATCTACCTGAAGCCGCCGGAGAGCGTGCTGTCGGCCGGCGAGGCGCTCATGTGCGCGCAGGATTTCCGGATCGACGACAACATCGCGCCCGAGGGCGCGGCTCTCCATCTCGACTGGAGCACCACCGACATCACCTTCGACACCGGCAGCACGGCGTTTCTCAACGAGCCGAGCTTGAATTGCGATCCCGAATCGCTGGGCGCGGTCGCCTGTGCCGCGGGTGTGCCCTGCAACGAGATTGCCGGCAATGCGGCCGAAGATGCAGGCGGACAGCCGACGGACGGAGCGACGATCCTGGTCGGCTCCTCCTCGACGCTCGGCGCTCACCGTCTTTCCTTGCGCCACAACACCGCTCATCACCTGGTGCGGGCGATCGGCGACAACGACGATCAGTTCGGGCTGACTCCTTCCGTGACCCTCGACAATTGCCTCATCGCCAGCAACGACATCGCGCGCGAACTGATCCGCATCGGCGGTGACGACGTGCCCGTCACGATCAAGCAATGCAGCCTCGTCGACGACATCATCAACTCGACGCACGCCATCAAGTTCGACAACACCGGGGGCACGTCGCTGACGCTGACCGACAGCATCATCGACGAGCCCGGCACGCTCGCGCTCGACTATCCCGGCAGCGTCGACGGAAATCCCGCGATCGCAGTGCAATACGTCCTCTCGAACGACATCACGACGCTGCCGGCCGATCCGACCGTCATGCAGGGCGAGCCGCAGTTCGTCGACGCCGCGAACGGTGACTTCCACCTGCTGCCGGCCTCGCTCGGCGTCGATTTCGCACCGATCGCCGGCGGCGTCGACCTCGACGGCCGGCCGCGCGACGTCGACATGCCGGTGCCGGACGTGTTCGGACCGCGCGACCTCGGTGCCTACGAGCGGCAGTCGACGTTCGACTGCGGCGGCGGCAGCGACACGATCTACTGCAACGGTTTCGAGCCGTTCTGAGCGGTGATCGCGCGCCGCACGTCGGCGGCGGGCGCGTCGTCGTCGAAGCGCAGCGCCTTGCCGTCGCGGCGGATGCCGAGGTCGGCGTAGAGCGGTGCGAGATCGGGAAAGTCGAGGCGCGTGCGATAGGCCGCGTAGCGCTTCGCGAAGACGTCCGTGCCGAGCAGGGCGTCGAGCTTCGCGACGAAGGCCTGCGGCGTCCAGCCGCGCGAGTCGGGCAGGCAGCACGCGTCGAAGCGCTTCAGCGCCTCGTCGATGCTGAGCCGGTTGCCGCTCGCGCGGCGCAGCGTCGTGTCGACGTCGAGCCAGTACGCCGTGCCGGACCAGTAGACGCGCATGAAGCCGTGGGCCTTTTCGAGCGCGACGCCGGATTGCTCCTTCGTCTCGCGCCGGCCGCGTTCGAAGCCGGCGTCGATCTGTTCCCACGCTTCCGCGGGCGTCAGCAGGCCTGCGCGGGCGCGCAGGACGTTCTGGTAGTACGTCGCGAGCCCTTCGGCGAGCCAGCTCCCGTCCTCGTCGAGATACGGGTGGTACATGTGCGAGAGCTCGTGCACGGCGACCCAGTCGTGATCGAAGTCCGCGGCCGGGCGCTTCGCATCGACGTAGAGCGTGAGGCCCTGGCCCTGGCCGCGGCGCGACTGGCCGAACTGCACGGCTTCCTCCGCTTCGTCGGCCGGAACGATCAGCACCTGCACGTCGGCGAGCGGCAACGTGCCGAACGCCGTTGCCGCGGCACGGCCCATCTTCGGGAACCAGGCTTCGAGCTTGCGCTTCTCGGCGTCGTTCGCGTCGAGGATCGTGAGGCGCACCGTGCTGCCGGGCAGCGCGACGGATTCTTCGTCGAAATGGCCGATCAGGATCGCCGCGAGCCAGTCGCGCGGCGTCGGCGGAATGCTGTAGCGCGGCGCGCCGTCATGCGACGGCAGCGGATGCCACGGCGTCGAGAACGTGTAGCCGGCGGGAAGCTCGACGCTCGCTTCGGCCGGCGTGTCGTCGCCGCCGTCGGCGCGCAGCAGCCAGACGTCCGGATCGGCGATCAGCGCGCCGAAGCGCTTCCAGCCGCCTTTCTTCGCCGCGACCATGCGGCCGAACGCGGCGCGATAGGCGAGGCATTCGCCGGCGCGCCAGTCCGTCGCGGTCCAGCCGTGCGCGTCGCGTTCGGGTGCGGGCCCGCCATCGCGGGTCAGCGATTCGACGAAGCTCGCCGCGCTGCGATCGGCGGAGAACTGCAGGCTCGGCGAGGCGCGCGGCACGCAAAGGCGCACCGACATCGTCTCTGTGCCGGCGTCGTAGCGCAGCGTGTACTCGTTGTGCGCGTTCGCGGCGCCGGTGCTGCCGGACGCGAAGGCGAGGAGCAGTACTGCGGGGAGTCGGCCGGGCATGGCGACGTATGATGCGCCAACGCGGGCCGAGTTCCGGCCCCTCGTCGCGTGCATCAGGCGCCGGGTCGCGCCGTGGCGCTACTGCTCGAGGCCGCTCTCGAAGATCGGGTCGCCGCCGCCGTCGATCTGCGCGTTGGCGCCGAGTGAATAGAACGTCACGCGGCCGCCGTCGGTGCTGTTGCTGCCGCTGGCCTGATCGTAGCTGCCGGCCTTGAAGTACATCGGCACGTGCAGCCAGCCCGACTGCACGTGGAACGAGGTCAGCAGGCGGCCGTTGACCTTGATCGTGATCTCGCGGCTGGCGACCGTGATCGAGTACGACAGCGCCTCGCCGTTCGGGAGGTTGTAGATCTCGCCGACGTTGGTGCTGTTCGACGAGGACGGATCCTGGTTGACCAGCGCCGCGATCGAGCCCGTGTGCGAGCTCGCGTGGTACTGGTAGCGGAGCTTGATCCAGGCGTTGGTCTGGAAGCCGTGGACCTGGCCGATGACCACCTTCTGCGTCGACGTCGGCACGCGCTCGACGAGGAGCCGCGCGCTCAGGCTTGCATTGTCGTTGTCGGGCGCCCAGTTGGCGTTGTCGTCGTTCGGGTCGAGCATGTAGCGGAGCTCGGACCGCGGATACTCGCTGTCGTCGGTCGTCGCGCCGTCGACCGGCGCCCAGAACTTGACGCCGCCGGCCGGATTCACGCAGAAGTAGCCCGAGCGGTAGCCGTCGGCGAGGTCCGGCGCCTCGACTTCCGCGGCTTCGCCGCTCGTGCCGTTGTGCGAGTCGACCGGCAGCGTGAGCTTCCAGTGCGTGAGGTTCAGGACCGAGGAGGGCGGCGCGCTCGCGCAGCTGGCGTGAGCGGCGACGGTGGCGAGACTCGCCGCGCCGACGGCGAGACTCAGGATTGCGTTTTTCACTTCGAGGGGAACCCCTGACTGCTTGCGAGTGGAAATGTAGTGATTGCAACGCGAGCGAACTGTGCAATCGGAAGCAGTAAATCGCTGAACGCGCGGAGCGCGCAGCACGATGCACATGCGCGCGCAAACTGAACGACACCGCTAGACTCGAACGATGGATGTTTCGCACCTGCTCGACGGACTCAATCCCGCCCAGCGCGAAGCCGTGACGGCGGCGCCCGGGCACTATCTCGTGCTCGCGGGCGCGGGCTCGGGCAAGACGCGCGTGCTGACGCACCGCATCGGCTGGCTGCTCGAGGTCGATCGCGTGTCGCCGTGGTCGGTGCTCGCGGTGACGTTCACGAACAAGGCCGCCGGCGAGATGCGCGCGCGCACGGAGGCGCTGATCTCGGGCGACGGCCGCGGGCTCACGGTCGGCACGTTCCACGGCATCGCGCATCGCCTGCTGCGCCGGCACTGGCGCGAGGCGCGCCTGCCGGAGACGTTCCAGATCCTCGACTCGGACGATCAGCAGCGGCTCGTCAAGCGCACCATTCAGGGTCTCGGGCTCGACGAGGCGCGCTTCCCGCCGCGGCAGGCGGCCTGGTTCATCAACAACGCGAAGGACGAAGGCAAGCGGCCCGATGCGCTCGATCCGGGCTACAACCCGATCAACGCGACGCTGATCGACGTCTACCGCGCCTACGAGGCGGCATGCCAGCGCGCGGGGCTCGTCGATTTCGCCGAGCTGCTGCTGCGCGCGCACGAGCTGTGGCTGCACAACGATGCGCTGCTCGAGCACTACCGCGAGCGCTACCGCCACCTCCTGATCGACGAGTTCCAGGACACCAACACGCTGCAGTACGCCTGGGTGCGCGTGCTCGCGGGCACGACGGGCCAGGTCTTCGTCGTCGGCGACGACGACCAGGCCATCTACGGCTGGCGCGGCGCGCGCGTCGAGAACGTGCACGATTTCCTGCGCGACTTCCCGAGCGCGAAGACGATCCGCCTCGAGCAGAACTACCGTTCGACCGGCAACATCCTCGCCGCCGCGAACGCCGTCATCGCGCACAATCCGGACCGGCTCGGCAAGGAGCTCTGGACCGCCGGCGCCGCCGGCGCGCCGATCGAGGTCTACGCGGCCTACAACGAGCAGGACGAGGCGCGCTACGTCATCGAGCGCGTGCGCGAGTACATCGCGGCCGACGGCCAGCCGAGCGACATCGCGGTGCTGTACCGCTCGAACGCGCAGTCGCGCAACTTCGAAGAGCAGCTGATCCAGCACGACATCGCGTATCGCGTGTACGGGGGGCTGCGCTTCTTCGATCGCGCGGAGATCAAGGACGCGCTCGCGTATCTCAGGCTCGTCGCGAACCGGCACGACGACGCGGCGTTCGAGCGCGCGGTCAACACGCCGCCGCGCGGCATCGGCGAGCGCACGCTCGATCTCGTGCGCCAGCGCGCACGGGCGAGCGAGGCGTCGCTGTGGGAAGCGGCGCTGGCGGAGCTTGCCGGCGAAGGGCTCGCCGGGCGCGCGAAGAATGCGTTGCGGGCGTTCCTGTCGCTGATCGACGAGTTGTCGCGCGATTGCCTCACGCCCCGCCATCGCCGCGAAAGCGGGGACCTGGCGCCTTTGCCGTTGCTTCAACAGGAAGCCGAGGCACTGGGTTCCCGCTTTCGCGGGAATGACGAGAGTGTTGCGCAACCCGACGAACCGCTGCCGCTCTCCGAGCAGATCGAGCATGCGATCGCGCGCTCGGGTTTGCGCGACTTCTACGAGAAGGACAGCCGCGGCAGCGCGGAGTCGCGCGTCGAGAACCTCGACGAGCTCGTCAACGTCGCGAGCCGCTTCGCGCGCACGCCGGACGACATCGACGCGGGCCTTTCGGAGCTCGCCGCGTTCCTTTCGCACGCGGCGCTCGAAGCCGGCGAAGGGCAGGGCGAGGCGTGGGAAGACTGCGTGCAGCTGATGACGCTGCATTCGGCGAAAGGGCTCGAGTTTCCGCTCGTGTTTCTCGTCGGGCTCGAAGACGGGCTCTTCCCGAGCCAGAAATCGACCGAGGAGCCGGGACGGCTCGAAGAGGAGCGGCGCCTCGCCTACGTCGGCATCACGCGCGCCCGC
>Ga0126377_10002503_pt1 | contig 12691 bp, 8 predicted proteins | sample PanSoiMetPlot_22_FD_92647 | JGI IMG/M metagenome (GOLD analysis project Ga0126377, IMG submission 92647) | Tropical forest soil microbial communities from Panama - MetaG Plot_22 | ecosystem: Environmental > Terrestrial > Soil > Tropical forest > Bulk soil | place: Panama | collected 2016-02-17
GTTCTCGCGTTCGACCGCGATGTAATGGCCGGCGTAGCAGTCGACGTCTTCGAGCATCACTTCCTTGCGATGCGGGATGATCTCTTTCCAGTTCTTCGGCGACGGGTCGCCGACCGGCGCGGTTTCGAGCTTCGCGAGATATGCGCGCCGTGCCTCGGTCCACTCGCCAGCCGCGCGGTCAAAAAGCGTCGGGTTGTCTTCGTGAACTGAAGGCAGCAGCAGCACGCCCTAATCGGCCCGGGCCTTCAGCCAGTGGGAAGGCGATCCCGGATGGCCGCTCAAAAGCACCTCCGGCGCGCGCGAATAGAAAGCGGTCAAAGCCGCGCCGATCGGTTGGTACGGCCGATTGTCCGGCGAAGCCTCTACGCTGCCGGATGCAATCCGATGGCCATTAGAAGAGAAAAGAAAAAGCCCATTGCTTGCTTGCCTGCTGCTGCTGCTTTACATCAGGTGTAAAGCCGTCAATTTCAGAAGCGAACGCCTACGCTCGCGCTCAACTGCCTCTTCTCACGATTGGTGAAATCGATCTGAAGCGGATTGATAACGACATGCTGCCCAATGTTGAGCCTCACGCCGCCGCCAACAGTGCGGATGATTTCCTCATCATCCACGCCGGGCACAGTCTGAAAGCCGACCAGGAAATGAGCGTAGGGCTTCACAAACCCGAGCTTGTGGCTCAGTTCAGGCCCGAACGAATAAGCCTTGATCTCATCCAGCTTGTCGAATCTGAACTTTCCGCCGAGCCGCGTCTTATCACCCACGATCTTCGCATTGAGCGCGGCTGTGATTCCGGGGCCGTAGCTCGTGTCGAAGAGGTCTAAGCATTCGCCGGCGATGAAACCGACCGTGATAATTACCGAGTCCTTCGGCTTATCCCGAGCCTGCGCAAAGTAGCAGCAGGCAAGCAGCAACAGAGCCAGCCCCGAAACGCGAATGAATGAACGTGAAACCATGATCCCTTCCCCCATCGATTGAAGCGTAAAAAAACAAAAAGGCGGCAAAGTCTGCCCATTACAGACTTGCCGCCTCTACTAAATCTCCGGCGCGGAGCGCGAATTGTGTAACCCTGTTTTGGGTTCGAGCGGACCGGGCGCAAACTCACGAAAATTCCGGCCAACAGGATCAACTATAGAGTACCACGAAATAACTTAGAATCAAGAAGAAAGCTCTGTCTTGGCCTCGGTCCGCAGGATGACCGTTCGCGGCTTTCCGCGCTTGTCGAGGGTGATGATGATGGTGATCTGCCGCAGGTCCGGCTGCTTTTCCATTAGGGGTTCGAGCCTGCTAAGTTTGTGGGCGATCAGTTCGAGCAGGGACGTGAGTCGGCGGAGATATTCAGCGAGAGACGGGTGGCGGCGGCATTGCTGCTACCATTAACAGCCGGTTGAATTTCTTTGTGGGAATTCATGCCCTATACAATAACATACGTGCGAGCGTGACAGGGCAAATTTAAGAGAGGATGTGGCAAAAGAAAGTGGATAACCGTCATGGTACCCCATGATATCAGCCGAGCCCTCCGATTCCTCTCCTGGTAGTCCTGGGAGACGGCTCCATATCCCATGCGCTCCGGAACAGGAGAGGATCGCGGCGGTACTGTAAGCCTTCGTCAATCAGCACTCCGAGCGCGAGACGTGAGCGGAGGAGCCTGGCGTGATAAGCGATGCCTGGCGCGCTCCGCACGCGAACCCCATCGACACGTCACCCCCTGTGGGTCGTATACGTTGTTTACCTTCGTAAACAATGTTTACAGCCGTAAACGAAGCGGCAAGGATTCGACCGACGCGCTCCGCGCGTGAATTGTCACATGACACTTCATCCACCCCGTGGCGCGTGTGAGGCTTACGCAGGCTTACGGCGAACGTCGGCGAGTGTATACGGCGTCTGCCGACGTAAGCGAGGCGGAAAAAGGAGTTCCGGCGGGCAGAGAAGGGCGCCGTATACGTCGGCTTACGATCGTATGCGGTCGCTTACGTGCGGATTCTGAATGTCATGCAGGCGTTGATCGCGCAGGCGCAGAGCGCGAGCTGAGGCGTTTGGTTTCTTTCGGCGTTCGCGCAGTGGGAGATTCAGCAATTCGGAAGGGTCGGCTGATAACCACTCATTATCAGCCGACCCTTCCGATTCCTCTTTCACCGCGACTGGCTATCGGCGGAAGCTCCCAGCGTGTCGGCGGCGGAACTGATCGGCGAGGAACCTATGCGGAAGAAGCGGAGCCGGGAGTTAGTTTACGCGTCTGCGAGGAAGCAGTGCGCTGCTTTCTTCAGACCGCCAAACAATTACCTTCACTCTATGCAGTAAAGATCCAAGTCTAACCTCAAGTTCATATCTGCTATTTGTCTGAGAAGATCATTGTCAAAGTGTATCTCAGGACGTTCTTCGCCAAAATAAACAGCACAAGCTAGTACGGAGTAGTACTTTTTAGTGAGCAGCGTTAATTGTTTCCGCGCTGGCCCCGCTGCTGACAACAAAAAATTCACATGGTCAACTAATGGAGCCTCCAATGGAAGCCCTGACTTCAGTTCCCAACCATTATCCTTGTATTGAATGGTAGTTCCAGTCTTTACCTCGCCTTTACGCCAGGTTTCCGATGGTGAGATGCCTGTCTGGTTTGTTATTTCTTCAGGCAAATCGGTGTACTCATCATCGATTACTCTGAGACTCACATGAAATCTTGGTTGCATTTGATTCCCTCTGCTAATAGTCGTTTATATTCAAACCAGTGGGGTCAGCTTCGCCCTTTCCGCCTTTTCTCCTGACAAAGATGTTTCCTTTATTGTCCTTGTAAAGATCGTACTGTGACCCTCCCTTTTTAGGTTTTAGGTCATGAGGATCCACGCCACTATTCTGGAGTTTTTTGATCTCACCTTTGGAGAGCAATTTGTATTGAGAAGATTCTTTATTTTGTTGATTTCCTGGCTGCTGGCCGTGTTGCTGGCCATTCGCTTGACCATTTGCCTGACCATTTGCCTGACCATTCGTCTGACCATTCGTCTGGCTATTCGAATCTGCATTTGGCCCCCCATCAGACTTATTCATCAACCAGTTGGTTATCGGGCGATACGCAGTAACTTCAGTGTCTTCATCAGGAGCATTCTTTACAATGGAGCGTAACAATGCTTTCCAATCTGCATTGTAAGCAGCATAACCTAGCGCCGCGACTCCAGTTACAACGAGTAATCCTGTACCCACAGCCTGTCCACCTGGAACAGCCTCAAGGGTCGTTCCCGCTGCCGCTCCCAATTTGAGGGCGTCAGCCATTGATGTCTGATGTCCATCTGGGTCGGTATAACGTAATGGGTTATTCAGACAGTAAGTATATTTGTTAAGGCTCTGTGGTTCCGCGAGTTCTGCATAGAAGGTTGGGTTATGGCCAACCTTCCCATCAAACCAGAACAACTCCTCTGGCCCACCAGTGAATTCATCAGGGCTTGTAAACCTCCCTTGCATTGATGAGTAATATCGTGCAAGGAAGTAATCCAACCCTGTTTCCGAATCGTGCTCCTTGGACGTAAACTTTTGTGTACTGAATCATCGCCATAACCTAGGCTCGCGCTTCTAATTCCGATCCCTGCAGAAAGCTCTTCGCCGAACGGAGCGAAATCACGCCGTTTTATCCCTAACAGGCTCCCTGTCTCGTCTATCACCATCCTCGTCGATCCCAAATGGTCTGTCACCAACCATTTTATCCCACTTTGCGTAGTTGTGAAGGTCCACGTCACATCGGCGGCCAGAGCGTTACCCGCCACATCCTTTACTCGTGGGTCAGCACCGCCGCCCCTGACTCGCGCGGTATATGTGACTCCCCTCGCCAGGGACGCGGTTGGATCCAACGTGGCGGTGAATGAAGCCGCATTATAGCTTACTGTCGCTGGTACAAGGGCATTCCCCGGATCCCGAAGCTCTACCGTCGATCCGTTCACAGTCGCCGCATCCATCGCCTTGCTGAAAGTCATAGTTACGTTGGCATCAGCGTTCACATTGGTCGCCCCCGCAGCCGGAGAGAGCGGAGCGACTGTCGGCGGTCCTGCGGGATTCGTCTCGACTTCGAGGTCGATGTTCCAGACTCTCGCAGTCAAAGTCGCGCTCGAAGAGGCGTGGCGTTGGAACCAATTGGAAGTTGCCCCCGCACTTATAGAGTCACGAATCATGATCTGATTTATCGGCGTGTTGGATGGCAGATCGATACTGAATGAACCGGAATCGCTGAACGGCCTATTCTCTCCGCCCGGCCCCGGTGAAATGTTACTTAATTCCCTCCTCCAGATTGCGGTGGACCAGTTCGAGCCGTTATTAGTGGAGTACTCGATATAAAAAGTGGCATTCGCGAACGCGTAGTCTTGGGGATTAGGGGCGTTCGTAAAAAGATTTCCGCTGATAGACCAATTGAATTTAAGAGTGATCCTTGTGATCTGTCCACCTACAGGTTGAAACGCAAACCACCGGCAGGACTTAATCTCTCCAATGTCTGCACTGGCATAAGACGTTGTTGACCCGTGTTCCGTGTTCAACGGCGAATTAACCGCTAAATGGTTAGGGACGATGGGCGTCTGGTAGGCGCCTGGAGTTACATGCACAATGCTCTGCGCAGCTACGGGCGTCCACGACCGCCCGCTTCGGTAGCCATACTCCTTTTGCGGCGGGCTCGGCGCAACGCCGGCAGGATGCTCCGCGAGCGATTCTCCGCCGACGCCATTGGCAGACGGAGCATTGCCATATTCTTCCGCGGTCGTCCGGGGGCCACCTCTCATGAGCGTCCCGGTGTTGTCGCTGTCTGAGAAGTCCGCAGTGATTGAGCCGTGGCCTTCGTTAATTCCCAGGGCGGCGACAGGCTCATTAACTACCAACAGCCCATTCGCGTCGCCGTCCGCTTCCACGCCTGCCTTCCCGATGAGATCAGCGCTAGGCTTCAAAGTCGGCTTGACGAACGACACACCTCCGCCCGATCCGCTTTCCGCAACAATGAGCAACTGTCCGCCGCGATAGCCGTACTCTTTCAGCGGCGCGGTAGGCTGAGCGCCAGCAGTATACTCCGCCAGCAATTCTCCCCCACATCCGTAGACATACCAAGTATCCTGCAAGCCGGCAGTGGGCCGACTCACACGCTTGCCATCAGCGTTATAGACGTAGATCCCGTCGCCTCCACTAGCCGCTGTCAGCAACCGGTTCTCCGCGTCATACATCATCTCCCCGCCAGTGCTTGGATCGTTCCTGACGTTGCCCGCCGCATCATACCCCAGCCAGTGGGTACGATTGGTTGCTTGATCGTAAGGCGGATTGTAGTTGCTGACCCCGCCGCTCGCGCCGGTGATCTGCCGATTCCCGTAGGGATCGTAACTGAAGTTCTGCCACGCCACGTTGGGCGTCCACTGCCCGCTACTGTTCATCTGCGCTTCGGTGAAGGAGTTGATTCGATTCAGCGCGTCATAGGTGTAATTGTCAGATTGCGAAATGACGTAGCCGCCGCCTGCAAGCGGCACATAGTTGGCCTGCCTCCGCAGGTTTCCATTGTTGTCCGTGTCGTTGGCGAACAGGTCCCCGGTGTTGACCGCTGTCGTGCCATAATAAAAGCCGATCGCGCCGCGGCTCCAGTTCAATTCGTCGGTTGCGCTGTCGCCGACTCGGGTGGAGACCAATTGATGTCGGTTGTTGTAATGCGAGTTATGGTAGAGCGGCGTGTTTGCGCCGAACCGCTCTTTGATCATCTGCCCGGCGGCGTTGTAGCCGATCGTATCGGCGTAGGTGCGCGGCGAACCGCCCAGGTTTCCGCTGAAGACGGAGAGCCGGCCGGCGCTGTCATAAATGTAATTTACTGTCCGATCTGAGGGATATCTCACTGTCTTGACGTTGCCAGCCAGATCATAATCTTGATTGGTTGAGTAAGTGGGACCTACGATCCCATTACGTTTAAATAGTTGTCGCTTGGTTTTGGGGCGGCCGAGCGGATCATAGCTGTCGATGGCTGTATGGTCGAAGTTCGGGTTGGCGCTCCCTCCAGCATAATCATGCCAGTATCTTCCCTTGCCATAAGCGAGGGGATCTGGGTTATCGTAAAATCGCGTGATGTCCGGATTGTAGCCTATGTTCGAGTAATCGACTGAAGTATTGCGATTGAGCGCGTCGTAGCCGTAAGTTGTTGTGAAGTCGCGGGCATCGGTCTTCGAGACAAGATTCCCATTGGCGTCGTAGGAATAGGCCATCGACCATCCGCTGTGTCCGGTCACCGGGTCGGTATAGGATATGTTGGGATTAGCATTAACGTCCTGCTCAGGATTTTTCGCGCGGATAAGGCGCGAGAGTGAATCATAGGCGAACCATCGATATTGTGCGCCCTGCGTCACTTGGCGCAGGTTACCCAGCGCGTCATAAAGATAAGTCGTCTCGTAGCTCAAACCGCCCGGGTCTTCGATCACTTTAGTCAATCTGCCAAAAGCATCGGTCTCGCTGCGGCGCTTCTTTCCCGCCTGATCCGTCACAGTCACCTGATTGCCGATGTAGGCCGTGTCAACGTGCGCGCCGTCGGGCGTGGTCACCTGGATGACCCTGCCGAGCGCGTCGTAATTGGTCGTCGTCCACAGGCCAGCCGGGGGCAAGGCGGAGCCTGGATCGGCGGCGCGGTAGGGGTTGGAGACCTGCGAGACCCTGCCGAGCGCGTCGAACAGCGTGTCCTTGATTGTCCAGGTAGAGCCTTCATACGCTGCGCCGCGCCACGTTCTGCCTAATCCGTCAAAAAGCGCGACCGATTTCAACCCATCGCCGCTGTTGCTTTCGCCGAAGACATCTTTGTCGCTAATGGTCGTGATGGAGCGAGCCGGATAGCCGTTCACTGGAGAATCGTTGTCATTGTAGACGAAAACTGTCTGGCTGGCTTCAGAGGTCCCGATGGCGCGAATTCCTTTCGTCTGGCGATCCAGCGCGTCGTTAAAATAGCTGTTCGATTTGACGCCGTTCGCATCCTCACTCAGCACCGGCCTGCCAAGGTAATAATCGTATTTGGTGTAGGCATTGTGCCCCAGCGCGTTGGTAACTTTGAAAGGGAAGGCATAGCTCAGCTGCACGCCGAGTTCACTGGGCGCGTTGTTCGCCGGGTCTCCCGAGGACTGAACCGCAGGATTATCCGGGGAACCATAGTTGTCCCTGTAATCAAAAGTAGTGGCGATAATATTGGGTGGCGTATCGGTGCTGCGCGGGTCAATCAGGGCGACAACATTCCCGGCGATGTCATATTGCGCATAGGTGCCAATCGATCCAATGACGCTGCCCATATTATCGAGCAGGTCTCGAGTAGTCTTGGTGACATTGCCGCGATTGTAATACGTGGTAGAAAATGAGCCATCGTGCCCAGAGATATTTGGGCAATCGGCCAGCGCGGCATGAAACAAATCAGGGCTGCTTTGGTTGTAGTTATCATACTCGTAGATAGTTTCGGCGCGCTTTTTCTCGACGGCGTCGAAGACCTGCCACTTGAGCGGCAGGTTGCGGATGTGAATGTTGGTGTCAGCCGCATAATCGACGCCGTTGTTGAGGGTCACATAGTCGATGTGTGTGCGCCGGACCAAGGGTCCGGGAGCGCCTGCGCCGAAGTCATATTTATAAACATCGATTTGGTTATTGTACTGGTCGTAATTAAAAGTCTGTTTTGATACCAGATTACTGTCCAACAGAGTAGAGTCAGTTTCGATAATGCGGGGATCCTTGATCGGGCAACCATCTCCAAGGGTACACCAGCTTACAGTGGCGCGTTGCTGCCAGATGTCTGTTTTCCGCTGCAGGGCGGTTGATCCATCTGCGTCCAGCAGATCGGTCTGATACTCACGTCCATCCTTCCATCCTGGATAGTCGAAGGTACCTGCGTATGAGTTTGACGCTCCGAGGCCAGACCAGTAATCACCATAAAAATAGTGCTTCTCGCTGGCTAGGAGCGTGTCTCCCGCGTCGAAATAGGTGTTGACAGTCACATAACCAGCATAAGTTCCCGGGCCTTCCGGACTGCTATAAGTTATCCGCCCTTTGACGGTAACACCGTCCGGTTTGATCCGCTTCTCTACGACACGGCGATAGATTTCCGGGCCGGCAAGTGAGCCGCCGACAATCCCGCCGTCAGTGCTTCCAACATACCAGGCGTCATGGTCATATTCGTAAATTCCCCCGGTTGGCAGAATGACCTGCGCCAGCTCTCCATAGCTGTTATAGCGAAACTGATACTGCCTGTTGTCCGGCAACATGACTGAAGAGACTCTGTAAGTATCGAACCCTCCACTCCCCAAGCTGTCCAGAGTTGGGAAGAGTTGGCTGTATGTTTTCATTGTCTGGTCGGAGCGGAGAAGCGTACTGAGAAGCGCGTAACTTACTTGGATCGTGCGCATTGCCCCGTTCGCTCCATTGAAGGTGATCTGGTCGGTGAATGTAGAATTTAAATCTGCCCGGGTAACAGTTATGTGCCGATTCAGCGAGTCAGTGATAGTGAGTCCGCCGCCGTCATTATTGAAACTCACTTGGTTGCCATTGCGGTCACGTATCCATTTGACCGCGCTATTTTCAATACGATAGGTTATGCCATTCCGCAATCTAAGAAATCCAGTGGGATAGATGATATTGGGACCGAATGGCGACTGCGTAGTGGAGTCGTGGATGGGAGTATCGGAAATGAAAGTCATTGCGCTACCATCGTTGCTCACGAAGACCGTGCCGCGCGACGCCCCGGACGCGCATCCACTAATTAGTTTTTGGCCATCGGTGTTTTGATCCCGCAATTCGATCTCAGCCCCGTCCGGGATAATAAACGAGAGGCGAGTTAAGGAAGAGGTTGTAGGATTGCCAATGCCGCCACAGGGATGATTATTCACCTGACGCCCGATCAGCACACCGGGGCCGTATCCAGCATTGACGGGGTTCCATTTATTGATTTCAGGATAGTGTGATTGCGAATCGCTTCTCGTGACATGTCTGACGCGCCACTTCTGCTCAATTGGCAGCATCATGGTATAGCCGGCTTCACCACGCCCCCCGATGTGAAGCAATGGTAGGCTGAAATTGAGGTTGCCATTATAAAGATTAACATTATCGAAGCCGCTCAGCGCGTATGAACCAGCGGGAGTGCCAGGCGTCAGAGCCAGCGGAGTCCCCCCGTCAGTTGAACTTGTGGTGATCGTCTGCGCCTGGGTGCCGCCTGGCAGCAGCAGGCACAGCAAAGCAAGCGCCAGCACACGCCCGCCGAGCCGGGATGAAAACATGCAGTCAGTGGGATCAGTAAAAGTCATGGCTACCTCTGGTGACAAACAGCGCGTTGGATCATCCAGGGACAGATCAAACTGTCCTCAGGTGAAAGTAGAATGGCGATATAGATTACTAACCTTAGTTTGGACTGATCGTAATCTGACAAACCCAAGCAAGGTGATCAGCATCAGTCAGTTCGTAATCTCCGGGCGTGAGATCAAAGAGCTCAACCCAATCTGGTTGGTTTCGGGTCACCAATACTTCATGCACTTTCGACCCGGTTTTTCTGCTCAACCTGAGCGTGACGTCCGGAGCTCCGCTGCGATTATCAACCGCGAGAAAGAACGCTTCCTTCGATCGTGTAATAGTTCTCGGGAAAAAACCGCCGGGATTGATTGTGATAAGTTCTGTCTGGACTTTTTTGCGAGATGATGAGCGAGTTACTGCGGGAGACGATTGTTCGGCTGACTGCGCTCGGGCGGATCGCATCCTCAGATTGATGACAATACAGGATGCTATGCCGAGCAGTAACAGCAACGCTCCCGCCAAACCCGGCCCCATTGAACGGAGTTTGTTGCTTGCGGTGATCGTTTCAAATGTAACCCGCGCAATGCGGCATAATTGAGTATGCATACACTCCTCCTTACAGCGGTTCTCAGACGACCGGCAGAAAATAGACGGGGTGGCAATCGAAAACTGAAGCCCATCATGGTAAAGAGGCGATTGGTTCTGATACTTCCTTGAATTGGAATCAGAACTTGAAGGCCTCGCGAATCTGACTAAACCCAAAACCAGGCCCTCATAATCATCGTTGAGAACACACACTCCCTCCTACATGGCGCGCCTTGCGGCAGCTGCTATCACCAACGATGAGAGTCAACAGCCGCAACTATCAATGCAGCGACAGAAGAGCAATCTGATTTTCAGATCGCTTCTTGACCCGTCATGTATATAGACTGCTCTCACAGGCAAATTTACCTTGAACTGCTAAATTTTTCCTTCAACAGCTCTGATAGCCTTGAACGAGCCTTGTGAGTTTGAGAACAAGCGTTTGTTTACGTTTATAGATAATCCTGACTTCGGTCCCAAAGACGGTGACTATCTTGATAGGGGCAAGCTCAGAGACAAACCAAAGATTGTAGAGCAGCCGCTCTTGCTCGCTCAGCCTGCCGAGCGCCCGGGACAACAGCTTCTGCTGTTCCGCGGCATAAATGTCTCGGTCCTGTCGCGGCGAATAGACCAACGTCCTCGGGTCTACCTCATCATGGTTTTCGCCCTGCCTCCGCCGGCAGAGACAGCTGTAGATATGATTGTCGACGACTCTTTGGAGCCAGGTCTTGGGCAGGGAGTGGCCTTCGAACGAATGGAGGCGGCGGCAATCATCCTCGAACAACTTGAGGATGATTTGTTGTGAGAAGTCATCGAGTTCATCCCGGCGGATGCGACCCTGGTACCGTAGACAGGCCCATTGCACAGCTTGATACACATCAGGTAGAAGTTGTTCCAAGTCCACGGGCGCAGTTGGATTGAGGTTTGGCAAAGACACGGATCCCTCCAGTTTTGTGTGGCAAGTGGTCGATACACTACGGCCTTTACCGCCTATACGCAGCGTCTGGTAGTGGCGCGCTCAGCCTCTGTGTTCGACTTTGTCCATTTTCAGGGCCAGAAAGGCCCCTATACTGTGACGCCTGCAGGTCCTTCCTCTACAGGAGTCGAGTCCGAGCATATGTCGAAAAGCTTTTCCACATATATCTCCGGAAATCGGTAAAAACATGTCGAGGAAATTTCGCACTCATGGATTTTTTTGGGGGAATATCTCATGGCGCCGAGCATATCACCTGACTCCTTTATGATTGACCCTGGCGTGACTGAGAGCTAGGATATGAATTACTACACTATATATCCGACGCTGCCCAGTGCAGCCAAGATGTATTTAGATGGCTCTGCCGCCACGGGCAGGTGGCGGCAGAGCCTGTTGTTTTTAAACCTGAGAGTGTTAATGCAGATTGGCTTCAATAGAAAGGCCGAATAAAGACCGAGACCCAGGGAACCTTTCTTCTCGCAAGCGAATAATACACTTCCACCCATAACAGCAGTATTGCTGTCGATTTACCGCAGCTCGTGAAATTGCAACCGAAGGCTGTGTTGCTGTCGGGAGAAAAGGACAGTAACTATTTTATGGGGGAATTCGCTCTACGTTTAGATATCTACGATCCAGTAAAAAATAACAAGACTGGCGCGACTGGCCATGCGCCATACCTGTCGTAGCTCTTTACTCCATCAAATTTGCCCTGTCAATCCCAAGAACGATGAGGACAGGTATGAGTTGCAAAAATATTTGATTATAGAACTTCGCTCTCCGCCAGAACGGCCCGGGCGTAGGTGAAGTTGGAGCCACCTCGTGACAAGCTCGCCCGGCGACCATCGCCGCAGCTATCTTTCTTCGTCTTTGACGGCTTCAGCTTTGGTGTGGGTGGAATGTTCTTGTTGATGGCTTGCAGAGATCGGCCACCTCGACCAGGAGAGCAGCGCTGCGCTCCTCCGGCTATTATGTTTGTGCCCCTGTAGGCTTCAGGTTGGACTAACCGGCTCTTAAAACACCTTTAGTAACCCTGATACCGGAAACCCTGGCCATGCTCAAACTCCCTCCACAACCAAAAGTATTTGTGCTTCCACCTATTACTCCGAAAAAGAGCTAAAACATGTCGCGGATTTTTTGTTGAGGAATATTTTTTTTTTACGACACTCGGAATAAGTATCGAGTGAACAGGCTTCCCGCCAGCAAAGCGCGGGAAGAGGAGTGACCGAGCCGAGGGTGCCGATAACCTGTATAGGCGTCAATTGTTTCGAATCAGCAGAATAAAAGTCCCTTGGAATGGCAGAAACTCTCCTCGCCCACGTCATGGCGTTGCTAGTTTTGGGCTAGTTCAAACGCGATCGGGAGCGATGCCGATCACCGCATTGACCACTTCCCCGCCCTGATCCTGCGCCGATGGCCTGCGCTCACCCATCTCCTCGGCGATGTCGCCGAGTGTCTACCGCGATAATCCCGGATGAGAGTCTGCAGGACATGGCGGAGATTGCGGGATTCGGCGGCATTGCTGCTGCTGCTGCCATTTTCACGCATTCTGCGCGGAGCGAAAATCACTGATGTCTAAAAGTTTCAATGCTGATGGAGTGGGAGATTTTCTACAACTGCCATCGTCCGCATGCCTCACTTAAAGGAAAAACGCCTTACGAAATTCTGCTGGAGAAGCTACAATCAAATCCGACGTCAACCGAGGTGGTTTCCAGCACAATTTATGTCCACCTCTCTCCATCTCTCCGTCTCCCACTCCCTACTCCCCACTGCCCTTTCACTTCGTGACGCCGAACTGCCCGAGGATGAAGGCGTAATCGAACGCCATGTCGCGCAGGCGGTCGTAGCGCCCCGAAGCCCCGCCGTGACCGCCCGGCTCCAGCTTGATCTTGAACAGGA
>Ga0126377_10002504_pt1 | contig 12688 bp, 15 predicted proteins | sample PanSoiMetPlot_22_FD_92647 | JGI IMG/M metagenome (GOLD analysis project Ga0126377, IMG submission 92647) | Tropical forest soil microbial communities from Panama - MetaG Plot_22 | ecosystem: Environmental > Terrestrial > Soil > Tropical forest > Bulk soil | place: Panama | collected 2016-02-17
GGGCTCGGGATCGTCCAGGCGGCCACCTCGCGAGCGCTGGTCGAGCTGGACGAGGGCCGCGAGGTCGGGGCCGTCGACGCCTACCGGCTGGCCTTCGACAGCATCCGCCCGCTGTTCGGGGCGCTGATGATCGCGAGCCTGGTCGTCTCGCTGCTCGCGAGCTCGTTCTTCCTGATCCCGATCGGGATCTGGCTCGCCGGCCGCTGGGCGCTGATCGTCCCGCCGATCGAGCTCGAGGGCGTCTCCGCGCTCGGCGCACTCAGGCGGAGCGGCCGCCTCGTGCGCGGCCGCTGGCTGAAGGTGGCGTCGCTGATCGTGACCGGAGGAGCGCTCGCGCTCGTCGTCGGCCCGCTGTTCGGGGTGCTCCTGATCCTCGTGACCGACGCGCCGTTCTGGCTCGTGAACGTGATCGCCGGGATCGTGTATGCCGTGGCGATGCCGTTCGTCGCGATCACGACCGCATACCTCTACGTGGACGCGAGAATCCGGGTCGAGGTCGCCGCGGAGCGCGAGCTGCCGGAGCTGCCCGCCGAAGCCGAGCTCTTCGCCTGACCGATGGCCGGCCCGAAGCCCGAAGAGCCGCCGCGGATCGAGATCGAGGTCGAGCCGACCGCCGTGGGCAGGTTCGCGCGCTGGGCCGAGCGGGGCCGGGCTGTCGGGAAGCGAGCTCAGGTCGTCCGCGGAGATCACGCCTCGGTCGATCTCGCGTTCACCCTCGTCGAGCGGGACGCGACGATCGGCGGAGGCATGCTCGCAGGGGCGCTCGCCTACCGCCTCTTCGTGTTCCTGCTGCCTGCCTCGCTCCTGCTCGTCTCGGGGCTGGGGCTCTACGCCGACACGGTGAACAAGAGCACGACGCAGGCCGCGAAGGACGCGGGCCTGCACGGGCTGATCGCCTCCGAGGTCGCGTCCACCGCCTCGCACGGCTCCCGCCTGGCCGTCTTCATCGTGATGATCCCGGCGGTCCTCTACGGCCTGACCACCCTGTACCGCGCGGTCGCGAAGGTGCACGGCCTCGTCTGGTACGGCTCGGGACGGGGCGTCCCGATCCCCCCGAAACGGATCGGGATCTTCGGGCTGCTGCTGGTCGTCCAGCTCGCCACGCTCGAGATCGTGAGTTGGATCCGACGGTCGAGCGAGGTCGGCGGGATCCTCGCGCTGATCGGCTACTTCGTGGTCGTCGCCGCGTCGTGGCTCATCGTCTCGATGGGACTGCCGAACCGGCGCGTGCGCTGGCTCGCGCTCGTCCCCGGCGCGCTCGCGTTCGCCCTCGGGATGGAGTTCGTCAACGCCTTCAACGTCTACGTCACGACCCGCCTCGTCGAGGAGCGGGCGGACACCTACGGCGCCCTCGGCGTCGCCGCAGCGCTCCTCTTCTCACTGGTCCTCGTCGGCCGCGTGATCGTCTTCTCCGCCGAGCTCAACTCGACGCTCGACGAGCAGCGCCGGCGCTAGCCGCTCGAATGGCGCAGGGCTCGGTGGAGCCGGACCGAGCGCGGGACGCCCTTCAGGCTCACGTCGCCGACGAGCTCGAAGTCCACGCCGTCGGGGCCGTCCCCGCCCTTCGCGTCGTCGCTGACCAGCACCTCGTGCGGCTGGGCGTAGTCGGCGATCCGCGCGGCGATGTTCACCGTCCGTCCGAAGTAGTCGCCCTCTTGGACGATCAGCGGGCCGGCGTTGATCCCGATCCGGGCCGGCACCCCGAGCGCGTCCTCCGTCTCTTCGACGAGGTCCAGCCCGCTCAGGATCGCGTGGCCGGGGTCGCCGAAGTGGAACATCACCCCGTCGCCGAGCCACTTGACCGGCCGGCCGCCGTGCCTGCTCGCGGCCTCCTGCACGACCCCGGCGAGGCTCGAAGCGACCTCGGCGGCGGCCCGGTCGCCGCGCTCCTCGGCCAGCGCGGTGTACCCGGTCAGGTCGAGGAACGCGATCGCGGGCGGCTGCCGCGACTGGAGCGGCCGGATCCCGCGCTCGTCCATGAAGCCCTCGGTGATCGAGACGAGGTACTCGAGAACCGCCTTCTCGCGGTGTCGTCCCTGGAGCCACGGGACGACTCCGCTGACGAGCTCCGTGTACGGGCCGGCGCGCTGGTAGACGAGGCGATCCTTCTCCTCGTTCGAGGCGTCGAACTCGTCGACGCGCTGCCGGACAGCACGGTCGAAGAACTCGAGGCCTGCCGAGACCAGGCGCTGCACCGCCCCACCGTAGAGCCGGGCGAAGCGCGACAGATCGTCGTCGTCGGCCAGGTCGAGCGTGGTGACCAGGAGCGAGAGCATCTCCGCGTCCTGGGCGCGCACGCGGTCGTCGTCCGGAGGCGGGAGCCCGAGCTCCACGCTCAGCCGCCGGAGGAGCTCCGGCGACCGGCCGAGCCCCGCGGCGAGCTCGGCGTAGGTGGCCGGCATCTCCTCGGGATCCGGCATGAAGAGGCCGAGCGGGAACTGGAGCTCGCGCGTAGTGATGCCCCTGGCGACGTCCTCGACCCCGATGCCCGCTCCCTCGAAGGAGTCCATCAGCCGTACGACGTGGACGTCCGAGGCTGCGAAGAGCCCGTCCTCTCCTGGCTCGAGGACGCCGAGCTCCACGAGCCGCGCGACGCGCTCGGGCGCGCACGGAACGAGATCGGCGAGGCGCTGGGCGGACATCGCGTCCACGGCTTGACTCTACGTGCGGCCTTGCGAACGCAGTAGCGTCCGCACATGCCCCAGCTCGAAGGGCTGCTCGGAACCAGCCACTTCCGCGTCCTGATCGGGCGCGTCGAGCTCGGCTTCAGCGAGGTCAGCCGCCTCACCTCCGAGACCGACCTCGAGGCCTTCCCCGAGGAGCCGCGGGAGCGCTTCGAGACCGTCGTCCTGCGGCGCGCCTTGACGCGCGACACGCAGCTCTACGACTGGCGGCGCAACATCGTCGACGGCAAGCGCGACCGGCGGCAGGTCACGATCCATCAGCTCGACGGGCCAGGCGGGCGGATCGCCAACTCCTGGAGACTCGTGCGCGCCTGGCCGTGCCGCTGGTCGGGCCCCGACTTCGACGCGCAGGCGAGCGACGTCGCGATGGAGGAGCTGGAGCTCGCCTTCGACGACCTCATCTGGGTGCCGCCGCGCCCGGCCCGGCGCCGATCCCGTCCACGCACATCGACCCAAGGAGCCTGAGATGGCCGTCCAGCGAGACCGCCCCTACGCGCAGTTCAACTTCCTCGTCGACCTCGGCACGGGCGTTACGGACGGGCCGCGGGCCGGGTTCCGGGAGTGCAGCCAGATCGGGATGAGCGTCGACGTGATCGAGTACCGGAACGGCAACGAGAAGGCGAACGAGTCGCGGAAGCTGACCGGGCTCGCGAAGTACCCGGACGTGACGCTGAAGCGGGGGATCATCGGCTCGCTCGACCTCTACGAGTGGCTGAACGACATCCGCAACGGGAACGAGGCCGCCCTCCGCACGGTCGTCATCCAGCTGCAGAACGAGGATCACACGCAGGTCGTGCAGACGTGGGAGCTGCACAGGGCGCGCATCGTCAGGCACGTGAGCGGGCCGCTCAACGCGCAGGGCTGCGACGTCGCGATCGAGGAGCTGACGCTCGCCTACGAGCGGCTCGAGATGGAGTAGCCGCCCTCCGTATCCTGCGTAACGAAACCATCGCTCAGGAGACTGTTCAGCGTGAACAAAATCAGGAAGACCCAAGAGCAATGGCGGGCCGAGCTGACCCCCGAGCAGTACCAGGTGCTGCGCGAGAAGGGCACCGAGCGCCCGTTCACCGGCGAGTACGACCATGTGTTCGAGCCCGGCATCTACCACTGCGCCGGCTGTGGGGCCGAGCTGTTCGTCTCCGACACGAAGTACGACTCCGGCTGCGGCTGGCCTGCGTTCTACGCACCGGCCTCGGAGGAGGCGATCGACGAGGAGACCGACTCGACGTTCGGGATGGTGCGCACGGAGGTCATGTGCGCGAGCTGCGGCGGCCACCTCGGGCACGTCTTCCCGGACGGCCCCGCGCCGACCGGGCAGCGCTACTGCATCAACTCGGCCGCACTGAAGCTGGAGGAGGAGTAGTGGAGAAGAAGGCAACGTTCGGCGCCGGCTGTTTCTGGGGCGTCGAGGCCGCGTTCCGCCAGATCGAGGGCGTGACGGCGACCGAGGTCGGCTACGAGGGCGGCACGCTCGAGAACCCGACCTACCGCGACGTGTGCTCGCACACGACCGGCCACGCCGAGGTCGTCGAGGTGACGTACGACCCCGACCGGGTCTCGTACGACGAGCTGCTCGACGCCTTCTGGGCGAAGCACAACCCGACCCACCGCAACCGCCAGGGCTGGGACTTCGGTAACCAGTACCGCTCGGTCATCTTCTTCCACGACGAGGAGCAGCGGGCTGCGGCCGAGCGCTCGAAGGCTGAGCTTGAGGCGTCGGGGCGTTACCGGCGACGGATCGCCACGCTGGTCGAGCCGGCCCAGACGTTCTACCCGGCCGAGGACTACCACCAGCAGTACCTCGAGAAGCGGGGCCGCTCCAGCTGCACCGCGGCCCTAGCCGAGACCGTTTAGGTCACAACACGCTTGCGCTCGCCCGGGCCGAGTGGTCCGGGCGAGCGCTGCGATACCTGCCCTAGGGGGTGTTGTTGTCGATCAGGCCGGAGCTGCCGCGCTGGATGTCGCGGGCCACGGTCGAGAAGATCGTGTTCAGCTGGCCGGGAGACGGCTGGTTGTAGAACGTGTTCGGGTTCGACGCGATCTGCTGGAGCGCCGAGTAGGCGGTGATCGTCGGCGACTCCAGCGGGCCCGTGGACGATCCGGACCGGCACTGGTTGGCTCCGCCGCCGTTGGCGTCGAGGTCGTAGCCGATCGAGTAGATGAGCGTGCCCTTCGCCTTCGAGAGACCCGCCGAGTTCACGCCCTGGTGGCAAGGCGTCTTGCGGTAGGGCGAGTTCGTCGGGAGGTAGCCCGGCCCGCGGTTCGCGGCGCCGTCGGAGAAGAACACGATGATCTTCCGCACGCCCGCACGTCCGTGCGCGTCGAGCTCGGCCTGCGCCTTCTCGATCGCCGTCGCGTACGACGTCTCGCCGCTCGCCTTCTGGCAGTTGATCGTCGAGACGAGGTTCGAGCTCGTGTTCAGCACCCCGTTGGTGCTGTAGTCGTGCGACAGCGGCACGAGCGTGTACGCGGCCGAGGTCGAGTCGTAGTTCGTCGTCGCCGGGGTCGCGCACTTGTTGCTGACGCTCGTCGCCGGCGGCAGTACCGCCAGCCCGACGTAGTCGGCAGTGGGGTTGAGCAGCGTCAGGAACGTCTTCATGCCGTCCCTGGCGTGCGCCAGGTCGGCGCAGCTCGGGTCGTTGTTGCCGTTGTGGTCCTGGCACATCGACCCCGTACGGTCGAGCACCATCATGATGTCCAACGGCTGCGTCCCACACGGCGAACAGGCCGTCGATCTGACGTGGACGGTGAACGAGTGGATCCCGAGCACCTTCGTGAACAGGGTGTTCACGTGCGCCGTCTCGTCGACGATCACGGCGTTGACCGGGTCACAGCCCGGAACGGACGCGAGACAGCGGGTGGTTACTTCCTCGACGACGAGGCCGAGGTTCTTGTGGTTCTTGCCGGTGGAGCTGCTGCCGTACTGCTTGGCGAGCGAAACGCTCGAACCGGCATCGGGAAGCTGCTGGGCCCCCGCCAGCGCGGCCGCGTCGGCCTGCGACTGGAGCGAACGCTGTGCGAAGTAGGCGTACCCGACGTCGACGACGAAGCCGGTGACTGCCAGCAACGGCACAAGCAGCAGCGCAACGAGAACGGCAACCTGGCCACCCTCCTTGCGAAAACGCGGTCTCCCACGGGTCACGCCTCTGCCCTCCTGAATTTGCCTTCAGCGTGACGCCCCGCCTTGCCAGGAAAGGACGTCGGCCTTGACGCGTCAAAGCGTGAGCGCCAACCGAGGGATTTGCGTCCCTCTGCCGGGTGCTTTACGTCCCTCCAGCGGGGGCTATTTGCAAGTCAGGAATCGAGGAAAACGGCCAAAGTAGCCGTGAAACCGTGCAGGAACGGCTTGCCGCCGACCGGCCCGATCTCGCCCGCGCAGAAGAATCCGGCCAGGGCGTCCCCCCCGAGCGCGTGGCTCACGACGCGGGCGTCGTGGTCACGGTCCGGGAACATGTTGGTGCCGCGCCCGTTGCAGGTGAAGAGGAGCGCGCCGGCGGCGGAGCGCCCGTCGAGCGCGGCGGCGAGGTTCTCGTGCAGGTCCTCGTCCGCCGTGCGGGCGTCGCGAACGTGGAAGCGCAGCGTCTGGCCGACCCGCACCGGCTCGCCGATCGCAAGCGCGCCGTTCTCCTCGTCGACGCCGATCAGGCCGCGCATCAGGTAGTCGCCGCGCAGGTACTCCGAGCGGTTCTCGTCGATCACGAGCCCGGCCAGGACGCCTCCCCGCGCCGCGAGCTGCTGCTCCGCGGCCGTGAGCGTGCCCAGGTCGGTCCGCAGCCGTTCGAGCGCCGGCTCGCCCGCGAGCTCGAAGACGACGTTGCCCTCGGCGCTCGTGATCACGGAGTCGCGCCCGATCGGGGCGCAGCCCTGCGACACGACGGTTTGCACCGGCACGCCGCGCAGCACCGCCCCGACGGCGCCCTCGGTGATGACCTGGCCGCCGAGAAAGAGCGCCTGCGTCTCCGGCTCGCCGCCGCCTGCGGCCAGCCCGCCCACGAGCGGGGCCGCGTCCTCCTCCTCGTTCAGCTTGGTCAGGAACCCGGCGGACGGGAACGTAAAGGGGTCGACGAGCAGCGTGACGAGATCCGCGCCGTCCAGCGGGGGGAAGCCCCCGATGGCGACGCCCTCGTCGGTGCCGAGCGCGAAGGTGTGGAAGGTCTCGATCTGCGCGTCGGGAAGGGACGCCGCCCAGACCGCGGCTCCCGGGCCGTCCTCGAGCTCGCGGTCGTGCGCAACCACGCCCTCGGCCACGCAGCCGAGCAGGTGGGCGGGAGCCAGCTCCTCGGCGACCATCGCGAGCGCGTCGTCGGCGGTCGGAAGGTGCTCCGCCGAGATGAAGAGAAAGGCGAGGTCGACGGGCGCGTCGCCCAGCGCATCGCGGGCCTCGCGGGCGGCGTCTCCGACCGCGCTGGCGGCGTCATCGGATGCCGACAACCCCGCCCCGACCCGGCTCGTGAGCGTCTCGGGCCTCACGCTCTGAGTCTACGCCTGCGGCGCCTTCCCGGAGGGGGCCGCCGCAGGCGCCCCGGACCGGGGAGAATGCGGCCGTGCGCACCGCGACCATCGAGCGGCGGATCCGCGAGCTGGCGCTCTCGTTCCCGCAGACGTACGAGGATCACCCGTGGGGCGACTTCCCGGTCTACAAGGTGGGCGAGAACAAGGTGTTCGGCTGGACGACGGTCGAGGACGGCGTGGTGCAGTTGACCGTCAAGCTGACCTCGGAGGAGCGGGAGATCGCGCATCTGCTCCCGTTCGTGCACACCGCGAGCTACGTCGGGCGCTACGGCTGGATCACGGCCGAGGTGACCGACGAGCAGACCCTCGACGCCGCGCTCGAGTGGATCCGCGAGAGCTACTGGCTCAAGTGCCCGACCGAGCTGAAGGCAGCCGTCGAGGGCGACGACTAGCGACCTGTCCCGGGGTCTGACCCCAGGACGTGTCCCCAGCAGGGCGAGCTTGCAGCGATTCAGCATGCTCTAGTTCGGCGATTGCAGGGCTTTCGGCCCTCGGACCGTCCCGTTCGGACACGAGCCAGGGTCTGACCCCGAGTCACGTCCGAACGGGCCAGATGCTAGTCGGCTTCCGGGTCGTCCTCGGCGCCCTCGGTCTCCTCCTCGGGGTCCGGGGCCGGCGAGTCGTCGACCTCCTCGTTGCGGTCGTCTTCTCGTGGGTGCGCATTAGCATGGTCTTCCATGAAAGTCGTCCTTCCCGACTCGTCGGAGCTCGAACTTCCGGCCGGCGCGACCGGGCTCGACGCGGCCGCCGCGATCGGGCCGAAACTGGCCAAGGAAGCCGTTCTCGTGCGCTCGAACGGCCGCGTGCAGGACCTGCGCCAGCCGCTCGAGGACGGCCAGCAGATCCAGATCCTCACGACCCGCGACTCCGACGACCCCGACGCGCTCTACGTCCTGCGCCACTCGGCCGCGCATCTTCTCGCCGAGGCCGTCCGCCGCCTCTACCCCGGCACGAAGATCGCCATCGGCCCGCCGATCGAGAACGGCTTCTACTACGACTTCGAGTTCCCGGAGCCGATCCGCGAGGACGCACTCGAGCGGATCGAGGACGAGATCCGGCGCGAGCTGAAGGAGGGCCGGGCCTGGGAGCGCGAGGAGGTCGGCGCCGACGAGGCGAGGCGCTTCTTCGAGGAGCAGGGGGAGGACTACAAGGTCGAGCTCGTCGACACCGCCGACGGGCCGATCACGTTCTACCGCCAGGGCGACTTCACCGATCTCTGCCGTGGCCCGCACCTCCAGGACTCACGGCCGATCAAGGCGATCAAGCTCACGGGAATCGCCGGCGCGTACTGGCGTGGCGACGAGCACAACCCGCAGCTGACGCGGATCTACGGCACGGCGTTCTACTCGCAGGCCGACCTCGACGCCTACCTCGAGCGGCTCGAGGAGGCGCGCAAGCGCGACCACCGCCGGCTCGGCGTCCAGCTCGACCTCTTCCACCTCTCCGAGCACTCGCCGGGCTCGCCGTTCTGGCACCCGAAGGGGATGGTGATCTGGAACCTGCTCGAGGACCTGCGGCGGCGCGAGAACGCGAGGCGCGGCTACGTCGAGGTGAAGACGCCGCTCCTCTACGACGAGCAGACGTACGCGACCTCGGGCCACCTCCAGAACTACGAGGAGAACATCTACTGGGTCCACTCCCACGAGGAGAGCGACAAGCGCATGGCCCTCAAGCCGATGAACTGCCCGGGGCACATGCTCCTGTTCGGCTCGGCGCTGCGCTCGTACCGCGACCTGCCGTTCCGCTACGCGGAGGCGTCGACGCTCCACCGCGACGAGCGGACCGGCACGCTGCACGGCCTCCTCCGCGTGCGCCACATCACGCAGGACGACTCCCACATCTTCTGCTCGGCCGACCAGATCGAGGAGGAGGTGTTCGGCTGCCTCGACTACGCGTCGTTCCTCTACGACCTGTTCGGGATGGAGGCGCGGTTCGAGCTCTCGACCCGCCCCGAGCACAAGCTCGGCACCGACGAGGAATGGGACTTCACCGAGGCGGCGCTGCGGAACGCGCTCGACCGCCGTGACATCGAGTACTCCGTGAACGAGGGCGACGGGGCCTTCTACGGGCCGAAGATCGATCTGCACATGACGGACGTGCTCGGCCGCTCGTGGCAGATGGGCACGATCCAGCTCGATGCACAGATGCCGCGCCGCTTCGGGTTGACGTACATGGGCCCGGACAACCACGAGCACACGCCGTACGTCATCCACCGCGCGCTGCTCGGCTCGCTGGAGCGGTTCATCGGCATCCTCGTCGAGCACTACGGCGGCGCCTTCCCGTTCTGGCTCTCGCCGGTCCAGGTGCGCGTCATCCCGGTCGGCGAGGACCACCGGGAGGCCGGGCGCGCGCTCGTCGAGAGGCTCACGCCCCACCGGGTCGACGTGGACGAGCGGGACGACACGGTCGGCAAGCGGATCCGCGATGCCGAGCTCGAGAAGATCCCCGTGGTGATCGTCTACGGCGACCGCGAGTCCGAGGACGCGCTGGCGATCCGCGAGCGTGGCGGCGAGCAGTCCACGCGGAGCCTGGAGGAATTGCTGTCGCACCTTGCTACGCTGTGACCCTGGCAAGCAGGGTCCAGCTGCCCTCACCTCCCGAGCCCGGCGCTCCGCGGAGGTTCAACCGAGTCGGTGGACGAGGATCTGGGCCGCTGCTTGGCAGCGGTCTTGTCGTTCCAGAAGGAGGAGTGAGAGTTTGGTGAAGGGCCTTTGAGACCACGGCGAACAGTCGAGCCGGATCGCGCACCGGTTCCGCAAGCCCGAATCAACGAGATGATCCGGGCGCCCAAGGTGAGGCTGGTCGACCAGGACGGGACCCAGATCGGGGTCAAGGACACGAACGAGGCGCGTGAGTACGCCTGGGGCAAGAACCTCGACCTCGTCGAAGTGGCAGCGCAGGCGGATCCGCCCGTGGCGCGGGTGATGGACTACGGCAAGTACCGCTACGAACAGGAGCAGAAGGCCAAGCTCGCCCGCAAGCACCAGGTCTCGGTCAACGTCAAGGAGATCAAGTTCAGGCCCAAGATCGGCATCCACGACTACAACACCAAGAAAGGCCACGTCGAGCGCTTCCTCAACCAGCGCGCCAAGGTGAAGGTGACGATCATGTTCCGCGGCCGGGAGACGGCTCATCCCGAGCGCGGACGTGACCTCCTCATGCGTCTGGCGGAGGACGTGAAGGAGATCGGGCAGGTAGAGTCCCCGCCCCTGCTCGACGGCCGCAACATGGTGATGGTCCTGGGGCCGACGAAGAACGCCGGAGTCACGAGAGACGATGCCAAAGCAGAAGACACACAGCGCAGCGAAGAAGCGGTTCAAGGTAACGGGGAAGGGCAAGTTGCTTCGCCGGCGGGCGATGCAGAGCCACCTGCTCGAGAAGAAGTCGGCTAAGCGCAAGCGGCGGTTCCGGCAGCCCCAAGCGGTCAGCCCCGCCAACGTGCGCGAGGTCAAGAAGCTCCTCGGGAGGTAGATCTCTGTGCCGAGAGTCAAACGATCCGTCCACGCTCGCAAGAAGCGCCGCAAGGTGCTCGAGCAGGCCCGCGGCTACTGGGGCCTCAAGCACTCGAGCTACAAGCGCGCCAAGGAGCAGGTCGACCACTCGCTCGTCTACGCCTACCGCGACCGGAAGAACAAGAAGCGCACCTTCCGGCGGCTCTGGATCATGCGGATCAACGCGGCTGCGCGGCGCGAGGGCCTGTCGTACAACCAGTTCGTCGCCGGGCTGCGCAAGGCCGAGATCCCGCTCGACCGCAAGGTGCTGGCGGATCTCGCGGTGAGCGACCCCGCCGCCTTCAGCAAGATCGCCGACCAGGCGAAGGCCGCGCTCGAAAAGGCCTGATCAGCTCACGCGACAACCCGCGGCTGAAGCTCGTCCGCAAGCTGGCCTCCGCGCGGCAGCGCGACAAGCTCGGGCTGTTTGTGGTGGAGGGGGAAGACCTCGTCGACGCCGGCCTGGCGGCGGGCCTCGAGCCGGTCGACCTCCTCGTGGCCGGCGAGGACGTCGAGCCGCGCCTGCTGGCCGAGGTCTCGGTCCTGGCCCACCCCCCGCGGCGGATCGCGGTCTTTCGCCGCGACGACCTGCCCGCGCTCGACACTCTGTCAGCCCCCGGTGCGGGCGTCGCGCTGTGGCACGTGGGCGACCCGGGGAACGTCGGCGCGATCGTTCGCGCGGCGGACGGTCTCGGGCCCGCGTTCGTGGCGCTCTCCACGGGCTGCGCCGATCCGACCGGGCCGAAGGCGCTGCGCGCGTCGATGGGGTCGCTCTTCCGCGTCCCGCTCGGCCGGTTCGAGGACGCGCCTGGCCACCGGGTGGCCCTCGTCGCCCACGGCGGCGAGCCGCTGCACGCGCTCGAGCTGGACGGGCCGGTGACGTTCGTCCTGGGGGCCGAGCGAGAGGGCCTTCCCGAGTCGGTCGCGGCGGCCTGTGAGCGGCGCGTGACGATCCCGCTCGAGCCTGGCGCGGAGTCGCTGAACGTCGCGCTCTCGGCGGCCGTGGCGCTCTACGAGCTGCGAGCCCGCTAGCGCCGTACGATTCGCCCGTGGAGATCCGGGACTGGGTCGAGGCGTACGGGCAGGCGTGGCGGGAGCGCGATCCCGAGGCCGCGGCGGCGTTGTTCACCGAGGACGCGTCGTACCGCTCGTCGCCGTTCGTGGAGCCGCATCTGGGTCACGAGGGCGTCCGCGCCTACTGGACGAAGGCGACGAGCACCCAGGCGGACGTCCGGGTGCGGATGGGCGAGCCGCTCGTGGACGGCAGGTTCGCAGTGGTCGAGTGGTGGACCGTAATGCGCATCGACGGCGACCACATCACGCTGCCGGGCTGCCTGCTCCTCAGGTTCGCCGAGGACGGGCGCTGCGAGGACCTGCGCGAGTACTGGAACCTCGCGGAGGGCCGGCACCAGCCTCACGCGGGCTGGGGCAGCTGGGGCTAGGGCTAGACTGGATTCGTGGCGACGGTTTCCGGGATCTGGACGTCACCCGGGCGCAAGAGCGGCGTCTCGGTTGGTCACGACCGCCGGCGGGCGATCGCGGGCGAGGGTCTGGAAGGCTGCGCGCACGCGAACCCGCCGAGGCGCGAGGTGCTGTTCGTCTCGAAGGAGCATCTCGACTCGGTCGGCGTCGATCCGGGCGCGATCAGGGAGAACCTGACGGTGGACGGCGCCGACGTGCAGGAGTGGCCGATCGGCCAGCGCGTTCGCGCGGGCGAGGCGGTCTTCGAGATCACGATGGTCTGCGATCCGTGCCAGCGAATGGACGACCTGCGGCAGGGCCTCCGGGCCGAGCTCGACGGCAAGCGCGGGATGCTCGCTCGAATCGTCGAGTCGGGCGAGATCGCCGTCGGCGACGACGTCGAGCTCCTCTAGCCGTCTCTTTTCGGCGCGTCTCCGGGGTCTGACCCCGAGACATGTCTCTGCGCCCGGATTTTGCACACATTCCACGTGCTAGCCATCGCCGTGAGCAGGGGATTTGCCTCCGCTTGCACCGAACGGA
>Ga0126377_10002505_pt1 | contig 12687 bp, 14 predicted proteins | sample PanSoiMetPlot_22_FD_92647 | JGI IMG/M metagenome (GOLD analysis project Ga0126377, IMG submission 92647) | Tropical forest soil microbial communities from Panama - MetaG Plot_22 | ecosystem: Environmental > Terrestrial > Soil > Tropical forest > Bulk soil | place: Panama | collected 2016-02-17
CTTACCCTGTTGCAACAGATCTCCACGCCCAAATATCAGAGCCATATCAATTTGTCTGCCAATAAGTAACACAAACCATTGGGCGCTAAAGGTAAACTTCGTTATGCCTCGAACCATTCACCGCGATCGCTTTACATGGCTGGCCTATTTGTCGCTGGCCTTTTACGGTTATTTCCTGAATGTGCTGGGTCCCATCACACCATTTCTCAAAGAAGAACTCAAACTGACCTACACGGTCAGCAGTTTTCATTTCACGGCTTTTGCTGTAGGAATTCTATTGATCGGGTTAGGTGGGCATATACTACTTCGGCGCATTGGTTCCCGGCGTTCCCTATGGCTCGGACTCTTCGGCATGAGTCTCAGCGTCCTGCTCTTATTGATTGGCAGGACTCCGATCATCACCATCGGGGCCTCCTTTCTCATGGGGTTGATCGGTTCGCTGATTCTTGCCATTGTCCCGGCTGCGCTATCCGATCAACATGGCGAGTCGCAAGCTGTCGCGCTTTCAGAAGCAAATGTGACCGCCTCACTGTTCGCCACGTCCGCGCCCTTGTTGGTGGGCTGGTTCGCCCATTCTGTTGGCAACTGGCGCTGGGCATTGGGCATTATCGCATGTACTCCGATCTTGATGTTCCTGATATTTGGAAAGGATACCTCCCCATCGGCCGCATCTGTCACAGCTGAGCCAACGCAAACCGACCGCCCTCTCCCATCCTTGTTCTGGATCTACTGGCTGGGGATTGTCCTCGGGGTATCGGTGGAATTTTGCATGGTCTTCTGGAGCGCCGATTATCTGGAGCAGGTGCTGGGATTAATCAAAGCCGATGCTGCCCAAGCCGTCAGCCTGTTTCTGGCTGCGATGATCCTGGGGCGCCTCCTCGGCGGTCGCCTCGTTCAGCGCTTCTCCACGCGAATAGTCGTTGCCATTTCCGTCATCCTTGCAGGCATTGGTTTCGTCCTTTTCTGGAAAAGTTTGAACAGCCTGCTGGCGTTAAGCGGACTCTTCCTCACCGGCCTCGGTGTGGCGAACTTTTATCCCTTGCTCCTTTCCCTTGCGATGCATGCTGCGGAGGGGAACACTGTCCAGGCCGGGGCACGCACCACACTCGCGTCTGGAACGGCGATTCTGGCGCTGCCTTTGGCATTGGGACGTCTGGCGGACGCGATTGGGATTCGTTCGGCCTATGGCATCGTACTGTTGTTGCTGGCAGGCGTCTTCCTGATTAACCAACTTGCCGGGCACACTGTACAGCAACCTCGATCAGTGACGGAGTAGATTCATAAGGCAATCGCGGCTTCAAGCCTCTTCGCGATGTGCACCAGCCATCCGCCCTGGATGTCCTGCTGGTAAATACTTGGACTTATGGCTCTGCCAATAACTATAAACACCCAGCGCTGTGAGCGCGACATAGAAAAGCATCATACCGATGAAGATCAATACCCCAGGCACGGGACCAATCCCGGCGCGCGCGACGATCTCGGCGAATGAAATTGTCGGAGTCGGATAGGTCATCAACGCTACGAACCAGCTCCCCAGCAGGACTATATAAATTCCCACATAATTCCTCCGCAGCCGCCGTCCCATAGCTTCCCACCACGGCATATGGAAACGCGGCCAGGCCATATCCTGAGCCAGGCGGTAAGTCCAATCCGACATGGGCGGTTTGGTGCCAGCCAGTAGGGGCTGGTAAAAGTTGATCTCGATCATCCGCGCGCGAGAACGCCAGATATCGAAGAATCGATAGCGACGCGATTCCATGATCAGCAAAAACGTGCAAAACAGCATGATGATCGGAATCAGGATATTTCGTTCCGTGGCCTTATCGCTGAAAACCAGACTCAACGCGGTGGCGCTCACAACAATGGCCCAATGCGAGGTCGTATCGATCCGTCCGCGCCAGGCGGTGGCCTCACCCAGTTCACCTCGATACAGATGCGCCAGAGCATTGACAAATTCGCCCCGGGTCACCTGGTCAAGCTCGATGCGCTGGTCAACAGTCAGGGAAGAAACAGAGTCAGACATGATAGAATCCTCCGGTGTAAATATTCAGGATGGGCGGCCTTTCAGAGTCACCCATTCCGTTGTACCATAGAAGGCACAATATGAGATGATCATTCCCTGACGTGTACGCCGCCGCATTTTCGGCAGAATATCAAGCTGAAAGGAATCCTCACATGCAAACCTCCGGTTTAAACCACGTCATCCTGACTGTTTCCAACACCAAACGATCTCGCGCCTTCTATGCAGATCTGCTTGGCTTCGATGCGACCGTGATCGAAGGAGATCCGGATCAGAGTTTTTTGTTCACGTGCGGAGGTGTTCAATTCTTTTTCTTTCCCTCCCGCCATCCGGTCCCTGGTGACCGTTTCAGTGAATTCCGCATTGGTCTCGATCATCTTTCCTTTACTGCGCCAAACATGGAGGCGCTACAACAACTGGCCGATAAATTAATGGCGGCCGGGGTGGATACAAAAGGCGTCCAGCAATTCATCCACACCGGAAATTGGTACGTTGCATTCCGTGACCCGGATAATATCCAACTGGAATATTGGTTGCCATAATCGCAACTTTACGATTGCCCAAATAAGTTATGGAGAGTCCGCCATGACCCCAAATCAAAACAAAGCCCTGGTTCGCCGATTTTATGAAGAGGTGTGGAACAAAGGCAATTTGGATGCAGCCGATGAAGTCTTCGCCGCCAATTATGTGCGGCATGATCTGCGTCCGGGCAATGCACTACCAGGACCCGATGGACAGAAACAAATTGCCCGTGACTTCCGTGCAGCATTTCCCGATCTGCACATGTCCGTCGATTTGATGATCGCCGAAGGGGATCTGGTCACGGCGCGCTGGACGACTGAAGGCACGAATACCGGAGTATGGGGTTCTGTTCCGGCAACGGGCAAACCCATCAGGTTTTCGGGTGTGAACATCTTTCGCATCGCGGACAGCAAAGTCGTTGAGCTTTGGAATCACCGCGATGATCTCGGTGTGATGCAGCAACTCGGCGCTCCGATTTATGCAGGCGCGAAGGACTGACAGACAGGATCGATGATGGAAAAATATCCGTCGAAGGATGGCACACTGCTTGCCTATCAACGCAGCGGATCGGGACCACCCCTTGTTCTGGTCCACGGTACTGGTGCCTCTTCCGCCCGCTGGATGCCCGTACTCCCTGCGCTGGAAGCTCATTACACCGTGTATACTCTCAATCGCCGCGGACGAGGCGGCAGCGGTGATACGCCTCAATACATGCTGGAACGTGAGTTCGAGGATGTCGCATCGCTTGTCAATTCCATCGGGCGGCCAGTCGATTTGTTGGGTCATTCCTTCGGAGGCATTTGTTCTCTTGAGGCAGCTTTACTTACTTCACACATTCACAAATTGATCTTATACGAGCCGCCCATCCCCATCGAAGGTGCGGTGATTTATCCCAAGGGGCTGATAGACCGTCTCGAGGCCTTGTTGGCCACCGGAGATCGCGAGGGCGTCCTGACTACTTTCGTACAGGAAGTGCTGCGCATGCCTCCACATGAATTCGAACTATACCGTGCCTCCCCATCGTGGACTTCACGCGTGGCAGCCGCACACACCCTGCCACGCGAACTGCGAGCACAGGCCACATATTGCTTCATCGCTGAACGCTTCAAAGGCCTGACGACTCCTACTCTGCTTATTTTGGGTGGAGATAGCCCTGACTTCTTCAAAGCCGCGACGAATCTTGTAGCCGCCGCACTTCCCAACTGTAGGACAGTGATTCTACCGGGGCAGCAACATATCGCCATCGACACAGCCCCGGACCATTTTGCACACGTAGTTCTAGCCTTCCTCGAAGAATCGGACTGAGAATGGTCTTTACTCAATCCTAACAGGTTGCGCTTTGAAAGCACTCAAGCCGGGTCAAGATATTAGGAGGCTGCCATGATTCGCTACAAAGTACAGACCCAACTTATCAGTGTTACATTGGTATTTCTTTCCCTTGCTGGATGTGGTACTCCCGCCACTACGCCGGTATCAATCACTCCCACTTCTACCATGGTTCCGCCAACGATTACTCTCACCTTTACCCCCAGCCCCACGCCAACAAATACCAGAACGCCCACTCCAGTCCCAAACCGCTGCAAGTTGCCCGAGGCTGCCGGGCATCGGGACGTGGGGTTGGGATTTCCGAGGTATGCTGCTCGCATGGCGTCCGCCGGTACAATAAGAGCGAAAGTGATATTCGTCGATTTCTCTGATGCGCCTGCGAGTGAGACTCCCGAGAACACATTTGCCCGCATCGCTCCGGAAGCCCCGGAATTTTTCAGTGCTGTTTCTTATGGTCGTATGAACCTGGAATTGGAGCCTTATTTCACTTGGCTGCGGATGAGTAAACCATCAGCCGATTATAAGTTCGAGCGCGGCTTCTCGTTTGACTTGCATCAGGCTTATATCGAGGAAGCAATAACCCTCGCTGATCCAGAAGTGGATTTCTCCGATGCTCAGGCGGTATATGTCATGGCCAACCCGAGTGCGAGGCATATTTCATTCGGGCCAGGATTCACCCCAACCAATTCCAGTTTTGGCATCCGGGTTGATGGCAACACCGTCACAAACGGAGCTACTTCAGGATACGATATAAAGGATTGGGGGTCTCTATGGCTAAACCACGAGGCAGGCCATACTCTTGGCTTGGTGGATCTATATGCATTTGAATCCAACACCAATAACTACAGCGATACGCACAGGTTCGTTGGCGATTTTAGTCTTATGGGGTATATAACTGGAAAAGCTCCTGAACCACTTGCATATGAGCGTTGGCTGGTCGGCTGGCTGGATGATGATCAGGTGATTTGTCAACAGACGAACAGTGAGACTACAACCCTGACGGCAATCGAGGCAGCAGGCGGCACTAAAGCTGTGATGGTGACAACGGGACGCACTTCAGCTGTTGTTGTGGAAAGCCGTCGGCCATTAGGATATGATTCCCACTTGTTCAAGCCTGGCGCGCTGATCTATTCAATTGACACTTCGGTTCCTACTGGTGAGGGACCGATCAAGATATTTCCTGTGGTAGCCAACGATCCATATCGAGACCGATCTCCACTCGCAGTTGGCGAATCAGTCACTGTCGACAACGTGACGATCACCGTCGTTTCGGCCACCTCAGACAGCGACACTGTGGAAGTTAAAATTGGCAACTGACCTTTTGCTTATTGATGAGGATATGATTTCACGACAAATTCGCAGGAAGGACAATGACATGAACATGGCAACCGAAGTCTGGCCTCATGGAATTCCTATGGTTGGACAGAAAGCACGAAGATCGAGAGCCGTCACTGCTCGCGATATAGAGTTGTTCACTGAAATTAGCGGTGACCGTAACCCGTTGCACTACGATGAGGAGATTGCGCGCAACACTCGCTTCGGTGGGGTTGTAGTACAAGGCGGCATTACAAGCGCAATCCTGAATGCAGTTGTCGCTGAGGATTTGCCGGGTCCGGGTACCATGTTCCTGCAGGTGAACTGGAACTTCAAAGCACCAGTCCGCCCTGGCGATACCATTACAGGAGAAGTGGAAGTTACCAAAGTGCGGGAGGATAAACCGATCACAGAAATGCTGACCCGCGTCATGCTTGCTGATGGAAGCGTGGTGTTGGAAGGCACTGCCGTTTGCTATACCATGCCGATTCTCTAATCTCAAATGGGCTTTGTGAATATGAAAAAACCACGCTGGCAGTCCATAGTAAGAATAACACTCAAAGTCATCTCTACTCTGATGGTAATGATTGTGGTGGCTGGCTTCATTGAGGTGAATCACGTCCTTCATCCGCCGCGTATCATTCCGCCAGGGAATACGCTTCGGAAATACAAAATCCCATATCAGAATGTGGACTTGATCACAGAAGATGGTATCCACCTTGCAGCGTGGTATACGCCGCCGCGCAACGGCGCAGTGATTCTGCTTGCGCATGGCTATGGCGACAACCGCCCGGAGTGGATCCATGAAATGCTGGCGAAAAGGGGTTATGGCGTGCTGGCCTGGGATGCGCGTGCACATGGCGAAAGCGGCGGAACGGTCTCGACGATTGGATATCTCGAAGTGCTGGATGTGAAAGCCGCATTGAAATATGTGCTGGCCCAGCCGAGCGTGATACGTATCGGCGCGTGGGGCGGCTCGATGGGCGGCGCCACGGTCATTCGCGCAGCAGCAGACTTCCCTGAGATTGAAGCGGTCTTTGTCGATAGCGCATTCGAATCGCTCAATGACGAGTTGAATTATTTGATTCCGTATCCTGTCATCAATCCGCTTGCCAAGCTGATTGCCACCACAGAGACCGGCATCCATCTTGATCAGGTTGATCCGCTCGCAGATATTGCGAAGATCAGTCCGCGCCCTGTTTATTTGGTGCAGGGCCTAGCCGATACCGTTGCCCCGCCGGATGCGGGAAGAAAACTGTATGAGGCTGCGAAGGAGCCGCGTTTCTTATGGGAGGAGCCGAACGCAAAGCATTTGATGATCCACCTGGAAAACCCGCGTAAGTACAAGCGGCGGCTGATCGATTTCTTCGACCAGTGGTTGTTGGGAAAGACATAGAATCAAGAAATAAATTTCGCTGTGCAATTGCGATTTGAATGATATCCTTTGGATGATGAAAATGGCGCTTCATTTTCCTCCCCGAAGCCTGATCTCGTGATATAAAGTGACTCCACACTGGATCATTTTTCGATGCGCTCCCAACCGGCTTGTTGATACCTTGAATATTTCATGTGGCGGTGAATATGAGCTCAAACCTTCAAAAGATCGATCACATCGTTGTGTTGATGCTGGAAAACCGTTCGTTCGATAACGTGCTCGGCTGGCTGGGAGCCTCTGATGAAGGCGGCCAGAAGATCAACGGCGTGGCAGGCAAGAACCTGACCAACCCGATCCCCGAATATGTGCGCCCTCCGGATGGCACGGACTCTGTCCCGGTCGGTGTGGGCGATCGCGATCACATGACCTATCCCAACCCGGACCCGGGCGAAGAATATGCGCACATCAATACTCAATTATTCGGCACCATACTCCCTGAAGAAAACCGCTTCAACGCCCACAACCCGAAGCCTCCTTATAACCTGCCGGCCGAGCCACCGGCGGCCCCGCCCATGAATGGTTTTGTGACCGATTACGTTGACCTCCTCTATGCCACGAGCGGCATCATGCCTGAATATCAACACTACAAGACCATCATGGATTGCTTCCCTGAGGACGCCGTTCCGGTCCTGAGCAAACTGGCCAGGGAATACGCTGTCTTCGATGCCTGGTTTGCCTCCGTTCCCAGCCAGACGTTGTGCAACCGCTCGTTCATGCATGCCGCCACTTCGCACGGCTATGTGTTGAACTCACCATTTATCCACTGGATGCTGCATGACGCCCCCACCATCTTCAACCGGCTGGCGGAGAAGAACATTTCCTGGAGAGTGTATTTTGACAAGCTGGATATTCTCTCCTTAGCTGGCTTGCAAAACCCGGCGCTATGGAAATATCACAACTCGAACTTCAAGCACATGGAAGATTTCTACAAACATGCTGCCGACGGAACTCTTCCGAGTTATGCCTTTATCGAACCGCGTTTCTTCATGGACCACAACGATCAACACCCGCCGGTGGGTAAAAAATTTTTCACCACCTCCAGTGTGCTGTCCGGTGAGCAATTGCTCAAGTGTATTTATGAGGCTCTGAAAAACGGACCACATTGGGAAAAGACGTTATTTATCATCACCTTTGATGAACATGGCGGCTGCTACGATCACGTCTCGCCGCCAGCCGCGATTCCGCCTGACCCAAACAAACCGAAAGGCGAGCAGGATTTCCAGTTCGATCGTCTGGGCATCCGCGTGCCGACGGTGATGATTTCACCGTATATCAAACAAGGCACGGTGATTTCCGATGTGCACGATCATACGTCCATCATCAAAACGATCTGCGACCGCTGGAGCCTGGAGCCGCTGACCGAGCGCGACAGGCACGCAACCAATTTTGAAAATGTTCTGAATCTCGAGTCGCCTGACCGTCGGGATGGTTTCCTGCTGGAGGCTCGCCCCTATCGCCCTTCGAGAGCAAAATTGGATGAGCCTCTTACCGATCTTCAAAAGACTGTTTTGTATTTGCTGGCAGGCGTGGAAGATGTGCTGCGGATCATCGACGATAAACACATCATGCATAAAATGGAAGCGGGCATGAAGATCATCCCTGATGAGGCCCGCGTTTCACGGATCAAAACCGTCGGCCAGGCTATCCATTACACACTTGACATTGATCGGCGCGTGACGAAACATCTCTCCTTTTGGGGTTGGTTGAAGATGAAGATTAAACTGATCTTCAGGATGTTCTGATGAATCCCATCGCCTCCATTCTGAACCATCAGCCTGCTCTCGTTATCGACGGCGCACTCGCCACTGAACTGGAAAGTCGCGGCTACAACCTAAAAGATAAATTGTGGTCTGCCAAAATATTGCTTGAACAGCCTGAAGCGATTCAACAGCTGCATTATGATTATTTCAAAGCTGGTGCCGATTGCGCCATCACGGCCAGTTATCAGGCTACTGTGGAAGGCTTCATGAAACGCGGCCTGAACGAAAAGGAAGCCATCGATCTGATCAAGAAGTCTGTGCGGCTGGCCATCGCAGCGCGTGATGAATTCTGGGCAGATACAAAGAATCACGCAGGCAGGTCAAAGCCGTTCATTGCCGCATCGGTGGGACCATACGGTGCGTTCCTCGCCAATGGAGGAGAATACGTTGGGGATTACGGCCTCAACGAAAAGGAACTCATGGCCTTTCATCGTCCGCGTATGAAAGCGTTGATCGAAGCGGGTGCAGATATGTTAGGCTGTGAGACAATCCCTGCTCTGATCGAAGCGCAGGCCATCGCCAAATTACTCAAAGAGTTTCCAGAGACCACCACATGGATCAGTTTTTCGGCGCGCGACGACAAACATATTTCTGAAGGTCAGATATTTGCCGATTGCGTCCGGCTGTTGGAAAGCCATCCGCAGATCGCGGCTATTGGAATCAATTGCACATCTCCTAAATTTATCCCGGCCTTGATGCGGGCCGCAAAAAAGGAAACCAATAAACCGCTGCTCACCTATCCCAATTCTGGTGAGGGGTATGTGGCCGAAAAACACGCCTGGGATGGTCCCCCGACAAAGGAATCGTTCGGCAAGGAGGCGAAGAAATGGTATGAGGCTGGTGCCCGTCTGATCGGCGGTTGTTGCCGAACTCATCCGGAGGATATTCGTGTAATTTCAAGTTGGGTAAGAAATCAATAGTAGAGGCAGGGTAACCCTGCCCCTACGGTTATGTGGAGAAACAATGAAAGCCGTACGCATGGTTGAAACTAACAAACCATTGGAATTGCAGGAAGTTCCTGTCCCAAATATCGGCGAAAAAGATGTGCTTGTGCGCGTGCGCGCGGCGGGGATCTGTCACTCCGATGCGCATTACCGTGCGGGTCGATCCGCGATGGGGATGATGCCGATCACACTGGGGCATGAGGTCGCAGGCAGCGTCGAAAAGATTGGTTCACAGGTAACCAGCATCAAAGCAGGAGATCGAGTCTGTCTGCACTACAACATTACGTGTGGCGATTGTTATTACTGCAGCACAGGCAACGAACAATTCTGCGAAACGGTGAGGATGCTCGGCCATCATGTGGATGGAGGCTATGCGGAGTACATCGTGGTTCCGGCGCGGAATGCGATTCAACTTCCGGAAGAGATTCCGTTTGAGCAGGGCGCAACCCTGATGTGCGCTTCGGCCACAGCTTTGCACGCGCTAAACAAAGGCCGGGTCAAGGCTGGGGAAACAGTGGCAATATTCGGCGTAGGCGGACTCGGTTTGTCCGCCATCCAACTGGTAAGAGCAATGGGGGCAGCCGAAGTCTATGCGGTGGATATCCAGCAGGATAAACTCGAACTGGCCTCCGAATATAATGCCATTCCAATCGATGCGGGCCGCGTGGACCCAGTGGAGGAAATCCGCGCGCTTACGAAAGGCAAAGGTGTGAATGTTGCCGTTGAAATGATCGGCCTGCGCAAAACGATGGAACAGGCGATAGATAGTCTTGGCAATCTGGGGCGCGCTGTGATGGTGGGCTTGAATCAACAGCCGATTTCAATCAATACGTATTTGCAGGTGCTGGGCAAGGAAGCAGAGATCATTGGCTCGAATGATCATCTTTTGCGGGAACTTCCATTGCTTGTGGATATGGCGCGGCGTAAGATTCTCGACACGTCGCGCGTTGTATCACAGACAATTCCGCTGGATGCAGATAAAATCAACGGACGGCTCGATGCTTTGGAAAATTTCACCAGTGATGTGCGTGTTGTGGTCGTGCCATGAAAAGGAGTGTGAAATGAATATGCCCAGAATCACCCGCCCAGAATTTCCAAAGGGCTATGTAGATAACCCCGTCTCATTCGTGGACTGGGAATGGGTTGTGGCGCAATTGACCGAATCTAAACACTACTGGCTTTGTTCCGTCCGCCCGGATGGGCGTCCACATGTGGTGCCGCGTTGGGGCGCATTTCTCGACAACAAATTTTATTACGATGGCAGTCCCGAAACTCGTCACGCCCGCAACATTGAAAAGAATCCACACATCACACTGAATCTCGAAAGCGGAGAAAAAGCCATCATCATGGAGGGAATTTCCAAGCCAGCCGGGAAACCAAGTTCTGAATTCGCCAAATTGCTTGCCAAGTCCATCAGCGGGAAATACGCGGCGCTTGGTTATTCACCCAAGCCGAATCAATGGGATGAAGGCGGACTATTTGTATTCACACCGCGTCAGTGTATTGCGTGGTCGAACTTTACCCAGAACCCGACCAAATTTGTGTTTGAAGAATGAGTGCCTCATGAAATTGGAAATCATCACAAAGACACCGCAGACAAAGACTCACGACACTCCCCTGCTCCTCATTCATGGAGCGTGGCATGGAGCGTGGTGCTGGGAAAACTTCCTGCCGTATTTTGCAGATCAGGGCTACGAAGTTCACGCACTGAGTCTGCGCGGGCATGGGGCCAGCGAAGGGCATGAGAATATCCGCTGGTATAGTGGGGCAACAGATTATGTTGAAGATGTAGCTCAGGTTGTGAACAGCCTCGATAGGCAACCCGTGCTGATCGGTCATTCGATGGGTGGCTACGTCACGCAGAAATATTTGGAGCAACATAATGCACTAGCTGGCGTATTGGTCGCATCCATTCCCGTTACTGGATTAATAGGGATGATGTGCCGATTGCTCATTCGACACCCCATTCCCTCCCTCAAGACTGTCTTTCTTTTCGATACATGGCATCTGGCCGCCACCCCTGCCCTGGCAAAAGACCACTTCTTTTCAGACGATTATTCGGATATCGGGTTTTCAAGACATTACGCGCGAATGCAAACGGAATCTTACCGGATGGCGCTTGAAACCCTCGTACTCAGCTTGCCTCGGCCACGCAAGGTCAAAACACCCCTGCTCGTGCTAAGTGCACAGAATGATCGCACCTTCTCTGTGCAAGAACAAAAGGCCACTGCAAAGGCCTATCACACTGAGGCGGTTTTCTTCCCGAACATGGCACATGACATGATGCTCGAAAAGGATTGGCAAAAAGTGGCAGATAAGATTCTTTCATGGCTCGGCGAGCGGGGGCTTTAATCGATGTGGCTATATCTTTTACAGGGCATCGGCTTCGGGTTTGCTGCCGCGGTTCAACCCGGACCTTTTCAAACGTATCTCATTTCCCAATCTCTGCTCAAAGGCTGGAAGCGGACTCTACCCGCCGCGTTCGCGCCGCTGCTCAGTGACGGGCCGATCATCATTCTCTGTGTGCTGGTACTGTCTCAAATCCCGTTGTGGCTGCAAAGTTTTCTCTATATCACCGGAGGAATGTTCATCCTGTATCTTGCATATGGTGCATATAGGGCCGGAAGAAATTTTGATTCAGATTTTCCCGATACAGAGTTGGAGGATCAACAAGGTATATACAATGCCGCATTGATCAACGCTCTGAGCCCTGGCGTCTACATCTTTTGGACACTGGTCACGGGGCCTATTTTGCTTAGAGGCTGGCATGAAACACCCGTTAACGGGATCGGGTTTCTCGCAGGATTTTACGTCACGATGATCTTGACACTAGGTGTCATCATTTTCCTGTTTGGCATTGCTCAAGGTTTGGGCCAGAAGGTGAACCGCGTCATGCTGGGAATCTCTGCACTGGCTTTATGCGGGTTTGGGCTGTATCAACTGTGGTTGGGAATCCACGTCTGAGTCATGGCGGAATCGCAGATCTTCATCCAACTCTTCCGCAGCACACCATGACATCCCGTCTGATGTTTAACGTATAATAGCAACAGCGCCTCGTCATCTTCAAATAAAGGGAGAAGGAATTGCCATGTGCGACTCATTAATAGCCTTGAAAAGCGACACAGCTGATCGAGTGGCTGTCTTTGCCAAGAATTCCGACCGACCGCCGAATGAAGGCCAGTTTCTAAAATATATCCCGGCTGAAAATCACCCTAAGAACAGCACCGTCAAATGCACATACATCGAGATCCCGCAGGTAGCGCATACAAATGCCGTGCTGCTCTCCAAACCCTATTGGATCTGGGGCGCAGAGATGGGCGTGAACGATCACTATGTGGTGATCGGCAATGAGGCTGTCTTTCCGAA